>WNGM01000217.1_pt1 | contig 44928 bp, 59 predicted proteins | sample 5400571 | NCBI WGS metagenome assembly WNGM01 (sample SAMN13153378, study PRJNA577476) | soil metagenome | isolation source: 100 cm soil or saprolite under Garry oak tree replicate 2 | place: USA:California | collected 2016-06-15 | reverse complement strand
CGAAGCCCGATTGGTGCCTCATCGATCTCGATCCCAAAGAAGCGCCGTTCGAGCACGTCATCACGCTCGCGAAGACGATGCGCAAGGTGTGCGAAGAAGTCGAAATGCCGGCGTTCGTCAAGACGACGGGGAAGTCAGGGCTACACATCATGCTACCGCTCGGCCGGCAGATGACGTACGACCAGTGCCTCAAGTTCGCGATGCTGTTCGCGCGGCTGGTGACCGATCGACATCCCGACATCGCGACGACGCAGCGCACGATCAGCAAGCGAGAGGGCAAGGTCTACGTCGACGCCTTCCAAAACCGCGCCGGCCAACTGATGGTCGCGCCGTACAGTGTGCGCCCGACACCCGGTGCGCCGGTCTCGATGCCGATCGACTGGGAAGAAGTCAACGCCAAGCTGCGCAACAGCAACTTTACGATCGCCAATGCGCGCAAGCGTATGGAGAAGCTCGGCCACGATCCGGTGGTCAAAGTGCTCGAGCTGAAGCCCAAACTCATGGGCGTTCTCGAACGCGTCAACCAGCTGATTGGCGAAGACTGACGCGCGATTCGTCTACGTGTTCGCGCACGGCGCGGGCGCCGGCATGAACCATCCGTTCATGCTACGCGCGGCCGAGGCGCTCGAGGCGCGCGGCATCGCGACGCATCGCTACGAGTTCCCATACATGCAGGCGAAGAAAAGCCGGCCGGATCCGCCCGCGGTCGCCGAAGCAGCAGTGCGCAAGGCCGTCGCGGAGGCCGCACTGAGGCACCCGGGGTTACCGATCTTCGCGGGCGGGAAGTCGTTCGGCGGGCGCATGACGTCGCAGGCACAGGCGTCGCAGCCGATGCCGGGCGTGCACGGCCTCGTCTTTTTTGGCTTCCCCCTACATCCACCCGGCCGGCCGGGGACGAGCCGGGCGGAGCATTTGACGTCTGTTGATGTGCCGATGCTATTCCTGCAGGGCACGCGCGATGAGTTCGCGCAACTCGACCTGCTGCAGCGGGTGATCGCGAGCCTGGGCGAGCGCGCCACGTTGCACCTCATCGCAGACGGCGATCATTCGTTCAAGGTGCCGAAGCGCACAGGCAAGAGCGAAGCAGACGTGATGAACGAGCTGGCGGATACCTTCGAGGAATGGACGGGCAAATGGCTAACTACTGGCTAGTCAAAACCGAACCGAGCACCTACAGCTACGACGACCTAGAGCGCGAGCAGACGGCGGTTTGGGACGGCGTCAAGAATCCCGTGGCGCTCCGGAACCTTCGAGCCATGCACCCGGGCGACCAAGTGCTGGTCTATCACACCGGCGACGAGAAAGCCGTCGTGGGATGGGCCACCGTGGTCTCGGCCCCGTACCCAGATCCGAAAAACAAAAACTCAAACCTGGTCGTGATCGATCTCAAGGCGCACCGCCGCCTGCCACAGCCGGTGACGCTGGCGCAGATCAAGGCGGACAAGACGTTTGTGGATCTGCCGATTGTACGACAGGGGCGCCTGTCAGTGAGTCCCGTGACGGCGCCCCAGTGGAAACGCGTGATGCACTTGAGTGGTACCGAAGCCTAGTGCTTCGCTCGCCTTCTGACTTTGTGAGCGCGGCGCTCGGCGCGCGCCGACGCGATGCCCGCGGCGACGCCGGCCACGATGGCCGCGCGTCCGGCGGCCTTCAGCACCTTGCCGGTGCGCCGCAGCGCCGCCTTGACGCGCCTATGGCGCTGCTCGGTCTCGACCCGTTTCCGCGCTTCCTTCAGCAGCCGGTCGGCTTCGCGTGCAGCGGCGTCCGCCCATTTCCGAGCGGTCTTGGCTGCGTTGACGGCGGCTGTCTTGAAGCGCTCTGCGCGTGAGGCCATGACCTCATCCCTCCGTAAGGGTCGCCTAGTGCTACGCCGTCAGGCGCCGAGAGTTTCGGCCGCCTTCCTTACGTCCTTAGCCTTCACCCACAGCAACCCGCCGTAGCGCCCCATCCCCGTCCGGACCGCGCTCACCGCAATCACATTGATGCCGGCGGCGCCGAGCCGCGATAGCGTCGACGCCATGGCGCCAACGCGATCGTCGCCTTCGACGAGGAACACCGTCTTGGGCTTCGAGACCTTAAGCTTGGCATTCTTCGCCGCCGCGAGAAACGCGACCGCGTCTGCGGGCACGACGTCGATCTGGGATTTGCGCGCGCTGGGAAAAGCGTGCACCGCGAGCAGGTTGACTCCGGCGTCGCGCAACTTGCCGAATACCTTCGCTCCCTCGCCTGGCTTGTCCGGCGCGGTGACGTAGTAGTAGTCGGCTCTGCGGATGGTGTCAGGCATCGCTCCCCCTTGAGGAGGTCCTCTCAAGCCTCGCCTGAATGTCGGCGTTCGGCAACCAGCGCCCGTCTTGCTTGGTAGAATCGCAACTTGCGCCCCAAACGTAAGTTTTGTCGTATGGACAGCGTCGCGGTCCGGCTCGAGCGACTTAAGCGCGAGGCGCAGAAGGAGTGGCGGCGGAAATGGCGCCAGAAGCTGCGGAAGGCGGCGCCCGCCAATGCTGCCGAATGGCGCGCCCTGGCGGTCGAGGTCCTCAGCGCCATCGCCAAGATCGCGCTGATCATTGCACTCCCGTTCGCGGTGCTGGTGCGCGGCTCGGTGTTCATCTACGAACACGGGACGCGGTCGGTCTGGCTGGGGGTGCTCACCGCCGCCCTGCTCACCGGGGGCGTGGTGACGGCCTATGCGGTGTGGATCGCTCGAAAGTTCACCCGACGCGGCGGGCGTGGCGGTCGAGCGCTCGTGATGCCGCTGGCCAAATGGGTGGCGCTGCCGTTGGTCGTGTTCTACTGCAGCTATTCCTTACTCTATCTCGCGAGTGTCAACGCCAAATCCGCGCCCGTGCGCGCCTACTACCGGTCCGTGCATCCGCTACTCCGGCTGGCGCTCTCCACGCTGATTCTGGTGGACCGCGACATGCTCATCACCGACACGGGCCGGGCACCTGATGACTACGGCCGGATGGGACTGCCGACCAATAGTCGCTCCCGGCACCTCAAGCAGGCCGACGGCTGGATTCATGCCGTCGACCTGCGCACGACGGGTCGCGGCTTCATCAAGAATCGCGGCGTGCAGTTCTACTTCTGGTTGATGGGGTTCGATACGCGGCGGCACGTCGGCACCGCCGACCACTTGCATGTAGAGTTGAACTAGGCGAACAGCTTCTGCAGGTCCGCAAACGGGATCCCGTACGCTTCGAGTGTTCCGTAGGTCCCTTTCTCCCTCCACTCCCGAGCCATCCGCCGCACCAGACCGAGCGTCGCGCGCATCGGACCCGAGCCGAACGTCACGCGCCGGACGCCGAGCGCGGCCAGCTCCTTGAGTGTCGGCGCGTTGGGGGTGCCGAGGATGTTGACCGGAGCTTTGATCTGCTGGACCAGCTGTTCGATTGTGCCGCGGTCGCCGACGAACGGCACGAATACCGAATCGGCACCCGCCTCGCGAAAGGCGTTGCCGCGCCGCACCGCTTCCGCCAGCCGCTGGTCGCGCGGGATCTCGGGCGCTTCGAACGCGTCGGTGCGCGCGTTGAGCACGAGGCGCACACTCGTGGCGTCGGCGGCCTTCCGCGCAGCCCGCACCCGCTCTACCGCCAGCGTGAAGTCGATCAGGTGCTTCTCTTCCATCCGGTCTTCGAGATTCATTCCCACCACGCCGGCGTCGATCGCTCGCCGCACCGTCTCGGCGACGGCCGCTGGCTCGCGGCCGTAACCGGCCTCCAGGTCGGCGGTGATGGGAACCGCAATGCGGCGTGTGATCCGCGCGACCGCCGCGAGCATCTCCTCCCGGCTGATGCGCTCGCCGTCGGGGTATCCAAGACTGAACGCGATCCCCGCGCTCGTCGTCGCGAGGGCAGGGAAGCCGGCCTCGACGAAGATGCGGGCGCTGCCCGCGTCCCAGGCGTTCGGCAGGACGAGCATCGGCCCTTCGATGTGAAGTCGCCGGAGCGCCTCGGCCTTTTCCCTCATGGGCGGGTATCTTACCCGGTCCCTCAGCGGAGTCAAAGCTCGTGCCCCTCGCTGTGTTCGTCCTTCTCGCCGTTCAACAGTCCACATGTGTTTCGCGGCCTGCCAAACGGCCGTCTGTTGATCACCGGTGGGATGTCGCTCAGGCGCGCGCGCACGCCATCGCCTGTGAGAAGCTTGCGCCGAACATCCCGGGCTTCGCGTTGGCAGTCGCAGTGGATGGGCAGATCGTTTGGTCGGAGGCTTTCGGCTATGCAGACCTGGAGACTAAGCGCCCCACGACGCCCGCGACGCAATTCCGCATCGGGAGTGTCTCCAAGCCGCTCACGGCTGACGCGGTCGCGCAGCTCTACGAAGCGGGGAAGCTCGACCTCGACGCGCCGATCCAGCACTACGTCCCGACCTTCCCGGACAAAGGCGCGGTCATCACCACGCGATTGTTGGGCGGTCACCTCGCGGGCATCAGACACTACCGCGGGAACGAATTCACACTGAACCAGCACTACGCAACGGTCACAGCGGGTCTGGCGATTTTCGAGAACGACTCGCTCGTCGCGCCACCGGGCACGCGGTTTTCCTACTCGAGTTACGGCTTCAACGTCATCAGTGCGGTCGTCGAGGGTGCGTCGCAGGAGGAATTTCTGGCCTATATGAGCCAACACGTCTTCAAGCGGCTCGGCATGACCAGCACTGCTCCCGATAAGAATGACAGCCTGATCCCCAACCGGACTCATTTCTACGAGCGCACGAGGTCGGGACAGTTCGTTCCCGCGCCGGTCGTGGATAACAGCTACAAGTGGGCGGGAGGCGGATTCGTATCGACCGCCGAAGACCTGGTGCGCTTTGGATCGGCACACCTCTCACCCGGCTATCTGAAGACGGCGACGCTGGAGCTGCTGTTCACGCCGCAGCACACCACGTCCGGAGAGCCGACTCCCTATGGGATCGGCTGGTTCGTGGGCACCGACACACTTGGCCACCGCACCGTCTATCACGGCGGCAGCTCAGTGGGCGGCACGACGATTTTCGGTGTGGATCGGGACTCCCACGTGGTCATCGCACTCGTGACCAACCTGAGCGACGCGCCTGTCGATGCGGCGGGAGAGATTCGCCTCGTGTTCGACTCCGCGGCGACGCAGCCGGTCCGGCGCTAGCTACCGGGCGAGGCGGTAGCCTGTCTTGCGGACCGTGAGAATGTGCTTGGGGTTGGCGGCATCGCGCTCCAGCTTGCGGCGCAGCTCGGCAACGTGCGTGTCCACCGTCCGGCTCATCACTTCGGCGCTGTAGCCCCACACTTCGATCAACAGCTCCGAGCGCGTGATGCACGCGCCGTCGCGCCGGATCAGCGCGAGCAGCAGGTCGTACTCTTTCGGTGTCAGCGCGACGGGCGAGCCGTCCCGTAAGACGGTCCGCGACGGCGTGAGCACCTCGATATCGCCGAACTTCTCGAATGGCGGCGGCGGCGGCCCGCCATTCTTTCGCGGCTCGGCGACGCGCCGCAGCAGCGCTTCGATGCGCGCGAGGAGCTCGAGCACGCCGAACGGCTTCGTGACGTAGTCGTCCGCGCCCAGCCGCAGGCCGCGAACTTTGTCGGCCTCCTCGCCCCGTGCCGTCAGGATGAGGACGGGCATCCCGTGGCCCTCTTCGCGCAGCGCGCGCAGCACACGGAAGCCATCCATCCCGGGGAGCATCAGGTCGAGCAGGATGAGATCGGGCTTAGCGGTCTTCGCCCGCGTCAGGCCACGGGCACCATCTTTGGCGACTTCGACCTCGTAGCCTTCGATCTCGAGGTTGTTCCGCAGCCCGTAAGCGAGGTCCGGATTGTCCTCGATCACCAGGATCCGTTTGGTATGAGCTGCCGGTGTGATCGCGCTCATACGGGGAGCTCGATGACGACGCGGGTTCCTGTTCCGGCGGCGGGCCCCTCGTCATCGATCCACGCGCGGCCGTGATGCAGCGTTGCCAATTCGCGAACGACGGCCAGCCCGATGCCGCTGCCCGCCACCGCCGACTCACGGTCGCGCTCCAGCCGCCAGAACCGGTCCCACACCCGCTCGCGGTCGGCCCGCGGGATTCCCGGCCCGCCGTCGTCCACCCACAGCTTGGCGACGCCGTTCTCTCTGGTTGCGCCGATGCGCACTTCCTGGCCCGCGGGCCCGTACTTCACCGCGTTGTCCAGCAGATTGAGCAGCATCTGGCGCACCGCGCCCGGATCGGCGGTGACGACCAGATCCTCCGGGATGGCGGCGGCGATCGTCGCGCCACGCGCTGCGGCGAGCGGCGCAAATCCGTCGATCACTTCCTGGACCAGGGGACCGAGCGCCGTCGGTTCGGGCGTGATGTGCGCGGTCTGCCGTTCCGAGCGGGAGAAGTGCAACAGGTTCTCGACGAGGTGGGTCAGCCGCCTCGCTTCCTGATCGATGATCGCCAGCGAGCGGCGCCGCTCTTCGTCGGACCGCACGCGACCGAGCGTCAGGGTCTCCGAAAACATTCGGATCTGGGCGAGCGGTGTGCGCAGCTCATGCGAGACGCCGGAAATGAAGTCGCTGCGCAGGCGCGTGAGCTGGGACTCGCGCCGCAACTGGACCAGGGCGGTCCCGATGAGCACGGCAGTCAGCCCGAGCAGGCCGAGAATCAGCGGGAACCGCGACTTCGGTAACCCCCCGATGATCAACTTGTCGGCGATCGCTCCGCGCAATGTCGCCTGGGCATAGAGATCGCCCATGTCGGTCCCGATCGTGTCGCGCGCCGTGAACGGGGACGTGTACTGGACGGCGGAGCGATAGATCTCGACGCCGTAGCGGTCGGTGATGATGATCGAGCCCATCGAGTCGTACTGGACGCCGCCGGTCAGCGGCCGCGGCAGCAGCGGGAATTTCTCCGTCGCTTGCACGACGAGCGGCCGCAATGCGGCCGGCTTTGCTTCGAAACCGAGCGCGGTCCGGAGCGATCCTTGCGAATCGCGCAACACCGTGTACACGACGTAGCGACGGTCCCAGTCCCCCCCCGGTTGTCCCAGCACGCTCCCCATGTGCCAGGACGAGTCGTAGACGGTGCGCGTGTGCACTGGGAGTGTATCGAGCAACCACGTTCGCACGAGCGGGGGGAGGGCTTGGCCCGACGTCTGCAGTTCTCCCGTCTTCAAGTCCATCCGGAACGTGAAGCGAATGTACGGCGCGAGTGAGAACTCGTGCTCCATCACGTCGAAGTGCAGGTCGGCGGGTCGCGGGAGCGGCTTGTGCGGAGCCATTTCGTGCGCGTGCTGGAGCGCTTGCAATGGCGGTTTGACGGCGTAATAGATCTCGGTCGCACTGCGCTGCGCCACGCGGGCGGCAGCCAGCGCCGCGTAATCGCGCAGCACGCGATCCGCCTGCGCCCGATGATAACGCGCGGTCTCATAGGCCTGGACGCCAAGCGCGGCCGCGACGGCGAAGGCTAACACCAGCAGTACGGCGACGACGGCGCCGCGTCTCACCCGGAAACGACTCATTGAATAAAGAATCCCTTTCAGACGCCTACCGGGCAACAGTTTGTGAACTTGGCTGGACGGTTCCCTGACAAAGCTGTGGAGAGCACTCTCATACATTTAGCGGCGAACGAGAAGTAGGTCGTGGCGCAAGTGTCGACGGCCACTTGTCCCGACCTCGCCAACCCGGAGCGTAAGCTCCGGGTTTGGTTTTTTGGGAGGCTAATTACTACTGAAGAAGAAGCCGCCGCCGCCGCCTTCGAACCGCGGATTCACGATGTTCGCGAACTTCGAGCCGAATGTGTACCGCAACTGGAAGAGCCCAAAGTACTGGTAGGATGTCGCAAGTTGGCGTCGTTGGAGCAAGACTTCCTGTTCCGAGGCACCCGCCTTGGGTATCGACAACTGATCATGAATGAGCCCGACGCTACCAAACAGGCTCACCGACAGTCCCTTGAAAATCCGGAAATCGCCGTTTCCGAAGAATGTCAGGCGATTCTTGTGAAAGTCATACAGATAATTGCTGCCCTCGAGCGAAAGTCCGGCAGATCCCCACGGCTGTTTGATGCTAAGTGATGCGTTCAGTGACTGACTGAGCCGAATTTCCCGGAGCCGGTTAAAGATCGTCGTGTCAGTATACCGATATGCGGTGGGGCCGACCTCGTAACGAAACGTCAGGAGGCGCCGAGTGGACTGCGAATATGGGATGACATCGTACTCGATGGCGGGGGCGACTCGAGCAGCCAGTTTTTGGTTCAGGTACGTTGACGAGGAGGCGAGGCCGCGCGCTCCAAAGGACCAATGCGCGCCCAGGCTTCGCACAATCAGCGTGTTCGCGTTGTTGCCGCGGCTGATATTACGGACCTTCTGCTCGCCGATCTGCGCGCCCGTGCTGTCATACAACGGGTACGTATAATCGCCTTGGTTGTAGTTCTGGCTTACGGAGAACCTGATCTTCCATTTCTCCGTAAGGCGATCGGCCGAAAGGCGGCCCGACCAATACTGGAATTTGAGGCTCTTCTCGCCATTGAAGTTACCCGTCAGAGATGCAGTGAACACCCAGTAGTTCCAAGGATCCCGCACCTGTGCGGCGGCGCCGGCCGGGGCTTTGTAGCTGATGGTCAGATTCCGGGCCACTGGCGTCTGTGCCGCGAAGCGCACCAAGCCCAGTCGCAGCGTCTGCGCAACGCCGCGACGGATGTCGTCCTCCGTGTCTGTCGTGCGGGATATCCAATGCAGCGTATCCACGGTTCCCGCAAAGCGCTCGAGGCCGATGAAGGCCAGCGTGTACTCCTGCCCGCCCCCAGTCCGTTGTGTGGTGACGAGTATGTGCACCTGAGCGAAGGTGCGATCACGCACCCAGTTCACGAAAGTGATTTCAGTCCTGTAATAATCGAAATCGCAGAATGTGTCGGGACAATCGAGAAACACCCGCACGGCGGAGTCCTGGGCCGTGCGGGTGCTGTCCTGCGCGTCGAGCGGGGAAAACGCAAAGGTACATGCAGCGGCCATCACGCCAACCCGCATGTGCCTTGCTCCGGGCTTAAAGGTCGATCAGCGGTTCGACATCGCCGGCACGACTCTCATCTTACCAAGCATGTCCGCGACCCGTTCCGCCGCGATCCCAAGGACACAGCCGATCGCGAGCGCGATACCGACCCGAATCGCGCCGTTCATCGCGAACGTGTGGAATCCCATCGCGAGATACGTCCCGGCGCCGACGATTGCTCCGGCGGTGTACGAGAGCAGTGGGAGGAAGCGCGCCTGGTAGACCATGCCAAACACCGCGGCGCCGAGCACCAGGGCGGCCACGACTCCCTGTCTACCGAGCGCGCCCGAGACGGCGACGTATAGCGCAGCCCAGATGACACCAGAGATCGTCCCGAGGATCGACTTCTGCAGCCCCATGACCCCGCCGCCCGCGCCCACGAAACAACCGAGGCCGACGATCACGGGCCACAACTGCAGGTTCACTTTAAGCAGATGCGAGATGGCGGCCCACGCGGCCGCAACGATCGCCAAACTCAAGGCTTTCGTGGTTGAAGCGCTCATCGGTCGGGCCTCCTCCATTGAAGGGGGATTGCGGCGCCAACATAATGAACGGGCCCTGCGCTGTGCAACGGCCGTTGAGCTAAAGTCGTTGAATTACATAGGCTTCCATCGCGTAGTACTCCGGCAGCCCCAGCCGGTCGGCGCGCGCCGCGGTCTCGAGATTCCGCGCCTCCACGCGTTGCCAGAACTCGCGCTCGTCATAGCCGGGGAAGGGCGCGGTGTCCTTCTGAGACTGGTGGCGGAAGATTGCGAGGATTTTGGCGTGCAGCTCATCCTGCGACAGCGGCACCAGGACATCGGCCTCGGTGAGTGACCACTCCTGCCACGCGCCGCGATACAACCACACCTCGGGTTGCGGCCCCTTGTAGCGCTCCAGCGCGCGCTCGACGGCAGCCTTGCAGGTCCGATGGGTGCCGTGCGGGTCCGAGAGGTCGCCCGCGACGAACATGAGGTCGGGCTGCACCTCTTCGAACAGCCGAACCACAATCGCGATATCGTCGTCACTGAGCGGCCGCTTGCGGACTTCGCCTGTCTGGTAAAACGGCAGATCGAGGAATCGCGCGGCACTCGGCGGAATGCCGACCGCCGCCAACGCGGCAATCGCCTCCGATTCCCGAATGAATTTCTTCAGGTGTTGCACGACGGGGATGTCCACATCCCCGGGCGCTTTCTCTTCGATCCCGGCAGTGATGGCGGCACCGGCGCGCTGCACGGCCGCCATGTCCAGCCCGAGGGCAGCCGCCGCCCGCGCGACAAAGTCGAGATGCCGTGTCACGTCGTGATCAAACACCGCGATGTTGCCGCTGGTCATGTAGGCGACAACGATCTGGTTCTCGTTTTCCCACAGCTTGCGCAGGATCCCGCCCATCGAGATGACGTCGTCATCGGGGTGGGGGGAAAACACCAAAACGCGCTCGTGCGCGGGCAGTTTGGCCCGCCCACGAATCTTGTCGCGCAGCCGGTTGAACACCTGACCGTTGATCGGGCCCGCCGAGCCGGCGCGCGCGAGCAGCGGGCTCAGGTGGTTCTCGGCGTAGTCGCGCGCCGCCAATTTGAGCACCGCCTTGCCGGAGCGTTCCGCCAACCACACGACGGACCGCTCGATCATGGCGGGCATCCAGTCGACACTGCCCTCCAGCACCCAGGGCGTCTTGATCCGCGTCAGCTCGGCGGCGGCGGGCAGGTCGAGGTACACGGTGACGCTGGGGTGGCGCTGCAGGAACGTCGCGGCGACGTCGGTGGAGATCTCGCCCTCGACCGCACGCGCGACGATCCCCGTCTTGTGTTCGCCGGTCGCCAGGAGGGCGATCTCCCGGGCGTCGAGAATCGTGGCGACGCCCATCGTGATCGCCTCGCGCGGGACGTTCTCGACGCCGAAGAAATCGGCCGCGGCGTCCTTGCGCGTCAGCGTGTCGAGCGTGACGATGCGCGTCCGCGACGTCGCATCAGACCCGGGCTCGTTGAAGCCGACATGCCCCGTCTTGCCGATGCCGAGCAGCTGGAAATCGATGCCGCCTGCGCCCCGGATCGTGTCTTCATACGCGGCACAGGCCTCGACCACGCGCTCCCGCGGGATCGTGCCGTCGGGGATATGTACGTTCTCCTTCGCGATGTTCACATGCGCGAAGAAGTTCTCCCACATGTAGCGGTGGTAGCTGTGGGGACTGTCGGGCGCCATCGGGTAGTACTCGTCGAGATTGAACGTGATGACGCGGGAAAAATCGACGTCGCCTGCCTGATGGCGGCGGATCAGCTCTTCGTAGACCCCGAGGGGAGTGCTCCCGGTGGCCAGCCCCAGGACTGCTCGACCCTTGGCCCGGGTCTCGCGCTGAATGACCTCCATGATCCGCTCGGCGACGGCGAGGGCGAGGTCCGAGTGCTCGGGAAAAACGACGGTGCGGAGTCGCTCGCGCTCCCGCGAGCTCTCGATGGTGGGGGGTAGGGCACTGCCCGCGGCGGCCTTCGCCATCTACACCTTCACTTCGATCGTCGCCCCGCGCTTGTACCGCACGTACAACCACGCCATCGGAACGATCAGCATGCCCGCCGCGATGATCGTGAGGGCGAGCAGGACCGCGGCCAGCAGCACGGCCTGCTGCGAGGCCTGCGCTGCCTGGAACATGGACGAGTCCTGCTTGGCGAGGAGGACGATCATAGCCTGGCGGGCGCCGGTGCCCGTGCCTGAGCTTGTCAGACCGCCCAGCACCGTCTGCACGAGCTCGCGCTCATGATTGTCGGGCATGGCGTTGCCGAGATCAGAGAGCTGCATGCGCAGCGACCGGCCCAAACTGTCCCGCTGCGCGACGGCTTCCGCCCGGCGGAAGCGCGGATCGGTACTGGTCGTCATTTCCCGCCAGACCTCGAGCCCGGCGTTGTAGCGGTGGAGGGTCTCGGAAGTGCGCGCACCGCGGCTAACGGTTTCGGCGGCTCCCCGCAGCGAGATGATCAACCAGAAGCCGATCGCCAGGGCGAGGGCGAGCGTCACCGCGCTGATTGTCACCGCAATACCAGGCCGGATGAACGTGTAATCCTTCATGGCGACGGCGAAGGATGAGCGGCCGACAGAGGGCCGCGACGGGAAGCCCGGTGGCGTCGTCATTGGCCAGACGCTAGTGTCCGCTTGACGGGGCTGCAAGGGGGCGCAATTTCTACATGCGCCCCCCCGGTTCCCCACCTGACACCCGACCGTCGCTGGGATGCCGCTGGAGGACAGTTGAGCGCTGTAGTGTTTCGCGGTGATGAAGGCGAAGTCCTGCGCCAAGCGAGCGCGGTCGTGGGTCGCCCGGTCGTCCTGTGGGAAGTCATCGGACCGCACCACGCCGTGCCGCGGGCGAGCAGCGGTCCTGATGTCGGTGTCAGTCCTCCCAATTTCGATCTCGACGCGATTCTGCACCGCTGGAGTGTCCGGGTTCCGGTCGGGTCCCGCTGGGTCACGGCTCCCGGATCCACGCCGGACGCGTGGGTCGTGGCCCCCGTGCGCTCCCGCCCGCCCGCACCGCCGCCGGGCGGGCGCGAGCGGCGCAGCAAGGAGCGACTCGCCCTCGAGCTGGCTGGTCTGGCGCTGGGCTTGATCGCCACCCCGGCCGGCCCCGCCGCAGCGGCGTCGCCCGGCACGCAGGCGGCGCCGTCCTCCGGCGTGCTCGTGCATCAAGCCAGCAATCCCCTGACGGCCGCGCGGGCCGGGCTGCAGCTCGCGATGGAGTCGATCGGTCGCTGGGTCGATCTCGCCCCGGACCGCCGGCTTATCCTGCTCGATGATCTCGGTGAAGTCTTAGAAGACATCGACCGTACGACCGCGCTGCTGCGCGCCGTGCGCGAGCATGGCACGACGCGCGGCGCCATTCCAGCCGGTCGGCCGGAACGTTTCGATGCCGTGCGCGTCATCCGCTCCTGTCTGACGCTCGAACGACGGCTGCTGCGCGACCGCGGCATCGATCTCGACTTCTCGACCGCGCTCGAGGCGACGTATCTCAAAGGCGATCCGAACGCGTTGTTCGATCTGCTCGTGAACCTGGTGCGAAGCGCCGCGGAGGCCGGCGGCGAAGCCCCGTCGCCGGTGTCTGTGCAGCTCGAGCAAAAGGGCACGGATCTCGAATTGACGGTCCGCGGCCGCGGGGGTCCGGTGAACCTCGAGAAGGTGCGCGACGTCGCCGAGGGCACGTTCGGCGGCACCGTCACCGTGGACTCGGCGCTGGCGACGGGCACGGAGCTCACGATCGCGCTGCCGCTCCCGCCGCAACGCGAAGCGGACCGTCGCACCGCTCTCTAAGCGAGCAGCGCCTGAAGATCGAGTGGCCGCGTGTGCATCTGGATGCCGCCATCCGGACCGCGCGGCCATTCGCTTTCGGGTCGATCGCGGTAGAGCTCGATGCCGTTGCCATCCGGATCGCGCAGATAGATCGCTTCGCTCACGCCATGATCCGAAGCGCCCTCGAGCGGGATGCCGTTGTCGATCACGCGACGCACCGTGGCGGCCAGGGCGGCACGGTCGGGGAAGAGGATCGCCAAATGATAGAGGCCCGTCGTCCCCGCCGGCGGGCGCGGCGCGCCACGACCCGCCCACGTATTCAGGCCGATGTGGTGATGGTAGCCGCCCGCGGAGACGAAGACGGCGTCACGGCCGTAGCGGGCCGTGACTTCGAAGCCTAAGACGTCCCGATAGAACGCGAGCGCGCGGTCCAAATCGCTCACCGTCAGATGGACGTGGCCGATCCGGGTTCTGGGATCGAGAGCCATGCAATCCAAACAGTTTCAGGTTCCCAGCCACAAGACTCAAGAGAAGCAACTTCTCTGGTATCTCTGTGGCTTGAGCCTGTTTACATTTCGCCCATGAACTCCGCCAAGATTCCCATGCCCGTGAACGAACCGGTGCTGGCCTATGCTCCGGGCTCGAAAGAACGCATCGAGCTGAAACTAGCGCTCAAAGACCTGGGCAGTCGCCAAGTCGAGATCCCCGTCGTCGTGGGCGGCAAGGAGATCCGAACCGGGAAGACTGTCGACGCGGTGATGCCGCACTGCCATCGTCACGTGCTCGCCAAGGTGCATCAGGCCGGCCCCGATGAAGTCGCGGGCGCCATCCAGGCCGCGCGCGAGGCCTGGCGTGAATGGTCGAGCTGGAGTCTCGCCGACCGCGCCGCCGTCTTCCTCAAGGCCGCGGACCTGCTGGCCACACGCTGGCGCGCCATGGTCAACGCGGCGACGATGCTCGGCCAGAGCAAGACCGCGTTCCAAGCCGAGATTGACGCTGCGTGCGAGCTGATCGACTTCTGGCGCTTCAATGTCCACTATGCCGAACGGATCCACGCCGAGCAGCCGATCTCGCCGCCCGGGAGCGGCATGTGGAACGCGCTGGACTATCGCGGGCTCGAAGGTTTCATCTACGCGATCTCGCCGTTCAACTTCACCTCGATCGGCGGGAATCTGTCGACCGCACCGGCGATCATGGGGTGTACCGTCATCTGGAAACCGGCGGCGACGGCGGCGTACTCCAACTATCTCCTCTTCCGGCTGCTGCAGGAGGCGGGGCTGCCGCCGGGCGTCGTCAACTTCGTGCCCGGTCCCGCAGCCGTCATCAGCGAACGCCTGCTCGCCGACCGCCATCTTGGCGGCGTTCACTTCACCGGATCCACGGAAGTTTTCCAGACCTTGTGGAAGCGGGTCGCGACCAATCTCACCGACTATGCCGACTACCCGCGCCTCGTGGGCGAGACCGGGGGCAAAGACTTCATTCTGGCGCACCCGAGCGCCGACGTCGACGCGCTGGCCACGGGCATCGTGCGCGGAGCGTTCGAGTACCAGGGCCAGAAATGCAGCGCCGCCTCCCGCGCCTATGTGCCGGAGTCGCTCTGGCCCAAGCTGCGCGAGCGCGTGCTCGGCCTGCTGACGGACGTGCACGTCGGTGACCCCGCCGATTTCCGCAACTTCCTGGCGGCGGTGATCGACCGGAAATCTTTCGACAAGGTCAAGGGCTACATCGATCGCGCGAAGCACGATCCCAAAGCCAAGATCCTCTTTGGTGGTGAGTGCGATGATGCCGACGGCTATTTCGTGCATCCCACCTTGATCCAGGTCGAGGACCCGACGTACCGGACGATGTGCGAAGAGATTTTCGGGCCCGTGCTCTCGCTGTACGTCTATCCGGATAAACAGTGGAAGGAGACGCTGGGTCTGGTGGATCGCACGTCGCCGTACGCGCTCACGGGCGGCGTCTTTGCACAGGATCGCGCCGCGCTCACCGAAGCCAGCATGGCGCTGCGATACTCCGCCGGCAACTTCTACCTCAACGACAAGCCGACGGGAGCCGTCGTGGGACAGCAGCCGTTCGGTGGTGGGCGGGCCAGCGGTACGAACGACAAGGCGGGCAGCCTGCTGAATCTGATTCGCTGGACGACGGCGCGGGCCGTGAAGGAGAACTTCGTGCCGCCACGCGATCCGTGGTATCCGTTCATGGCGGAGGCTTGAGGGCGCCGCTGCTGGTGTGGGCATTGGCCGCGGCGTTTCTCCTGCTTGTCGCGTCGTTGTTGATTGGGTCGTTCAGTAAGCCGGAGTTCCCACCCTATGAGATCGGACTGCATGCCGATAGCACCTACACGCTCGATGCCTCACGGGGCAACGAGTGGCGGTGGTGGGGGGACCTCGGCTTTCGACGCAATCATGTCATTACCGCTCCTGGTGCCGGCGCCATGGATCTCGGGGCGGTGAGCTTCGATTCCGTCGCCCAGCTGCCTGCGGCAGGCTACGTCGCGACGACATTCGGCAGCGACACCACCAATGCCGGAATCGGAAAGTGGTACGACTATAGCATGTGGTCGCACCTGCTCACGTCCAGGCACCACGTCTATGCGGTCCGCACGGCGTCGGGGGAGTTCGCGAAGCTGGAAATCCTCGCCTACTACTGCCGGGAGGTCGGCTCGGCGTGCTACACGATCCGGATGAAAAAAATGCGCCCCCGACCTACTGCGTCGGGGGCGCGTAATTGAGAGACCGCGAGGCTACTTCGGCGGCAGGATCTTGAACATTCCGGTCCCGCACACGGGACAGACACCCTTCAGCGCGGGGCGGCCGTTGGCCATCTTCACCTGCTGGGCGTTCGAGATCTTCCGCTTCGCCTTACACTTCACACAGTAACCTTCGTCCGCGGCCATCGGGCTCTTTCCCTTAGCCATTGTCGGTCGCTCCTCCAGTTCAAGGGCACGGGTCGCATTGGTGAACGGGAAGCTGCAAGCGCCTGACAACATAATAAGGTCGCGCTAGCCGGGGGTAACTTGGCCGTCTTGGAACCCATTCCGTTTGTGCGTTCCGTCACAGAAGGGTTTGGTCGCCGAGCCTCCACATCTGCACAGCACAACGACTTCCGCCGGTTTGCCGTCCTTGCGGGGCGGGGGCGTCAATTCCCGCCCGTCGGGCGTCAGGATCCGCACCGGCCCCTCGACGATCAGCGGGCCATTCGCCTTCGGGGTTATGGTCACGTGGGTCATGCCCGCGAATATAACGGCACGCTCCGCGCACGGACGGGGTATTTCCCGCGTGCGCGAGATGTTCCTGTTGTGCTGCGCCGGACTGTCGGCGTGCATCGGTGAGCGTGGACCGTTCATGAACCGCATGGCCCACTCGGGAACCACCTACCTCGCGCGCGCGGCGCGTCAGCCGGTGCGCTGGCAGCCGTGGGGGCGCGATGCCTTCGCGCTGGCTGCCAAACTCGATCGCCCCGTGCTGCTCTATATCGGCAGCGATGATTGTCGCTGGTGCGCGGAAACCGACCGTGCGATCTACACCAATCCGGAAATCGGCAGCCTCATCAACACGCTCTTCGTCCCCATTCGCGTCGACCGCGATGAGCGGCCCGACGTCGCGCAGCGATATCAGGCGGCCGTAGAGCGCCTCGCCGGGTTGCGCGGCTGGCCGCTCACCGTGTTCCTCACGCCCGACCGCTCCGCGTTCTTCGGCGGCACGTATTTCCCCGCCGACGATCCGATTACCGGCCGCGGTCTGAAACAGCTGCTCCCCGAGGTGGCGAAGAGCTATCGTGAGCAGCGCTCGTTCGTCGTCCAGCAGGCGGCCCTGGTCCGGGAGCTCGTGCTCACGGGAGGCCGTGGGGCGCATGGCCCGCTGGGACCTTCCCTGGTGCAGCAGGGAATCGTCGACCTCATGCGCGACCTGGATAAAGCGGTTCGCGGCCGCACCGCCGGCGGCAGTGTGGTGCACGCACAGGCAGCGTCGGTACTGTTGCGGGACACGACCACGCGAGCGTCGGCGCTCCGCGCGCTCGACTTCATGCTCGACACAACCGCCGGGACCGTTGGTGAGGATTCGCCAAGCTTGGTTCGCGCCGCACTCGCGCGCGCGCTTGCCGCCGCCTGGCTGGTCACCGGGGAGAGCCGTTATCGCGAAGCCGGGCATGCGCTCGTTCAGAGCCTTGCCGAAGAGCTGAGTGAGTCGGTCTTCACAGACCAGCAGGCTTACGTCATCGAGAAGCTGCTGCTCGCCGCCTCCATGCTGGGCGAGTCCACTGCGACGCGGCGCCCGCGCGCAGCGCTCGATTTCATACTGCGGCGAACGTACGCACGCAGTTGGGGTGTGCGACACGCCGTCGCGACAAACCCCGCGACTGGGGCGGGGGCGGGGGCGGGGGCACAACCGGGATTGTTGCAGGACCAGGTCGAGATGGCATTGGCTTGCGTCGCCGCCTACCAGGTCAGCCATGAAACTCGCTACCTGGATATCGCCCGCGACCTCGCCGCAATCATCGAACGTGGCTACGCTGATTCCGCCGGCGGCTACTTCGATGTGGCCGAGGCCGCGCCCGCTGATCGGACAAAACACGTGCTGGACGATGAGCTGCCCGGCGCCAACGCGGGGACGGCGCTGCTCCTGGCTCGACTCGCACAGGTGACTGGTGACCCGGTGTACCGGCGTCGTGCTCAGAACACCTTGGAGGCGTTTGCTGGGGCCATCCCTGGCGCCGGTGTTCGGGCCGCAACATACCTGGTCGCCGCCCGGGAAACGCTGCAGCTACCGTGACCAAGATACCCCCCCTGGGGTCCCTGTAATGGTGAATGACGACGCTGACGTAGTCGCCCGGGTGCTCGCTGGCGATGGGGAGGCGTTCGGGATTCTCATCCGGCGCTATGAGCCGGGCCTGCTTCGCTTCGCGACGCGTATGCTCGGGAATCCCGATGCGGCGGCGGATGCGGTGGCTGAGAGTCTCGTGCGCGCCTATCGGCATTTGGCGCAATGTCGAGACCCGTCGCGGCTGCGGAGCTGGTTGTACCGGATCACCGGCAATCGCTGTCGGAGTCATTTGGCGCGGCGGCACACGAACGACATACCGCTGAGCGAGGCCCCCGCGCCGGCGTTGGCGGAAGCGTCTGATACTTGGGAAGTGCTGGAGCGGAGCGAGCAGGTCGCACTGGTGGAACGCGCGCTCGCGGCGTTGCCGGCCGAGAAACGTGAAGCGTTCGTTTTGAAGCACGTGGAAGGGATGAGTTACGAGGAGATGGCGGCAGTGACGGGAGCGCGAATTCCCACGCTCAAGATGCGTGTGCATCGGGCCCGGGAAGCATTGCTGGAAGCGCTCGAGGAGGTTGTACGATGAACCCAATTGATCCACGGTTGCAGGAAGCGCTCGATGGCGAGCGTGATCCGGCCGAGTTGCCGGCGGATCTGCGGGAGGCGTACGCCCGGCTGATTGCGGCGGCCGAGCTGCTCGAGACGACGCCGCGGTTGAGCGTCGCGGATCGCGTCACGGCGGAGATCCGCCAGATGCCGGTTCACATGCTCCCGGACGATCGCGTACGTCGCGTGATCCGGTGGTTCGGGCGTCCACGGGCCGTCACCCTCCGACTGCGTCCAGTCTGGACGCTGGCCCTGGTGGCCGGTCTTGCCGCGATTCTGCTGCTGCCCTGGCAGCAGGGTTCCGTTCCCACCCCGGGCGAGAGTGAGGGCATCGCGAACTTCGTCGGCCATTTCCCCGGAGCCCGTTCGGTTGAAGTCGTCGGCTCGTTCAACAACTGGAGCCGTGGCTTGATCCACCTGAGCGACGACGACGGCGACGGTATCTGGCACGGGGCAGCCGTTCTGCCGGCGGGAGCACACGAGTACATGTTCGTCGTCGACGGCGAGCGCTGGGTGCCCGATCTACTCGCGGGCCGCTTCGTCGATGACGGATTCGGTGCCGGCCAGGAGAATTCTCTGCTCTTCGTGCGACCGGCGGCCGCGCAGCCATGAGCTGGAGGCTCGCCGTCGTGCTTGGGTTGATGGCAGGGGCCGCGGGGGGGGGGCCGCTCGTAGCCCAAAACGGATCCACGCGACTGCAGGGCCGGGTCCCGGCGGCCGCGCTTCCGGCTATCGACTCGATCATTGCGACGGCGGTCGCCGAGAGCTTGCCGACCGAGCCCCTCGTGCAGAAGGCGCTCGAAGGCAGCGCCAAGAACATCCCTCCTGACCGGCTGGTCAGCGGCGTCAGGCGCGGTTTCCTGCAGCTCCGTCAGGCGCGCTCCATTGTCAGCCAGGTCGTGCCGGGCCAGCCCGTGCCGGAGGGTCACGTCGCGGCGGTCGCGGCGGCGCTCGCCCGCGGCCTACCTGGGCCCATCGTTCAGCGGCTGTTGACGATGGCCCCGAACGAGCCGCCGGGTCCCGCGCTGCACGCCGCCGCCGATATGGTCGCCCATCGGTTTGACCCTGATTCCGCCACCGAGCTGTTGGTGGAGGCGCATAGCAAGGGCTTGCGGGGCGTGCGGTTACTCGATGTTTCCGCGGCCGCGGACCACGAGCTCCAGCGGCGTGGCGGCCGAACTCCTGCCGAAGCGTTATCGCACGTCAGGGCGATGTTGCCCAACGTCCCGGCGCCCGAGGCGGCCGTGACGCGGCATGGAACGTAGGGGTCGTAAGAGCGACCCTAACCCGAGGCTTGAATGTTTCTCCCCGCAATTCTCTTGCTGTCCCTCGCTGCGCAGCAGCCCACGCAGCAACCGGCCGCGGCCCCCGCGAAGCCGCAGGCCAACGCTTCGCAGAAGGCCGACACCTCGAAGACGAAGCATCGTACGCGTCGGACGGCCCGTAAGGCGAAACCCGCCGCGACGACCGCCCCGGCTCCGCGCGACACGACCAAGAAGCCCTAACTACGAGGTGTAGTCTGAGTTGATCCGGACATAGTCCGGGGAAAGATCGCAGGTCCATACCACCGCCTCCGATCGACCAAGACCAAGGTCGAGCCGGAGGCGGATGGTTTTCTGCTCGAAAATGGCGCGTGCCTGCGCGGGATCGGCGAGCGCGGTGGCGCCGCCGCTCGCGAGGGTCAGCCAGCCGTTCGAAGTACCGGCCTGCAGCGTAATACGGTCGGCGAGGAGCGCAACTCCGGCGACGCCTGCCGCCGCCAGCACGCGACCCCAGTTGGGATCGCCACCGTAGATCGCCGTCTTCACGAGTGTGGAGCGTGCGATCGCGCGACCGACCTCACGGGCGTGCGCTTCGGTTTGTGCCCCGACGATTTGGATCTCGAGGCGCTTCGTCGCGCCTTCGCCGTCTTCGACAATCGCGAGCGCCAGCGTGCGCGCCACATCCGTCGCCGCTTCCTCGAACAGCTTCCAGGTGGCACCATCGCGCGAGGGATCGATGCCGGCGTGGCCATTCGCGAGAAAGAGGGCGGTGTCGTTGGTGCTGGTGTCGCCATCCACGGAGATCGCGTTGAACGTGCGGTCGACGACGCGCTTCCAGAACGGGCGCAGCGTGCCGGGCTCCGAAACTGCGTCCGTGGTGATTACGGCGAGCAATGTGGCCATGTCGGGATGAATCATGCCGGCGCCCTTGGCCATGCCGCCGATGATGATCGGACCACCCGGCGTTTCGAGGCGAACCGCGCAGTGTTTGGGGCGCGTGTCCGTCGTCATGATGGCACGTGCGGCGTCAGCGCCCCCCGTGGGTGACAGCTTCGTGGCTGCCTCGCGTAGGCCGCGCGCCACTTTTTCCACAGGAAGCGGCACGCCGATGACGCCGGTGGAGAGCACGAGCGCGGTATGAGGTGGCAGACCGGCTGCCTCTTCGGCGGCACGCGCCATCGCGCGCGCCGCCTCGAGGCCCGCGGCCCCCGTGCAGGCGTTCGCGACGCGGGCGTTCATCGCAACCGCGCGCGTCCGTCCGGGCCGATCGGCCAACATTTCGGCGTCGTAAATGACGGGGGCCGCCCGCAGCGCGTTCTTGGTGAAGGCGCCTGCGGTCGCGCAGCTCGTTGCGCTCACCAGCAGCGCGACATCGAGCGCGCCGTCCGATTTGAGTCCGGCGTGGGCGGCGGCGGCGGTGAAGCCGCCGGGAGACGTCGCTGAGCCCGCTTCGATTGTCGAAATTGCGGAGGACATAGTCGCTTGTGTAACAGTGCTCCGTTTCTTATCATAGCACAACCTTCCCGGGGGGACCCGTTCGATGTCGGATCCGTTCCTCAGTTCCGACGACTATGACGAACGCGCACATCAGCTCTACAACGAAGGTCAATACGACGAGGCCATAGACACGCTGCGCGAGGGTCTGGGGCTCTATCCCCACGCCGTCGAGCTGCTCGTCGGTATGGGCTATGCGCGGCTCGCGCGCGAAGAGTTCGCGTGGGCGCGGCAGGCGTTCGAAGAGGCACGCGGTCTCGACCCCGATCACGAAGACACGCTCGCTGGGCTGGGCGAGGTCCTGCTCAAGTTCGGCGAGCGCGCCACCGCGCTCGCGTGCTTCGACCGCGTGCTGGCCCTCGGCTTCCAGGACGATCACGACCTCATGTTGCAGATCGGCCGCGCGCTGTTCCGGGAGGGCGTGCTCGACCAGGCGCGCCGCTTCTTTGAAGGCGCATTGCGCGCGCATCCCGATTCCGCCGACGCCGCCGCGTGCGTCGGCTACGCGGCGCACCGACTGGCGGACGAAGGCGGCAGCCTGCACTGGCTACGCCGCGCCCTGGAGCTGGACCCGAGCCTCGGCGAAGCGCGCATCTATCTCGCGAACCTGTTGTACGACCGCGGCGAGTACGAGGCGGCGCTCTTTCACCTCGAGCGTACCGGTCCTGAGGAACATTACGACGCACTGGCTATCTGGCGGCTCGTGGAGCTGAAGAAAAGCGTGTACCGCCTCCCCGACGACGATCCCGAGTTGGTGCCGTGGAACGATCGGCTCAACGAGCTCGCGGGCGACGCCGCCCCCGAGGACCTCCTGCTCTCGGAGATCGGAGCGATGACCCCGGACGGTCAGATTCGCGATCCCCGCCAGATCGAGCTGTTCGGGACCCTGCTTACCGAGCTGCAGGGAATGAAGAACAAGGCCGTCGAGGTCCACCGCGTCAGCACGGTCTCGGGAGCAACCTACGTCGGCACCTGGGAGGACATCGTGCGGCAGATGAAGGACGACGCCGCCGAATGGGTGGCGGGATCGCTCGAGGAGTACATGGAGGCGAGCGCCAAGCGCTGGCGCAAACAGACCGGCGCGGCGATTCCCGCGACAGACCCGGAGAGCTTTCTCCGGGCCAGCGCCGACGCGGGAGTTCTAAGAATCCTGCATTAGACGGTCTTCTTGAATCGGATCCCGATCGACAGGGGCCCGTCCCCCAACGCCATGAGCGTGACGGCCCCGGCGAGCAGCAGCGCCTCGAGCTCGAAGTTGGCGTGATGCGGCAGCTTGTCGGCCAGGATCTTCACCGCCATCAGTACTGCCATCGCGGTGGCCCACAGGCGGGTCCACATCCCGAGCAGCACGCACACCGCGCCGACGGTCTCGACCAGAATGACGACCAGAACGACCAGCGCGCCCACCGAGAATCGCGGGATGCCACCATGGATCCGATCGAGGCCGTGAATCAAGAATACCCCACCCACCGCCAGGCGCATGAAGAAAGCCGCATACGGCGTCAGTGCGTTCACGAGGTCTCCGTTAGAACATGGACATCGCGAGGAACGACCGCAGATTGTCGTTCGTCACGCGCAGCCGTGCGGACAGGAGCCGCACGACCGACCACAGCACCTTGTAGGCGATATCGCGATTGAAGTCCAGCAGCAGCTCGAAATCGGAACGGGAAATCGTGATCAGCGTGCAGGCGGTGTTCGCGATCGCGTCGGTCGACCGCTCGGAGCGATCGAAGATCGACATTTCGCCGAAACACGCGCCCGGCTTCAGTACGGCGAGCGCTTCCTCGCCGGAACCGGGGATGGTGCGTGAGATGCGGACTTCGCCGTCGGAGATCAAGAACAGCCGGTTGCCCGGCTCGCCTTCCTTGAAGACGTACTGGCCGACGGTGAACTTCTGCTCGCGGCACACCTCCGCGACGCGGGCCAGCTCCCCGTCGTCGAGATCCTGGAAGATGGCGGCTTGTCTGAGCAGCTTGACGTCCACGGAGGCTAAGGTAGGGTGAAACCGCGTTTTGCGGTAGCCGACGCCCTGACGGCGCTACGTTTACCGCTCGCGGTGCTCTTTCCATTGGTGCGCGCGCCCGTGTGGCAGCTCGCGATTGTCGCGGCGGCCGCGGCGACCGATGTGGGAGACGGCCTGCTCGCCCGCCGGTACGGCTCGTCGCGCGCGGGCGCGGTGCTCGATCCCGTCGCGGACAAGTTCTTCATGGCGGTCGCGTTCGTGACGATCGCCGGCCGCGGCTTGCTGGCCTGGTACGAGTTGCTCGGCGTCCTGCTGCGCGACATTCTGGCAGTGCTCGGATTCCTCGCGACCGGGCTGCTGCACCGCCCGGTCGCGCTTCCCGCGCGCGCCGGGGGCAAGGCCGTGACGATTGCCCAGCTGCTCACGCTGGTGGCGGCGATCGCGGATTGGACCTACACTCGCCACCTCGCGTGGGCCACCGCAGCCATTGCGGTGTACGCGATCTGGGACTACGGGCGCACCGCCGCCCGTCGCAAAGGCAGCGCGCCGGTCGCGCCGTAAACTGCCGGAAGAGGGGTGCATGCCCGGAATACGAATTACTGCGCTGGCGCTCGTGACAAGTGTGTTCGTCGCTCAACGAGCGGCCGCACAGCAGTTCGTGCCGCCGAAGAATGCGACACACGGTGGAACGCGCATCGGCTTGTTCGGATTCGGCGTGCGCGGCGGCGTCGACTTCAGACGATCGGGGCAGCTGGTCCTGGGAACCACGCTGGACATCGGCGATCTCTTCTCGAATCGCGTCCGACTGCGGCCCTCTGCCGAGGTCGGTCTGTTCAACGGTCCCAATACCTACGTCGGCAACTTCGAAGTGCTCTGGCGATTCACCGCCGACGAGGAGATCGCCACCCCGTACATCGGCGGCGGGCTGGCGGTGGCAGGCCGCGACGGCTGCGGGACCGATCCAGGATGTCCCGGCCTCTGGCTGAACGCTGTCTTCGGTTTCGAGCTGCATTACCGCTCGACGTTCAACTGGCTGCTCGAGTATCATGGCATGGACGCGCTGCGCCGGCACAGGCTGTACATCGGCCTCACCACGCGGCGCGGTAACTGAGTTGGTAAGGACCGCCGCAGTGACGATGCGCTGGCTGCACGAACTGCAGTTTGAAGGAAGCGCCACCGGACGTCCTGCAATTCTCGTAGACGGTGATGCGAAAGCCGCTGCGTCGCCGGTCGAGCTGCTGTTGCTCGCCGCGGCGACCTGTACGGCCTCGGATGTCGTCATCATTCTCCAAAAGCAGCGCGTGCAGCTCGAGAGTCTCGAGATCGCCCTGCGCGGCACGCGCCGCGAGGCGGAGCCACGTCGCTACACCGCGATCGCTTTCCAGTTCGCCGTGCGCGGGAAGGGCGCGGATGACGTCAAGGTGCGGCGCGCCATCGACCTCTCGCTCGAGAAATACTGCTCCGTCGTCGCGTCGCTCGCGCCCGACATCGCGATCAGCTACGACGTCACCATTGCGTAGGGTCGCGGCGGCGCTTCTCGCGGCGTTCCTGCCGCTGGTGGCACACGCGCAGCAGCTTACCGCAACCGAGCTGAGTCTGGGCGCCGCGGCAGTGGTGGCGCATCACACGTTCGGCGGCGCGGAGCTCGCGTTCGCCCATCGCCCCGCCACCGACACTCGCCTCGCGCTCGCCCTCGCCACCGGGACTGTGGCTGGGCACGCGGCGGGGCGGGCACAGTTGACGCTACAGCTACTCGTGAATTCCGCGGCGCGGTCCGGAGCGGGGCTGTATGCCGGCCTGGGTGCCGCGTTCGAGGCTCGGCAAGAGAGCCCGGGTCAGGGATTTCTCGCGGTATTGCTGGGTTTTGAGGGAACGCCTGGACGGAGGCAGGCCTGGTACGTGGAGTTGGGATTTGCGGGTGGAGTGCGGGTGGCGGCCGGGTGGCGACTGCGCTGGTTCCCGCGGTGGTGGGGAGTGGGCAACAGATAGACCAACAAAAAGGGGCGCCCAAATGGGGCGCCCCTCCTGCCGAGCCGACAGCCGTCAGGCGTTGGCGCCGACGGGGGCACTGCGCGGCACCACGGGGCGGCAGTAGCGCTCGCCCAGCAACCGCAGCTCGTTCAACTCGGTCTCGGTCAGGTCGGTGAAGCGGTCCGCAAGGTACAGCAGCGTATCGTCGAACCATTCCTTCTGATGCTCAAGCGCGGCCTCCAGCACTCCGCAGCGGAGAATGTGCGAGAACAGCTCGTCGCGCGCCTGCTCGAAGCTCGTGGGAATCGCGTACTTCCGGGGCTCACCACGCTTTTTAGCCATGCGGAAACTTTCCTTTCGGGTAGGGACCTTGGGGAAACGGCGCCGCAAGATAATCTGTTGTGTGGTATAATGCTACGGCAGGGGACACGGGTTCCCGTGTGCTGGGAGGTAGCGATGAGTGAAGAGGTTTACGGCCCCGAACGAGCACAACGCCTGGTGGCGTTGCTCAGGGGCTTGGCCGCGCGCATCCAAGAGCTGGACCGGGCAGGCCGGTTGCTCGATGCGGCGCCGGAGATTCAGAAATTGCTGGGTAACGCCCGCAGTGAGCTGTTTCACTACGAAGTCCGGAGCACGTACGACACACCGGACGTCGCGGAGAGTCGTCGCATCGTCGAAGAGGCGATCGGTGGGGGAGGGGGCGACTTCTCGCTGGACGATCCCGACGACGACGAGCCGTGGCGCTCTGGAGGAAGAGGAGGAGGGAACCGAGAGGCATGAATCGATTTTATGTGGTGGTGACCGCGCTGGCCGTCGTGCTGGGAGTTTCCGTGTTTGCGCTGCTCAAGACGGGCGGCGGCGCTCCCGCGGCGGCAGCCGGCCCGCCCCCCACGGTCGCCGACGACGGCTTTCGCGGGTACACGCTCGGCCAGGGCACCGCGCCGATCGAGATCGTCGAGTACCTGGATTTCGAATGTCCCGTTTGCGCGACGTTCGCCACGGTCCAGATGCCGACGATCAAGGAGCAGCTGATGAACACCGGGCGCGTGCGCTGGAAGTTCCGCGATTATCCGTTGCCGATTCACAAGTATTCGCGCTTCGCCGCCCACGCGGCGCAATGCGCCGGCGCGCAGGGCCGGTACTTCGAAATGCAGGACCAGCTATTTACGCATCATCAGTGGGCACAGACGGGCAAGGATCCGTCGAGCCTGTTCCGCAGTTTGGCGCAGGCGGCCGGCGCCGACCTCAAGGTGTACGACGCCTGCATGGAGTCGGGCAAGTATGCGCAGCGCATCGAATACAGCCGGCAAGAAGGCGAACAATTGCAGGTGGACGGCACGCCCACGTTCTTCGCCAATGGGACGAAGCTGTTCACGAGCCTCCGGCGGCTGCCGAGCTCTGACGATTTCAAAGCCTTGGTCGATAGCATCACCGCGCACTCGCCCCCGAAGCCAGTCGCCCGTCCCGCACATCATTGATGCGGTATCGCCAGGCGATCGCCGTCCTCGCGCTCGTCGGCCTCTTCGTCGCGCTCTATCTCTGGCTGCACGCCCTCGGCTACGGCGGGGCGATCAAGTGTGGGGCGTCGGGCGGGTGCGAGATCGTGCAGACGAGCCAGTGGGCCACCTTCCTCGGTCTGCCCGTCGCATTCTACGGAGTGGTCGGCTATTCGACGATGCTTGTCGTGGCGATTGTTGCCGTGCGTCCCGCGGCCCGAGCGGAAGCGGGGTGGTCGAAACTGCTCGCGCTGTTGGCGACGATCGGCTTCGGGTTCACGCTCTACCTGACCTACCTCGAGCTCTTCGTCATTCACGCGATCTGCCGCTGGTGTATCGGCAGCGCCGTGATCATCACCCTGATCTGGGTTGTGTCACTGCTTGCGCTCAGGTCTCCTGCGACTCGTACTGATCGCGCAGCTTCGCCACTACTGCCGGATCCGCGAGCGTAGTCGTGTCGCCGAGGGCTCGGCCTTCGGCGATGTCCTTCAGTAGGCGTCGCATAATTTTTCCACTGCGCGTTTTGGGAAGATCGGCCGAGAACAGAATGTCGTCCGGTTTGGCGAGCGCGCCGATTTTCTTCGAGACGTGATTCTTCAGCTCCTCGCGCAGCGCGTCGCTCGCCGTGCGTCCTTCTTTCAGCGTCACGAACGCGGCGAGCGCCTGGCCTTTGAGGTCGTGCGCGCGTCCGACGACTGCAGCTTCGGCGACGGCTGCATGGTCGACGAGCGCGCTCTCGACTTCCATGGTGCCGATGCGGTGGCCGGCCACGTTCAGCACGTCGTCGACGCGGCCCAGAATCCAGAAGTAGCCGTCCTCATCTCGCTTGGCGCCGTCGCCGGGGAAATACATGTTCTTCCATTTGCTCCAGTAAACCTCGCGGTAGCGCTCGTCGTCACCCCAGATCGTGCGCAGCATGCCGGGCCACGGCTTGGGAATGGCGAGATAGCCGCCCCCGACTTTCACCTCTTTCCCTTCGCCGTCGAGGAGCAGCGCTTCAATCCCGGGGAACGGCACGGTCGTCGATCCAGGCTTCGTCACCGTGACGCCGGGCAACGGCGTGATCATGATGCCCCCCGTCTCGGTCTGCCACCACGTATCCACGATGGGACAGCGTTTGCCGCCGATGTGCTCCTGATACCACATCCATGCTTCCGGGTTGATCGGCTCGCCGACGGTGCCGAGCAGCCGCAGCTTGGAGAGATCGTGACGGGCCGGCAGCTCGGCGCCCCATTTCATGAAGGCCCGGATTGCGGTTGGCGCGGTGTAGAAGACGGTCACGCCGTGGTTCGCGCAGATCGACCAGAACCGGTCCTTGGCCGGATGATCCGGCGCCCCTTCATACATCACCTCCGTCACGCCGAGCGCGAGCGGCCCGTAGACGACGTACGAATGGCCGGTCACCCAGCCGACATCCGCCGTGCACCAGAACACGTCCGAATCTTTGAGATCGAACACCCATTTGGTGGTCGCGTACACTTGGGTGAGATAGCCGCCGGTCGTGTGCAGGATGCCTTTGGGTTTGCCGGTCGTGCCCGACGTGTACAGGATGTAAAGCGGATCCTCGGCATCCATCGCTTCGGGCGGGCAGTCGCGCGCGGCGCGCGCCATCACTTCCGACCACCACACATCGCGGTCCGTCTTGAACGCCACCGTCTGACCGGTGCGGCGCAACACGACGACGTGCTCGATGCTGGGAGTATTCTGCAGGGCGTCGTCGGCGTTCTGCTTCAGCGGCACGATCGCGCCGCGGCGATAGCCGCCGTCGGCGGTAATCAGGATCTTCGCGCCGGCATCGTTGATCCGGTCGCGCAGCGACTCGGCGGAGAAGCCGCCGAACACCACCGTGTGGACCGCGCCGAGACGGGCGCAGGCGAGCATGGCGACGGCGACTTCGGGGACCATCGGCAGATAGATGGCGACGCGATCGCCCCGCCGCACGCCCAAGCCTTTCAGGACGTTTGCGAATTTGTTGACGTCGGCGTGCAACTCTCCGTACGTGATACGTCTCACTTCACCGGCTGGCTCGCCCTCCCAGATCAGCGCGACACGCCCGCTCCGGCCTGCACGTACGTGCCGGTCGAGGCAATTCACCGACGCGTTGAGCTTGCCGCCGAGGAACCACTTGGCGTGGGGCGGCTTCCACTCGAGCACGCGGTCCCAGGGACGGCTCCACTCGAGTTGCTTCGCCCAGTCCGCCCAGTATCCTTCCGGGTCCCGCCGGGCGCGCTCGTACGGCGTGGTGTCGCGCACATGGGCCTGAGCTTTGAAGGAGTCCGGGGGAGTGAAACGCCGCTGCTCGTCGAGGAGAGTTTCGATCCGGTCAGTCGTCATGCCTCGGGATATTAAGGAAAAGGAGGACTCTAGCAAGTTGCACCGCGCCGTTCGGTATGCGGCAGGGCCGGTGCGTGAGCAGGCTCACGAGCTTTGGACAACCGCTTGATGCAGCGCGGCTTAGATCGCATGGCATCGGAGTGGCATACACCACCACGGGAGGAATTATGTCACAATTGCCCGTGGAGCACACACTGATGTCAACGCGCCCGATGGAGAAGACGATCGCGGCTCCGGAGCGGCTCGATCTCGAGTCCCGCACCGCGTTTCGCCGCGCCTCCGGGGAGGTGCTGGACCAGCTCGCTGAAGGGGCCGGCCGCCTGGTGATCGATCTGTCGGGGACGCGCTCGGTGGATAGCGCCGGGCTTGGCGCCTTGATGCTGATCCAGCGCAAGGCCGCCGAGCGCCGCCAGACTGTGTGCCTGCGGGGGGCGAATGAAGAGCTGCGGTTCCTGCTCGTGCTCACCAAGCTGGACGACCTCTTCGAATTGGAGACTGGCGTCTCGTGAGGTAGATTGGGCGCGATGGCGCCGCCGCCTCCCCGTAAGGTCCTGTTCGTCGAAGATGAAGCCGCACTCCAATATTCCTACGAGCGGTTTTTCCAAGGTAAATACACCATGGCCTACGCGCCGAGCGGCGCGGAGGCCATGCGCCAGCTGAAAGATTTCGACCCGGACGTCCTCGTCCTCGACATGCGGTTGCCCGACACCGATGGCATCGCACTGTTGCAGCGCATTCGGGAGACGCGGCCAACCCTGCCGGTCGTCGTGACAACGGCCTACGTGAGCATGGAACCGCTGATGAACGTGCTCGACCTGGGGCACAGCCGGTATCTGGTCAAACCCTACGAATTGAGCGAGCTCGCGGCCGCCATCGATGCTGCGGGCTGAAGGGCTGCGGCACAGCTTCGGCGCGGTCAGGGCGCTCGACGACATTTCCTTCACCGTACGGCCCGGTCAAACGCTCGCTGTCTTCGGACCCAACGGTGCAGGCAAGACCACCCTCCTCAAAGTTCTCGCGGGACTGATCCAGCCACAGCAGGGACGCGCGCAGATCGACGGCGGCCGCCGCGCGATCGGCTGGATCGGCCATCAGCCGCAGCTCTACACGCCTCTCACGGTGCGCGAAAACCTGCGGTTCTGGGCGTCACTCTACGACGTGCCGGTACCAGCCGACCTCTTGTCGCGCCTGGGACTCGTGGAGCACGCGGACCGTCCGGTGCGCGCCCTGTCACGCGGCCTGGTGCAGCGTGTCGCGATCGCCCGCGCGCTCCTGCACGATCCGACCGTATTGTTGCTCGATGAGCCGTTCACTGGCCTCGACCGCGTCGCGGCGGAGGCGCTGAGCCGGCTGTTGGCACAGCATGCCGGCGCGGGACGGGCGGCGGTGTTGGTGACCCACAACGTCGAGGAGGGCACCGGCCTCGCGACCGACGTCGCCTTCATGCGCGCGGGCCGGTTCGTGCATTTCGCGCCGCGGGCGGGTCGCGGGCCGGCGCAGGTGAGCGAGGAGTATCGCAATGCGATTGCCTGAGCTCCTGCGCCACAGCTGGACCGTCGCCGCCAAGGATCTCTTGGTGGAGTTCCGGTCGCGGACCGCCATTCTCTCCGCGGCGGTGTTCGTAGTCCTGGTGCTCGTCGTGTTCAATTTTGGACGCGATCCCACGGCCGTTTCCAACGTCGACCTCGCGCCCAGCATCTTATGGGTGACCTTCACCTTTGCGGCGATCCTGGCGTTGAATCGCGCCTTCCAGCTGGAGCTTGAGAATCAAGCGCTCGACGGGCTGCTGCTCGCGCCCGTCGAGCGCAGCAGCATTTATCTGGGCAAGCTGATCGCCAACCTCGTTTTCGTTGCGACGATCGAGGTGATTGGCGTGCCGCTACTCGCACTCTTCTTCAACGTACGCGTACTACCGTATCTAGGCCCACTGACCGGATTGATTGCCCTTGCGACTGTGGGATTCGTCGCGGTAGGCACCCTCTTCAGCGCGATGACGGTACGCACCCGCTTCGCGGAGTTGCTGCTTCCAGTATTGCTGCTCCCCTTCATGATTCCGCCGCTGAGCTGGGCGGTGCTCGCCACGGGCCGGCTGCTCGCGGGCCGTCCCTTGAGCGAGGTTCTTGGCTGGCTTAAAATGTTGGCCGTCTATGACATCGTCTTTGTTGCGCTTGCCTTGCTCCTGTTTCCCGCGACGGTGAACGAATGAGAATGCTGCGGGTCGGACGCTGGATAACGCTGATCGCACTGGTGTTGCTCGCCGGCGTCTATGTGCGCGCGCTGGCGTATACGCCGCTCGAACAGTCGCAGGGGCTCGCGCAGAAAATCTTCTACCTCCACGTCCCCGCCGCGATCTGGGCTGAAATGGCGATGGTGTTCGTCGGACTGGCCAGCATCTTCTATCTCTTCACGAAGGATCCACGGCTCGACCGCTTCGCCGCAGCGTCGGCGGAAGTGGGTACCGTGTTTTGTGCGATCGTCCTGACGACTGGTCCGATCTGGGGAAAACCGATCTGGGGCACGTGGTGGACCTGGGACGCCCGGCTGACGTTCACGCTGTTCCTCTTTCTACTGTATGCCGGCTATCTGCTGTTGCGCGGCGCTGTGACCGATCCCGCCGCGCGGGCCCGCTTCGCCGCGGTCGTCGGCATCTGCGGTATGTGTGAGGTGCCGTTCATCCATTTGAGCGTCTACATGTTTCCGACCCTCCATCCCATGCCGATCGTGCTCAAGCCGAGCGCGCCGTCATTGCCAGCGAGCATGCTCCTGACGTGGCTGTTGTCGCTGGGTGTATTCACCCTGCTGTATGTGGGTTTTGTCGTGCAGCGTTATGCGTTGAGTTACTTGCGCGAGCAGCTCGAGGCTGTGAGCGAGGTGGGACATGCCTGAGACGATCCCGCAGAACGGCAGCTTCATGATCGCCGCCTATATCGTGGCGGCGGTCATTCTCATCGGGTATTCGCTGTCACTGTACCTGCGCGCGCGCCGCAGCCTTCGCGCGTAGCTCCGCCCGCGCTTCGGGCAGACGGGTGTGCCCATCGGGCACCTCGGTCGCCCACAAATTCAACGCTTCGTCGGCTGCGCCGTGATCGCCCGCGTCATAGAGTGCTTGCGCGTTGTGCCACAGCGCGGTGGCGCCCCCGCCCGCCGCGTAGGCACGAGCAAAGCGCGCGGCCGCCTCGGGAAAGCGCCCCATGCGTTGATACAGGGTCCCGGCCGCCATCGCGGCATCGGCGCGCTCCTCGAGTGCCAACGCCTGCTCGAACGCGCCCAGTGCTTCATCCTGCCGGAATACCATCTGGAGCGCCTCGCCGAGCAGCATCCAGGCGTCGGCGTGATCGGGGAACCGCAGGGTCGCCGCCCGCGCAGCCTCGACCGCGCCCCAGCGGTCTTCGAGCGCGCGCGACAGGTGCACGAGCGCGGGATACGTATCGGCGAACCCCGGCGCGAACCGGGCGCCGAGCTTCAGCCACGCGAGCGCGCGCCGGGGGGCATCGCGTTGCGCGGCGGCGGCGCGGCGCAGGCAAAAGCGACCGAGTGCAGCGCGAAGTGATCTCAGCATTGCTTGATAATGGGGAGTGCCACGGTGAGATTGCAACGGCGCATGGCAGCATCCTTGCAAGGGCGCCGCATTGTGGTCACGCGCGCGCGCGAACAGGCCGGCGACTTGGTGCGATCGCTCGAAGCCTGCGGCGCCGTGACCGTGATCGCTCCCGTGATTCGGATCCAGCCGCTCGAGAATCTAGGCGGGCTGCGCGCCGCACTCACGGGGCTGTCCACCTACCGTTGGGTCGTCTTCACCAGTCAGAATGCCGTGCAAATCGTATTCGACCGCCTGGTCGCGTGGGGGCTGACGCCGCGCGTGTTCTCGACGACTTCGGTCGCCGCCATCGGCACGGTCACGGCCGAGGCACTGACGCTGCGCGGGGTGGTGCCGGCGCTCGTGCCCGAGGAATTTGTCGCGGAGTCACTGGCCGACGCGTTGATACGGGCCAACGGGGGGGTGGGCACGCTCGCCGGTACGCGCGTGCTGATCCCTGGCGCCGAGGAGGGACGGGACGTTCTGGCGACGACGCTGCGCGCCCATGGCGTCGACGTCGAGACCATCGCGGTCTATCGGACCGTACCCGTGCAGAGCGATCTCAGCGCCCTGGCGGCCGACATCAGAGGCGGCCGCGTCGATGCGGTCACGTTCACCTCGTCGTCCACCGTGCGGTCCTTCGTTGACCTGGTCGGCCCGGCGGCGGCCACGAGCGGAGGATTCGTCGCCGCCACGATCGGCCCCGTCACCGCTGGCACCGCCCACGAGCTTGGGCTGCGCGACATCATCGAAGCCGATCCGCACACCGTGCAGGGTTTGGTCGACGCGCTGGCCAGGAGATTCGCGTGAAGATCGGCACGCGCGGCAGCCAGCTGGCGCGTTGGCAAGCGGACTGGGTACGAGACCGGCTCGCGACGCATGGCCAGCGCGCGGAAATCGTCGTCATCAAGACGCGCGGCGACGCGGAAGTCGACCGACCGCTGCATGAGCTCGAAGGGAAGGGGTTCTTCACGAAGGAGATCGAAGAGGCGCTGCTTGACGGCCGCATCGATGTCGCCGTGCACTCGCTCAAAGATCTGCCGACGACCTTGCCACCGGGGCTAATGCTAGGGGCGATCCCCGCTCGGCACGATCCACGCGAGGCATTGGTCAACGGGAAATCCCTGCTCGATCTCGCTCCCGGCTTGCGCGTCGGAACGTCGAGTCTACGGCGCGTCGCGCAGCTGCGCTTTCTGCGTCCCGACGTGGTGGTCGTGCCGCTGCGCGGCAACGTCCCCACGCGCGTCCGCAAGGTCGAGACCCGCGATGGGCTGGACGCCGCGCTGCTTGCGATTGCGGGACTCGAGCGCCTGGGGCTGGGCGCCAAAGGCTCGGTCATCGATCCCCTCGACATAATGCCCGCACCAGGGCAGGGCGCCCTCGGCATCGAGATTCGCGCGGACGACAAGGCCACCCGCAAGGCGTTACAACCGCTGCACGATGCCTCCAGCGCGGTCGCGATCACCGCCGAACGCGCGCTGCTGGCGGCGCTCGGCGGCGGATGTCAGGCGCCGGTTGCCGCGTGGGTGGAGATGCGGGATGCGGGAAGCGGGATGCGTTTGTACGGGCGCGTCACCGAAACCGACGGTGCCGCTCAACTGACTGCCTCTGCAGACCTGGAGGGGGACCGACCAGAAGCTGCTGGTGACGCCGTCGCGCGCTTGCTCGAAGGTGAAGGCGCCGCCAGCTTACTCGCCCGATGAGCCCCCCCTCCGCACAGTTTCCGATTCGCCGCATGCGGCGGCTGCGCCGCACGCCCGCCCTACGCCGTCTGGTGCAGGAGACGCACATCGCGCCGTCGCAGCTCATCTGGCCACTGTTCGTCGCGCACGGTGAAGGGTTGCGGCGGCCCGTCGTATCCCTGCCGGGCGTCGCGCAGCTCTCGGTCGATCAGATGGTAAAGGATGCCGAGCGCGCCGCCGCGCTGGGATTGGGCGGCATCATTCTCTTCGGCATTCCGGCGACCAAGGACGCCACCGGCTCCGAAGCCTACGACGACCAGGGGATCGTGCAGCAGGCCATCCGCGCGGTGAAGCGCGCGGTGCCGGACCTGCTCGTCATCGGCGATGTCTGCCTGTGCGAGTACACCGATCATGGGCACTGCGGCGTCATGCGGGACGGCGATGTCGACAACGACGCATCCGTCTACCTGCTCGGCAAAACGGCGGTGATGCAGGCGCGCGCCGGCGTCGATCTGGTGGCGCCGAGCGACATGATGGATGGCCGCGTGGCCGGCATCCGCAAGGCCCTCGATGCGGGCGGCTTCTCCCTCGTGCCGATCATGTCGTACGCGGCGAAGTTCGCGTCCGCGTTCTACGGGCCGTTCCGCGAGGCGGCCGGCTCGACGCCGCAGTTCGGCGACCGCCAGTCCTATCAGATGGCGGTGTCGAACGGTGATGAAGCGATGAAAGAGATCCAGCTCGATCTCGACGAAGGCGCGGACATTGTAATGGTGAAGCCGGCGGGACCGTGTCTCGATCTGATTCGCCGTGCAAAGGACCGCTTCGGCGCCCCGCTCGGCGCCTATCAGGTGAGCGGCGAGTACGCGATGATCAAGGCTGCCGCGGAGCGGGGCATGCTGGATGAGACGAACGCTATGTGGGAGTCAGTCACTGCAATCAGGAGGGCCGGCGCGGATATCATCTTGACGTACTTCGCGCCGGCCCTCGCCGAACAGCTGTAGTTACCTCAAATCCGTCGCACCCGGTGGCAACAGCAAGTACCGCCACAATCCCGCAGCGGCAGCGGCACCGAGGAGCGGTCCGATCCAGTAAACAGCCTGGGCGTGCCAGTCCCACGAGACTAACGCGGGACCAAAGGCGCGCGCCGGATTCAGTGCCGTACCGGTGAGCACGCCGCCGCCCAGGACGCAGACCATGACGACCAGGCCGATGGCGAATCCTGCGACGCGCTCCTTCTGCGGTGAGACGGCCGTTCCGTAGACCGCGCTCACGAGGAAGAACGTGAACAGCGCCTCGAGTCCCACCGCGCCGAGGAACGTCATCGAACCGGCGACCTGCGGCGTGCCGAGTGACGTCATCCGAACGGCCGACGCGGGAAACAGCAATTTGATGAAGAGCGCGCCGACGATCGCGCCGAGCAGCTGCGCCGCGACGTACTTGCCCAACGTAACCGCGTCGATCTGTTTGCCGAGCCACAAGGCGAAGCTCACCGCTGGATTGATGTGGCCGCCGGAGATCGGCATCATGATCGTGACGGCGAGCGCGAGTCCAATGCCGTTCGCGATGGCGACGCCCAACGCGCCGGCGACATTCGTGACTGCGCTGCCCGCGCCAACGAGGACGAAGAGCAAGGTGCCGATGAATTCCGCGGCAGGTGCCCGCTGGGACCGGTAATTCACGAGTGACCTCGGGGTGAAAGCCGGGCCAATCTATCGGGCGCCACCGTCGGGCCGCAACACCAGCGCCGCGTTGATGCCGCCGAATCCGAACGAGTTGGAAACGACGGCGGCGGGTGAAGCAGTCTTTCCCCCTCCGGGCAGGCAATCGAGGTCGCATTGCGGGTCGGGGCGTTCCAGGTTGATCGTGGGTGGCAGCCAGCCCTGTGAGAGGGCCAGCGCGCAGATCGCCGCCTCGATGGCGCCGCTCGCGCCCAGCGCGTGGCCGTAGTAGCCCTTGGTGCCGCTGACGGTCAGCCGGTAGGCATGGTCGCCAAACACCTGCTTGATCGCGGCCGTCTCGGTCGGATCGTTGAGCGGCGTGGACGAGCCGTGCGCGTTGATGTACCCGACCTCCACTGGCGACACATCACCGTCGGCGAGCGCGAGCTGCATCGCCCGCGCGGCCTGGCGTCCGTCGGGGCGCGGCGCGGCCATGTGATACGCGTCGTTCGTATAGGCGTGACCGACGACCTCGGCGTAGATCTTCGCGCCGCGTGCGAGCGCGCGCGTGCGCTCCTCCAGCACGAGCACCGCCGCCCCCTCGCCCATCACGAATCCATCGCGTCCCGCGTCGAAGGGGCGGGACGCCCGCGCGGGATCGTCGTTGCGAGTGCTCATTGCGCGGATGATGCTGAATGCCGCGTACGTGAGCGGCGCGAGCGGCGCCTCGGCGCCGCCGGCGAGCATGATGTCGGCACGCCCATCGCGCACCGCATGGAAGGCTTCGCCGACGGCGATCGTCCCGGATGCGCAGCTCATGGCGTTCGTGGCGTTCGGCCCCGTGAATCCGAACTCGATGGCGATATTGCAACTCGCGGCTCCGCAGAACACCGCCAACGCGAGCGAAGGATCCAGCCCCCGCGGTCCTTCGGCGAGATACCGGGGGACCTGGGATTCGGCGAATGACACGCCGCCGAGCGCCGAGCCCATCATCGTGCCGACGCGGTCGGGATCCTCCTGGCGCGGGGAGATCTGCGCGTCGGCGAGCGCCAGGCCGGCGCTGGTCACCGCCAGCTGCGAAAAGCGGTCGAGGCGCTTGGCCCGCTTGGCGTCCAGATGATCCTGCGGCCGGAAGTCGGGAATCTCCGCGGCCATGTGACTGCGGAACGGCGCGGGATCGAAGCGCGTGAGCGTGCGCACGGCGGAGGTGCGGCCCTGCAGGCCGCTCCACAAACCGTCCACCGCCGTGCCGATTGGTGTGACGGCGCCGATTCCGGTGATCACCACCCGACGCAAATCTCTCATGCGGTCTCCTTGGTCTCCGCCGCCCGCTTGATCCCCGCCAGCGTGCGCGATGCGATTCCGTGAATGAAGATCGGGCCGATCACCAGATTCGCCGCCAGGCGCCCGATGAGCGGCCAGCGCGGCCCGTCCCACGTGTGCACGATCTCGACATCGACACCGTCAGGTCCTCCAGCACCTCCACCAACCTCCACCAACCTCCAGCTCACGTTCATGCCCCGCGTGATACCCCGCACGTGCCGATACCGAATTTCGCCTGCCGGACGATCGACGGTCATCTCGGAGACCCACCAGGTGGGATACTTAAGGAAACCACCGCCGAACGGCCGCCAGGCGGCCATCTCGACCAATCCGTCGTCGAGTACCCGAACCCAGCGGTAATGCGGAAGGATGTATGGCCAACGGGCGACGCTGCTCGCGGCAGCGAACACGCGTGGGAACGGCGCAAGCACTCGAATACGATCGACAGTGCGCATCAGCGGCTGAGGCCTGCGTACCCTCCTCTGTAGTAGAGGAGGGGCCGCCGGTCGGTAACGTCGCCGCCCACCACCAGGCCGATGAAGATGGTGTGATCGCCGCCCGGGACCGCCGTCTGCTTCTCGCACTCGATGTGCGCCACCACGCCATCCAGGACAGCAATTCCCCGCTGATTCTCGCGGTAGCTCACGCCGCGGAATCGGTCCGGCTCGGAACCGGCAAACGCCCGAGACAGCGCCTCCTGCTCCGACGACAGAATGTTGAAGACGAAGTGCGTCCCCTGCTCCATCGCGGCGTGCATGTCGTGGCGTTTCTCGACGGAGACGAGGACGAGCGGAGGCTCGAGTGAAACCGAGGCGAGCGAGTTGGCGGTCATCCCGATGGGCTCGCCGTTCGGCAACCGGCTGGTCAGTACCGTAACGCCGGTGGCGAACCGTCCCAGCAGCTGGCGGAACTGCGGGGGCTCGACGCCGCGAGACGTCACAAGACCAGTCCTGCCAGGACGCCGGGCGCCAGCACGGTGCGGGCGGGAATGCAGTTGCCAGTCGCTCGCACGAGCAGGTTGGCGAGCTCGGGCCGCCGCATCAGTCGCCCGACCACACGCTCGATCAGTGCCGGCCAGCCGACCGCAACACCGATGAGCCGCTCGAGCAGCCACTTGCCGGCGAACTCGCGGCGCCGGGCGCGCGCGTACTGCTGCAAACTGGTACCGGTTGCTAAGGTCTCGACAATGGCCGCTGCCGCCAGCTCAGCGCCGCGCAGCGCGCTGTAGATCCCCTGGCCTGTGAACGGATCGAAGAAGTCGGCGGCATCGCCGACAAGCAGCGCGCCATCTGCCGCCGGCCGCCGGGACCAGCGCGCGAACGGGCCGGTCGCGAGGACGCGCCGAACGATGCGTGTGGGATCGAAGCGCCCGCGGACACCCGGAAACCGATTCAGCTCTTCGAAGAACCGCGCGCCGCGCCGAGCCTCGGCGAGCGGGAGCACGAGTGCGACGGTGGTTACGCCGGATCCGATCGGACCGAGCCCGACGTAGCCTGGTCGCCCAACGTGCATCTCGCCAAGGTCGTCCACATCGCGGGCATCAGCCACGTGCGCCGTAAATGCAACGCGATATGGCGCCGTCCGAATGACTTTGCCGAGCCGTCGCGCGACGACCGAGCGCAATCCGTCCGCGCCGACCACCACACGCGCTCGCACCGCATCCCGCATCCCGCTTCCCGCATCCCGTGTGATCACTCCGCCTACGGCGCCGCTTTCGTAGATGAGCTCCTCGACCTTGATCCCCTCCCGAACCTCGGCGCCCGCAGCTTGGGCGGCATTTCGCAGGATGGAATCGAACGTTGTTCGGGGGAGGGCGTAGCTGAAGGTCTCGAACCGGCCTACGACGCCGGTGCCGCTGGGCGCGACCACTTTCATCCCCGTCAGGCGTGCAGGAGCCGCAGCGGCGACCGCATCCAGGACTTCCGTGCCAAGGCGCTCGAGCACGCGCGTCGATTCAGGGCTGAGATACTCGGAGCAGGGCTTCTCGCGGGGAAAGTGCGCGCGGTCGAGGAGCAGGACACGCCCCCCCGCGCGTGCGAGCAGCCGCGCGGTGGCCGAACCCGCCGGGCCGGCGCCGACGACGATTGCGTCCCAACGCGTCACGCGAGCCTGGCCGTCATCATCGGCAGCAAAGTCGAGAGGCGAGGAGCGCAACTCCGGCGCCGCTCACCGTTGCCGCTAGGTTGACCGCGTCGTTGTCCAGCCACCGCAGCCGTCCTTGCACTGTCGCGCCGAGTAACGAGTCCAGCAACATGCCGAACATTCCAGCAAGACTCACGACGACAACGCTGCCCGAGAGCACGCCGATCACTGCGGCTCCTGCCAGTCCTCCGACAGTTCCCAGGGCCGTGATACCCCCATCCGTTCCCGTGGGGACAGGCGTCCCGTTCGTGATCAGCCGGGGGGGCGTGCGCGAGTACTTACCAATTTCCGTTGCCCACGTGTCTGCGGTCGCGGCAGCGAGCGACCCGGCAAACGCGGCCCAACTGCCGAGCAGCGCCGCAAGCGCCGCGACGCCACCATTGGCGAGCACCTGTCGCTCGTTGCGCTGCCGTCCACCACCCTGCACCCGTGTCAACAGGCTCCCGGTAACAAAGAAGGCGAGGAGCATGACCACTCCGCGCCATCCGAATCCCCAGATCGTCGCCAGGCCGACCGCGAGCGCCGCCAGGGCGCCGCGACCCGTCAGCCACTTCACTCGCCGAACAGCTCGCGCAACACGCGTTTCTTGAGCTCGGCGGGCGCGCCCTGCGCGCGGCAGCGCGCGCGCAGGAACTTCAGGAACAGCTCTTCGAAATCGTATTGCTCCCCGCAGGGTGGGCAGTCCTCGAGATGCTCACGAATTTCCCGCTCCAGCTCGGGAGTCAGCTCGCGGTCCAGAAACTCATAGAGATGCTCGACGCATTCGCGACAATTCATGCGGGACTTCCTTTGATATATCCCATCTCGACGGCGTAATCGTAGAGCTTACTCTGCAACAGCTGGCGTGCCCGAAACAGCCGCGACTTCACAGTCCCCACGGGGACCTGCAGAATGCTCGCGATCTCCTGATAGGACATCCCTTCGACATCGCTCAACACCAAGGTCTCGCGGAACGCCACCGGCAGTTGATCGATGGCCTGGAGCACCTGGTCGTCGACGATCTTGTCGAAGAAGGCGCCCTGCGGGTCTTCGTCTTGCACCTCAGAGAACACCGCGAACGGTTCGATCGTGTCCACGTCCACGGTCTCCGGGTGCCGCGTCCGGCGGCGGTATTCATTAATGAAGGCATGCCTCAGAATCGTGAGCAGCCAAGCCTTCGCGTTGGTTCCCTGCTCGTACTGATCCCAGGCCCGGTAGGCCTTCAGCATGGTCTCCTGAACCAGATCGTCGGCGTCCGAGGGGTTGCCCGTGAGGCGGAGCGCCACCCGGTACAGGACGTCGAGATGGACCAGGGCTTCACGCTCGAAGCTCGCCCGTTTCTCGTCGACTGGAGGAGAGACGTCTGGGGAAGGGGTCTGAGCCATAGCTGTTCGGTGAAGGCTCGTGTACCGCCGTGAGTTCCGCAATGGGGGAGGGGATGCTACGTTTCGCGCTCCGTGGTGCACAGCATCGTCCCGCTCGCCGTCCTCGAGGCGGTCAAGAATCTGGACACACCCGTCGAGGATGGGCTCACCGAGTTCGCCGAGGAGCTGTTGGTGAAGCGTCTAGGTCTCTCCCCGACCGTCCAGATGCAGCTGGAGGAATACGAACAGCTCGCGCGCAAGGACGCACGGGTGGACGCGTCGCACGTGGAGGCGCTGCTGCGGCTGGTTGGCCGGCGGCCCGACGCTGACCTCGTGTTCGCCGATGCGGGCCGCCGTGCCGCGCGGCGCGCGGTGCGGCGGATGTCGGGCCTATCCCGGCTCGCCGCGCGAACCGCCCCGCGGCTGTTCGGTCACCGCGCCGCGCGCCGCGCAGCCCACGCCGTGCTCGGCGCCGAGCTGGGTCGCGAGCAGCGATTGCCGATCGCGCGCGTGCGCGATCCGATCGCTATTCAGGCCACTCCCGATGGCGCCGCCTGCGGATTCTATGGCGCCGGACTCGTCGAGCTGCTGCGTCTGCTGGTGGGTTACGAGGGCGCGATGCTGCATGTCGAATGCCGGGCGCGCGGCGGCGCCGGCTGCGAATGGCGCGCCGTCGGTCCCGATCCTCGGCATCAATGAAACCGCTCGAGGGATTCGATTTTGCCGCACTGAAACAGTTGCTGGGCGAGCTTCGTGCCGACGCCTGGTTGCTGTACGACTTCCGCGGCATCAACCCCGCCGCGACGCGCGTCCTGGGCATCCACGGCATGGGGACCCGCCGGTTCTTCGTGCTGTTGCCGCGTGACGGCAAACCTGTCGCGCTGGCACATCGCATCGAGCTCGCCGCGTTCGACGGATTCCCTGGCGAGGTCCGTCCGTACGCCGCGTGGCCCGAGCTGCATGAGCAGCTGCGCACGCTCGTCCGCGGCAAGACCGTCGCCATGGAGATCTCGCCCAGAGATGCCGTGCCCTATCTGGATCGGGTGCCGCATGGCGTCATCGAGTTGATCGAAGCATCAGGCGCGCATGTCGTGTCATCGGGCGTGCTCGTGTCCCGGTTCGCGGCGCGCTGGTCGCCCGCCGAGCTCGCGGGGCATCGGCGGGCGGCCGAGGCGATCGCGGAGATCGCGGTGGCGACGCTCAAGTGGGCCGGCAGCGAGCTGGCTCGGGGTGCCGAGGTCCGCGAGGCCGCCATGCAGGCGCGCGTGATGGATGCGTTCACTCGGGGCCAGCTCGTCACCGATCATCCGCCGATCGTGGGGTTTCAGGCGAACGCCGCCAATCCGCATTACGAGCCCCGGGCCGGCAGCGACCGCCGCCTCGCGGCGGGCGATGTGATGTTGCTCGACCTGTGGGCCGGTGTGTCGGCCGGCAGCGTCTTTGCCGATCAGACGTGGATGGCGTTCGCCGGACGGGAGCCGAGCGCGGAGGTGCGACGCGTGTGGGACGCCGTGCGGGGGGCTCGCGATGCCGCCGTCGCGCTGCTCAGGGATCGTTGGAAGCAGCACGAGGCGGTGACCGGCGCGGCAGTCGACGACGCCGCGCGCGCCGTGATCCGCTCTGCCGGATTGGGCGAGTACTTCGTGCATCGCACGGGGCATTCGATCGATCGCGATCTGCACGGCTCGGGACCGCATATCGACAACTTCGAGACCGCGGACGAGCGTACGTTGATTCCCGGCGTCGGTTTCTCCGTGGAGCCGGGTGTCTACTTGCCGGACCGGTTTGGTATTCGCACCGAGATCAACGTCTATCTGAGCGAGTCGGGTCCAGAGGTGACGCCGCGGCAGCCGCAGCAGGAGCTGCTGCAGGTCTGAGTGGGAACGGCAGATCCTTCGCGACGCGCGCGTGCCCCCAAAAGCGGATCCTTCGCTGCGCGCGCGTTCCGCGCGCTCCGCTCAGGATGACACGCCACTGGGTGCGCTTATAAAAGAAGTGGAAAGAAAGAGGTCAAAGTGGTGAGCTGGACTTCCGGAACCAGTTCTCCGCCAAGTCGTCCCACGTAGGGTTGCGTTTTTCGATTAGCTCGATCTTCCGCGCCCGCACCCAGCCTTTGATCTGCTTCTCGCGCGCAATCGCATCACGAATGTCCGCGAACTCCTCGAAGTAGACAAGTCGGTGAACGCGATACCGCTGCGTGAAGCCAGCGTTGAGGCCCCGCTTGTGCTCGTTCACGCGCCGCGCGAGGTCATTTGTCACGCCGGTGTAGAACGTGCGCGAGCGACTCGCCATGACATACACGCAGTAGGTGCGCACGACTGCGAAGATTGTGAATGCGGTCCTCCCGCCCACCATCATTTTTCACAGGTCTGGCGCATAATCTTGCAAGAGCGGGCCGCATCCCTCTCTCTTCTTTTACTCTCCTCCTCCCTCCTGTCCCTCTTACTCAAGCCAACGAGCGAGCCTGTCATCCTGAGCGCCGCAGGCGCGAAGGATCTGCTTGTTCTGCGGCAGATCTTCGCTGCGCGCGCGTTGCGCGCGCCTCCGCTCAGGATGACACGCCGCGGGTCTTTGAAATGAGAAAGCAAAAAAGTATGAAGCGGAATAGAGCGCGAGCGAGCCTGTCATCCTGAGCGCTGCAGGCGCGAAGGATCTGCTTGTTCAGGACCTGCTGCTGGTGTAAGCGCAGCCAGCACCACGGCCGCCCAGACCCCTGCCCCAACGGCGGCGTGCGCCGCCTGGAGCGCGCCGGGGAATCCCAGCTCCACCATCGCCGCCGCAATCGCGATCTGAACGGCGACAATCGCGAGTAGGGCCGCTGCCCGGCGCGGCTGACGCGACACCCACCAAATCACGACGGCGAGCAGCGCGTAGGCGAGGAGCCGGTGCGTCCACTGGATGGCGGCCAGCGCCCCGGCGCGGGGGATGACTTGTCCGTTGCATAACGGGAATCCGCCGCACGCGGCGGTCGCGCCGAGGTTGGCCGTCAGCGCGCCGAACAACACAGTGATGAAGGTCAGCGCGAGGAGCACCGTGGAGCCGGTCGACACACTCCTCGTCCCGCGCGCTGCCACGATGAGTGTCGCAAGCAAAAGCATGGCGGTCGCGAGATGGAGAATGACCATCACCGGTTTCAACTCGGTCTTTACCGTTACGGCACCGAGGAGGATCTGTACGATCAGCAGGCCAAGCGCGACGTAGGCTCGGCGCCGGTCCAAAACCACCAGGACGAGCACGAGGACAGAAACCAGCGCCGCAGCCAGCCGGTGACTCCACTCGATCACGGCGGGTAGGTCATTGAGGGGTGGGAAGAGATGGCCGTTGCAAAGTGGCCAATCGTGGCCACAGCCCAGCCCGGACCCCGTGATCCGGACGATAGCGCCAAGGAGAATCAGCAGGTACGTGCAGGCGGCGGCGGTCCACGCCACGGTTTGCAAACGTCGTGTCATGGCGCTGGAATATCGCAGGAAACATTTGACAACAGGGGACTTGCGGTCTCTTGGCGGGAGCGCCAAAATCCTCAGATAGCAGAGTCTTCAGTGGTCCTGCCGTCGCAGCCACTAGAACCGCAGCTGAAGGAGGACGTGTATGGCCGACAATCGTTGGTTCGTTCGGATCACCCTAAGACTTGGTCTCGTCCTGCTCGGACTGACACCGGCCGTCGCTGCTGCGCAAGCACCGACGACGATCAGCGGGCGGGTGACGGCCAGCGTGGGCGGCACGCCGCTGTACGGCGCGATCGTGAGCATTCCCACGCTGCGCGTCAGCGCGAGTACCAACGGCGACGGGCGGTATCAGCTCGTCGTTCCGGCCGGCAGTACCGGCGCCGCAACCCTCACCGCACGGCTCATCGGCTTCAAGACGCAGTCCGTGCAAGTCAGTCTCACCGGAGCAGATGTCACGCAGGACGTCGCGCTCGAAGAAGGCGCGATCGAGCTCGAGTCGAAGGTCGTGACCGCGCTCGGCATCGAGCGTGAGCAGCGCAGCCTGTCGTACGCCGCGCAGACGCTCGGTGGCGACCGGCTGTCCGACGTGCGCTCGAATAACGTCGTCTCGTCGCTGCAGGGCAAAGTCGCCGGCGTGCAGGT
>WNGM01001382.1_pt1 | contig 44992 bp, 36 predicted proteins | sample 5400571 | NCBI WGS metagenome assembly WNGM01 (sample SAMN13153378, study PRJNA577476) | soil metagenome | isolation source: 100 cm soil or saprolite under Garry oak tree replicate 2 | place: USA:California | collected 2016-06-15 | reverse complement strand
GCTCGGCTGAACACGCCCTAGTCCGCACGGCGTTGTTGCCGGCGGTTGACCGCGCTCCTCCCGGCATCTCTTACAGTAAGCGGATGCGGTTCGTCCTCCTCAACTCCGGGCTTGGCCTGCTCGCCGCCGCCAGCGAGCTGCACGGGCTTCGCCTGGACGCCGACCTGGTCATCGCCATGGACCCGGACGGGATGCCGTGGGGGCCGCGGACGCCGCAGGACATTGCCGAGCGTTCGCTGGCCATCGCCAGGGCCGCGGCGCGCTACGAGCCCGACGTCATCGTGATGGCGTGCAACACCGGCAGCGTGCACGCGCTTGACGCCCTCAGGTCAGAGTTCGAGCCGTGGATCCCGGTCGTCGGCACGGTCCCGGCCATCAAACCCGCCGCCGCCGTGGCCGGTTCGGTGGCGATCTGGGCGACGGTCGCCACGACGGCCAGCGATTACCAGCGCAAGCTCATCGAGGAGTTCGGGGGGGAGGCCGTTGTGACGCCGGTCGCCTGCCCCGGCCTGGCGACCGCGGTCGACGCAGGAGACCAGCAGGCGATCGAGGTCGCGATCGCCGACGCCGCGCGCCGGACCCCGGCAGGCTGCGGAGCGGTCGTGATGGGCTGCACCGAATACGAGCTCGCCGCCGACCAGATCAGCGTCGCCGTACCTGGTGCGACCCTGTTCGGCTCGGCCACCGCTGTCGCAACTCAGGCACTCCGCCGGGCGGTCCAGGCCGGCCGCGCCGCCGACCCGGTCGGCGACGGGGACACCGGCACCCTCAGCGTCCTGCTCAGTGGCCGGCTCGCCGACCTGCCGCCCGCGGCCCTGCAGTACCGGCAGGGACGCGAGCTCGCGCAGCTCGCCGCCGGCGTCGGTCCTGCCGCCGAGGTCGCCGTCTGACCGTCCGGGTCCGTCGACTGAGCCGGTCAGCAGGCTCTCTTCCAGCCGAACTGGCCGGTGCGGGCAGCCCTCCTCCTCGCATAACTCGCCGCCACCTGCTTGGGCGTCATCGGCAGCCGCGCCGCCGAAGGCGGCAGCCCGGCGTGCAGCGCGTCGGCGACCAGGAGAGCCATCGAGTACTCCGGATCGGCTTCAAGCGCTCGCTCGATCGCGACGCTGGCTAGCGCGCCGTCCCCCGCCTGCCAGGCGGTGAAGGCCAGCAGCGCCGCCGGAGCGGCCACCACATCGCCGGGCAGATAGCGGACGAGTTCGATCCACAGCCTCCGGTGCGCGTCGTTGAAGCGCGGATCCATCCGCGCCCACGCGTCGTCCCTGACCCGGAGGTCCCCGAGCGCGACCCCGAGCCAGGCGATCTCGTCGTGGTCGGTCAGCTCCCCGCCCCGCCGGTAACGCGCGATCGCCTGCTTGACCGCCCGCCGCCCGGCGTCGGCGATCGGCAGGAACGGATCCCTGCCGGCGGCCGCGGCCTCGAGGTCGATCAGGTGCCCGGCCTTGCGCCTAGCGCGCTGAACCGCCTCGCGCATCGACTGGGCAGCGCCGGCCACCGGCGCGACCGTATCTGCCAGCGCCGCCCGGTCAGCGCGCACCGTGAGACCTGCCGCGGCAAGCGCGGCAGACGCCGGGTGACCGGCGGTGTCGAAGGCAACGCCGTCAGGCGGGCAGCACTGGGGGTCGCCGCACAGGTACGACCAGTACCTGCCGCCTTCCACCCTGAGCACGTCCTGGACGGCTATCCCTGCCTTGCGCAGCGCGGGAACGACCACGTCCACCACCGGTGTGACCGCCTTGCCCGGCCCGTAGCCGACCGCAATCGCCATCGCCAGGTGCTGGCGGCGCAGCACGGTTGCGGCGTGCTCGGCGATATCGACCGCCAGCTCGTCCTCGGGCGGATCGGGCAGGTCATAGCGGAACGCGAGCCTGATCCTGGCGTGCGGGCCGCCGATGCCCAGCATGACCAGGCTGTCGGCGGGGTGAAAGCCGAGCAGGTGCGGTACGACCGCGAGTATGCCGTCGGCAGAACCGACCCGCACCCGGCAGCGCAACCCGGTCGTGCGCGGGTCCACGGCGTTCGGGTCGACAGGTTGCCGGTTACCAGCCAGCGGGTCCTCAGGCTGTGAGCCAGGGGACTGTGGGTTATGCGACTGCGGGTCGTGAGGCCCCTGGTCATGAGGCTGCCGGTCGTGAGCTTGTGGGTCGTGAGGCTGTGATTCAGTCATGTGGCCAGGCTTTCGGTAGCGGCCAATGGCCAGCTATCTACGAAAAATCGGGCTGTTAATAACTTGGGTCATACTCCACAGGCAGAACCAGGCCCTTGACGGCCCAGCGGCCCTGAGATTCCCTCGGGTAGGTTCAGCGCGGCTTCCGCGGCTTCACGGTCTCGCGCGCCATGGGGATCGGAGTGCCAAAATCGACTTACCCCGGGCTGCGGTCACGATCGCGAGGCTTTTGCCCTATTCGCGTGGCGCCAAAGCGTGGTAAGCGCCGCCGAAGGTCCGGCTACGCTCTACCTTCCCAGCGATATAGGTCTTGATAGGTGTTTCGCCCGGACGACGCATCTCCAGAGTCCGTGACGACCAGCTGCGCGACCTCGCCGACGGACGTGGTCGGAGATCTGGGCGAGGCGTTACAGGTCGATGCCGAGAAGCGCGTCGACAGCGCCCCTGACCAGTCCGGCAGATGCGTCCGCTGCCGCCGTACCCGTCGCGGCACGACCGGCAAGCACCGCGTCGGCCCACGCGTCGACGACGGCCAGCGCACCAGGCGCGTCCAGATCGTCGGCAAGCCGCTCGCGCATCGCCGCAAGCACGCTGTCGGCTGTCTCTCCTGCGGTGTTCTGCCCGGCGGACCCTGAGCCCGGATCGGCGGGACCCGGGCCTTGCCGGGCGGAACCGGAGCCCTGCCGGGCGGAACCGAAGCCCTGCCGGGCGGAACCGGAGCCCCGCCGGGCGGAACCGGAGCCCTGCCGGGCGGAACCGAAGCCCTGCCGAGCGAACCCCGAGCCCTGCGCAGCGAACCCCGAGCCCTGCGCAGCGAACCCCGAACCCCGCTCGGCGGACCCCGTCGCGGCCGCGGCGCCCGCCCGTTCGCCCGAGCCGACCGTGTCACCCGAGCCGACCCGGTCACCCGAGCCGACCCCGTCACCCAAGCCGGCCCGCAGTTGGCCCAGCGCGCGGCGCCAGCGATCCAGCCGCCCGGATGCCGCTGCCAGTCCCTCGTCCGTCCAGTCCCAGTCGCGCCGGTAATGGTGGGCGAGTACCGCGAGCCTGATCGCCATCGGGTCGGAGCCCGACCGCCGCAGCTCGGAGACGAATACCAGGTTGCCCAGCGACTTGGACATCTTCTCGCCGTCCAGCCGCACCATGCCGGAGTGCACGTACCTGCGCGCGAACGCCTCGCCGCCCACCGTGCCGAAGGCGACCCTGGCGTGCGACGCGCTCATCTCATGGTGCGGAAAGATCAGGTCAGAGCCACCGGCCTGCACGTCGAACGCTGGCCCCAGGTACTGGGTCGCGATGGCCGAGCACTCCACATGCCACCCAGGCCTGCCCGGCCCGAACCTGGAGTCCCACGATGGCTCGCCCGGCCGCCTGGCCTGCCAGACCAGCGGGTCAAGCGGATCCTTCTTGCCTGGCCGGCCCGGGTCACCGCCGCGCTCGGCGGACAGCTTGACCATGGTCTGGTTGTCGAGCCCGGAGACCGAGCCGAAGGCCGGGTCGGCCGACCGGCAGAAATACACATCGCCGTCGAGGTCGTACAGCGAGCTCCGGTCGGCCAGGACGGCGCTGAACTCCTCGATCATCCCGAGTGCCTCGACGGCGCCGACCAGGTGATCGGGCGGCAGCACCCGCAGCGCGGTCATGTCCGACCGGAAGCGGTCGATCTCGCCGTCGGCCAGCGCGCGCCAGTCCTGTCCGTCGCGCGCCGCGCGCTCAAGCAGCGGATCATCGACATCTGTGACGTTCTGGACGTAACGAACCTCATGCCCGGCATCCCGCCACGCCCGGACGAGCAGGTCCCACGCGATGTAGGTCGCGGCGTGCCCGATATGTGTCGCGTCGTACGGCGTGATGCCGCATGCGTACAAACTGGCGAGGTGCGCCTGTGCGGCGGGAACCTTGCCGCCGCTCGCGGTGTCCCAGATGACTACCTCGGGGCCTCGTCCCGGCATCCGGGGAACGCTCGGAGCAGGCCAGGAGTCCATGGCGGCAAGGTTATCGCTCGACTTGCGTGCCATCACCCGGGCCTCGCCCGTCCCGCCCGGCCCTCGCCCGTCCCGCCCGGCCCGGTACCAGCCGCCAGGCCCGATGCCGCCCGGCCCCGGCCCGTAACGGCCGCCCGACCCGGCCGCCCATCCGATGGATGGCACCGTCCGGCGCCGACCCCGGCGCCGATGGATGGCACTTACATCCGGGTTTTCCGATGATGCATGCTGGTCAGCCTCCCGGTGGCTCGAAGCCCCGCGCCTGCTCAAAGCAGTGCGCCAACGCGATCAGCCTGGGCTCGCTCCACGCCGGGCCGATCAGCGAGATGCCCACCGGCAGCCCGCTGACGCGGCCCGCCGGAACGGTGATCGCCGGATACCCGGAGACGGCCGCGGGGGACGAGGTCCCGACGCCGTAGTGGTCGCCGAGCACGTAGTCGGTCAGCCACGCCGGATTGCCGCTGAGGGCGAGCACGGTGTCGAGCCGGTGCTCGGTCAGCGCAGCGTCCAGACCTGACCGGGCCAGGCTGACCGCCTGCTCCCTGGCCGGCTGCCAGTCGGGATCGGACCGGCCGGACGTGGCCTCCGCCTGCTCGAAGATCTGCTGGCCGAAGTGAGCGAGCACGTGCTCCGCGTCGCCGCAGTTGAACGTGATCAGCTCCGCGAGCGACATGGGATGCTCACCGCCGAGTGCGGCCAGGTACGCGTTCAGGTCGTCCTTGAACTCGTGCCGCAGGGCGAGGAACTCGGAGTCCCCGATCTTGTCCGCGCCGGCCAGGTCGACCGGGTCGACGACCTCGGCACCGTGCGCGCGGAGCAGGCTCACCGCGTCGTCGAGCACGGCAGCCGCTGCGGCGATGGCCTGAGCCGAGCCGTCCCGCCAGATGCCGATCCTGGCGCCCGCCAGCGCCGACGGGTCGAGGAACTGGGTGTAGTCCGCTGGCTGGCCGGCCGCCTGGGCCGTCGCGGGGTCGGCCTGGTCGGCCCCGGCCAGGGCACCGAGCAGCGCGGCGGCGTCGGCGACCGTCCTGGTCATCGGCCCGGCCGTGTCCTGCTCCGCCGAGATCGGGACGATCCCGGTCCTGCTGACCAGGCCGAGCGTGGGCTTGATGCCCACGATGCCGCAGGCATGCGCGGGGCTGATGATCGAGCCGTCGGTCTCGGTCCCGACCGCCAGCGGCGCCAGCCCGGTCGCGACGGCCACGGCCGAGCCGGAACTCGACCCGGACGGGTTGCGGCCGGTCCCGTGCGGGTTCACCGCCTGGCCGCCCAGGGTCGACCAGCCGCTCGATGACTGGGTGGACCGGAAGTTCGCCCACTCGGACAGGTTGGCCTTGCCCAGGACGACCGCGCCCGCCGCGCGCAGCCTGCCGATCAGGAACGCGTCGGCGGCCGCGGCCCTAGCCAGCGCCGGGGAGCCGGCCGTCCCCGGGTAGCCGGCGACCGAGATGTTGTCCTTGATCAGCACGGGGATACCGGCGAGGGGGCCCAGTTCGGCGCCCTCGGCCCGCGACTGGTCGATCGCGCGGGCCTCGTCGGCGGCCCCGGCGCAGACCGAGATCACGGCACCGAGCGCGGGATTGAGGTGCTCGATCCGGTCCAGGTAGAACCGGACGATGTCGGCGGCGCTCAGCTGCCCCGCCGACAAGGCCTGGCGCAGCCCGGCGACGGTCACGCGAGTCAGGGCGATGCCTGACCCGCCGATGGTTTCGCCGGGAGATTCGTGAGACGTCATGGTGGAAGACTAGGAGAGCCGGCGGTTCCGGCTGTGGGGGTATGCGAAATGGCTTCTGTTCTGCGGCGGCGCGGCCGCGCGCGGACGGCCGCCGTGGTCGCACTGGCCGGCGCGGCGGCGCTGGCGGTCGTCGCGGCCTGCACCTCGGGACACGCGTCCCGGCCGGGCGCGAGGACTCCGCTCCAGGCCGGCTACCAGTCGACCATTGCCAGGGAACTGCCCTCGGTCGTGGAGATCGAGGCCGGCCGGGCAACCGGCTCAGGGGTGGTGCTCGATCGCCACGGAGACATCGTCACCAACGCCCACGTCGTCGGGACGGTGAAGAAGTTCGTCGTGCGGGTGTCCACGACCAGCCAGCCGCTGCAGGCCAGGCTCATCGGCGAGTTCACTCCCGACGACCTGGCCGTGATCAGGGTCAAAACGGACGCCAACGACCTCAGGCCGGCGCACTGGGCCAACTCGGCGAAGGCGCAGGTCGGCCAGATCGTGCTCGCGATGGGCGCCCCGTACGGGCTGATCGACAGCGTCACCCAGGGGATCGTGTCGGCTACCGGACGGATCGTGACGGGACCGACCATCCCTGGGCAGCCCCCGACGGTCATCGTCGATGCCGTCCAGACCAGTGCCGCGATTAATCCGGGCAACAGCGGCGGCGCGCTGGTGTTGCTGTCCGGGCGGGTGCTCGGGATACCGACCCTAACGGCCGAGGATCCGGAGCTCGGCGGCGCCGCGGAGGGAATCGGGTTCGCGGTCCCCGCCAATACCGTGGTGGATATCAGCCGCCAGCTGATCACGACCGGCAAGGTCAGCAGATCGGACCGGGCGTCGCTGGAGATCACCGGCGAGACGCACGTGAACTCCTCGGGCAGGCCGGACGGCGTGACGGTGGAACGCGCCAAGCCGGGCGGCGCCGCGGCCGTCGCCGGTGTCAAGCCGGGCGACGTCATCGCGGGGATCGCCGGACAGCCGGCCCAGGACGCCGCGGGCCTCGAGAGTGGGCTGGCCGGCTACCGGCCAGGCGAGCGGGTCAGGGTCGAGGTGCTGCGGGACGGGAATCCGAGAGAGTTCATCGTCACGCTCGGCAGCCTGCGAAGCTGACCGGCCGCCGCCCGGGCCGGACTCTTCCCTAGAATTCGCGGGTGACCTTCACACTGGGCAAGCTCGACTTCACGCCAGCGGTGCGCCAGCCTGACATGCTGGCCGCACCGGTAGCCGCCGCGCTGGCCAATCCGTCCTGCTCGTTGACCGCCGACGACGTCGGCGTGGCCGAGATCGATCCCGACCTGGCCGACACAGCCGCGTTCTGCGACCGGTACGGCGTGTCGCCGGCCGACTCCGCCAACTGCGTGGTGATCGCCGGCCGGCGTGAGGGCGAGGTCAGGTTTGCCGCCTGCGTGGTGCTGGCGACGACCAGGGCCGACGTCAACGGGGTCGCCAGGCGAGCGCTCGACGTCCGCAAGGCGTCGTTCGCCGCGACCGACGTCGCCGTCGCCGAGACATCGATGGAGTACGGGGGGATCACGCCGATCGGCCTGCCGGCCGGCTGGCCCGTGCTGGTGGACGCGGCGGTCGCCGCTGCCCCGCAGGTTGTCATCGGCAGCGGGTTGCGCAGGTCGAAGCTGGCCCTGGCCGGAAAGACGCTGGCCGACCTGCCTGGCGCGGTGGTCATCGAGGGTCTCGGCCGCTAGCCGCCCGCGCCGCCCAGGCGCTGGCGCTTGCGGCCCCGCGCACTCCGGGCCGCCGGAGCTAGCGACCCCGCGGCGTTGCGGCGCTCAGGGTAGCCAGGAGACCTTCCCGTGCAGGGCCGCGTACCCCACGAATGCGGTCGCGTCGATCAGAGCGTGCGCGACGACAAGCGGCATGACCCGTCCCCAGCGGCGGTAGAGCAGCGCGAAGATCACGCCCATGACGGCGTTGCCGACGAAACCGCCAACGCCCTGGTAGAGGTGGTAGGTGCCGCGCACCAGCGCGCTGGCGGCTATCGCCCAGTAGGGCTGCCAGCCCAGCTGTCCGAGCCTGAGCAGCAGGTAGCCGATGACGAGCACCTCCTCGAGCAAGCCGTTCTGGAGCGCGTCGAGCAGCAGCACCGGAATGCGCCACCAGACGGCCGGCAGGTGCTCGGGGACCACGTTCAGGCTGACGCCCAGATGGAACGCGGCGAGGTACAGCGCCAGGCCGCTGCCGCCGACCACGGCCGCGAGCACCGCTCCGCGGATGGCGTCTCTGGCGGGCTGGCTCGAGTCGAGCCCGATGACGGACGGCGGCTCGCCCGAGCGCGCCATCAGGTAGAGCACGAGGAAGACGGGTGCCAGGTTCTCGGCGATGCTGGCCAGCTGCAGCGTAAGGTCGAGCCAGTGGTTGAACGGGGCCAGCGAGCCCACGAGCAACGCTTGCTGGCTGGCCAGGGACTTGTTCAGGAGCAGCGAGCCGACCAGGTTCAGCACCGCGTTCAGGGCACTCGCGCCGAGCGACACGGCGAAGACCACGAAAATCTCCCACCGGATCAGCCACGGCGGCGGCGGGCGTAGGCTGGTCTCCCTGAGTGCCACCTGATGGACTTTAGCCTGTGCCACCGGCGCCGAACCGTCGGCGGATCGCTGCTACCGCCAGGCCAGGTACTCGTGCGTGGCCGGCCGTCAGCAAGCTCCCCCGGGCTGGTCGAATCCCTGGATAAGCCGCGGCACAAACGGTACATAAGGATCGGTCAGAGCGAGCGTAGACACAAGGTGGTCCGATGATCCGTGCAGGCCGTAGCCAAGGCGGCCAGCCGATAGGTCCTGGCCCGGCCGAGCCGGACCTGGACCGGTCAGGTGGCCCCGCACAATCTCGCGAGACCAGTGATGTGGCGCCCGCGTCTGGCGCGGGCATGGTCCCCGAGCCGGAGCCGCGGACGGCGCGCGCGGCCGAGGCTTCGCTCGCCGGCGGGACGGCCGAGGGGCCGGCGGCTGCGCATAGGTCCGGCACCTCCGCGGCCACCCTGCAGGAGCAGGACGGGCCGGGAACAGGAGCCGACGACCCCGAGCAGGCCGCCGCCGGGGCCGCGCGGGCCGCGGGCGGCGGCGGCCGGGCAGCCTTCCGCCGTGCGCTCGGCCGCACCTGGGTCAGGCACCTGATCCTGATAGCCGTTTACCAGGGCGCGGGCGTCGCGGCGACCTGGCCCAGGTTCACCTACCTCGCCGACGGCAAGCTGCCCGCTACCTCGGACGTGTCCGGCTTCGTCTGGAACATCTGGTGGTCGGGACACCAGCTGCTGCACCTCAACAACCCGTTCTTCACCAAGTACATGGCCGCGCCGATCGGCACCCACCTCGCGTTCAGCACGCTGATGCCGCTCGCCGGGTGGATCACCGCGCCGATCACGGTCCTGTACGGGCCGTCGGCCTCCTTCACCCTGCTGACGATCGTCACGCCCGGCCTGCTCTGCTATGCCATGTACCGGGCGGCGAAGATGTGGCTGAACGAACCGGGCGCGATCATCGCCGGGGCGTTCTTCGGCCTGTCCTCGATGCTGCTCTGGCAGAACTGGTATCACGTCAACATCGCGATCGGGACCATCTTCCTGCCGGTCGCGATCGAGGCGGCGGTCAGGCTCAGGCGCGACCCACACTTCGCGCCCGCCATCGCACTGGGCATCGCGCTGGGCGCATCGATCCTGATCAACCAGGAGAGCACGGTCGTCGCCATCATCCTCGCGGCCGCGATCCTGGTTCCGTGGTTTGTCACGGCGCTGATCAGGGATCGCCCGCTGGCCCGCCAGGCGACCAGGCCGCTCGCCGCGGGCATCGTGGTCGCGGTCGTGGTGGCCGGCCCCGAGCTCATCGGCATGATGCAGCAGATCCTCTCCGGCGGAGCCTCGCCGCCCGCCGGCGAGTTTGCCTCGAACTACGCGCAGTTCGGGGTGTCGCTGCCCACGCTGTTCGCGCCGTCACCCCGGCTCGGCACCTTCGGCCTGGGCCAGCTTGCCTCGGCTTACAGCTACAACAACTCAGAACAGCTGCTCGAGGGCCTGCCGACCTTCGGCGCCGTGCTGACCGGCCTGGCGCTCATCGGCCTCGCGATCGGCTGGCGCAAGCGCAGCACCTGGGCCTTCGTTTCGGTCTGGCTCGTCAGCGCCGCGCTCGCGCTCGGAACGAGCCTGACCATCGGCAGCAACTGCCAGATTAGCCAGGGCAAATGGCACCGGCCAGGCAAGGTGTACGGGCGGTTCTGTGACCAGTACCTGCCGCTGATGAGCCACCTCCACGCCACCAACGTGATCATGCCGGGCGGTCCGGAGACCGGCGTGTGGAAGCCCGTCGTGATCTCGAATCTGATGCCCTATAGCTGGCTGGTCCGCGTCCCCGGCCTGTCCGGCCTGCGGGAAGCGGACAGGTTCGCGCTGATCGGGCTGATCGGCGCGGCCCTGCTCGCCGGGCTGACCGTCCAGTGGCTGAGCAAGCGGAAGGTCACAATGCCGCTGATCGGCGTGATCGTCGTCCTCGGCGCGCTCGAGGCGGGGTGGTCAGGCGATACGCCGGCCTCCAACGGCTATCACGGCACCATGCCGACCACGCTGCCCGCGCTCGACCGTTCGCTGACCCGCGACCATTCGGGCTCGATCGTGGTGGACGTGCCTTACGGGCTGCGCGGCGGTGTCGCGGTGACCGGCTCGGAGATCGCGCCGAACGCCATGCTGATCGCGACTCATGACCACCATCAGCGGGCCATCTCCTACACGGCCTGGGTGTCGAAGGCCGCCATCAACGGGGTCGGCAAGCACGCCTTCTTCCGTAACCTCTACATAGCGGAGCACAGCCAGAACCCCACGCCGACGAACATCAGGCGGGCCGCCGCGGACCTGACAACCATGAACATCGGCTGGGTCGTCGAGTGGCGGAACCTGTGGACGAAATACAAGCCACTCGAGCGGTACGGGCACGTTGACAGGTATCTTGAGGCGCTGGGCTTCCGGCACACCAATGGGATGTGCCTGGTGAATCTCCAGCCGGGGGAGCAATGCCCGCACTTCAAGAACATCTGGCTGTGGCAGTACAAGCCAGGCCGTACTGGCTAGGTGCGGGACTCACCGAGGTAGGCTCCGCTCAAAGACAGCCAAGGAACAGCCGATGAACAAGCCCAAGGCCCCGGCCGCGAAATCTGCGGCGACCGGGCAGTCCGCTGCGCCCGCGAAGCCGGGCGCGCCGGGCGCGCCCGCCAAGCCCGGCACGACCGCCAAGCCCGGCACGACCGCCAAGCCCCGCACGACCGCCAAGCCCGGCACGACCGCCAAGCCCCGCACGACAGCGAAGTCCGCGGTGTCCGGGCAGTCCCGGGCGTCCGGGCCGGTCGAGCCGGCCAGCCAGGCGGCGCCGGAGCGGCCGGCACCACCGCGGTCTGTCTTCCTCGCCGTCCGCCTGATGTACGCCGGGGCCGCGCTGACCGCGATCGGCATGGTGGTCAGCGTGGTCGCGGTGGCCGTCGGCGGCGAGAACGCGCTGCGCGCCAGCCACAAGCACGCCACCCTCGCGCAGCTGCACGCCACCCAGAATTTCCTGATCACGGGCGCGATCGTGTCCGGGCTGGTCGAGATCGGCGCCTGGCTGTTCATGGCCAGGGCCAACCGCAGCGGCCTGAAGTGGGCGAGGATTATCGCCAGCGTGCTGTTCGCGCTTAACACCTTGAACTTCATGGGCCACATGCTGGGCAAGGTGACGATCGGCAACATCGCCTACTCGGTGGCGCTGTGGCTGGTCGGCCTCGGTGCGCTGTACTTCTTGTGGCAGAAGGACGCGAGCGCGTACTTCGCTGACCGGTCCGGCTAACCGGACCAGCTCTCAGGTCGCCGTCGCCGGGGCCGCCGCGTCACCGTCCGCCGGCCACTCGGCTTGGGCCTGGGCGAGCTGAACCTGAGCGAGCTGGGCCGTCAGCCGCCGCCAGGCCAGGTCCGCGCCCGAGGCGAGGCACCCGTCGACGACGGCACCAGTGCCGAGCGCGCTGACCCGGAGCTCAGGCAGCACGGGCGCGATCCGGCCGAGCTCGGCCGTGACCGCGGCCGCGAAGCCCGGGGCCTGCCCGATGCCGCCGCCGAGCACGACGAGTCCCGGGTCCACCACTGCGATGATCGCGCAGATCGCCTTGGCCACCAGCCTGGCCTCGGCGGCCACGATCGCAGCGGCCCGCTCGTCCCCCGCCGCGGCGGCCGCGAAGACCTGCCTGGCTGACCGGGTCCGCAGGCCTGCGCGCCGGGCCGCGCGGACGATCGCGGCGGCCGAGCCGACGGCCTCCATCGTGCCCCGCCTGCGCACCTCCTCGTCGGCGACGTCACCGCCTGGCCCTTCGGTGATCGGCAGGAACGCGATCTCGCCCGCCACTCCGTGCGCGCCCCTGTGCAGCTGCCCGCCGAGGACGAGGCCCATCCCGATGCCGGTCCCGATGGAGACGAAGACGAAGCTGGCGAACTCCCTGCCGTGGCCATGCTCGCGCTCGGCCAGCGCCGCCGCGTCGGTGTCGTTCTCCACGGCCAGGCTATCGCCGAACGCGCTGCGCAGTCCCGCCAGCACCGAGGGGTTGTCCCAGCCGGCCATCCCGCCGGTCAGCGTGATCGCGTCCCGCTTGGGGTCATAGACGCCGGGGCTGCCGAGCACGGTCTGGGTCACGTCCGCCCGCGCGACGCCCGCCGCCGCGCAGATCCCGTCGGCCAGCCTGACCAGCTCGTCCACCCGCATGCGCACGCTCGCCGCCGCGCAGCGCGACTCGGCCTTCGCCCTGATCTCGCCGGTCAGGTCGGCGACCGCGCCGCGCAGGTACTCGTGCCCGATGTCGAGACCGAGCACGTAGCCCGCGTCGGGCCTGATCTCGTACAGCACCGCGGACCGGCCGGGCACGCCCGTGCGCTGGCCGGCCGTCCTGACCAGGCCAGAGCGCTCCACGTTGGCGAGCGCCAGCGAGACCGTCGGCTTCGACAGCCCGGACAGCCGGGCCAGGTCGGCGCGCGAGCACAGGCCGAGCTGGCGAATCTGATTGAGCAGCAGCTGCTCGTTCATCGTCCGCATCAGCTGGGGCCTGGCCGGCTGCATCCCCGCCGCCAGCGGGCGCGCGCGGGCCTGGCCCAGGCCGATGGTGGCCGGGGCCTGGCCGCCCTGGCCGACTGCCTCGCTCGCCACCTCGGTCATCGGGGGGTGGTCGCCGATTCGCGCCGCCAAATTTCCACGAAACACCCCTAGCGCAGGTAGGCGAGGTGCTCGCCGTGCAGCTCGATGTACTCGGCGACCAGCTCGCGCGCCGCGGTGATGCCGGGCACCAGCGGGTTCTCAGCGAGCGCGACCGCGGCCAGGCTGGCGTTACCCGACATGGCGGCCTCCACGATCCCTCGCTCGTACTCTTTCACGGCCAGCACCAGCGCCCGCGCCGACCTGGGCAGGTCGGCGGCCTGGAGCTGGGTCAGGCCCCCGGTGTCCACCCTCGCGGGCACCTCCACGATGTCCTCGGGGTCGAGGAAGTCGAGCGCGCGGCCGTTGCGCATGTTGACGATCACGTCGCTCGCGCCGCGCCCGGCCAGGCCGTCGATCACCCGCAGCGCCAGCCCCTCGTAGCCGCCGAGCTCGCCCGCCTCGATCGGGACCGCTCCCGCGGCCGAACGCTGCGCCCGCGCCTCCGCCTGCCCGCTAGCCCCCTGCGTGTCGGTCTTCATGTACGTGTCGCGCCGCACCCCGAGCAAGTTCGCGTAGGCCGACCAGGCGGCGTGCACGTCACCGTCGGCGAATGCCTTGCCGATCGCGGTGATCAGCTCGTCGTTCAGGCCCTGCACGTCCTGGCCCCGGCTCGACCCGGCGCGCGCCACGCCGTCGACGTACCGTCGCGGGTCGTAGTAGTAGTACACGTACTCGGTCGGGATCGCGCCGACCCGCCGCACCTCGTCGGCGTCGAAGGCGGCGAACTGGTGCTCGGCCCGCTGCAGCTCGTCGAAGCTGGCGATCAGGTCACCGATCAGCTCCTCGCCGTCGAGCTCGAACGAGCTGACCCAGCCCAGGTGGTTCAGGCCGCCGTACCTGGCCCTGACCCGCCCGGCGTCCCCTTCCGCGCCGCGGTGGCGGGCTCCCGCGAACCTCGCCAGGTCCGCGATGGTCCCCGACGGCGTATCGCAGACGCCGACCGCCCGCACCTTCCCGTGGGCGCTGACCGCCTGCGTGATCAGCCCCGCCGGGTTGGTGAAATTGACCAGCACCGCTGCAGGCGAGCACTCGGCCAGCAGGTCGCAATAGGAGAGCACCACCGGTATGGTGCGCAGCGCCATCGCGCAGCCGCCTGGTCCTGTCGTCTCCTGCCCCACGATCCCGCGGCGCAACGCCACCTGCTCGTCGATCACCCGGCCGCGGTCACCGCCGACCCTGACCGCCGAGAAGACATAGTCCGCCCCGGTGAACGCCTCGGCGGCGTCGGCCGTCACCGTCACGACCCCGGGCTGGCCGAGCGCCACCGCCAGCTCGGCGGCCAGCCTGGCGGTTGTCGCCCGCCTGGTCGCGTCCGGCTCGAACAGGCAGATCTCGTCGAACGCCCCCGGCCGGCCCGCCAGCACGGCACGGACGAACGCCGGCATCCGCACCCCGCCGCCCCCGAGAACCGACAGTTTCATCGCGCGCTCCCTAATCGCCGTCCCCGCATGCCGCTGCCTCCGCCTGCTTCTCGTTTCCGCTACCCCTGGTCCCGCACGCCGGGCCGCAGCGCCGCGGCCAGCACCGCGGGGGGTTGAGGGGGGTCGTCCCCCCTGGCCAGCACCGCGGGGGGTTGAGGGGGGTCGTCCCCCCTGGCCAGCACCGCGGCGAGGTCCTTGACAACCATGGGCCGCAACGGCCAGCCAGCGCCAGTGCCGGCACCTACCTCGCCCACTCCGCCGAGCCTGCCGACGGCCTGCGATCCCGCGGCGTTGGCCACGACGGCGGCCTCCGCGATCGTGGCACCGCCGACCATGGCCGCGATCATCGCGCCCGCGAAGCTGTCGCCCGCGCCGGTGAGATCCCTGACCGTGACCTGGCCGACGCCCCGCGATATCTCGGTGACCACGCGGTCGCGGCCGGCCACGAGCGCGCCGGCCGCTCCCCGCGTCACGACCAGGTCGGTGCCCCAGGCCGCCGCGGCGGCGATCGCCTCGTCCAGGCCGGCCGCGCCGGTCAGCCTGAGCAGCTCGTCGGCGTTGGGCACGAAGATGTCGGCCAGCCGCACGCACTCGATGACGGTGTCGCGTTCCCGTTCGTCTCCCAGCGAGGTATCGAGCATGATCTTGCAGCCGAGTTCGCGCGCCTCCCGCAGGAACGGCGGCACCCACCGGCCGGGGTGCAGGTAGCACCAGGCCGGGCGGTGCGAGCGCAGGACGCCGTGCCAGCGCTCGATCTCGGCCTGCTCGCTCACCGCGGCGGACGGCAGGTGAGTCACGAAGCCGCGGTCGCCGTCGAAGTTCAGCACGACGGTGATGCCCGCGGTCGGGCCGGAGACTCGCACCGACGGGGACAAGTCCACTCCTGCCGCGGCGCAGTGCTCGGTGACCACCTGCGAGCCCAGATCGTCGCCGAGCATGGTGCACAGCCCAGCCCGCGATCCGGCCGCGGCCGCAACCGTGGCGCTGGTGACCGCGCCGCCGCAGGAGATCGCGAACTCGTCGGTGAAGACCTCCTCGCCTGGCCCCGGCAGCCGGTGCAGTTGCCCGAAGACCAGCTCGAGGAAGACCAGCCCGAACGAGATCATGTCCACCGAGCAGCCTCCCGCTGCGCACCGCTGTCCGGACGCGGACCCGGCGCCGGCCGGTCTCCGCCTGCAAGGTTCGCGCGCCACATTACGGTTCGGCCACGAACTCTGTTACGTCCCGGATAGTTAGGATACTGTCCTAACAATCTCCACGATAGCGTTACCCGACGTCATTACGAACAGCAGGGTCATGGTCGGACAGTTCCCGGCGGCGCCGGCATACCGCACTCCTCGCGGATCGCCTGGTCGCCCCTCCCGCGCGGGTCATGGTCGCAGTATCACATGAGGTGGCCGACCGTGCGAGCCGTACGTTTCGCGAGGAATACCTGGATTACTCGGGTTACCGAGACACGTAACGAAGGTCGCGACCAGGATGTGTTCAAGAAGTTCATGATGGTTCCTGGCATGATCGCCGACGGAGTCACCGTCGGCCCCACGATGGCCGGGGAACTCCCCGGCCGACCGCCCGGCGCGAGCGCGGGAAGCCGAGGCGGAGCCCCCTGCCGCGCGCAGAGCACTCACCGAAGGGCCGAAGCATGAGACGCCTTACCAGAATCGGTGTCGTCGTCGCACTCAGCCTGCTGGCCGCATCCTGCTCCAGCAGCGGAGGTACCGGGCCGTCGTCCAACGGCGGTCCAAGCGGTGTCCTCACCATTGACAACGAGAGCGGCGGGAACTGGACCTGCGACTTCAACCCGTTCAACCTGTCCGATATCTCGTTCTCCCTCGGCACCGTCTACGAGCCGCTGATGTTCGTCGACACCCTCGCGAACAACAAGACAACGCCCTGGCTGGCCACGAACTCCACGTGGAGCAACGGCAACAAGACGCTGACCTTCACGATCCGCAAGGGCGTGAAGTTCACCAACGGAACCCCGCTGTCCGCCTCGGACGTGGTGTACACATTTAACCTGCTCAGGCAGAACAAGACCCTGGACATCAACGCGGTCTGGTCGGTGCTCTCCAGCGTCACGCAGCATGGCGCGGACCAGGTGGTCATGCAGTTCAAGGCGCCCGCGGTGACGTACTTCTACTACATCGCCGACCAGATCGGCATTGTCTCGCAGAAGATCTGGTCGAAGATCGCGAACCCGGTCAAGTTCCCCGACACGGACCCGATCGGGACCGGGCCCTACACGGTCAGTTCCAAGACCTGCACGCCGCAGAACATCTCCTACCATGCCAACACCAGCTACTGGCAGAAGGGGGAGCCGAAGGTCGCCACCGTGAACTACCCGGCCTTCCTCACCAACGACACGGCGAACACCTTCCTCGCCAACGGCCAGGCCCAGTGGGGCAGCCAGTTCATCCCGAGCATCAGCAAGTTCCTGGCCGGGCGGCCGACCGTCAAGTGGTGGTTCCCGCCGGTCGCGAACGTGTCGGTGTTCATCAACCTGAAGAACCCGCTGCTGAAGAACGTGGCGGTCCGGCAGGCGATGGCCTACGCGATCAACCGCCAGCGCGCCTCGACCCTCGGCGAGTTCGGGTACGAGCCCGCGTCCAACCAGTCGGGCATCGTCACGCCGACGTTCTCGGACTGGCTGGACACCGCGCAGTCGGCCAAGTTCGGCAACAACTACGCCTTCGACCCGGCCAAGGCCGTCTCGATCCTGACCAAGGCCGGCTTCACGAAGGGCTCTGACGGGATCTTCGCCAAGAACGGCCAGAAGCTGTCGTTCACCATCGTCAACAACGGCGGCTACTCCGACTGGCTCAACGCCGTCAACGTGATCGTGGCCAACCTCAAGGCCGTCGGGATCCAGGTAACGGCTCAGGATCTGTCCCAGACCACGTACGAGAACAAGCTCTACTCGGGCCAGTTCGATCTCGGGTACGGCGCGGAGACCGGCGGCCCCGGCCCGTACTTCGAGCTCCGCCAGTGGCTGTACTCGGCGAACTCGGCGCCGATCGGCACACCGGCCGGCTCCAACTTCGAGCGGTACAGCAACCCGGCGACCGACGCGCTGATCGAGCAGTTCGCGCAGACGACCGATCCCGCGACGCAGAAGGCGATCATCGGCAAGCTCGAGCTCGTCATGCTGCAGGACGTGCCGGTCATCCCGGTCACCGAGGCCGTCGACTGGTTCCAGTACGACACCGGTGCCTTCACCGGCTGGCCGACTCCGAAAAACCCGTACGCGCAGCCCGCCGCGTACAACTACCCCGACTGGGCGCAGGTGATGATGCATCTGACCCCGACCAAGAAGTAACCGCAGGCCTGCGGGGAGGCCGCGGCCTCCCCGCAGGCCTGCCGGGCCGGGCACGGCCGCCAGGCTGGCACCTGCTGCCGCTAGCCGTACGACGCCGGACGGACGAAGATGAGGACGGGAGGAGGGGCATGAGATTCGCGCTTCGCCGCCTGGCGTTCTTCGCGCTGACGCTCTGGGTCGCGCTCACGCTCAACTTCCTGCTCCCCCGGCTCATGCCGGGAAACCCCGCCGTGGCGATGATTTCCAAGTTCAAGGGCGGCGTTTCCCCTGAGGCGCTCAAGACGCTCGAAACGCAGTTCGGCGTCAATTCCCACCAGAGCCTGGTCAGCCAGTACCTCAGCTACCTGGGCAACATGGCGAGCGGCAGGTTCGGGACCTCGCTGTCGGAGTACCCGGCATCGGTCGGGCACATCGTGCTCAACGCTATCCCGTGGACCCTTGGCCTGGTGGGGCTCACCACGATTCTCGCCTTCGTGCTCGGCACGGGCATCGGCATCGCCGGAGCGTGGCGGCGGGGCGGGCCGCTGGACAGCATCATGCCGCCGGTGTTCGTGGTCACCTCGGTGATCCCGTACTTCTGGCTCGGGCTCGTGATGATCCTCGTCTTTGGCGTGCAGCTCAAGTGGCTGCCGTACTTCTTCAGCTACGACTACGCCCTGACGCCGACGTTCTCCTTCGCCTTCATCGGCAATGTGATCGAACACGCCCTACTGCCCGCCGCGACGCTCTTGGTCACCACCATCGGCACCTGGATCCTGACCATGCGCAACACCATGATCACCATCGGCTACTGGCTGCTCAACGCGGTGAACAACGAGGACTATCCGCTCATGCAGGCGCTGTTCCTGCTCATCACCCTCGCGGTTCTGCTGGCCATCCTCGCGGCCGATATCGCGACGGCCGTGCTCGACCCGCGGACGAGAGACGCTCGATAGCCATGGCCATGATGCGCATGCCAGGGACGGCCCCGGCCGAGGAGCCGGCCATCGTCGCGGCCACCGCGGCACTCCAGGTCCCGGCGCGGGGGCGTAACCCGGCCCTGCGCGCGCTCTACCGGATCGCCTTCGCGATCAGGTCCAACCGCAAGGCCACCTGGGGCTTCGCTCTGCTCGTGCTGGTCTGCCTGATCTCGGCGTTCCCCGGCGTCATCGCGCACGACAACCCGACGGCGATGATCTACCCGGTCAGCCTGGGCCCGTCGGCGAAGCACCTGCTCGGCACGACCGGCCTGGGGCAGGACATGTTCGCGCAGGTGATCTGGGGCGCCAGGCCGGTGCTGCTGATCGCATTCGGCGCCGGGATCGCGGCCACCGGGATCGCGGTGCTGATCGGGGTCGCCGCGGCCTACCTGGGCGGCATCTGGGACGCGGTGCTCAACCTGCTTACCGACGTGCTGCTGGTCATCCCGCTGTTCCCGTTGCTCATCGTCATCGCCGGCTACCTGCACAGCGCGGGGACCCTCGTCATGATCACGGTGATCACGTTCACCGGCTGGTCCTATACCGCCAGGCAACTGCGGTCGCAGGCGCTGTCCCTGCGTAACAGGGACTTCCTCAAGGCGGCCAGGGTCCGCGGCGAGCGCAGGCTCTACATCGTGATCGTGGAGATCATCCCGACGATGACCTCGCTGATCGTCGCCAGCTTCCTCACCAACGCGCTCTACGCCGTCCTGTTCTCCACCAGCCTGCAGTTCATCGGCCTGGGCGACCCGACGGTCGTGAGCTGGGGAACGATGCTGCGCGCGGCGGAGAACAACGAGGCCTTCCAGACCGGCCAGTCGCTGTGGATCATCGCGCCCGGGCTGTGCATCGTCGCCCTCGGCGCCGCATTCGCGCTGCTCAACTACGCGTTCGACGAGATCGGGAACCCGGCGCTGCGGCCATTGAGGAGGGCCCGTGTCAAGGCGAGCAGCTGAACCTCAGCCCGTCGCGGCTGACCAGGGGCCTGAACCCGCCGGCCGCACGAAGCACCTGCGCGGCAAGGCCCGCGGTCAGCGGGGGCCGCTCCTGGACGCCGAACCGCCCGCGCCGCACGGCACCATCCTCGACGTCCGCGACCTGTCCGTCGAGTACCTGCTGGAGGCCGGCGTCGTCCGCGCCGTCGACTGTGTGAGCTTCTCGCTCAACGCGAACGAGTTCATCGCCATCGTCGGCGAGTCAGGCTGCGGCAAGTCGACGCTCCTGTTCGCGATCGCGCAGCTGCTCTCACCGCCGGCCGAGGTCACAGGCGGAAGCGTGATGTTCCGCGGCTGCAACATGGTGGGCCTCACGGACTCCGCGCTCACCGCGATCCGCTGGAAAGACCTCTCCGTGGTGATGCAGAGCGCCATGAACGCGCTGAACCCGGTGAAGTCGATCGGAGCCCAGTTCAAGGACGCGATGCGAGCGCACGGCGCGACCTCCCGAGAGGAGGTCGAGGCCAGGTCGGCCGAGGTCCTCAGGATGGTCGGCATCGACCCGGTCCACCTGAAGAGCTATCCGCATCAGCTGTCCGGCGGGATGCGGCAGCGCTCGATGATCGCCATGGCGCTGCTCTTCACCCCCGAGCTGGTGATCATGGACGAGCCGACGTCCGCACTCGACGTCGTCGCGCAGCGCTCGCTGATGGTCCAGATCAAGGAACTGCAGGAGCAGTTCGGCTTCGCCGTCGTATTCGTGACCCATGACATGTCACTGGTCAGCCATTTCTCCGACTACCTCATGGTGATGTACGCGGGCCAGGTCGCAGAGCTCGGCCCGACCCGGCAGCTGTTCGACTCGCCCGCGCACCCGTACACGATCGGCCTGATGGACGCGTTCCCCTCGATCAGGGGACCGCGGCGGCCGCTCCAGGGAATCCCGGGCCGCCCGCCCGACCTGGCCAGGCCGCCGCAGGGCTGCCGGTTCGCACCGCGCTGCCCGAAGGTCATGAAGCGGTGCACTGCCGAGCCGCCCGGCCTGTACCTCGTCGACGGCATCGACGTCCGCTGCTTCCTGTACGACGGCACCGAGTCGGCGGACCGCGGGAGCGCGCCATGACCGAGCTGACCGCAGAGCCCGGTACGACGCTGCTCAGGACCGAGAGCCTCACCAAGCACTTCAAGATCGGCAGCACGCTGTCACAGCGCACGCTGCACGCCGTCGACGAGGTCAGCCTGTCCGTCGGCCGCCGTGAGATCGTGGCGCTCGCCGGGGAGAGCGGCAGCGGCAAGTCGACCATCGCCAGGCTTCTGGCCAAGATCTACAAGTCCACGAGCGGCGAGGTCTACTTCGAGGGAAAGCCGATCTCCTCGATCAGGTCACGGTCGGACCAGCTGCGGTACAGCGGCCTGGCCCCCATGGTCTTCCAGGACCCGTTCGCGTCCCTCAACCCGGTCTTCCGCGTATCACACGGCGTGCTGCGGAGCCTGAAGCTGCACCGGCCCGAGATGTCGAGGCAGCAGCGCTACGAGGAGGCCTTGCGGGTCTTCGACGTCGTCGGGCTGACTCCCGCGGCCGACGTGCTGCAGCGTTACCCGCACGAGCTCAGCGGCGGGCAGCGGCAGCGGGTCGGGTTCGCCCAGGCGCTCGCGATGCGGCCGAAGCTCATCATCGCCGACGAGCCGGTCTCGATGCTGGACGTGTCCATCCGCATCGGCTTGCTCAACCTCATGGTGAAGCTGCGCGACGAGGAGGGCGTGTCGATCCTCTACATCACGCACGACCTGGCGAGCGCGCGTTACGTGGCCGACCGGCTCGTCATCATGTACGCGGCCATGCTCGCCGAGTCCGGGCCGATGGAGGAGGTGCTCGCCCGCCCCAAGCACCCCTATACCCAGCTGCTGCTGTCCGCGGTGCCCGATCCTCGCGCACCGCTCGGCGTGAGCGCGGAGACCGACCGCGGTGAACCGCCGAAGGTGATCGACCCGGCACCGGGATGCAGGTTCCGCCGGCGCTGCCCGCTGGCCATCGAGACCTGCCACACCGTCACGCCCCAGATGCAGCCGATAGGCCCCGGGCACGAGGTGGCGTGCCATGTCGCTCAGTCCGGCGCGGAAGTGAAGGCATTCTGATGAAGGTAGCTGTGGTCGGCGGCGGCTCAACGTACACGCCCGAGCTGATCGACGGGTTCGCCAGGCTCGCCGACCAGGTCTCGATCACCGAGATCGTCCTCGTCGATCCCGACCAGTCCCGGCTGGCCGTGGTGGGGCCGTTCTCGGCCAGGATCATGCGCGCCTACGGGCACCCGGCCACGGTCCGCTGGACCTCCGACCTGGACGACGGTCTCGACGGCGCGGGCGCGGTCCTGCTCCAGCTGCGGATCGGCGGCCAGGCGGCCAGGCACAGGGACGAGACCTGGCCGCACAAGTGCGGCTGCGTCGGCCAGGAGACGACCGGGGCAGGCGGGTTCGCGAAGGCGCTGCGCACCGTGCCCGTTGTCCTTGAGATAGCCGAACGCGCCCGCGCCCGAGCTGCCGCTGACGCATGGCTGATCGACTTCACCAACCCGGTCGGGATCGTCACCAGGGCGCTTCTCGACGCCGGGCACCGGGCGATCGGCCTGTGCAATGTCGCGATCGGGTTCCAGCGGATCTTCGCCGGCATGCTCGGTGTCGAGCCGGAGCGAGTCGGCCTGGAGCATGTCGGGCTCAATCACCTGACCTGGGAGCGCGCCGTCCTGCTTGACGGCACCGACGTGCTGCCCGACCTGATCGCCGCGCACGGCGAGGAGCTGGCCGGACTGATCGAGCTGCCGCTTTCCGTTATCGAGCAAACCCACTCGATCCCGTCGTACTACCTGCGCTATTTCTATGCCCATGACCAGGTGGTATCCGAGCAGCTGGCCAGCCCGACCCGAGCCGAGCAGGTCGCGCAGATCGAGCTTGAGCTGCTCGCGATGTACTCCGACCCCGCGCTCGACCGCAAGCCCGAGCTGCTCGGCCAGCGCGGCGGCGCGTTCTACTCCGAGGCGGCGGTCGCGCTGCTCGCCTCGCTGGTCAACGACACCGGGGACACGCAGGTCGTGAACGTGCGCAACAACGGCACCATGCCGTTCCTGCCGGACGACGCCGTGATCGAGGTCGCGTCGGTGATCGGCAGACACGGAGCCGCGCCGCTGGGTTACGCGCCGCTCAGCCCGCTCATGCGCGGCCTGACCGCCCACGTGTCCGCCTACGAGGAGCTTGCCGTTCAGGCGGCCAGGCTCGGCGGGCGGGACCGGGTGTTCGAGGCCATGCTGGCGCACCCCCTGATCGGGCAGTACGACAAGGCAGGGCAGCTGACCGACCTGCTGCTCGCCGAGAATGCCGCGTTCCTGCCCTGGGCGGACGGCGGCGCCGACGGCGGCTCTGGCGCACCGGCCACGGCGAGCGGCCGGTGAGCCAGGCTCTGCCCGCTGCGCTCGCCATCGACGGCGGGAACAGCAAGACCGACGTCGCCCTGGTCGGGCGGGACGGGACCCTGCTCGCGCTGGTGCGCGGCCCCGGCATGCCGGTACGGCTCGGCGCCGAGACCGTCCGCGTCATCGACGAGCTGATCGGCGCGGCCGTCAAGCTGGCGGGGCAGGACCACGGCGCCGGCGGCCGGGCCGGAGTCAGCGGCGGCCAGGCCGACGGCGGGCCGGTCGCCTCCCACCTGGTCGCCTGCGTCGCGAACGCGGACCTGCCGGCCGAGGAACGCGAGCTCGAGCGGATGCTGCGCGGCCAGCACTGGACGACCACGACGCTCGCCGCCAACGACACGTTCGCGGTGCTGCGGGCCGGCCTGGACGACGTGCCGGCCGCCGGCGCTGACCGGTACTGGGGCGTCGGCGTGACCTGCGGCACCGGCATCAACTGCGTCGGCGTGGCGCCGGACGGGACGACCGCCGGGTTCCTGGCGCTCGGCGCCACCACCGGCGACTGGGGCGGCGGCGGCGGACTCGGGCTCGAGGCGCAGTGGAACGCGGTGCGGGCGGCGGACGGCCGCGGGCCGCAGACAGCGCTCCGCGAGGCCGTGCCCGCGCACTTCGGCCTGAAGGAACCGCTCGACGTCGCCGAGGCGCTGCACCGCGGCGAGATCTCGTGGGACCGGATGGCCAGCCTCGCTCCGGTCGTCCTCCATCTCGCCGACGCCGGTGACGAGGTCGCCCGCGACCTTGTGCTGCGCCTCGGCCAGGAGATCTTCCTGCTGGTCAAGAGCGCGATCGCGCGGCTCGGGCTGGCGAAGAATCCGTTCCCCGTCGTGCTCGGCGGCGGCGTCGTGGCGTCCGGCAACGCCCTGCTGGCCGACCGCGCGACCAGCCTGATCACCGCGGAGTTCCCCGGCGCGGACGTGCGCGTGCTCAGGCAGGTGCCGGTGGCGGGAGCGGCGCTGATGGGACTCGACCTCGCCCGGGCGACGCTGGGCGCCAAACAGAGGCTGCGCGACGCGCTCACCGGCCGCCCGGCGGTCCAGGCGTAGCCGGACCCGCGCGGGCTACCTGCCCCGTGGGCACTTACTTGTGCCCCGGAAGGGCAGTTTACAACCCGGAAACGCCCGAAGAATCGCCGACCTGGAAACGGCAGTCGATTAACCTTGCCGGTTCAAGTCTCGGTGTTATTATTTCGCCGCTAGGGAAGCGGTGAATGTAAATCATCAGCCGCCTCCAGACTCTCGAACGGTTATACGGAGGCCTAAATGGACAAGCAGTCCAAGAAGCTCACGCTCTCCAAGGAGACGCTGCGCAATCTCGACGACCAGGACCTTTCTGGCGTCGTCGGCGGAACAGGCACCATCCTCTGCGTCGACACCGTGGTCTGCCACAGCGGCGTCTGCGAAAGCGTGGTCTGCCACGACAACAGCCTGGTCTGCCTCTAGTCGTCAGACATGAGAGCATGCTAAGGCTGCTCTTCGCCGATCCTCGTCCTGGGTCGAGCGACTCGCATCAGATCCACAGGATGCCCCGGCCATTGCCTTGGCCGGGGCATCCTGTCTGCGGCCAGCTTGCCCTGGCGACCCGAAACAATGCCATAAGATCCGGAATGGCCATTGAAATACCATGCAGGAATTAGCGATTGATTAGCAAACCGTCGTCGAACTTAGTGTTATTATCTTCGCCGCCAGGGTGCGGTGAATCACGAGGCAAAGCCGCCCCCGAAGTCAGCACGATTATGCGGAGGTACACGTGGACAAGCAGTCCAAGAAGCTCACGCTCTCCAAGGAGACGCTGCGCAATCTTGACGACCAGGACCTTTCTGGCGTCGTCGGCGGAACAGGCACCATCATCTGCGTCGAGACCGTGGTCTGCCACAGCGGCGTCTGCGGCAGCATCGCCTGCCACGACAACAGCCTGGTCTGCGTGTAGTACCAGGCGCCAGGATGCCTTGGCTCAGAGCAGCTGAGGCATCCTGGCCGCCTCGGCCCGCACAGCGCGTTTCGTGGAGTTATCAATGGCAAAGCACTGCATACATGCGATAGGCAGGCCGCATTGACCAGCGGACAGGATTCAGCCGGAGGCGCGGTATGGCGCCCGCTCCTGTCAGGCGAGCAGAGAGACAGGGCGCTGGCGGCGATCGGCTGGCTCACCGGGCCCGATCGCGACAGGCACACCGCCGCTCCGCGCGGCGCTTCGCTGGCTTCAGGATCGGCCGGACTTGCCGTCTGCTACGCCATCCTGGCCGGGACCGAGGCTGCCGACCACGCCGATGACCTCGCTGCCGAGTACCTCGATGCGGCGATCAACGTGCTCGCTGCCGAACCGCTCACGACATCGCTGTACTCGGGTTTCCCCGGAATAGCCTGGGCCGCCAGCCTGATCGAATGGCTGGGGGGCACAGACAGTCTGGAGGGCACCGACAGTCAGGAGGCGGACGCGGACCAGGGCGCGGCGATCGATGTCGCACTGGCCGACACGCTGCGACATTATCCGCAGCGGGGACCGTACGATCTCATCGACGGCCTGGCCGGGCTGGGCGCCTATGCCGTCGCCAGGTGGCCGCGGCCCGCGGCGGTGGAATGCCTGTCCCAGGTCATCGAGCGACTAGCCCGGCGGGCGCGCCGCGACGCCGACGGCGTGTACTGGTGGACGCCGCCGAGCCTGATGGCGAGCGCGCGAGCGCAGGCCTACCCGGACGGAGGTGTCGACCTCGGCGTGGCGCACGGCGTCGCCGGGGTCATTCCGCTGCTGGCTCGCGCGCACGTGCTCGGGGTCGAGTCAGGCACCGCTGCGCCGCTGCTTGACGGCGCGATCCGCTGGATGCTCGCCCGGCTGGTGGAAACTCCGTCGGGCCGCACCATGCCCGCCTTCGTGGCACCGGATGCCGAACCGGTCCCCGCCCGGTCAGCCTGGTGCTACGGCGACCCGGGCGTGGCGGCCGCGCTGCTGCTCGCGGCTCGCGACACAGGCGAGGCGAGCTGGGCGGCAGCGGGCACCGAACTGGCACTCCGCGCGGCGCGCCGGCCGCCCGAGCAGACTGGCGTAGCCGACGCGGGCGTATGCCATGGCTCCGCGGGTCTGGCGCACATGTTCGGCCGGCTGCACCAGATGACCGGCGAGCGCGAACTCGCCGACGCGGCCTCGTTCTGGCTGGGGCGCACCCTGCGGCTGTGCGGTGCGCCGCAGGCCGGGTCCGCTGGCGGGCCAGCCGATCCGCTATCCGTGCGGCCCGGCATGAAGGAGGCGGGACTGCTTGAAGGCGCCGCCGGAGTAGCGCTTGTCCTGCTCGCCGCGTGTTTCGCAGCCGAGCCTGCCTGGGATCAGATGCTGCTGGTGTCAACGGGCAGCGCCGGACTTCCCGCCGAAGCGCTCGCCCGATGACGCAGGGCCGCAGCGAGCCGGCGACCCGCCAGGCCGAGCCGTCCGGGTTCTTCGTGCTGCGCACTCCCCTGCTGCCATTTCGCGTCGTGGCCGACTGGTCCGCCGGCCTGGAGGCGCCAGGCTGCCTGGACGACCCGGCCGCTCTCGACGAGGCGCTCGCGAGCGACCGGATGCGGCTTCGCAGGCGGCTTGAGGACATCGTTGCCGAGCCTGGCGTCCGTGACGCTGTCTACGTGGCCTCGCCGAGCCTGGAGTCGGCGATCGACGTCTGGCGCAAGGACCCGGACGGCGACCGTGGCCGACGGGCAGAGCGGTCGCTCGTGTGCTACCTCATGCGGGCCGCCGTCAGGCCCACCCCGTTCGGCCTGTTCGCCGGCTGCACGACGGGAACCATCGGCGCCGACACCAGCCTGCGGCTGCATGGCCGGGACCGGTATCTACGGCACACCCGCCTCGACATGGACTACCTGTGGACGCTCGCCGAGGCGGTGGAGCGGGACCCCGCACTGCGAGAGGGCCTGACCTATCAGCCGAATTCCAGCCTCTACGAGGTGGGAGACCGGCTCCTTTTCGCTGAGTCCTATGCAAGCGGCGATGGCCGGCGCTACCGGCTGGTCGCGGTGGACAAGACGCCGTACCTGATGCAGACCATCACGCTGGCCCGCGAAGGGGCCAGCCTCGCCTCTCTCGCTGAGCCGCTGACCAGCGAGGAGGTCAGCCGGGCCGAGGCGGAGGAGTATCTGGGGGACCTCGTTGACGCCCAGCTGCTCGTCGCCGACGTCCGGCCGCAGCTCACCGGGCCACCTCCGGCGGACACCATGGCCGCCACCCTCGCGCGCGACGACCGCACCGCGCCGATGGGCCGCCTGCTCGCCGGTGCGCGGGTAAGCCTGGCGGCGATCGACGCGAGCGGTCTCGGCGCGCCTGCCGAGCGGTACCGGGCAGTCGCGCGCATCCTTGATGCCCTGCCCGCCGCGCCGGATGTGTCACGGCTCGTGCAGGTCGACCTGACCAAGCCGGCCGAGAGCGCGGTGCTCGGCGCCGCCGTCGTCGCCGAGATGCGGCGCGGCGCCGACATCCTGCACGCCGTCGCGCGGCACCGCCCCGATGAGGCACTGAAGCAGTTCATGGAGCAGTTCGCCCGCCGCTATGAGACGAGGGAGATGCCGCTCGCGAGCGTGCTCGACGAGGAAACCGGCATCGGGTTCGGGATGTCGGGTGCCGCCTCGGCGGAGGCGGCACCGCTGCTAGCGGGCCTGCCGTTCCAGCGCCGGAACGAGCGCCAGGCCTCGTGGACCCGCCGCGACGACTTCCTGCACCGCAAGCTCGCGCACGCGCTCGCGAACGGCAAGCGCGAGATCACGATCGGATCGGCGGAGGCCGACGCCATCCGGGAAGAGGACATGCCGCCGCTGCCGGCGGCCTACGAGGTGCTCGGGGCGGTCATCGCGGAGTCTGCCGAGGCAGCCGGGCGCGGGGACTTCCAGGTGGCTGTTCACTCGGCGTCAGGGCCCTCCGGCGCCAGGCTCCTTGGCCGGTTCTGCCATGCCGACGACGAACTGCGTCATTTCGTTCAGGCGCACCTCCGGGCCGAGGAGTCCGCGCGTCCGGAGTGTGTCTTCGCTGAGATCGTTCACCAGCCCGAAGGCCGGATCGGGAACATACTGAGCCGCCCGGTGCTGCGCGGTCACGAGATCGCCTACCTCGGGCGATCCGGCGCGCCGCCGGACAGGCAGCTGCCGTTGTCCGACCTCACCGTCTCTGTCTCTGGCAACCGGATCGTGCTCCGGTCGTCACGGCTCGGATGCGAGGTAGTCCCGCGGCTCACCACGGCCCACAACCACGCCCGCGGCGGCCTTGGTGCCTACCGCTTCCTGTGCGCGCTGCAGCGCCAGGACGTCACACAGGGTGTCACGTGGGACTGGGGGCCGCTGCATCAGTCTCCGTACCTGCCCAGAGTGGTGAGCGGCCGGGTCATCCTGTCGAGGGCGTGCTGGAATCTGCGGGAACCTCAGCTCGCGGCGTTCCGCGAGCCGCGCGGCAGTGCCCAGTTCACGGCCGTCCAGCTGCTGCGCGCCGATGCGGGCCTGCCGCGATACGTGGCCCTCGTGGACGCTGACAACGAACTGGCGGCCGATCTGGACAACATCCTGAGCGTGGAAGCGCTCGCCCATCAGATCGGCCGGCGGCCGGCGGCGCGCCTTGTCGAGCTGGTCGGCGGGCCTGATCGGCTGTGCGTCGCGGGCCCGGAAGGGCTGTTTACCCACCAGATCATCGTCCCGTTCGTGCGGTCAGCCCCCGCTCCCGCGCCGGAGCCGGAAAGGGACCCTGACCAGGAAGCAGCCAGGCCGCGCCGGAAGGCAGCCGGCTCAGTCCGCGTAACGGCCCGACCCGCGCCGCGAGCCGGGATCGCGCGACGATTCCCCCCGGGCTCGGAATGGCTGTACCTCAAGCTCTTCACCGGCCCGGCAACCGCTGACCTGGTGCTGAGCAGGATCTCTCCGATCCTGGCGGCCTCGGTCGCCGCGGGAACGATCGACGGGTGGCACTTCATCCGCTACGGCGACCCGGACTGGCACCTGCGGCTCCGGCTGCACGGCGCGCCTGAGGCGCTGCTCGGCGATGCCTTGCCCCGGCTGCGGCGCCGCATCGCGCCGCTAGTCGAGACCGGCCAGATCTGGCGGATCCAGCTCGATACGTATGAACGCGAGGTGGAGCGATATGGCGGCGCCGGCGGCATCGAGCTGGCCGAGCGCATCTTCCAGGCTGACAGCGAGGCTGTGCTCGCCCTCATCCGCCAGCTCCCCGGCGACGCGGGCGCCGAGCTGCGCTGGCGGGCCGCGCTGCTGGGGATCGACCTGCTGTTCGACGACCTTGGCCTGACCTCGCAGCAGAAGCGAGCGACGGCGCGCGGTGCCCGCCTGAGCTACGAGCACGAATTCCGCACCGAAGGTACGTTCCAGCGCGCCATCAGCGACCGGTACCGCCTGCACAGGCCGTCCCTGGAGGCGATGCTCGCCCCGGACGGTGACCAGCAACCGGAGCTCGTTGACAGCGTGCACGTACTGCGCCGCAGGTCGGCGGCCGTGGCAGCGGTCACCCGCGAGATGCGGGCCGCCGCCGGCGCTGGGGCGCTCAGCGCTGATCTTCCCGCGCTGGCCCTGAGCTTCGCGCACATGCACGTGAACCGGCTGCTTCGGTCGGCGCAGCGTGCCCAGGAACTCGTGCTCTACGAGATGCTCGATCGCGTCTACGGCTCGCGGGCCGCCAGGCCAGTGCGATGAAGGGAAAGCACAGCCGGGCGCGTACCCCGGCGTGGACAGGCCGGTCACGCGGGCGGGGCGCGAGCGCGCCCGCCGGCACCAGGGCCACGGCAGGCACCCGCGCGAGCGGTGGATCCGGGGATCGACCCGGGAAATCAGCGGTCGATTCCCGGATCCACCGCGGGAGCGAGGCGGCCGGCACCGGCCCCGCCGGGACGGGCGCCCGCGCCATCTTCCGCAGGGAGGCACTGGAGTTTCGCGCCGGGGACCGGGAGACCGGCGGGGGCGTAGTGCGGCTTGGCGCGCCGTGGATCAGGTGGTGCTACCGGCTTACGCTCGCGCTGATCTGTGCCGGCCTCGCCGTGACCGGCCTGGCGCGGACGGCCGAGTACAGCTACGGGCGTGCCGCCATCGAAGAGCCCGGCGGGCGGTTCGCAGCCCTGCTTCCCGCCGCGGTGCTGCCCGACCTCGCCGCCGCCAGGGACCTGAGCGTGGCGTGGCCAGGCCGGGGGCTGCGGCCGGTCCACATCTTGAGGCTCAAGGCAAGGCTGGCCACCAGGAGCGCGGTCAGGCGCGCAGGGCTGGGCCCGGCGACGCAGCCCAGCGTGCTGCTGACCGGCCGGCTCGCCATGACCGGCGTGACCGGGACGGCACCCGCAGGCAGGCCTTTCGTCACGCAGGTGGCGCTCGTTCTGCGGTCCCGGCCGGTCGCCGCGATTCTCGCGCGGGAGTTCGAGGTAATGCTTGGCACTCGCGGGGCCGGCCGGTGAGGCGCAGGGTGCCGGTGGTCAGGCAGATGGAGGAGGCGGACTGCGGTGCGGCCTGCCTGGCGATGGCGCTCGGTTACCTCGGAAAGCGGGTGCCGCTCAATGAGCTGAGGGACATGACGGGAACCGGGCGCGACGGCGTCACCGCGCTCTCGCTCGTCCGGGCCGCCCGCACATTCGGGCTTGACGCGCGCGGCGTCCGGGCCGGTGTTTCAGAGCTGCGGCACCTGCCGCCCGGAGCGATCCTGTACTGGGAGTTCAGTCACTTCGTGGTCTTCGAGCGCGTCTCGCGCAACGGGATCCGCGTCATCGATCCGGCGCAGGGGCGCCGGCACATCCGGATGGATGTACTGCGCCGCGCCTACACAGGTGTCGCGATCACGTTCGAGCCGACCGGTGAGTTTGACCGCGGCGGGGCGGCGGCCAAGGGCACCTGGCGATACCTGCGGCCCATTGTTGGCCAGACGAAGAACATGGTCAGGGTCATCGCGGCGTCGCTGATAGTCAGGTTCGCCGCGCTGGCGCTGCCGCTGCTTACCGCGCTTGTCGTCGACGAGCTAGTGCCGCGCGACGACCGCCACCTGCTGCTGATCTTCGCGGCAGGCACCGCCATGGTGGTGGCGTACCAGTTCCTGGCCGCATTCCTGCGCGCCAACCTGCTCCTTGAGCTGCGCACCAGGCTTGACATGGGCCTGACGATGGGATTCGTCGATCACCTGGTGGAACTTCCTTACGCCTTCTTCCTGCGGCGGTCATCGGGCGACCTGATGATGCGGATGCAGAGCAACGCCTCGGTACGCGAGATCCTCACGAGCGGGTCCCTTTCCGCGCTGCTCGACGGCGCGTTCGCCAGCCTGTACCTGATCCTGCTTTTCATCGTCAGCCCGGTCATTGGAGCCCTCGTCCTCGTGATCGCCGTGCTCCAGATCCTCACGCTGGTGGTGTCCTGGCAGCGCAACAGGCGCCTGATGTCGGACAGCCTGCAGGCGCAGGCAGACTCGCAGAGCTATGCCTACGAACTGCTCGCCGGCATCGAGACGCTGAAGGCCGCGGGAGCGGAGCACCGCGCCGCGGAACACTGGGGCAGGCTCTTCCGCAACCAGGTCAGCATCGACCTGACCCGCGGCCGCCTGACCGGCACGGTGGACTCCGTCATGAGCACGCTGAGCACGGGCTCGCCGCTGGTCATCCTCCTGCTCGGCACGTTCGAGGTCCTGGCCGGCAGCCTGTCGCTCGGGACGATGCTGTCCGCGTCGGCCCTGGCCGCCGGGTTCCTCGGCCCGCTCGCGACCCTGGTAAGCAGCGGCATGCAGCTGCAACTGCTCGCGAGCTACATGGAACGCATCAACGACGTACTCGACATGCCGCGAGAGCAACCAAACTCGCGAGTTCGCCAGCCAGGCCGGCTGGCCGGCGCACTGCGCGCGGACAGCGTGTCGTTTTCCTACGCTCCCCTCGCCGCTGAAGTCGTCAGGAATGTCTCGCTCGACATCCAGGCCGGCCAGCATGTCGGCATCGTCGGCAGATCGGGATCGGGTAAGTCGACGCTCGCGCACCTGCTGCTCGGCCTCTATCACCCGACGTCCGGCCGGATTGAGTACGACGGCAAGAACCTGGCCGAGCTCGACGCCAGGTCGGTTCGCCGCCAGCTGGGCATCGTCACCCAGCACCCCTACATCTTCGGATCGTCTGTCCGCCAGAACATCGCGCTGACCAACCCCGGCCTGTCGCTCGAGGCAGTCATCGCGGCGGCCGCAGTGGCCTGCATCGACGATGACATCACGGCGATGCCGATGGGTTACGACACTCCGCTGCACGACGGTGGGGCGTCGCTGTCCGGTGGCCAGCGACAGCGGATCGCGCTGGCCAGGGCGCTCGTTCACCGGCCGTCGATCCTGCTACTCGACGAGGCGACGAGCGATCTTGACACCGTGACGGAGCAGATGGTGTACAGCAATCTCGGGCAGATCTCAGCGACCACCATCGTGATCGCGCACCGGCTCAGCACCGTCCGCAACGCCGATCTGATCATCGTCATGGCTGACGGCAGGATCGCCGAGACCGGCACGCATGCCGAGCTGTTTTCCCTCGGCGGCGAGTACTGGTCCCTGGTGAATGCTCAGTCACCCGCGGTGAGCGGAGCACGGAACGCTCACCCGGGCCCGGCGGCGTTGACGGACTCCCCGCCGCCGACGGACTCCTCGCCGCTGCCAGGCCCCGCGCCGCTGCGGGGAGCGTCACCGCTGGCAGGCGCGCCGGTGCCGCGCCGCCGAATGCCCGCCGACAAGTAGAACGACCACCTTGCTGCGCATCGCCGCACAGATCCTGATTGTCTGCGGTCTGCTCCCCCGCAATTCGCTAGAATTGCCTGGCCAGGGGCTGCGCGTACCCTGGCTGCCGATCGAAGGACACAGTGACCGTTCCGAGCACTCCCCACAGCAAGCCGAGCAGGCGCCGCAGGCGCCGGATCAGGACCAAGTTCCTGGTCTTCCTGGCCGTGGCGGCAAGCTTCCTGCTGCTCGTCGGCCGCGGGACGGCCCAGATCATCGCGCAGGTCTCGTGCTCGAGCAATGAGGTCGTGCTCAACATCGCGGTCAGCACCGACATCGCGCCCGCGATCCAGCGGATCGCGGACTCCTTCAACAGCCAGCAGCGTCAGGCTGACGGCCGTTGCGTCAGCGTCTCGGTCGACTCCGAGTCCCCCGCCATGGCGACCGCCCAGATCGACGGGCAGCGCCCCGCCCCTGACCCTCCGGTCGACGCGTGGATTCCCGACTCGAGCCTCTGGGTCGATCAGGCGCGCCTGCTGCCCCTCGGCGCCAAGACCGTTCAGCCCGCGGGGTTCAGCGTCGCGCTCTCCCCGCTCATGCTTGTCATGCCGAAGAATGCGGCAGCCCGTACCGCGGCGTTCGGCAAGACAGGCTGGCGGCTCCTGCTCCCGCGCTCGGCCGGCGGACCGGCCGTGCCCACCGGCATGCGCGTCGACCTGCCCGACCCGTCGCAGAGTGCCGCCGGCCTGGCGACCCTCATCGAGATCGGCCGGCTGCTCGGCCGGGGCACGGCAGCGCGGGTGAGATTCACCAGATTCGTCTACGCCTCCGAGGTGACGTCGTACTTCGACGACCAGAACTCGCTGCGGTCGTTCGTCAGCCTCGCCGCTCCGCCGCTGAACGGCGACCCGGTGACGGTCACGACCGAGCAGGCGGTGCTCGCCTACGACGAGGAGAACGCCGGGCAGCCGCTCGCCGCCAGCTACCCGACAGGAAGCAAGGCCGCTCTGGGCAGCCAGGAACTCGACTATCCCTACGTGCTCGCGACCTCGAATCCGCTCCGGCTGGCCGCCGCGAGGCTGTTCGGCCAGGCGCTGACCGAGCCGTTCGCGCAGGGCGTGATCAGGTATCTCGGCTTCCGCTCCGGCCATAACGTGCCTGACCGGTTCGCCCCGGCCTACGGGCTGACCAAGCAGTTGCTGCAGGCCGCCACGCCCCCGACCCCAAACGAGGCGCCGACCGCGCTGCAAGTGTGGAACAAGCTGGACCTCGGGTCGCGCAGCCTGACGCTGGTCGACGTCTCGTCGTTTATGGCCAAGCCGGCTGATCCGGCCAGCCCGACCGGGCCGACGCTGGAAAAGGAACTGACCCAGACGGCGGCCCTCGGCCTCTCGCTCTTCCCCGACTCCGCCAACATCGGCCTGTGGGAGTTCGCCGACAACCTCCAGCACGGTAAGCCCTACAAGCAACTGGTGTCGGTCGGCCCGCTGCCCCAGAACCTGGGCATCATCAGCAGGCGCGCCGAACTCCAGAAGATCAACGGCTCGCTGCCGCCGACCGGCGGTCCCCGGGTCGCGCTGTACGGCTCGATCCTCGACGCCTACAAGTACATGCAGCAGACCTACAAGCCGAATTTCTACAACGCCGTGATCGTGCTCGCGTCGGGCCTGGATAACGCGCCAGGCGACATCACCGCCACGGAGCTGCTCAAGAAGCTGACGATCTTCAGCAACTCGCAGCGCAAGGTCGCCGTGGTCATCATCGCGTTCAATACCTCGGTCGACTTCCCCATGCTGAAGAAGATCGCGCTCACCACCGGCGGCCAGGCCTACGAGATCACTGACCCGGCGCGGGTGGTCCAGGTGTTCTACCAGGCCCTGGCGCACCGGCTGTGCGGGCACGGCTGCGTCGCGCCCTGAGCAGCGCATCGTCGGCTGGCGCGGGACGGCGGCCCGGTGGGCCAGCTACGGTAGGGCATTATGAACCCGTTTCATCCGACCTCGATGCTCTCGACCACAGATCGAACGACGCTGGGTCGGCTGCGCGAGCGCGGCCTCCCCGACCGGGCGTCGCTGCACGCGGTGCTCGACGCGGGCCTGACCTGTCATCTCGGCGTCGTCATCGACGGCACGCCGGTCGTGCTGCCGACGGGTTACGGGCGGATCGGCGAGACCCTGTACCTGCACGGATCGTCGGCGAACCGGTCGTTGCTGGCCGCTGCGGGCGCCGAGGTCTGCGTCACGGTGACCCTGCTCGACGGGCTGGTGTGCGCCAGGTCGGTGTTCCACAACTCGATGAACTACCGCAGCGCCGTGATCTTCGGCACCGCGCGCCTGGTCACCGGCGAGACCGAACGGCTCGAGGCGATCCGCGCGATCACCGAGCACCTGATCCCTGGCCGCTGGGACAACTCCAGACGGCCGAGCCGCAAGGAGCTGGCCACGACCGCCGTGCTGGCGCTGCCCCTGGACGAGGCGTCGGTCAAGGCGCGGGCCGGCTGGCCCAAGGACGACGAGGACTACGGGCTCGACTACTGGGCAGGCGTGCTGCCGATCACGATGACGGTCGGGCCCGCCGAGTCCGACCCGCAGCTGAAGGACAGCACGGTGCCCGCGCACATCGCTGAACTGCAGACCACGCCGACGGCGTGGGCGCCTGCGGTCGCCGACTGCCCTAGGCTGGAGCGGTGACTGACCGACTGGTCTGGATTGACTGCGAGATGACCGGGCTTGATCTTGCCAACGATGCGCTGGTCGAGATCGCGTGCGTGGTCACCGACGGCGAGCTGACCGAACTCGACAAGGGTATCGACCTCATCATCAAGCCGCCCGCCGAGGCCCTGGACCAGATGCCCGACCTGGTGCGCCAGATGCACACCGCCTCGGGGCTGCTGGCCGAGCTGGCCGGCGGCATGACCCTGGCCGAGGCGCAGGACCAGATCATCGGCTACGTCCGCGGTCATATCAAGGAGGCCAGGAAGGCGCCGCTGTGCGGGAACTCGATCGCCACGGACAGGTCGTTCCTCGCCAGGGACCTGCCCAGGCTCGACGACTACCTGCACTACCGGATGATCGACGTGTCCAGCGTGAAGGAACTGGCCAGGCGGTGGTATCCCCGGGCCTACTTCGCCAGCCCCATCAAGGTCGGCGGCCACCGCGCGCTGGCGGACATCAAGGAGAGCATCACCGAGCTGCGCTACTATCGCGAGGCGGTCTTCGTCCCGATGCCGGGTCCGGACACCGCCACCGCGCGGGAGATAGCGGCCAGGCTCACTGGGCATGACGACCTCCCGGGCGACGGAGGCGATGGAGCCGAATCCGGTTCTGCGAGCTAACTGCGAACCGGTATGCTTCGGAAGGCCGCTACGGCGGCCATGGTGGGCGTAGCTCAGTTTGGTAGAGCGCCAGGTTGTGGTCCTGGATGTCGGGGGTTCAAGTCCCCTCGTCCACCCCAGTAAAGCCCCAGGTCAGAAGGTGCTGGTGCGGCCACTGCCCTGTTCCTCTCTTCCGTGTGTCCGATTCTGGGAGCGAAACGGGAGCCGATCTTGGAACAGGAGCCCCGGTACGGGGCCAGGAGGCCGTCCACCACCGCCACCGCCGACCGCGGGGCAAGGCGCGAGCGTTCATGGAGGGACCTCTGCCACGACTCCTGCAATCCAGCGTTGAGCCCGGCCCGCATCCTGGGCGTGATGTGGCTGTAGACCCCCGCATGCCGGGCACCTCGTGCCCCATGCGCTCGGACTGCAGGACGTAGCGCACGCCCATTTCGTCCAGCCACGTCTGGTGACCGTGCCGCAGGCCGTGCGGTGTCAGCCCGGTCCGCAGCGGCAGCCAGGATGCGACCGGCACGGGCCCGGCCGGCTCCTCCCCCGTTCCCGCGCACTGCTCGCCCTTCGCCTTGTGGCTGACGATGGCTCCGTCGCGGCGCAGCTGGATCGTCAACGGCCACCTGCACCTGCCGAAGCTCCGCGCCGCGCTCGACGCGCCATTCACCGAGAATGTCAGCACCGTGAGCCAGAATGAGGATCAGAAGGTGGCCTGATGGTCACCGGGGCCGCCACCGAAGTTCTACGGAACTCGGGACATCCTCCCAAAGGCGCCCACAGGGGTCTCAAAGCGAGGCGGGCGCGCCAATCAACAAGAACGTGACCGCGCCTCGTTCGCTTGAGAACTCGACCACGTGGGCCTCGCCACGCACGTTTCGGTAGATGCCCGTCCCGCCCGTGATGGCCACGACCTTGTGGGGCGGGGGTGTGTTGAGCCACTGCCCGGTGATGATCCCGCGCGGGAGCGAGTAGGTGATCGTGCAGGCTTCCTCCGGCCGCGCAAGGTTGGTGAGGGTGCAAGCACCGCCCGTGTGGCCGACCTGCCGTCCCCCCTTGAGCAGGAGGTCATCGAGCACGTGGAGGTCGCCGACACTGGGGCCGGGCGGAGCGATGTCGATTCGGGGGTCAGCCCCGAACGTGATGTCGAGCCGCAGTCGCGCCGGAGCGGCTGCGGCCGGGTCGGCGGCTGCGACCGAGGAACCGGTCAGGCCAGCCACGGCGGCGAGCGCTGCGGCCACCGGGAGCAGCGTCCTGAGTTTCCGCATCTTTCTCCTCCTCCTTGGTGTCTGTTGCGCGCCCATCGTTTGCCGGAGCCGAGTCGATGTCAAGGCACCCGTCTAGCGGCGCCGCTGCACGGTGCCGCGCATGGCTGCGGTGTGAGCTGGTATGCGCGCGCTTGCACGACAAGCAGCAACGCCGATGCACCGGCCCGGACAGACACCAACCAGCTTGAATACGACAACGCTGCTCACGCCGAAGGACCGGACGGGCTCAGACTGCTCCGGCACCGACTGAGCCCTCCTCTTAATCCGCGGGTTCCGAGCGCGTGCCCGCTGCGTGCCCGATGGGTGAGTTCGTGCGGATACTCACGGTCACTCACGCCCCTAGTGCCGCAGGTCATCGACTTGGCAGGTAGCCCGCAGGTATGGCTGGGGCTTCCCAAACTTGATAGTGGGGTTCGATTCCCGTCATCCGCTCCGCGAAGAATCCGCAGTTCAGCGGAAATGAGTTACTCGCCGGTTAGTCCTTGCCGTCCCGTGGAGATCTGGCACTGTGCGGTATCAGAACTGGCCGCTACGGAAGGGATACGCGGGCGGATTCAGCGAACCGGGGAGGAAGCATGAAACGACAGGTGACAGCGGCGCTGCTGGCCGCGGGGACCGCGGTCGCCGTCTCCGCCGCGGCGGCCGTGCCCGCCGCCGCGGCGACGAGCGGCAGCGAGACGCTCAGCGGCACCATCGTGACCTCGGGCGTGTCGGGCACCCGCACGGTGATCAGCAGCGTGGTGGTCGCCAAGGGCGTGTTCACCGGCGTCGGCCGGATCGTCGAGATCCCCAGCCTGCCCACCGACCCCCCGAACGTCAGCCGGGACGATCTGGTCTTCCCCGAAGGCGCCATGCACCTGGTCAGCACGACCGTGGGCATCTCGTTCTCGGTGAACCCGGGCTGCCTGGCCAACGCGACGCTGCAGCAACCGCGGAAATCATCGGAGGCACCGGCCAGTTCGCCGCCGCAGCTGGCAGCTTCAGCGCGACGGTCTCAGGGCCGGCGCTTTTGGCCCGCAACCCGGACGGGAGCTGCTCCTTCACGCAACCGGCGCTGCACGAGGAGGATATGTTCACGGACAGCGGAACGCTGTCGTTCTGATCTCGTCCTGAAAACGAGCATCGCTGCCTGGCGTCCTCCGCTCGGCACGGATCATCCCGCCGGGCGAGTGACCAACTGGGTGACAACCGCCCCGCACACCGCCAGACTCCAGCGGACGTTGGCAGACGACCTTAACGGGTCAGGTCTTGGATGCCTCCACTCTGGCACTGGCTTCGGGACGAAGAAGCCGGGCTTGACAGGTGGCACTGCCGAATCGGGCTGTGCCCGGATTGGGCATTGACCCGTCAGCCGCCCTCAAAGGATCGGCGTCTGCGAGGCAACCGACAGGGCCAGGGCCTTGTCCTTGACCGTCCGGGCAGCTCCGCGTTACAAAGCCGGCATGGCTGCCGTCGGCATCGACGGGCTGCGCGCGAGAGAGGCTGGGGTGATCATGGACGCTGGCGCACTGGGAAGAGCTACACGACGGCATGCGGGCAAGGGGATCGCCATTGTTGCCACGGGCGTGGCCGCGGCCGCCGTCTTGACAGCGTCTGCCTCGGCGGCGAGCTCCGGAGGGGCAACCCTTCGGCTGACGGCGAAGGCGGCGGCGACGGTGTTCATTTCGCCGTGCCGTACCTGCGTGAAATCCGTGCGCGCCGGGATACACATAGGGGCTGTGGCCGAGGTGTACGGGAACCTCGTCAACGGACAGGGCGCACGGGTTGGCCATTTCGTTCTCGTGGCCACTCAGGTAACCCCGCAGAGTGAGCTGCTGCTCGACGTGACACTGGTCCTGGGGAGGGGCCAGATCACGGCGCATGGCATCGAGGAGCCGCCGGACAATGGCGGCACCATCGCCATCACCGGAGGGACCGGCCAGTACCAGTCCGCTGGCGGTGAGATCCGGTTCCGCGACACAAGCCGGACCGCGACACGGCTGCAAGTAGTCATCAAAGAATAACCCAGCGACATCGAACGTCATGCCTGACGGGCGTGGCGTTCGATCATCATGATCGGAGCGTCCGCCCCGTCGGTACCTGCACACTGTTGAGTTATCAAGTAGGGCCAACTGGACTACACCCAGCGCCTGAGCCGACGGCTTTACAGACTGCCTCCCACGACGTTTCTGAAGGGCTCTGACCTGCGGATTCTCGGATCCGGCGACATCTTCGACGGCATTTGTTCCGTGCCAGTTCCGCGCCCAACGAGCCGTGGTCAGGCGGCCCGGGACTTGGTGACCTTGGCGACGACCCCGGTCCTCGGGCCGACATCGACATGGACCCGCAGGCCGAGCGCTCGCGCCAAGGTGAGCAGGGTGTCCATCGAGGGGTTGTGCTCAGCGGCTTCCAGCCGCGCCACCACCGGCTGCCGCCAGCCCAGCAGCCCGGCAAGCGCGGTCTGGCTGAGCCGGTGCTCGGCCCGGTACCGGATCACCGCCTCGGCCACCGCCCGGGCCAGCGCCGTGCGCTCCCACTCCGCCCGGAACTCCGGGTCCTGCAGCATCTCCGCCAGCACCTCGGCGTTGCCGATCAGCCGCCTGCTCATCCCTCAATCTCCTTCAGCCGTTCCTCCGCACGCCGCACCGCCCGTCCGAAGCCACGCTGATCATGCACGGCTTCCGGGCCCACGGCGAGCACCACCATGGCGTCTGCCACCCGCCGGTACAGCACTCTCCACGCCGAACGGCCCGCGCGCGGCCGCAGCTCCCGGATCCCGAACCGGCTGCCCTTGACCTGACTGGTATGCGGCCAGCCGAGCTGATCACCGAACGCCTCCAGCTTTGCGACCGCATTCATCACCGCACCGCGCTCCGCGACAGGCAGCCCTCTCAGCTCGGCCAGCGCGCCCTCATCCCAGTCCACCGTTAACGCCATCCGCAGACTATAGCAACGATGCGATGATGGCAATAGCACGTATGCTATTAATCGCCAGGGTTGCCGCCCACTACGACACAGGCGGCGCGACGGCTAGGACGCCGCAACGCGGCCCGCCAACTTCCAGCCCCAGCAGGTGCACCCTGGACGCCACCCGGCAGGCAAGCGCCATCAGCACCACCGAGAAGCTCCCAGCGCGGCCGTGGCACGCTCCGTGCCCGGAGCCATCGGCGTCAAGCGCGCGAATACGGCTCGCTATGTGCGTTTCAACTGCGGCTCGGCTCGTGTCCGTGCGGGGCTCCGTAACAGGGATTACCGCACCTACCGTTGCCGGGGCGCCTCGGCGGCACGTGATTCTTCGGCAGCTCCGGTTAGCCCTGCCGTGGAGCCGCGGACGAACCGGCGGAGTCGGGAAGGTCGAGGTGATCGGGTTCCTCTGGGACGGCCGGTGCGCTAGCGCCCTGAGGCGCCCATACCGACCAGCAGCCTCCCGCTCAGTACAACCTGACCAGCGCGGCCCGGAAGGGATCGTCTAGCGGTTCTCCGCCACAAACTGGCTGGCGGTGAAGGACGCGCCAGCCGGGTCGGCGAGGACGGCGAATCGCACCCATGGCGCATTCTGCGGCTCGGCGAGAACCGAGCCTCCGAGTTCGCGTGCTCGCGCAGCTATCGCGTCCACGTCGTCGACGGCGAAGGTCACGCTCCAGCGCGCTGGGCCGCCCTCGCGAGGCAAGATCGTCGCTACGACGTCTTCGAATCCGTCGGGTGCGCCCATCTGCTTCATCCCCGCGCGCAGGCCGGGGTTGAGCTCCTCGAGATGATCGCCGTAGCCCGGCAGAGCCCGCATCGTCCGGGCCGCAGCTGTCCGCGGCCTGCATGGCCACGACACGGGCGGTCAGGCCCGGGAACTGGCGCTCCAGCACCGCCAGCTCCTCGTCGTCCAGGTCGTCGCGGACCAGATGCATGGCCAGGTCCCAGCCTTGCGGCCGCCGGTCGGCCCGCTTGATCTTCGCGGCGACGATCGCCGGGTCACATGGCCGGATGATGCCCTCTGCCTCCAGCCGGTCCAGGGCGGTCTGCACGGTGCGCTCGGATAGGTCCGTGTAGCGGACCAGGGTCTTGACGCTCGGGAACGCCTCCTTGCCGTCCGGGGCCGCGTGGTTGGCGAGCCCGACCAGGACCGCCTTGCAGGCCGGATTCCGCTTACGGCCGCGGTCGCGCGGTACGGGCGCAAGATTCAGGGCCCACGAGATCGCCTCGACGCTCACAGCGCCCGCCCCGCGCTGGACCTGGAGTGGCCTGATTGAAGACACGGCGACCGTTCCTTGCTCGCTGTCCGATTCCGGGAGCGGAGCGGGAGCGGAACAGCATGGCAGGATGGGGTCAGATGCGGTTTCCTGGGCTCAGCCAGCCTTCCTGACCTGCGGCGATGCCTCCGATCGCGAGTGCTTCGGGGCTGAATGCCCTGTTGTGGTCCTGGATGTCGTGGGTTCAAGTCCCATCGTCCACCCCAGTAAAACCCAAGGTCAGAAGGACCTACTGTGGTCACTGCCCTGTTTCCTCTCTGCCGTGTGTCCGATTCTGGGGCCGCGAGGCGCGAGCGTTCATGGAGAGATCTCTCCCACAACTTCTGCAGTCCGGCCTTGAGCCCGGCCCGCATCCCGGGCGTGATGTGGCCGTAGACGCCGCATGCCACGACGCGACCGGCACGGGCTCGGCCGGCCTCTCCCCCGTGCCCGCGCACTGAGTGCCCTTCGCCTTGTGGCTGATGATGGCTCCGTCGCGGCGAAGCTGGACCGTGAGGCTCCCAGGCGGGGCAGCGTCTGCTGCCCTCCTTGCCCAGGAGCCGCGGTATGCCACTGCCCGCCGGCGGCGCGTACGGCTCGCCGGGCAGCGCCGGCGGCCACGGCGGCAGCGGTGCGTGCCGATGACAGCGTGCTGTTGCCAGGAGAAGGCGACGGCAGCGGCGATGAACCTTACGACCTGGTCAAGCTGGCGTGTATCACCGCGTTCAGCCGCGCCTCCGTATTATGTTGGATTTCTCTCCCTGGGGGTGGCGATGGTGGAGGACTCTATGCGGGTCACCGAGCAACTCGGGTCGCCCGGCACGTCGGAGCCCGATCCATTGCGGGCGGCGGAGGACCCAGGAACCCCGTCGCTTCCCCCGGTCGTGCTGTTCCTACCCGGTTTGTCCACATTGCCGCACAACACATCGGCCCGGCTCGCTGACGTCATGTGCGCTGATCTGACCCGCGGGTCGGGCACGTATGGGCTGCGGAATCTTGACAGTCCGGGTCCGGCTCTGACCGACGGTCGGCGCATCGTCGCCGGGGGCGGGCAGCCGCTCATGGATCTCTACACGGTGCCGTATCGGGACCGTCTTCCGGAGGCCGCGACCGCAGGTGAGAACCCCGGCGTCTGGGCCTTGGTCAAGCTCATGGTCACTCAGGTCGTGTACTTCCTGCAAGCCTTGGCCTTGCTGCTGAACGCCCGTAAGCGTGCGAAGTCGCCCATGGCCAAGTGGCAGCTGGTTGTCGGGTTCGGCGCCGTCGCGGCTCTCCTGGGCGCCGTCGTCATCACGATCGTGGCCATCCTGGTAGCAGTCGGCCTGCTGACCCTACCCAACGTTAGCGGGACGTTCGCGGATGCTTTCGCCATCGGCGCCACTGGCGTGACGGCTTGGGCGCTGGCGAAGGCGACCCCGGTGCTCCGGGACGCGGCCTCACGAGTTCAGCAGATGATGGACTACGCGGCGAGTCAGCAAGAGGCCGTGAAGGTGGTCAACTGCCTCGGCGAGGCCATCGACGCTGTTCTCGAGCCCGCGGAAACGACTCGCCCTGTGTTCATTCTGGGCTACAGCATGGGGGCACTCGTCGCCATCGATTACCTGTGCCCGCGAACAAGCCAGCTCGAGCTGCCTGACGACCGCCATGTGGCCGCGATCCGCGGGCTGATCACCATCGGCTGCCCGTTGGACTTCATCCGGCTGTACCTGCCGCAGTACTTGGCCAACCGGCAACCTCGCGTTCAGGATCTGCCCTGGACCAACGTTTTCATCCCGGCCGACGTTCTGGGCTCCAACATGGCCGACGGATACGACGACGACGCCCCGGCCCCGGAACAGGCCGTCGGGGTCGCCGCGATGAAACCGACCCGCATTGTCCAGTTCACCGATGAGAAGCTCACTTGGTCCGGCATCCGGGCGCGCCGCGGGTTCCTCAGCCACGGGGACTACTGGAGCGTGCCTGGCGCTGGCAACTGCCTCAGCGTGGTCCTCTCCACCGTCTCCACCGTCCGCGCCGCATGACGTAGGCGGCCACGTCTCTTGATTCTTCCCGGCCAGGCCGCCGATCTGCCGGAGCTGGCAGATCTGGGGAACCCCCGCGCTCAGTAGCCGCTGATCGAGTGACGGTGCTGGTCGGAAGAGACATCGCCGTCACCGTAAGCAGTCAGCGAGTCAGCGGGTCAGCGGTGCAGTCAGACGTATGGCCATCTCGGTCTCAGCCTGCCACATCACCGGCCCCTGCCTGTCGGCGAGCGCGGTTCGCATCGATGGGTGACTCAGCCGGTTAAGCTGCACCATTTCCGCAGTGCCATCGCCGACGCCCATAGCCATCAATAAGTCATACGAGCTGCCTGGCGTCCGCAAGCGGTACGGGATGGCAACCAAGGACGACGATCACGCAGCGGCCGGCGCTTGCGACCACTCGAAGCCCTCACGTGATCATCAAGCGTGGTGGTGTGTACTAGCCAGGTTCAGGACTGCGGCCGCGGCGGCCGCGCCGGCGATTGCTAGCGCGATGTAGGCGGCGGACTCCCACGTGATGGATAGCGATGGGACCGGGAGCGAGTCAAGCTGACGCGGGTTTTGCGCGCTGAGGTGCCCGGACTTCATCAGGAACGCTGCCAGAACAATGATTAGATTTGTGCATGCCGCTCCGGCCAGCAGTTGCCGGTCAGTTGGCCATATCAGGAACGAGACTCGGCCGAAGCCAGCGCGCAGGATCAGAATCGCAAGGATCATCAGGAACGGCAGCACGGCGAGCCAGAGGAAGCCATGAGCATCTGTCCCGGCGGTGCTGCCCCAGTTTTGATACCTGCACGTTCCGCGCAGCGGATTGCAATTTGTCGCGAGGCGCAGGTCGTACCACGGCCGAGGCAAGAAGAACAGCAGCACCACCGATAGACCAGCGGCGATCACCTCATATCGCGTCCAGCGCCGAGCATCGAAAGCGAAGCGCGGACTCATGCCTGCGCCTGTTCCCATAGGGACTGCTTGCTGGCTTGTCACGGAATCCCTCTTGCTGCTAAGACGTGCGCGATCCGGACGACAAGGAAAGCATGACATGCCGGGTTCCCAGGTGTCAGTTCGACGGAACCGCGCCGATTCGTTCCGAGTTCGCTTGGTCCTCTGCGTCATCCGCGCAGGCGCGACCAACCTTGCTCGCGCCCGCCGGGTCAATGGCCGGACGGTCGTCCGGTAGCATGCGAGGCCCGTAGGGCGCCATTGACGCGGCGGGCGCTGCGGACCCCGGCCGTGTTCGCCGGGGTTATCTCTAGCTTCCGAGATGATCACGGCTTTGACATGCGGCGTTCCGTTCTGGACGGTGTCTTTGACGAGGCGCCTGCAACGTGATCG
>WNGM01000692.1_pt1 | contig 45237 bp, 36 predicted proteins | sample 5400571 | NCBI WGS metagenome assembly WNGM01 (sample SAMN13153378, study PRJNA577476) | soil metagenome | isolation source: 100 cm soil or saprolite under Garry oak tree replicate 2 | place: USA:California | collected 2016-06-15 | reverse complement strand
GAGCAACAAATATGACACGACTGCCTTACGCTTCACCAACTCGTCGAACACTGGGGTCACGACATCGACGAGCGCCGAATCGTATGCCTTCTCCTGGCCGGGCCGGACCTGATAATAGTTGACGTGATAGAAGTGGCCATGTCTCGCCTGACCGACAAGCGGGGCGGCGAGCGCAAGGAGGCCGACGAGAATGGGAAGCGTGCGGCGCACAAGGCGCACGCCGTGGACCAACACGACGGTCGTATCCGTTGACATGTTCGCCTCCGAGGCGAAGAGTGCAGAGGCTGCGGGGCTGAGGCCGAGGACTTAGCCTCCTTTACGCCTGCCGGCAACCCTCCAGTTATGTAAGGCGTCCACAAGCGCTGGGGCGCGAGGGTGCGCCGGCCAGGGTGCAATCCAGGGTGCAGTCGGGAAGAGCGGATGACACGAGCGGCACGTGTCGCCCGGCAACGCGCGGCGGGAAAACAGATTGGAGAACAGGCCCGGCAGGAATCGAACCTGCAACCCCCGGTTTTGGAGCGCACTCCTAGCAACGCTGGCGTCGGAGCGTTTGTTGATTTTCAACGACTTAGCTACGGGCCAGCAACGCCCGCGTCGCTGGACGACGCCGGCGTTGGCACTGATCCCGGCACTGCCGAACACGTCCCAGGGGGCCTACGGATGGCGCGCGCTAGGACGCCGGAGTGGCAGGTGCCGTGTTCTTGGTCGTGGGTGTCAATCTTGCCTAGCTTCCTCGGGGTCGTGCCGAGGTCATGCGCCGCGCGAACGGGCCGCTGCTCGCTCGGGACCGCGACAGGCCTATCTTAGGGTCCCATGGGCGACCTTCTCTGGCCCGCCTCCAGGCCACGTTGGGCGACGCCTACCGCGTCGAGCGCGAGCTGGGCGGCGGGATGAGCCGCTCTTTCTCGCGACCGAGGCGTCGCTGCACCGCCAGGTCGTGATCAAGCTGCTGCCGCCCGGGCGCGTGGCGGCTGCGCGGCGTGGACGACGTCGCCGCCCTGCCGCTGTTGGCGTTCCTCATCGCTGTGTACGGCTTCGTGCTCACGCCCGTCAGCAACGCCTACATCCGGGTCCAGGAATACGAGGCGGACACGTTCGGCCTGAACGCCGCCGGCCAGCCCGACGGTGCGGCCTTGATCGACTTGAAGCTGGGCGAGTATCGCAAGCTCGATCCCGGCCCCGTCGAGGAGTTCATTTTCTCCGATCGTCCGAGCGGCCGCACGCGCATTCACGCGGCCATGCGGTGGAAGGCGGAGCATCTCAAGTAGGGTCACTCGCTTTCCTCGTCTTCAGCCGCGCGCAGCTCCTTCCTTAATGGGTGCCGGCGCGAGAGGATGACGAATCCGAACGCGGCCCCGATCAGGTTCCCGCCGAGGATGCGCACCCAAGTGAGCGGCCCGAGGCCGATTTGCGACCGCAACACCGTCAGGATCACGGGAGGGGTAGGGCAGTCGCGAGCCGAGCCGCCATCCGGCTCGACTCGCGGGGCTGCTCCGGTGCGGCGGGTTACTTCGTGTAGACGAACTTCCACCACGCCGTTTTCCAGCCTTCGTTGCCGCTCGCATCGACCGCCCACACGCGCCAGATCCCGGGCTGCGCGCCGACGAAGTCGAACGTGACGCTCGTCGCCTTGATGCCGGTGATGAGCTTATACGAGGCGGCACCGGCGCAGAATGTGGTACCGTTCTGGCAGAACTGGACTTCCACGCCATACGTCGCGGCGCCGCTCACGGGGCTCCACTGGAGCATCGTGGTGCGGGGATAGATGCTGAACACGGCGCCGTCAACGGGCGATATCTGTGTCGGCGCCGCGAGGCCGGGTTGCGCGACGACGATGGGTCCGAGCTTCGGCTGCACGACCGTGCCGATCATGGGGGGGCTGTACGGCTGGCCGCCGGACGGCTGCGTGCCGGACGGCTGTGTGCCCGACGGTTGGGTTGTCGACGGTTGAGTCGTCGACGGTTGAGTGCCGGCGGGCGGGTTGCTTTGCGGCTGGCTGTCGGCGTGCTGCGGGCCCGCGAGCGGCTGCAGCTCGCCAACCAGCTCCTTCACCTTCTGACATCCCCCGAGCAGGGCCGCGCACGCCGCCAGGGCGAGCGCGGTGCCAATGGGTGTCGTCGTCTTGGTGCTCATCTCAAGGCTCCTGTTCCGCTCTGCGAGCTGAATCGTGGGTGACTCGTCATCAATCCGGTATCGACTGCGTGATGCCCAGGGCGATCGCGATGTTGGTTAGGTCCTCCGGCTTCGGGTTGGTCAGCGGCACGGCCGCGCGCACGTTCTGCCGCTCGCCGTCCCAGTAGAGGTCGATCCAGGTATTCATGAACGACATGTTCTCGAAGAACGCCTTGAACTCTCCCTTGCTCCCGGCTCGGTAGCCGGTGAAGTAGTCGGCGTACGCGAGCGGCAGCAGGTACTGCTTGGGGCCGAGCTGGCTCGCCCGCGCGGCCGCAAGGCCGGCCGCCGTCTGTCCCGCTGGGAGGCCGACGGACGACATGAAGTCGAACAGGGTCGCGATGCCGCTCGCCGTGACGCGGAACAGATGCTCGTTCGCCTGGTTGAGGGCGGTCATGAACCGGCGGAGACCGACGTGGTCGACGTACTGTTGAATGATGAGCGCGAGGACGAATTCGTTGTGGGCCACGAACTGCGGAGGCAGATCGCGGACACGGTAGACCGCGTAGTGGCCTCCCGTTGTCGGACTTGTCCACTGCCTGATCTCGTGGGCGCCCGCGCGCTGAAGCTGGTCGTAGAGCCACACGTCAGCCGAGGGCGCGGTGGCTTCAGTGCACGTGTCCACCGGCTGGGGGCCGGTGCCGGAGGCGACCGCGGTCCGCTCGACGAGAAGTTCCCCATTGGTGGCGAACCACCGGAACGCGCTCAGAGTGTCGAAGATGGGCTGAGTGGCGGCATAGAGGAGGCTGATGCCGTCCGCAATGCCCTCCTTGTACGTCATCGCGAGGTTGGGCACGGCCTCGGTCGTGTAATGGGTGCTGTCATGGCCATACGAGTACTGCAGCCCAGCCACCCAGAAGAGATGCCCGCGCCAGTCGGCGTGATCCTGGGTGTGCACCAGTTCGTGCACGATGGTCGCGAGCGCGGTGACCTGCGAAACGGAGTCGAGGTAGTTCTCGCCAAGGGCGATGTTCCCGGCCCACATGTCGTCGTGGCGCGCTGGCGGGGCCTCATGCTTGCGCAAGGCGCAGGCCTGGGCCCAATCGTCGTCACTCGCCATGTTGCTGGCGCAGGGCCAGGCCCGGCTGTTGGCTCCGAAGCACGCACCCCACCGAGCGACCGTGGTGTTAGTGATCGGCCCGTGCGTATCGTCCAGCAGATTCACTTTCACCGGCTTGTTCAAGATGTTCACGATCCCTGCGACATAAAACTGAAGGGACGGGTCGCCACCGCGCGCCCGCTCACGCAGCAGTCGCCGCACGAGGTCTTGGGCCCGAGCCATGGCCGGGTTGGTCCAGAACGGCCCCGTCTCCGTGCCGCTCGCGATCGCGGCGTTGTCCAACAGCTGCGGCCTGTAGGTGCTGTCGGCGTTATTCGGCTGGTCCACGTAGTAGATCCGCAACAGATTGCGGAGCACGTCCCGGTCGGTCTGCGCGTGGGCGGCCTGGCCGAACCACGCGAACAGCGCGGTCACCCCCACGAGGAGCGACGGGACGCGACGAATCGAATCGAGTAACACGGGTGACTCCTCGTTAGGGTGTCGGGGGCACGTCGTCGACGAACAGCACGGCTTCATTGGAGACCCGCCGGCCCGAGGATCGCGTCTCGCCTCCCCGGAGCCGCCAGGTGATCTCGTAGCCGTAGTCGTATCGGTCGGCGGGCAGCATGAACTCGACGCGGTCCGACAACTGCCCCTTGGTCGCGTTGAGGGTGACCTGCTTGGCCTGCTCGCCCGCGCCCAGGTCGTAGTAGATCCGCGCGGTGATCGAGCGGATGCCGGCCGCCGTGACGGCGGCGGGGTCCGCCTGCAGGTCCACGATGCGCCGCTGGTACGGTGGCGCCACGGCGATCGCGCCGGCGGCGGAGTGCTGCCACGGGCCTGCGACCGTGCGCCCACCGAAGAAGCTCCAGGTGAGCTGGTAGTCGTACTCCATCCAGTGGCTCCGGTCGTTGTCGCCGTGCCAGCCGTACAGCAGCTTGAAGGCGTTACCGGCCTTGTTGAAGTTGGTGCGGTCGATGCGGACCTCGTCTTCGCTGATTTCGCCCCCGGCGTGCTGCTTGCGCAAGTGTACGTTCACGAAGTTCGCGTACTGTCCGAAGTCGGCATCGTTGAGCCCGTCGAGAAAGACCACCAGCTCCCGCTGCTGGTACAGGGGATCGTCGGTGTTGATCTCGCGGAAGTAGCGCGGATCGCGCGTGAGCGCGGTCAGGTCTCCGATGTTCTCGTCGAAGCGCATCGTGAGGTTGTCGGTGGTGAACTTGTTCAGGTCGATCCGGAAGATCCCCTGTTGATGCACGCGCTTCATCTCGAACGTCGCGACCACCGCGAAGCTCGGCACGGTTTCCTCGGACCGGGGCGCGGGGCCTGCAGACGGTGCATCGGTCGGCCGGGCGGCGGCCGCGTGGGATCCCGGCGTGGTACGCGGCGTGGCGCTCCACGATCCCGCTGGTCCGGTCGGGCTGGGAGCGGCGGTGGCGGCGCCGGGGGCAGCGGCGGTCGTTGTGCCGGGGCCGGCGGCGGGAGTAGACGTTGGCGTGGGCGTCGCCGCGGTCGCCGTGGCGTCGGGCGCCTCGCGCCGCGTCGCGGCGTCGGCGTTCTCCCGGTGAACCTCGGCGTTCCGGGCGCGCGCCTCCGTGCGGTTCTTGTCGAGCATCGTGGTCGCGCGGTCGAGCAGGCTCTGCTGCCCCGCCGCCGCCCCACCCCCGAGCGCGGCGATGGCGCCGAGGTCTCCGGTGCCCGTGCCCCCGACCGGCTGGAACATCATTTCAGTGAGCTTGCCGTAGGCGGTCGAGACGAGCTGATCGAGCTTCTCGTCCGCCCCCACCTGCGTCAGCTTGATCGCGCCCTGCTTCCGCAGGTCGTCGAACGCCCCCTTGATCTCCGCGGCGAGGTACGTCGAGGCGACGCCGACCGCGAACGCCTGGTGCTCGTACACCTGGTCGAAGTTGGCCTCGAGCAGCGCGCGGTGCGGCGAGCGGTAGCCGCCGACCTCCATTTCGAACGTGAAGCTGATGTCCGGCGCCTTGGTATGAAACGACTCCCACAACAGCTTGGCGCCCAGCTTCGTCAGCTGGATGGACACGGCGGCCTTCTCCCCGTCGAGGATCGGCGCGTTGCCCAGTCCCACGACCTGCGTGGACAGCTTCCCCTGCGGGTCCTTGAACGAGGTGACGAGGCCGAACTTGCCCGAGTGATAGACGACGGGGCCTATGATCCTCGCCCCCGGGCGCAGCCGGCGCAGCTCGAGCCGGGCGTCCTGCAGCCGCTCGTCGGTCACGGCGAGCGTCACCAGGGCGTGCACGATGCCGCCGCCCTCGCCCTCGCGGATCTCGGGCTGGTCGGGCCCCGAGCGCGTGTTCTCGACGTAGCGGAGGAACGAGAACTGCTGCTGGCCGGTCGCGTCGGTCGCGAGCCGGGGCTTGTCGGAGATGTAGTAGTACTGCGTCGAGTCGTTCAGGTCGGGGAACAGCGTCAGCTCCCCCGCCTTGAGCGGCTTGTCGAGCAAGATCGCCTGCGCCGCGGCCCGCCCAGGCAGGGCGGCTGCGATGGCGGCGAACAGCCAGACGGGCATGATCCAGCGGCAACGGGTGTTCATGGATTCTTCCCTCCCAAGACGTCGGAGAAGCGATCGAGCACCTTGTCGACGCCGGTCCGCACGACGGTGCGCCCCGCGTCCTTGGCGGCCTCCAGGACGCCGCCGTCCGTCAGGAGATCCGGCGGGATGGTGGCGTAGATGTAGTCGTCGCCCACTTTCGCGCTCCACGGCAAGGCGAGCTTGCCCTGGGCTTTGTGATTGACCACGAGGCGGTAGGCGTACCCTCGGGCGTCGCGGTCGAGGAAGATGGTCTTCGAGACGATTGGCTCGCTCCCGGCGACCGACAGCTGGATGTTGTCCTCGACCTCCTGGCCGAACTGCATGTAGTGCACCTGCGCCGTAACGCGGGTGATGTCCGAGGCCTTGAGCGCGGCCAGGTCGCCCTCCAGCTCGATCTTGCGCGGCGCAACCGGCGGCTCGAGCGTCACCGACTGGAGCGCGTTGCCGTGGCGCCACGTCGGGTTCAGCGGATAGCGCTTGCCGCCGCGCAGGCTCCACTGCACCCAGTACTCGTAGTCCGCGGGGTGGTCGTCGTCGCCGCGCGCATAGGTGAACGTGGCGAGCAGGCCGTGGTCCTTGATGTAGTTCTCGTCGATTTGCTCGGACTTCTCGAACGGGTCGCCGGAGCCCCGCTGCTTGCGCACCGCGACGTTCACGTAGTTGATCGTGTTGCTGAACAGCTCCCTGGGCGCGTCGAAGTCCACGCGGAAGCGCACGTCGTAGGACTGGTAGAACTGCTCGTTGAGGATCTGGGTGGCGACCGCCTTGGGATTGTCGCGCACCCCGTCGTACCACTCCGCGAGATTCCCCGTGAGCGCCATGGGACGATTGAACGTCAGCTGCCACTTGAGACCGTACGTCTCGTCTTTGATGTCCTGGCTGTCCTTGCTGCGGACTCGCCGGTAGGTGTAGCTGTCCCCCTGCCGGATGTCGGGCGTCTTGGTCGTATCAGCCGGTGCAGGAGGCGCCTCGACGTCGGTCGGCTTGGCGAGCCGGTCGAGGAAGAACTGCAGGAACGCATCTCGCACCTTCGCGAGCCGCGGGTCGTCCGCTCGCTCCACCACCTCAAACTCGATGATTTTCTTGTCCACCAGGTAGTCGTACTGCCGCTGCAGCTCCTTGTAGGAGTAGGAGTACTGCGGCGTTACGGAGATCGAGCAGATGAACCACAAGCAGCCCCCCGAGTAGGCGTTGCCGGCGTACTTCCGCTGGTAGTCGGCCTGGAGCGAGTCGTACGAGTGCGCGAGCTTGGTCCAGTTGGCGTGGACTTTGCCCTCCAGCGCCGGGACGAGGGTCGGATAGGTGAGCGACAGCTCGATCGAGAGGTCCGTGATCGACCGCGCCTTCGAGAACGTGGCGTCGAGGAGCTGCGCCCCGTACTGGTCCAGGTCGGCCGCCACCGCGACCTTGCTGCCGGCGAGCACCGGCGCTTTCCCCGACATCACGAGCGCGCGGGTGCGCGCGTTGTTCGCGAGCGTCGCCGAAATGATCCGGAACGAGCTGTTGTCCCCCCCGACCGAGACGGACGCGGCCCCGACGAGCTGCGCGCCGGGCACTTGCTTTGCCAGCTTGTCCGCCAGCTCTTTTTCCTGCGCGGCGGTGAGGCCCCACTCCATGAGAAAGTGGAGCAGGGCGCCCTGGATCCCGCCGGCCGCGGCACGCTCCTCGGTGGTGTACTTGAGGAACAGGAAGTCGGGGCTGCCCGTGGCGGTGCGCGACAGATGCAGGTTCGTGGGCAGGTAGTAGAAGCGGACGCTCTTCACCGTCGACCCGAGCCCGGGCGCCTCGCCGAGCAGCTTCACTGTCGTGCCGTCGTCGAGCACGACTAGCGCGGAGTTCTCCTCGTCGAGCAGCTGGGCGCGCGCCGCCCGGGGCGGGAGCGCCAGCGCGAGCATGCCGAGCGCGAGCGCCCAGCGTGCGAACGTGGCCAGCATGGACTGTCTCATGGTTCGACCTTTCTCTCGATTCAGGTTTCGCCCGCAGGGCGTACGGTGCCGGCCGTGTCTGCCCCCGCGGGGGTGACCGGACCGGGCGCTTCCGGCGGCATGTCGTCGGTGAAAATCAGACCGCTGTTGTCGCGGCGTTGCGCCACGACGCGGCGCCCGCCGTCGAGCTGCCAGGTGATCGTGTAGTCGTAGGCGAACTCATTGCGCGGCAGCGTGATCTCGACCTGCTGCTCGACGCCCCCGCCCCCCCCGCTTGCGGCGCCTCCGGCGCCGCCAGTACCCGGCCGCACCACCATTTGCTGCCGGCGGGTCCGGTCGAAGAACGGGTACTCGATCTGGACCACCACGACGCGCACGCCGCGCTGCGCCAGCGTGCCCGCGTCGCCCACCACCTGCACGGTGCGGCGCTCGTAGGGCGCGAACAGATCGATCATCGACGCGTCGGTCGCGATCCAGTCGGTCTGGAACGCGCCGCCGCCCTTGAAGCTCCAGCGGGTGCGGTACTCGTAGGTGAGCCACGCGACCCGGTCGTCGTCGCCGTTCCAGCCGTACACGAGGCGGAAGCCGCCCGCCACGTCGCCCTTGAACCGGTCGCGGTCGAGCACCAGCTCGCCCAGCGTGAGCTGGCCGTTCTGATGGCGCTTGCGCACGGTGACCGTGACGCTGTTGATCAAACGGTCGAACTCGGGGAGCAGCGCGCCGTCCACGCTCACGTGGACCTCGCGCTGCTGGTACGTCGCATCGAGCAGGTTCACGCGCCGGAAGTAGGCCGTATCGGCGCCATAGCGGGCGTAGAAGTCTCCGATGTTGAAGGCGATGGTCGCGTGGCGCTCGATCGTGGCCTGATGGTTGAAGTTCAGCACGGTCGTGCCGCTCGACTTCAGGTCCTTGACCTGGAACCCGGCGTACAGGCCGAAGCCCGTCGTGCCGCGCGCCATCTTGGCGAGGTGCTCCGGGTCGGACATGCCCGACAGCGCGTCGAGCAGGCCGCCGCGCTCGTGCTCCGGGACCTGCTCCGGCTCCACCGGGCGGAACATCAGCGTCAGCAGCTTATCGTATACGACCTGCAGCAGGGCTTCCATCGAGGCGTCGCTGCCGGCCGAGCGCAGCCGAATGGCGTTGTCGCGGCGCATCTCGTCGAACGCCGCTGCGACGTCCAACCCGACCCAGTAGACCGACCCGCCCGCCTTGAGCCCGAGCGAGTGGCGCACCTCGGCCCAGTCCACGGTCAGCTCGGCGTCGTACGCGCGGGAGAGCCCCGCGAACGTCATGTCGAACACCAGGGAGACGTCCGGCGTGGCGGTCGCGAAGCTCTTCATCAGGAGCGTGGCCCTCTCGGGCGAGAGCTCGAACGACAGCGCCAGGCGGTTCCCCTCGAGCACGGGCGCGCGGCCGACGGCGAGCACGCTGCGGTCGGCGGCCCCGGCGGGCGTGATGATCGAGGAGACGAGGGCGTAGCGCCCGTCGCTGAAGACCGCCGGGCCCTCGAGCCGGGCGTCCATGCTCACCGCGTCGCGCAACACGCGCTGTGCCGCGGCGACGGTCTCGACCGGCGTGTCGTACGTCACGAGGAAGTGCAGGATCGCGCCGCCGCGGGCCGCCGTGATCGTCGTGGTGGAGGCACCCGCGCTGGGCTCGTTGATCACGTACTGGACGAACGAGAACAGCGGACGGCCCTTGTCGTCGCGCGCGAGCTGCGCGGCGCTCGGCAAATAGACGTAGTGCAGGGTGTCCGTGGCGAGCGGAAAGCACCACAGGCCCGCCGCCCGGACGCCGCGGTCGATGAGCAGCTCCTGCGCCGCGCCCCGCGCCGGGACGGCGCCGAGCAAGCAGAGTCCGAGGACGGCACGCAGCCGGCGGATCACGGATGCACCGCGTCCGTGGCCGCGGCGGCTTCGTGCTCCGGCGGCGAGAGGTAGAGGTAGTCGGCAGTGAGGACCTTGGCGTCCTCCCGCTGCTGCACGTCGGGGCCGAACCAGGTGACGCGGTAGGCGATGGGCTGGCGGCGATCGTGATAGAGCACGATGCGCGTCGTCGGCTCGGTGTCCCCGACGCGCAGCGTGACCTGGCGGGCGCGCTGCGGCGTGCCGGCGAGCACCGTCGCGAACTGCACGACGGCCGTCGCGATCCCCTTCTCTTTGAAGCGTTGCCGATCGGCGTCGATCTCGACGACGTGCCGCTCGAGCGGCGGCGACAGGGAGACCGCCGCGTCGCCGCTCTTGGTCCAGCCGCTCTCGACAGGCGGGTCGAGCAGCCGCGGCCCGCCGTGCAGGTTCCAGCGGACCTGGTATTCGTAGTTGCCCCAATCCGCGCTCGCCACGCCGAGCCGGGGGATGACGACCTCCACCAGCGTCTTGCCGTCCTTGATCACGTCGCCGGACGCGATCTCGAACTGCTTGGTGAAAGCAGGATTGTCGGGGTACGACTTGCGCACGCTGACGGCGACCGAGTTGATCAAGTCGCGGAACGCGTCCACGAACTCGCCATCCACCTGGAAGTGCACCGGCCGGGTTTGGAACGCCGGGTCGGACATGTCCACGATGCGGAAGTAGCGATCCCGGTCGCCCAGGCCGGCGTACAGCCCGCCCAGGTTGCCGGCGGCGTCCACCGGCACCTTGACGGTCCCGCGCTGGCTGAGCACCAGCGTGAACGTGTTCTGGCGGATGTCCGTCCGGTTCTTCAGGACGAACTGGTTGTCGGTGTAGTACTTGGTGTCGCCGCCGCCGAACAGCTGGGCGAAGAAGCCTTCCTGCTGCCGGCCCAGCAGCTGATTGCCCTCGACGGCCGCTTCGCGCTGCGGGTCGGCGGACCAGCCGGCGGTATGGTCGAACATCAGCTCGGTGAGCTTGTCGGTGACGAGCGACAGGACCCCTTCCATGGCCTTCGCCGAGATGCCCGTGCCCGCGGTGCGATCGAGCACCTCCACGTTCAGCGTGCCGTCGCGCTTGAGGTCGTCCACCACGTTGCGGATCTGCCGCCGCGTGTAGTCCTTCTGGACGTTGCTGATCAGGCTGAAGTGCTTGTAGATGGTGGTCATGTCGGCGGTCACCTTGGCGTTGTAGGCGTCGGTGACGGCCTCGTAGAACGCGTGGATGGCGACCGACACGTCGGAGGTCGTGCCGGTGAGCGAGTTCCACAGCAGGGTCGCGCCCTGCGGCCGCAACAGCGCCGCCACCGCCGCCTTCGAGCCCGGCATGAGCGGGGCCTTCCCGGACGTCACGACGGTGCGCGTCAGCCCGCCGGTGCGGACGTCCCCCAGCGTCGCCGACACGATCTGGAAGCCGCCCATCGCGTCCTCGCCGGTCTGGCTCGCCTGCGCGAGCGGGACCATGCCGACGATGCGGGCCTGGGGCAGCTCTTTGTGGAGCTCCCTCTCCAGCCCCTCGATCACGTCGGGCGGCAGCGAGAACTCCACCAGCGCGTGGAACAAGCCGCCGCTCATCGAGTCGCTCAGCCCCACGTACTTGAGCACCACGAACTCGAAGGTGCTGTCCGGCCGCATGGCGAGCCGGGGGTACTGGGGCAGGTAGTAGAACGCGGTCGAGTCGGCGTAGGACTGGAGCAGCTGCACCCCCTGCACCAGCCGGCGGCCGTCGTAGCGCACCACGGCTTGGGCCTTGAGCGTCGTCCCGACCGCCCCCACGAGTGCGAGGGCGCCGAGCAGGCGGGGGAGGCGCCCGAACGGGCGCACGGTGAATAGAGCGGAGCGGGACATCAGCGGCCCTCCGTCGAATCGGCGTTGGTGATCGTGGTGAGGTCGAGCAGCTCGACCCAGGGCCCGCCGACCCGCCACGGCTCGGCCACGCGGAGCCCGTCGTTCAGGATCTCGGTGACGCGGTAGCGGTACGGGCGGTCGAGCCGCACGGCGAACGGGAAGCGGACGTTGTGCGCGTACAGGTCGTGCTGCGCCCGGCTGAACAGCGCCGTGCGGCGCACGACGCCGCCGGCAACGCCTTCCGCCGACAACTCCACTTGCTTCGCGTACAGGTCGTCGCGGAGGTTGTCGCGGAAGTCGTAGCAGTAGACCTCGAGCGCGGGGTAGCCGGGCGGCACGCGCTGGTTCGTGTCGATGTGCTGGACCAGGTCCGGCCAGCGCGCGGCGTCGGCCGTGATCTGGAGCGCGCTGGCCCGCACCAGATAGTCGTGCGGGGCGGTGCTGTCCGGGCCCAGCCGGCCGCGCAGTGCGTCCACCAGCTCGGGCGTGCCCGTGAGCTGGGCCAGCGGCTGGTCGGGGCCGATGCCGGATGCGTAGAACGCGTAGCCGAGACTCAGCACCAGCTGCCCCTGATGGAATGCGCGATCGAACAGCTGCGCGGTGCGGTCGTCGAGCCGGATGGTATAGGCGCGCTCGGTCCAGAACGCGGTCGCGCTGGACGAGCCGCTCGAATCCGGGGCGTCGAAATGGCCCGGTGGGAGCGCGCCGGCCGTGCTGCCCGAGTCCGCGGGAGAGGGCGGGGGGGACGCCGCCGCCGGCGGCGTGCCGCCGACCGGGGCGTAGACCACCGCGGCCTCGAGCCGCGTGATGGGCAGCGGTCGCAGCTCCACCCGGCCGCGCTGCTGCAACGCGGCGGCCGCGGCCCGGAGCTCGGCGGGAGTGGGCCCCGCCATCGCGACACGGAAGCTCACCAGGTTGCGGAAGGTCGGCAGGCTGGCGGCGCGCGTCGGGTCGGTGTAGCGCAGCTGCAAGAACAGGAAATCGGGTTTCTGGTCGTGATCGGCGACGAGCGCCAGGTCGCCCGGCGGATAGTAGAACAGGTCCGGCCGGCGGTCGTCGGGAAACACGGTGAGCGGGCCCGCGCGCCGGCCCAGGCGGAGGTCGGGCAGGCCGGCGGCCGGCGACGCGAGGGCCGTGAGGAGCAGGGCGGGCAGAACCCGGACGACGAGCGGCGCGCGCATCAGTCGTTGTGCGGCGGCTCGCCCGGGAGGTAGCCGAGCGACTGCTTCACCTGCGCTCGGCCCACGAACACCGTGGCGGGGCTCGCGACGGGAATCCAGGTGGCGCCCTCGTGCACGGTACCGTCCGGCATCACCACGCTGAGCAAGTACTCGAACAGCGGGCCTGCGGCGGCCGCGGCGGCGCTGTCCTCCGGCGTGGGCGGCGGATACACCGTGCCGCCGGCGAAGTCCTTGCTGTCAGCCGTGAGCGTGAGGCCACTCGTGGCGGGCGTGACGGTGCTCAGCCGCGGCTGGAAGTAGCGGGACCGCAGCTTCACGGTCAGCACCGCCGCCCCCATGTCGGCCAGCGGCGTGAGGGTGTGGAAGGCGATCGGGACCCGCACGTCCTGGGTGGTGCCGCTGCGGATCTGCTTCATCGCCGCGCGGTCGCACGAGTCGCAGTCCTGCGCCACGCCGTACTCGATCCACATGCGCAGCGCGCTCTGGTCGAGCCACGGCACGATCCCCGCCGCGTTGACGCCGAGCTGCGCCTGCGGGGGCACCACCGCGTTCCCCAAGTCCCAGGAGAAGATCGTCGGCTTCCCCTGCGTGTCCACGAGCAGCGCGTGCAGCCGTTTCACCGTGATCGGGTAGAGCGTGCGGTTGCGCCACATCGCATCGCGCAGCCACAGCAACGGGCCGTATGTGCCGGGATCACGCAGCTTGATCTCGATGGGAACTGGCTGCGGCCCGAGCGCGCCGTGCGGCTTGAGCACGGCCTGCCCGGTCAGGCCCTTCGCCACGAGCTCGGTCTGCATGTCCGTGGAGGTCCGCGCGTCCGTCACCCAGCCCACGCTCAGCTCGGCGAGCTCGGCGGAGATCTGGTCGATCATGACCTTGCTCGCGGGAATGTCGTAACTGCGCTTCAAGTCGTCCGAGAGCGAGATGCTCGGGAACGAATCAATCGGCAGGCGCTGCAGCTGCAGCTGGCGCTGCCCGAGCACCGGGTTGCGCTTCACGTACGCTTGCAGCAACCAGGCGGCGACGTTGTAGTCGCTCGTCCCGATCCCCGCGCTCAGGCGCGCCGACATCTGCACCGCTCCGCCCGACCCCGTGTCGCCGGCGCTGCGGTAGATGATGTGCAGGTCGTACGCCGCGTCGGGGTCCCACCGCACGTGGTAGGCGCCGGGCACGAAGTAGTACGCGCCGGACGCCGGGTTCTTGTCGGTATAGACCGTGGTGCGGAGGCCGAGCAGCTGGTTCAGCTCCTGCGTGCTGAAATCCACGCCCCCCGACGTGATGACGCCCTGCAGCAGCTCGATCCCCTGAGCGGCGGGACCCTGCTGCCCGCTGTCCACCTGCTGTTGGGTCAGCCCCGTCTTGAAGTCGCTGGGTTTCCCGAGACCCAACGTGGCGGGGATGAGCACGCCCCGGGGGATCCACGGTCCGATGATCTTGCGCGGAGCCTCGCTGGGGACGGGATAGGTGACCGTGAGCCACCCTTCGACTGGTCCGGTCTTGCTGAAGTTCACGATCGAGGCCTTCCACGCGTCGCCTTGGGCGAGCACGCTCGCGGTCAGGTCGTACTCGGCCCGCAGCGGGCTCGCGCCGTCCTGGCGCGCGTAGTAGCCGGTCTGGCCCGGGCCGTTCAGAATCAGGGCAAGCGACGCCGACGCGCTCCAAGACGCCTCGAGCACGATCTTGCCGGCGGCCCGGGGGTGGAAGTCCAGCGCCTGGCGGTTCCCGAACTCGCTCGTCAGCGTGAACTTGATCTTGTCGGTCCCGCTGCCACCGCCGGTGCCGCCGGTGCCGCCGGTCCCGCCGGTCCCGCCGGCCGGCCCGGTGTCGAGCGTGCGGTAACCCGACAGCCGCGCCACGGTCATCATCGGCACCGCCGTACCGGTCGCGGGCGCCGCAGCAGGCGAGGGTGTGGCCGGCGGCGTGGCCGGAGGCGCAGCAGCCATCATCCCCGGCTTGGGGAACCGCGCGGCGCCGGCCGCATCGAGCGCGGCCGCGTCGCCGATCGGCCGCGGGGTGACCTGCACGACGACATTCTCAGGCCGAATCAGCGTCTGCCACTTCTTCGCCATGGCGTACGTCAGGGTGCGGCCGGGCAGCGGGTTGCCCGGCTTGTACAGCGCTAATCGGAGATAGGTGGTCCCGAAGGCGGTGGCGTCCGGCAGGTCGCTCTTCAGCTCGAAGATGAACACGATCTCCTTCGCGCCCGAATCGACGCGGATCTTGGGCTGGCCCACGGTCCCGACCGCTTGCTTCTGCGCGTCGAGGACGGCGCCGACGAGACTGGCTCCGGCGAATCCCGCGAGCGAGATCTTGATGGTGACCGAGCGCTCCCGGTCGTCCGCGACCACGACCTTGGTAATGCTGCCCCGCAGCTCTCGGCCGCCGCCGATGAGGCCGCCGATCACGTCCGAGACGCCCGACTCGATGTCGGTGATCCGGGGGAGTTCCTTGTCCTTGAGGCCGCTGAAGTTCTGAGCAGCGGCCGGAGCGGCCAGGAGGATGCCGGCGGCGAGCGCGGCGGCGAGACGGTTCATGGCGATGATTCCTGAGTTGACGCTTTCGCGGGCAGGGACACCTGCCGCTGCTGCATCTGCCGGCCAAGCCACACCACGTGATCGCCGCACATGATCGCGTCCACCGGGTAGCGGGTGCGCGCGAACACTTCGGCGTCGGAGCTGGGGACTCGGGTTCCGGGGAAGAAGTACCAGCAGCGCTGTCCGGCAACGTGACTGTGGATCATCCCGACGACGGCTTTCCAGCCCGCGTCTTCGCACGTCTCGGTGGGGACCACCCAGGTCGCGGTGGAATACGCCGGCGCGACATCCGCCGGCGCAATCCGCTCCACGACGACCGTGTCGCCGTGCACGGCGCCGATCATGCAGCCCATGAACTCGGTGGGATATGCGCGGTATTGCAGCGCCAGAAAGCGGCGCGCCTGGTCCGAGAGGGCAAACACGGTGGCGGCGCTTGGTGCGGACGCCGGGAGGGGCGTCGGCGCCCCGGTGAGTGTCGGTGCGGCCGGAGGCAGGCGCGCAGGGCGGGGTTGGGCGAGCGGGGGGGAGACGGCGTGCTCGCAGGCCGCGACCAGCCACAGCAGGGAGAGGGGAGCACAGCGGCGCAGCAAGCGCGCCACGTCGACCACTGATCGGCTGTGCCGTTCCACGAGAGAGACCTCCGTTGCAGAGTTGCGGCGCCTGTGGGGCGCCTGTACGCTTCCGGTACGCTAAGGCGAAGCCGTTGCCCATCCGTGGCGTAAGCGTGTCCTGAGTGTTCCGGCGATGATCGAGCTTCGAACCCTAGGGGCGGTGGATCTGCGCGGCGCGGACGGTCGGGAGATTCGATCCGTTCTCGCCCAGCCGAAGCGCCTGGCGCTGATCGCGTATCTGGCGGTGGCGCGGCCGCGCGGGTTCCACCGGCGCGACGTGCTGCTGGCGCTGTTCTGGCCGGAGCTGGGCCAGCAGAGCGCGCGCGGCGCGCTGCGCAAGGCGGTCTACGTCGTGCGCCGGAGCCTCGGCGCCGGGATAGTGGTCGGCCGCGGCGACGAAGAGCTGGGACTGGCGGGGGAGATGGGGGACGGGGAGGGGGGGGTGTGGTGCGACGCGGTCGCCTTCGAGCAGGCGCTCGCCGCGCGGCGCTTCGGCGCGGCGCTGGAGCTGTACCGGGGCGACCTGCTCGAGGGCTTCTACATTTCCGGCGCGCCGGAGTTCGAGCGCTGGGTGGACCGCGAGCGGGCGCTGCTGCGCGACCAGGCCGCCGCCGCGGCATGGGCGCTCGCCGAGGGGGCCGCTGCGGACCAGCGGGACGTCCTCGTCGTCCAGTGGGCGCGGCGGGCATTGGACTTCACGCCCACGGACGAGGCCGCGCTGCGACGGTTAGTCGTGCTGTTCTACCGGATGGGGGACCGGGCGGCCGCCCTGAAGGCGTATAACGAGTTCGCGGCGCGACTATTCGAAGAATACAGCGTGCGACCGTCGGCGGAGACCCGAAAACTCGTCGAGCTGGTCAAGGCCTCGGGCGAGGTCCTTACGGACACCAAGGCAAGGCCGGGTCCGTGAGTGTGCAGGGGGCGGTGGTTGCCGGGATGACGAAATCAAGAACGGCATTAAGGAAAGCATATATAACACCAAAACAAGAAGGTTTGATGTTGAGTCAACCTTCATGCTCGACCTATCCCATAAAGTCAGAGATGCTCGTATTGGATTCCGAGAACCGGCCTCGGCTGTATCAGGTTGAACAAATGGGTTCAGATCGGGAGTCATTTACAGTGGAACGGTACTATGACGTTAAGGGTACGCTCCGATTCGTGTATGTAGACCGCGTCATCACAAACATTCGTATTTATCTTAATGGTGCAGGCAAAGTTGTCTGGGCGGTCGAACAACATGAGAACAAGTTCACCGTCTTCGATTCAGGCAATGAAGATTGGGAAGTGAACCCCAACACTGCGAACAAAGCGAAAGAGGAGTTTCAGGAACAACGATCATGTCCGGAAACTGAAGCAAGAATTCGAGTCCGATGAGGCAGCCGCCTAACAAGCGCTTGAAGCTGGCGGCGCGCGTAGATTAGGGAATGAATCTTTGACCAGCGGGCCGCGGCTTAAGCGCGATCCGTTAGGCAGCAGCCCGAGGTCATCTCAATGCGCTCTCTTCTGTTGCTTGCAGCGTTTGCGGCCGCCACGCCTGGTTCGCTGCACACCCAGCAGCCTATCACCGCCACCAATTGGCGCCGTCATCCTGCCATCACCGCTGTTCGCTCCATGACCTTGACGGTGGAGAATGCCCTTGCTCACCGAAGCGTGTCCGAGCAAACCGACTCTGCGGACTGTGATGGCGGGCGGATCCATGTAGTCGCCCACCTGTTCACCGACTCAACGGGCCGCGTCCGGAAGTATGTAGTCAAAGGTGGCTCGGACGACTCAGCCGGGGACGCTACTTACTACTATCACCTTCGAGGCACGTTGCGGTTCATCTTCGCGCACACAAATGCCGTCAACGGCACACAGCGGGAGGATCGCGTGTATTTCGACTCCACAGGCACCCAGCTATACAAGAACTCTCGACTCCTGCACGGACCCGGTTACTTTGGAGGCTTCGGTGAGCCAATCCGAGATCCGGCTCACGATTTCCAAGTCCTATGCGGCGCTGGCAACTAGAGCTCTCCTGCGCTGCTGTCTAACAAGCCCTTGAAGCTGGCGGCGCGCGTAGATTAGGGAATGAATCTTTCACCAGCGCCGCGGCTTAAGCGCGATCCGTTAGGCAGCGCTCCACACTCTCGTATATTCGGCACTACCGTTGTTGGCCCCCGGCTAGCTGCTTCGACCGTCCCGGTTGACGGGCCGGTTTCGCTTGCCTACGCCGGCGCTCCCAGCGCTGTCTAGCCTCCCCACGAACTCGGCGCCCCACTTGACCCACATGGCGACGGCCTCCTCACTGTCGCATGCGGCCGGACTGACGAAAACGAAGCCCCTCATCGGATGGCCCGTGAAGTCCATCGGGCGCACGTGAGGTCTCCCGAGTGCCTCGCCGTAACGCCCCGGCCCGACGCGGACCATGAGGTCGTTCTTCACGATTCCGCACAACATCTTGCCGCCGAGGAGGAACGCCAGGCCGCCGAACATCTTCTTCTCTCAGCTCATACTCCATGCGTTGGTTGACGACGGTCCCGCCCGAGTCCGGCGTCAGCGTGTAGCTGTGCTTCAGGCGCCGGACCGGCAACGTACACTCGAACAGCTCGAATGCCAGGCCTTCATGTGGCCTCCACTCGGCAACCCTCTCCTTGAACCAACCGCCGGGCGTGAGGTCGCACTGGCGTGCGGCGCCGAGCCCTTCCTTCTGCGACGAGACGATCTTTGACTTCCTGATTCCTGGATCGTACTGGTCCAGGAGTGCACGCGGCCGACGCGGTTCTCGCGCGGGACCGCGACGGGGACAACGACGAACGCGAACAGCGCGAGCGCTGGAGAGCTCGCGCCCGCGCGATCAAGCGCCGGGATGTGCGGCCGCAGCGTCGCCTCGATGATGCGGGACGCCTCGGGTTTGAGCGCCTCGGCGCTCGGGCTGAATAGCCGCTCATCGTTGGGACGAAACAGGCGGTCGAGGCTGAGCGCGACGACGCCGACGAGTCCCGCTCTCCGCAGCTGGGACGCGGCGTCTACGAAGAGCCGCCGTACGTGCCCGGGGCCGCCGGCGCGCTTGGCGGCGAGGCCGAGCCGGACGCCGCCCACGGTGATGACGCAGTCGGGCTCCCGGAACTTCACCGCCAGCCCGCCGCGCTTGCACAGGGCCGCGACGTACAGCTCGAACTGGGTGCTCCGGGGAAGCGGGTTCGCATCCTCGCTCGGGAGGGGCGCCCCACCGAGAACGAGCTTGAGCTTGGAGAGAACCGCGGGATCAGCGGGCGGCGCGGGCGGTAGGAGATGCTCAACGATGACAGCTACCTCGTGAAAGTCCCGGTTGCCCTCGAGTAGCTCCGCGAGGTCCCGGGGCCGGCCAGCGAGGGCGGGGCTCAGCGTCTTGGCGGCGAAGTCCTCGGACAGCCGCTCGAATCGGGCTAGGCGCCCGGGCGGCAGCCGCACGCCGTGGGCCGCGAGCCGCGTCTTCACGAGAGCCAGGCGCGCCCGTGTCTCCCTAGGATCCTCGACGTGAACGGAGAGATACCTGTCCTGAGCCATGCTGAAAGCAGTGCCTGTAGTGGTACGGGAACAGTAGAACGCTTGTCCGCCGGCCAGTAGTGGTGCATCTTGGTGAGGAATGGTGCGACCTGGCAGTAGGTCGAGCCTTCGGCGCTTCACCGTGTCTTTGGACACGGAAGAATACTCTCGCCTTACACAACTGATTGAGCAGCACAAGCCCCCGCTAACACTTCAATATGCGGTGCGCTACGCTGTCCGCTTGCTCCTGAGGAGAGCGGACGATCCCCAGTTCGCCTTGCGCTTCGGTGACCCACTCCGGAACAGGGAAAACGAATGACGAAGCGTGAGCTTCCAGTGATCTCACTGTTCTCGGGGGCGCTCGGTCTTGATTTGGGGCTTGAGCGTGCGGGGTTCAGGATTCGTGTTGCGGTCGATTGTAACCGCTTCGCTGCTGAGACCATCCGCCGGAACCGCCCGGAAATCCCCGTCATCAATCGACCGATCGAGAAAGTCTCAACCGCGGAGATTCTGGAGGCCGCGGGGCTCCGTGCCGGTGAACCGGCCGTCATCACCGGCGGGCCCTCCTGCCAGGCCTTCAGCACGGCTGGACAGCGAGGATCATTATCGGACCCTCGCGGAGTGATGTTCCGAGAGTTCCTGCGGGTCGTCCGGGAAGCACGCCCCAGGTTCTTCGTGATGGAGAACGTCCGTGGCGTACTCTCAGCCGCTGTGCAACACCGCCCCTTGGGACAACGTGGACCCGGCTATCCCCCCCTGATGCCCGAGGAGGAGCTAGGCTCGGCCTTTAGGCGGATTCTCAAGGAACTCAAGCGCCTCAACTACTACGTCGTCTTCGATCTCCTGAACGCTGCGGACTTCGGAGTGCCTCAGGTGCGCGAGCGTGTGATCTTCATCGGTTCCCGGAACGGCGAACTCGTTGCCTGTCCGGCTCCGACCCACGCTCGACACTCGCCGAACGGGAAGCCCGGGTGGGTCACCCTTCACCAGGCGCTTAAGGGGCTTCGTGACGCGCATCCTGAGTTCGTTGGGCTGCTGGAAAAGCAGAAGAAGTACCTCAAGATGATCCCCGAAGGAGGCAACTGGCGTGACCTACCGGCTCGACTCCGAGCGCCTGCCCTGGGTAAAGCCTACAAGTCCTGGGGTGGGCGTGTGGGATTCCTTCGTCGTCTAGCTTGGGACCGTCCAGCTCCGGCTCTCACCACGCGCCCGAATAGCAGGGCGACCATGCTGTGCCACCCGGACGAGCTCCGCCCACTGACCGTGCGCGAGTACGCGAGACTACAGCAATTCCCGAGCGACTGGGAATTCGACGGAGGCACGCCACAGCAGTATATCCAGATCGGGAACGCTGTGCCCGTGGGTCTGGGGCAAGCCATCGGGGAAGCAGTACGCCACGCGATGGCCGGTCCTAAGCATCGTGCCGATAGAGGGGCTATAGTCTGCTCAAACGAAGGACTGCTGACGCGTTTGGCCAAACGACCGACCACCGTCCTGAATCCGATTAGGATGAGGAAGGTGAAGACACCTGGAGCTGCTGCGAAGTGGCTGAGCACCGGAAAACGGAACCGCGCCGACCTCCTGAGACTGATAAACTCGGCACACGTGAATGGCCGCACGTCGCGATCGGCTGAAACCCGGCGGTCGAAAGCGCCAAGCAAGGGCTGAGCCTGACAAGCCCGGCGGTGCGGCTTTGCGGCTACGTCGCAAGGCCCGACGCGTCGCTGCCCTTCTCCATTCCGCGTATGGTTCGCCCCACCACGACAACAAAGACGAACCTCTCGACGAACTCATCTTTATCGTCCTGTCACAGATGACGACGCAGCCGAGTTTTGGCCGGGTCTTCCAGCGACTCAGAAGCCGGGTCGGCCGATGGGATCGGCTCGTCGACATGCCGCTGCCGAGGATACGGCGACTCATTCGAGACGCCGGACTCAGCAACCAGAAGGCCCCTAGGCTGAGGGAGATTGCCCGGCGCTTGCTGGCCGATTTTGGCCGCGTCAGTCTCGTCAGCTTGAGACACGCTAGCAATCGGTTCGTCGAGCGGTACCTCACGTCTCTTCCAGGAGTGGGCATTAAGACCGCTAAGTGTGTCATGATGTACTCCCTGGGGCGTCGGGTTCTGCCGGTGGACACCCACACCTTCCGCGTCTCGCGGCGCCTAGGACTGATCGGGCGCGACCTTCCGTTGTCGAGAGCGCACGCTGAGATCGAGGCTACGGTTCCGCCCGCGGATCGATACCGTTACCACGTTAATTGCGTTGCCCACGGCCGCCTGACCTGCCTGCCGCGGAATCCTCGATGCGATCGCTGCGTCCTCGTCACCATCTGCGAACACGGCATGGAACGAGTCTCCGCAACTCGTGGGCATGTGCGCAGGCGCGCGTAAGGCGCTGGCGCTACCCGCGTCGAAGCGCCCGTAGCCTCTGCTTCCTCACGCCACATACGCAATCCACGGCTGGTCGCCTTCAGAATCCGAAGCACGCAGCGCGCACCTCCTGCCCCCAACAGGCACCCCGCTCCGTGGCGTAACGGCTGCAGTACCCTAGACCCCATACCCACTGGAGCCGGCCGCAAGGCGGTTCGGCGGCGCCTGTGCCCACACACGTGCCGACGGGTGCGCGGATGGGTTCGGCGTCGACGGGCTTGATGTGCTGCGGAAAGGGCGAGCCGGCTTAGCGAGAAGCCCAACGGCTGTAACGGGGTGCTCACGAAGGGCGAGGGGAGGCCAGTTCATGGTCCATGACGGCGCGGATGGCGGCGCTGAGGGTGAGTTCGCTCTTGAGCGGGCGAAAGCAGCCGCCGCTGCGGGTGAACCGCTGGAGATGTTGAAGTGGCTGTTCAGGAGCTTCTTCCTCGACGGCCTGACGCGCAGCCTCGAGGCCAAATGGCCAGGCCTCGATGCGGGCGATGTGCAGATTGCTGTTTCGCAAGCAGTTGACGATGCGTACGAGACGCTGCGGAGCGGCAAGAAAGTTTTTAACCTGAAGGCATGGCTCTACAAGGTCGCGGACCGCAAGGCATACGCACGGAATGAAAACCTGCGTGAATCGGTGGGCAAGAAGGGTGACGTCGCCCAGCTGGCCGCCGCCTCCGCGGGTCAAGAGATCGACGAAGACGATGAGACCAAGCGTGACGAGCGGCGCGTCCAGCTGCGTACCCGAGCCATCGCCGTCGCCCGGTCGCTGCTTCCCCGGCTGGGCCAAGACAAGGTGAAGGCAGTCATGGCCTACATCCTCGATGCGGTCGAGGCCGGGAAGCCCGACGTTACGGCGCCCGAGATCGCGCACGCCCTCGGGCTTCGGGCCGCCACGGTGCGCGTGCAGATCCTCCGCGGATTCAGGCGTCTCGCACGCCTGGCTCGCGACGAGGGACTAGGGGACATCGAAGGCGTGTTTCCTGCAGAATCCCGCGACGACCAAGACGACGAAGACGAGGACGAACAGTGAAGGGGGATAGGAGTCCAATCATGGAAACCAACGAAGAGATTCGCCGCGCGTTCCAGGCCGTCGTCGACGAGGCCTACCGTGTGTCTGCAGAAACCGGGCGGGAAGTTGAGGACTCACTGCGTCTGGGGCTCGAGCATCCGCTTACCGCGGAGGAGGCTCGACAGCTGCTCGATCACGTGGTTTCCACACTGCGGGACGGGGCGCGTCGTAGGGGCGATTCGGCGGCAACCGAGAAGCTCGCCGGAGATGTCTCGGCGATCGTGGATCGCATCCTTGCTACGCGTGAGCAGCCTGGAAACGCTATGCGACCGTCGTCCGCGCCAGTACAGCTACAGCTGGTCGAGCGCAATGGCATCAAGCCTGTTCCAGTCCGGCCTAAGCCGGTATTCCACGGTCGCGAAGTGCCGATGACGAGCGGTTTCGTGCCTACGTCCGATATGAGGCTGTGGGATCGCAACGAGCGGCTTGACATCCACCTTGCGCAGTTCAGGGCTGTGCAAGGTAGGGAGCCTACGTCGGAAGAACTGCTCGACATCATGCTCAGTAAGATGTCGCTGCCCGGCATTCCCAAGGACGAGAAGGAGGATCAGTTCGCGATCGTGGAGCTCGCCAGGAGCATCTCTATCAACGGTGTTCAGAAGCCACCGATTCTCGATGTGGACGGAACGCTGCTGGATGGAAACCGGCGTGTGGCGGCATGTAACTACATCTTGCATAGCGACGAATTCGATACCGACCAGAAACAGCGAGTCGAGTACGTGTTCGTATGGCAGCTTACCGAACACACGACTGACGACGAGCGGCGCGCTGTAGTTGTGGCGCTGAACTTTGAGTCTGACTGCAAGCAGCCGTGGCCGGAGTATGTGAAGGCAAAGAAGGTGGCGGAAGAATGGCAGGGCATGCTGGCACTCGAGCAGCGGAATCCAGGTCCTCAGAGGCAAGCTGAGATGAAGCGTGCGCTCTCGATGCGGTTCGCTCTTGGACCGGAAACCTCTGTGGTAAACCGCTACATCAAGATGGTCGACTGGGCCGACGAGTTTGAGGACTTCCTCGTGCACGAACGCCAACGCGACGCTCACGAGGTGAAGCATCGTGCCAACCGCTACTTCCAGTACTTCGACGAGCTGGCGAAGGGGACCCGCCCGGGCGGGGTTGCGTGGTCCCTGAACCAGGACGACGCGTTCAAGAAACTCGTCTTTGACTTGTTGTACGACGGCAAGTTCAGCAATTGGCGTCAGATCCGCGAGCTGCGGCACATCTATAACAACCAAGAGGCGCGTGAGATTCTGTCCAAGGCACGCCAAGAGCCCGATCCGGCTGAAGCGGACGAGCACATGGAGAACGCGATCGCCATTGGTCGCAGCAGTCAGGCGGAGCAACGTGAGGTCGGTGCAAATACGCGCATCGAGACTTTCGTGAAGTGGCTCGAGGAGCTTCCAGTTCGTGCCTTCCGCGATGCCATCAAGCCGGAGAACCTGAAGCGGCTGCTCAAGGCACTCCACCTGGTAGAGAAATACGCAGCTTCCGCGAAGAGCTAAGAAGTGCCTGCTGCTAAGGAGCTGTTCGCCTCAATGAATGCCGGAATTGCTGTTGCAGATCTCAAAGTGGCCGACGCTCTCGACCGACTCTACGTGATGCCTAGAGCGGGAACCGATCCGCACCGACTCCGGCAGCGGCTCGAAGCGGACTGTCCGGGACTGGGGATCAAGCGTTCCCATGGCGCGCTATGGGTGGCGGCGGCTGAGGCGCACCGCCTGCTTGAAGTGACCGAGATTGCGCTCCGATGGACCGGTGAGTCTCGGAGGTTCGCTGAGAACAGGCGACGCGCGCGGTTAGTTCACCCGACGCTACGCGCTGAGGTCGCGCGCGTGCTTGCGGCAGGCGCCGTGGACGCCCGAAGGTCGCTGGGCGCTCCTGAGGTGTCCGCCGCGCTTGACGACCACCAGGCTGTCAATGTCGCGGCCATGGCGATCCCGACATCCTACGGGCTGTGTCTCTTCGACGAGCAGGGCCTGGGCAAGACTGTGACCGTGATCTTCGCGTATGACCTTCTGGTAGCTCGGGATCAGATCGACTTCTGTCTAGTTGTCGCACCGAAGAGCATGGTGCCAGAGTGGCCCCACGACTTTGGCCGCTTTAAGCCAGGCTTGTACTCTGTCAAGGTGGCCGCTGGCTCCCGTCGCGAGAAGCGACAGACGCTTGCGTCCCGTGCCGATGTGGTCGTGACAAACTTTGAGACGGCCGTCTCCATGGAGAGCGAGCTGCGAGCGCTGCTTCGCGCGTCAGGAGATCGCGCGATGATGGTTATCGACGAGTCCTTCTTCGCGAAGAGCCTAGACGCAAAGCGGACGAGAGCCATCCGACGCCTGCGGGAGTGGTGTGGGCGAGCCTTCGTGCTTTGCGGCACGCCAGCCCCAAACGCGCCCGAGGATCTGGTTCAGCAATTCAACCTTGTCGACTTCGGTCTTACCTTCGACGGCATCGTTGTTCCGGAAGACAGGCAGTCCCAGCATCGCGTGGTCAAGCAAGCGATGGAGGAGCGTGGCGCATACATCCGGCACCTCAAGAGTGAAGCATTGCCTGATTTACCAAGCAGGCGATGCAGCCGGCTCCTGGTCCCGCTTGCACCGGAGCAATACCGCTTGTATAGCGCGGCGCTGGAGCGGCTCGTCGCGGATCTGCGCATCGTCGACGACGAGGCGTTCCGTCGCCGTATCGCGTCGTTCATGGGGCAGAGATCGACTCTGCTGCAGATTTGTTCCAACCCTGCTTCCGTTGCCCCAGGGTACGTCGAGACCCCAGCGAAGCTCGGCGTGCTGGACCAAGTTCTAGAGGAACTGAGCCGAAGGCGGGAGAAGGCCGTAATCTGGTCTTTCTACGTCGCGTCTATTGAGGCTCTGGTCAACAGATACGGCCGATACAAGCCCGTCCGGTATGATGGGACGGTGACCGATACGCGCGCGCGAAGGGAGGCCGTCCGCCGCTTCCAGGAGGATGGTGACTGCATGCTCTTCATCGCAAACCCGGCCGCTGCAGGAGCCGGGCTTACGCTTCATCGCGCACGCATAGCGATCTACGAGTCAATGTCCAACCAGGCCGCTCATTACCTCCAGAGTCTCGATCGTATTCATCGACGTGGCCAGACAAGAGAGGTGGAGTACTTGATCATCCTTTGCGATAAGACGATTGAAGTGTCCGAGTATGACCGGCTGATCGCGAAAGACCGTTCTGCCAAGAGTCTCTTGGGTGACCCAGAAGAAACCGCTGTGACGCGTGAGGCAATGCTGGCCGAGGCGTTGTCTTTGGCGGGTGTCATGGGCGAGATACCGTGAACAGAAATATTACCTGCACTAGCGAAGCCGGGGCTGGACACGCTCGAAGGGTCGTGTTCCTCGAGGCCTTGGCAGGGCTGCTGGGTTGCTGCACAGACGTGAGCGGTGGGCTTCCTGATGGAAGGAAGCCGGACGTACTCAGGTTCAGTTTCTTCCGAAAGAGACTGTTTATTGGGGATGCCAAGGAAACAGAGGCGCCTGGCTCCGCAGCCACTCGGTCCCGTTTATTCGGATACATCCGCTGGTTCGCAGGCTATGTCGCCACACCGGAGCGAGGAGGCATTCTCGTAATCTGCTTTGGTCGTCGACTGGACGGCCGCCGCTGGCACGACACGATCAAGGCACTCGCGAATGAAGCTCACGTCACGGTCGTGAGGAGTGGTTTGCAGGAGTTTGATTCCGACTGCTCGTTGGTCTGGCTCGTCGCGGGGCAGGGCTTGGCGTGTCGCTTGTTATCGAACGCGGAAGGCTCTTGACCCTTTTCCTCGCACTGTAATGCTGATCGATCCCGCGCACCCCTGCCTTTGCCAAAGCGGTCGGACTGCGGGTGAGTGCTGCTTCCCCGCTGAGCCGCCTATTCTTCATTCAGAGCCGCGGATCACAAGCGCCAACATTCAGGCTCAGCTCTCAGCTCCAGGAATCGGGCCGCTTCCATGGCCACGGCGCTGGAAGCCCTTTGTCTCTTTGAATCAACCCAGCCAAGTCGATGACGAGATCGAGGACATCGCGATGGCGCTGCTTCGTGCCGGTGCTCCTCCAGGGATTGATGATTCTCGCGAACTAATGGAAGCTCTGCGTCCGCTTAGCGTGGCAGTGAGCCGCCTCTCCGAGGCCATCTACGCCGCCCGGTACCACCAATTACAGCTTCTCTTCCGTCTGCGGAGGGTCGTGGTGCAGCAAACCTTCGCCTTCTCTCCTCCTCGGGGGAACGCAGTCGTCAGAATCAATGATCGGCCATTGCAGGCCGAGCTTGAGGCATTTCTGATTCGACTCTCGTCGGCCCTCGACGCTATGGCCAAGGTCCTCTGCATCTTGGGGAAATGGAGCGACAACCACGGGTCATTCAACAAGCTATTGAAGTACCTGCCGAACGTGTCGAGAGAACGGCACGGCACAGAGGCTCGACTACTTAAACTCTTACGTCAGCACGAATCCTGGGCTCAGGAGGTCAAGCAGTTACGGAACGCAGCTGCACACGAGGGGACCACAGGCCAGTTCGTTCCTGTGTCTCACGAGGGGCTTCTGGTCCACGACGCCAAGGTGGCGGGTGTGCGGGCGGGCGAGTTTGCCGTGCGGACTTGGAAAAATGTGAAAGAGCTGGCCCGACAGCTACCCGCCGCGTTCGAGCCAGAAACCAAGAGGTCATGACTCCGCAATGGTAGGCCAGCACGGAGTTCGACCCCATCGTCGTCGAGCCGTAGCTGACGGGGCAAACGATCGACGAGCTGCTAATTCTCCGCACGGCGCACGAGCGGCACGATTCATATATTGCGCGTCATGGTACCGCGGAGACCTGAGGTGATAGAGCAGCTTCTCCGATCCGCCAAGCCCAGCCACGACGGCTTCGTAGCGGTCAAGGTCGAGCCGGCCGAGCTCACGGACATCGCCCCCACCGTGCTCACGAAGGGCATCCACGTACAAGTCATGACGCCGCGCGCTCTGCATGCACGTGATGTAGCGATGGAAGCGGTCGACATATCTCGGTCGGGTGACGAACTGGTGATCGACATTACACGCTATCGGGAACGCGACGAATGGGAGTTGTCCATCACTCCCGAAACGTACGAGCGTCTGTTCGAGCATGTCGTAACGATCTGGGAGGACAGCGTAGGCCGCGACACGCCATTGATTGGAGAGCGGGTGCGGTATTACAAGCCTGCGCTCTCACCAACCGATGTGCAGATGACTGTTGGCGTCCTCTTGGATTCCGCTCGCGTGCCCGATCTTGCAGCTGCCTATTTGATCGGTCTAAGGGTCGCGGCTCAAATCCACGCCGCGACGCTCAGGTTGGCCTTGACGGACGAAGGCGCGCGCGTGGTTCATGAAGCCCGCCCCGATCCCGCCGTTCCCGTTGCCGATTACCTCCGCCTCACGTCGCACGAGCTGGCCCGGCGGAAAGGAATGTTTGACGTTGCCATCGCCCAGACGCCGCGCCGGCTCAGCGGCGTCTTCGACGCGGGACTAGTGACCGTCGAGCTCACTCGCGTCACAGAGGATCGGTATCAGGTCCAGGTCATCTCCGTGCTGGCCCGCTCCGGGAAAATCACGACTATTAGACCGGTGCTGGTGAGCGAGGTCGCTGCGTGGTGCAAGCAAAACGGAGCACCTGTCGATGCGTTCGAGTGGAACACATGCTGACCCGCCCTGCCGGGCTTTGTCATCCCCCCCGTTTCCTCGAATGAGGGGGGGGCGGTCTATGGAGCGAGTGCCTGAGGGCAGTGTCTGCGCGTGGGTGGGCGCCTGAGCTCCCCACGGCCTACTAGGAAGCGGCGATGAAGGAGCGAGATCATCTGCTTGACTACGATGCTGCCAAGCGCGTCATCGAGCTTAGGTTCACTTCCCTAGTCAAGGCACTCCGCGAAGCTTCAGCGCTTGGCCAGCGTCTGTTGCTTGAGCGGGGCAAGGACGGAGTGCTGGTCCCGCCAGGAAATGGCGACGCGTTCTACACCGAACTCTACTTTGTTGGGACTCTCCGCCACACGATTCTCCTGCTTGAGGGCGTCATTGCTCTCTTGGAATGCGGCCTAACCCATCCAGCGCGGATCGTTACTCGAAGCCTGTTCGACCTGCTGGTCTCGGCGACATACATGGACAAGGAATCCGCAACTCCTCTCGCACGTCAATTGCTCTACAGCAGCCTGCGCGACCAAGAAGTGTCGTGGACGGAGGCTGTTCGCACCTTAAGGGATGGCGGAGCGGGTGGTGAGGCCGTAGCGGCTATGGAAGGGCAGCTCAACCGTATCAAGGAAGATGTCGCCAAGGTGTCCTCACCTACTCTTGAGGAACGACCAGCCATGAGATGGTCGGGGCGATCATTCCGGGAGATGGCTAAGCAGGTCGGCCTCGAAATGGAGTACCTCGCCCACTACAAGGACCTCTCCTGGGATGCTCACGGGACGCTGGCCGTCTTTCATATCACCCGGCGGTCAAAAGACGGCGATCTCGTCATGAGAGACATGTTCGACCTGCAGGACACTCGGATGATCGCGACTCTGGCCGGCAGCTGGGCGCTCGGTATCTGTGAAGTGGTGGCCAAGCGGTGGGGGTCCGACATGCGAGCCGTCGAACGTTTGGGCGAGAGCCTTTCCACTGAAGTTGGTTCGGTTGTTTGGCCGGGGAGCCCGCTAACTGAGCCGCGACTGCCGTCGACCGGCGCGCTCGTGCTTGGTCTCGATGTCGGGTTCTCAACGTCAAGAAAAACGTGTTGTGCTTACCTGTTGAGCGTCAATCCGCAGACCAACACGATTGAGCTGGCCGCGCCTGCCGAGCGTTTTAGTCTCCCGAATGCCGCTTCCTCCCTCACAAGCCTGTTCGCGCATGGCGGGCGCCCCATGGTCGTCAGCATTGACGCTCCGCTCACTCCACGTCGTTTGCAGAAATGCCCACCATCCGGTCGTTCGGTCGACAAATGGTTTGCTAAGGGCCGATTCAGCGCGGCGAAGAGGGGTCCGAACGCCACGTCGATTGCGGTTCCAAAGCAAGGGTGGCCCTTGTACTGCGCAGGTATGGACTTGGTGACCGTGCTGGGCGCCATTGACCCCGCTCTCAAGTACGTACCGTTCGATGAACTCGGGGGTGTGCGTGTGCGTGGGATAGTCGAGTGCATACCCAAGCTGTTTCACGCCCTCTTGGTCGAGCCGGCCGTGCTACAACAGCGCAAAGGGCAGATCGACGACTTCCTGTTCCCCAAACTATTCGCTGGGGAGCTGCGTTCCTCTCTCGACGAACTCCTTGGTAGCGTCAAACTCGACGCAGAACTGGAAAGCGAAATACGGCGCGTTGCCGCTAGTCCCTCGCGCTTTCACGAGGAGATCGGCGGACTGGTAGCCGCCATTCAAGGAGCCCTGTTTGTGCTGGGGAGGTGCTCGGCTATTGGCTCTAGTGGCGATCATGAAGGCTATTTCCTACTCCCACCGATAGCGTTCTGGCATGAGGAATGGGCCGAGGCGGCGCGCAGGCTGAGCGAGCCACATGCAACGGTTCGCTTACTCACTTCTCTGTGGCATGTTCCGACGGAGGCCACGTCGAAGTAGCGGAAGACGAGAAGATAGCGAGTTGAAGGCGAGGCTTTACACTTGTCGTTCTTCGATTGAACATTAAGAAATGGCCTGAGAAACGCCTAAAGCCGCCTAAGCGATGCCGCGCGGAAACTTCTGGGAAGCTACGTTCGACCCTGATTGGAATGGGCCGGTCGAGGAAGCCTCTTTGACGGGGCTTGCCGGTAGCAGCGGACTCGTGCAGCGCCGGATCGTTGCGGCCGACGGAAAGCCTGTTTCTGTGAAGTGGAGGAAACGCGATAACACTCCACGGCACTTCCAAAAGTGCGATTTCCGCTTGGAAGTACGAGACTCCTACGTCTCGGATTGCACGTTTTCGGGGTGTCGCTTCAGAGACAGCACCTGGCAGGGAGTCAAGTTCAGCAACTGCACCTTCCAGAACTGCGACTTCTCCGGGATGACGCTGATCCGGTGTCACTTCCTTAGCGACTGCCAGTTTGTCGCCAACTCAGCTTCGGCCGAGTTGTTCCGGATTCAGGACACCGCCGTCAGCGCGTTGGAATTCATTTCAGGACTCCGCACAAACCTCGAGCACCTCCCCAGCTGGACAACGGCCGAATACCAACGGAGCCGCTTCATCGGAACGAAGCAGAAGATCGCGAAGGCGCTCTACAGCGCTACGCGCGACGAAGCAGACCTAGAGTACTTCTATCAGGCTTATGAAGAACTGGTTCGCTGCACGCTCGACCAGGGAGTCGAGCTGCATCGTTTCAAGGGAGAAACACGAGAGCGGAACTCGCAGTGGGAGTTTGCGAAGCGCTCGTTTCCAGCGCGCGTTGAGAGGTCGATCGTTCTACTATCCGCTTGGCTCACCAATTGGGGTCGGAGCGTCTTCAGGGCCTGTCTATTCTTGGTTGCCGTAGTGGTTGTATTCGCCGGCCTTTATGCGACAATCGACCCTCGCTGCGGTTCTGCGGGAGCACTTCACGTCATCGGCAGGGCGCTTCTCGAGGCGGTGAACATCACTCTGGTTGCCGGCTATACGGCCTATTTTCGTGACGGGGCGCCTCTCCTGGATAGGGTGCTTTGGGTTGTGAACCTCGCGCTTGGTCTTTTTTGGTATTCTCTCATCATTCCAGTTCTTTCAAGGCGGATCCTTCGCTAAGTGCTGCAATCACGGTCCGGACTAGTGCAATCTCAGATTGCCGAGGAGGCTCTCGGCGCGGTGTCCGATGCTGCGACCGCTGTAATGGTGTTTGGTAGTTTCGCCCGCGGCGATGCGTCGCAGGACTCGGATATCGACGTCCTTGCACTCGCGCATCGTCGCTCACGGCCCGCCAGAACCGGGCGTGTGAATGTGTCCGTGTATGATGAGAACACGTTGGTCGCAATGGCCGAACATGGCGCATTGTTTGTGCTACACCTGCGAAATGAGGGTCAAATCCTACGAGATCATGAAGGCAAACTGAGGCACTGTCTCGATTCCTATCGTGCACCGAGCAGCTATGAGACCTTGCGTGCGACGTTGCGAGGGGTGGCTAACCTCCTTGATGCGTCAGAGAGCGAGTACAGTCAGCGATGGGGGGCATACAACGAGCTGGCGGTATTCTTGCTTCGGAGTCTTCTTTACGCGCATTTCGCGGAAGAGGGTCATCCTGTGTTCTCCCTTCGGGTCATCAAGAAGAGAATGCCGCGACAAAATCTCGACGTTGCGTTGAGTTTGAAAGCGGGGCGGACACCCAGGTTCGCTGAATTTGGAGTTGCTCGCGGGCTTGTCGAAGAGTTGCTCGGCTCGCCGGTTCGAAACCCTTTTGGGACGGCTGAAGCCCTCATTACCAATTTGGCCGCAGAGAATCCATCTGTCCTAGCGTTTGGACTCCGGCTCCTGGGACGGCAGGAATCGGGGTTTGGTTACGACCTCTGGACCATGACTGACTAAGTGCTATGAATTTCTTTGTTGTTGGGGACATTCACGGTTGTTCGGCACAGCTCCGCGTCTTGCTTGAGCATCGCGAACTTTACCGAGACAGGCAAGTTGTGTTTCTCGGCGATTTCGTCGATGTCGGGCAGGACTCTCCCGGAGTGATAGATCTGCTTCTGGCCTTTCGCGCCAAGCGACCCGAGACAGTCTTCTTGCAAGGCAACCATGATGTTGGGCTGCTCACCTACCTGCGCTCAGGCGATTTCGCCGCGTATGCAGAGGCCGGCGGAATCGCGACAATTCGAGCGTACTGCGGAGAGGTTCATGGGGACGTTCGCGCTGCGCTCGAACGGGAGTTGCCCCAAACGCATTGTGGGTTCCTGCGAGATCTGACACCGTACTTCGAGACGAAGGACTATCTGTTCTCACACTGTGGCTATTCTCCAGAGTCGCCCTTGGACCGATCTGTGGAAACGATGGTCCTCCAGAGTCATCAGCGGCTGTTTGAGAACAGCGTGCCTCTCGGAAAGCTTGCGGTCTGTGGCCACTATTTTCAGCGGACCCGCAGACCGTTCATAAGCGAACGAGTGATTTGTCTCGACACGGGCTGTGGGATCCTTGGCGGGCCACTGTCTGCTGTACTGTTGCCTGACTTCCGCATAGTTCAGGTTTCGACGGATTTGAGTCTTTCGGAAGGGCCGGCGTCTAGACCGAAGTCGGTGCTGGGCTGACGCTTCCACATTCGTGCTGGTGCGTCGACGGCCCAGCTGCCAGCGAGTCAAGCCCTGCAACAGATCAACCTGCAGTTCAAGAGGTGATTGACTAGGTGGGGATTTCGACCCCTTCCCATTGCACCGGTTCGATCGCGAAAGACTTGACCATCTGATACCTGCGGAGCATCCGGAGGCGGGGTGCCAGGACCGCGTCCGTGATGATCGGCAGCCGCCAGCGGGGATCGGCCATTGCGGCCAAGTGCTCGTTGTGGGTTAGGTAGAAGTGGCCTTGGCTCCCTGCCGTGCCTTTCACTTCGACGTGCAGCTCTCCGAGCCGCGTGTGACTCGCAAGAAGATCGTAGCCGCAGGCCTTGGATTCACGGCTCTGGACCTTATATCCCCTTGCCTCTAGCCACTTCTGTGCAGCGCGCACTGCTGCCCGCTCGACCTTCTTTGACGGCTTGCGCCAAGGCCCGCTGACGCGGACGCCAGCTCGACTAGTGTTGGACGCAGCTATGGCACGGCCGAAGGCCACGTAGAAATTCTTGGCCTCACTTGCCAGCGCGTGCCGGGACCTTCGTGTGAGAGGAATGGGGTAGGGTGAGTAGATCCCGAATCGATTCGGGCTGTCGTGCGGCTGGTCTACACGCTGCGGGCGATCTGGCCGTGATTCGCCGCCTCACCTCACCCAAGAACCCGCGGCGCAACCCTCTCTCCGCGGGGCGGCAGTTCGATGATCGCCGAGCTGCGAGCGCTTGAGCAGGTGCTTGCTGATTGGCGGGGGGACGCGCAGATCCTGCGTCGCCAGGGCTACGATCACGAGGCGGAGCAGATCGAGCGCTTCGCCGTGGATGTCGCTCGGGCCGCTGAGGACTACCTCCGCTGGCTCTCCGAAGACGAAGCGCTGCTCCGCTCAGGACGCTCGCGTGGCTGGCTTCGCTCGCGCTTCCCGGAATGGGAGCGGGCGGGACACGCTCGCCGGGACAGGGAGCGGCGCTTATATAGGATGCTTGTGATTCCGCAGCGCGCCAATACGCTCGCTGCCCGCGAAGCGGGTCGACGGGCGGCCTTGGATGGGAGGGTCGCTTGACGCTAGGTCGCAAGACGATCGCCCTGTTTGGCCCAACGAGGGGTCGCGTGCGCGTGTTCGTCGAGCGGGGGGGCGACCTGATCCGGGTGCAGTGGTATGAGCAGGGCCGCCTCCGCAAACAGTCCTGGCCGAACACGCCCGATGGGCGCGCCGAGGCCAAGGCATGGGCGAAGGGATTCGCGGAGGCTCGTGTCCTTGGCCCGGTGCTGCCGCGCGAACGCCTCACGCTCCGCGCGCTTTGGGAGAAGTACGCCGAGGCCGAGTTCCCTCACCTCCGCCTCAAGACTCAAACCCTGTACAGGGGCTACTGGCGGAAGTGGGAGCTGTTTCTCGGGCGGGAGTTCATCGCCGAGGACGCTCGACTTGAGCACCTAGACCAACTACGGAATGCGCTCCGGCGCCAGGGCATCGCGGTAGGCCACGTCCAGCGGACGATCCGGCTTGTGAAGACGGTGTACGGCTGGGCCGAGCGACGCGAGCTTCTGGGCCGGAACCGCCTCGCAGGGTATCGCTTCAAGCGGGCGAAAGACGAGCGCGATGTGCCGCCGCCCGAGTACTCTGTCCAGGAGCGGGAGCGTCTGAGCACCGCGCTGTCGCCGCATCGGGCGGACCAGTGGCGGCCGTGGATGGCCGTCACGGTCGCCGCGCACCAAGGTGCACGGATGAACGCGATCCTGCACCTGCAGTGGGCGGATGTCGACTTGGAGTCGCGCACGATTGTTTGGCGGGCACGCTGGGACAAGACGGGGCGGGAGTGGCGACAGCCCTTGACCGAGGCTGCGGCCGGGGCCCTAGGGATCGCGTGGGTCTGGCGGGAGCGTGATGCCTACGCGGGGCCCTGGGTGTTCTACTCAAGCCACGCGCGCAAGCGCGCCCTGGGCGACGACCCGAGGGCGGTTTACCATCCGACGGCGCTCTTACGGGCGCTACGGCTCGCAGAGGCTCGTGTCGGCGTTACCCATCGCCCCTACCGGGGCATGCATGGCTTCCGGCGTGCGGTGGCGGGCGACGTGGCGAGGTCGACGGGCAATCTGAAGCTCGCGATGGAGTACATCGGCGATACCGACATCCGGCGAGCGCGGGAGTACATCCAGGTGCGTCCCGACCACCTCTAAGGAAGCTGCGTCAGTGATGGATCGGGACCGTCCCAACCGTACCCAGACCGTACCGGAGCCGGGGGCCGCTGCCGAGCCCGGATTGGAACTCGTTGGGGCAGGTGGACCTACGGAGCTCCCGAGGCAGGACTCGAACCTGCGACCCGCCGGTTAACAGCCGGCTGCTCTACCAGCTGAGCTACTCGGGAATGTCGCGGGACAAATATCGCGAACCAGAGGAGCGACTTCAACCAGGCCGGGAACCTCGTCCGTCATCCGTTGTCCGTTATCCGTCATCCGTGATCCGTGGCGCGCCGGGCACCAACGGATCACGGACGACGGACAACGGTTGACGGACAGGCAGCTCCACGAGCGCCATACCTCCCAGGATCAGCGCCCCGCCCGCCCACTGGGCGAGCGAAAGTCGCTCTCCCACGACGAGCCACGAGGCCGCGGCCGCAAACAGCGGCTCGAAGCAGAAGATCAGCGCCGCGCGCGCCGCCGACATGTGACGCTGCGCCGCCGCCTGCAGCACGAAGGACAGGGTGCTCGCGAACACAACCGTCCAAGCGAGCGCCGCGACGAAGGCCGGCGTCCAGTCGATCCGCGGGTGCTCGAACAGGGCGGCAGCGACCGCCGCGACGAGAGCCGTGCTCGCGATCTGTATCCACACGAGCCGGCGCGCCTCGCTGTGACGGGACAGCTCGCTGACGGCCACGATCTGTCCGCCGAAGCAGAGGGCGCAGACCAGGGTGAGGAGGTCGCCGCGGTTCAGGCCGCCGGCGTCCGGGGCGGTGAGGAAGTACATGCCCACGCCGGCCACGGCGAGCGCGGCGGCGGCGAGCCAGCCGGGGCGCTGGCCCAGCACCACGAAGCCGATCACGGGGGCGAGCACCGATGAAATGGCCACGATGAACGCCGAGCGGGACGGGGTCGTGACGAGGAGCCCGAAGGTCACGGACACGAAACCGACCGCGACCAGCGCGCCCAGCAGCAGGCCGCCCCATAGCTCCCGGCCGCGAGGCAGGGGGGTGAAGCGCGTCCCCGGCGCGAGCAGCAGCGCCGCGATCCCGAAGCGGACGGTGAGGAATGCGAGCGGTGTCGCGTAGGCGAGCCCGGTCTTCACCGCCACGAAGCTTGTCCCCCACATGGCGGTGGCGACGAGCAGCGTCAGATCCGCTTGGCGGCGGGTCACGCGCTCAGTGGGGGAGGGGCGCGTCCAGCACGTCGCGCACCTTGCGCGCCAGCCCTTCGGGCGTGAACGGCTTCTGGATGAACGCGGTGCCGGGATCGAGCGCGCCGTGCCGCGCCACGGCTTCATCTGCGTAGCCGGACATGTACAGCACCCGCGTGGCGGGGCGGATCTCCGCGAGCCGTTGCATCAGCTCGCGACCGTTCATTTCGGGCATGACGACGTCGGTCAGGAGCAGATGAATCGGCCCGTCGTGTCGCGCGGCGATCTCCAAGGCTTCCCGGCCCCCCGCGGCCACCAGCACGTCGTAGCCGGCCAGCTGGAGCACCTTGCGCGCCAGGATCCGCACCAGCGGCTCATCCTCGGCGACCAGGACCGTCTCCGTCCCCGCCGCTGGTCGGGCGACCGGCTGCGGGCGGTCGGCTGGCTGGACCGGCTCGGACACACGGGGGAGATAAACCTGGAATACCGCGCCCTGGCCGGGCGCGCTGTCTACCGCGACGGAGCCGCCGCTTTGCCGCACAATGCCGTACACCGTGGCGAGACCGAGACCGGTGCCCTGGCCGCGCGGCTTGGTGCTGAAGAACGGCTCGAACAGATGGGCCACGGTCTCGGCGTCCATCCCCACACCGGTGTCCGACACCTCCAGCCGCACGTGGCGCCCGGGCGGCAGCTCGGGCGCGGGCGCGGCCTCGGCGCTCTCCACGTCGACGTTCGCGGTGGCGATCATCAACCGCCCGCCTTGCGGCATCGCGTCCCGCGCGTTCGCGGCGAGGTTGACGATGACCTGCTCGAGCTGCCCCGCATCCGCCCGCACGGCCCCGAGGTCTGGGGCGAGCGCGGTGGACAGGTCGATGTCCTCGCCGATCAGGCGGCGCAGCAGCTTGCTGAGGTCGGTCACCAGCCCGTTCAGGTCGAGCACGGTGGGGTACAGCACCTGGCGCGCGCTGAACGCGAGCAACCGGCGGATCAAGTCTTTGGCGCGCGTCGCCCCGTCGCGGATGATCTCGATTTCCTCACGGTGCGCGGCCCCGACCGGCGTGTCGAGCAGCAGCAGCTCGGCGGCGGCGAGAACCGCCGTGAGGACGTTGTTGAAGTCGTGGGCGAGGCCGCCCGCCAGCCGGCCGACTGCCTCCATCTTCCGGGCTTGCAACAGCTGTTGTTCGAGCCGCCGGCGTTCGCGGCGCCCGGCCGCGTCCTCAACCGCCCGGGCCACCGCCGATGCGAGGCGCTGCAACCGGTCCTTCATGACGTAGTCGGTCGCGCCGGCCTTCATCGCCGTCACGGCGGTGTCCTCTCCAACGCTCCCCGATACCACGATGAATGGCACGTCGGAGCCGTTCGCCCGCAGCAGGGTGAGGGCGGCCGGGGCGTCGAACCCGGGCAGGTAGTAGTCGCTCAACACGACATCCCACGCTTGCGCATCCAGCGCGGCCTTGAGCTGCGCCGCGGTCTCGACGCGCACGTGGGTCGGCTCGAAGCCGCCCTGACGCAACGCGCGGAGCTCCAGCGTCGCGTCGGACTCGGAGTCCTCAACGATCAACACGCGCAAGGGGATGGGACGCTCCGACGCCTGGGGGGTCATGCCAGTTGCGCAAGGTAACGACCCGTCGGCGACGCCGCGATGCGGGCGATGTCTTCCGGCGTTCCCTGCGCCACCACGCGCCCGCCCGCATCGCCCGCCCCCGGCCCCAGCTCGATGACCCAGTCGGCCCGCTTGATGACGTCCAGGTGATGCTCGATGACCAGCACGGTGTGCCCTGCGTCGACCAGCCGATCCAGCACGCGGCACAGCGTGCGCACGTCGTCCACGTGAAGGCCGGTGGTCGGCTCGTCGAGGATGTACAGCTTGCGGCCGGCGCGCGACTTGCTCCCTCCACCCAGCGCCAGCTCGCGGGCGATCTTCAAGCGCTGGGCCTCGCCGCCCGAGAGGGTAGTGGCCGGCTGGCCCAGGCGGAGGTAGCCGAGCCCCACCTGCTGCAAGTGCCACAGGGCGCGCGCCAGACGTGGCTGGTGGTGGAACCGCCGCAGCGCGTGGTCGACCGTCCACTCGAGGACATCGTGTATCGAGCTGCCGTCCAGCTTCACCTCGAGCACTTCCTTCTTGAAGCGCTTGCCCTCGCACACCTCGCAGGGCACGAACACGTTCGCCAGGAACACCATGTCGACCAGGACGTGGCCGGCGCCCTCGCACGCGTCGCACCGCCCCCCGGCCACGTTGAACGAGAACGTACTCGGTGTGTAGCCGCGCGCGCGGGCGAGCGGCTCGGCGGCGAACAGCGCGCGCAGCTCGTCGAACGCCTTGATATATGTCACGGGATTGGACCGCGGCGTGCGACCGATCGGCGCCTGATCGACGAGCACCACGTCGCTGATCGCCCCCCCCTCCCACCCCTCCAGCGCGTGCACCTCGCCGACCGGCTCGCCCAGGTGCTGTTTCGCGCTGGTGCCACCCGTGAGCCGGGCCTCGAGCTGGCGGTACAGGACATCGTGCACCAGGGTCGATTTCCCCGACCCCGACACGCCGGTGACGGCCGTGAGCGTGGCCAGGGGGATACGCGTGTCCACACCCTGCAGGTTGTGCAGCCGGGCGCCCTTCACCGTGAGCCACCGCTTCGTCGGGCGGCGGGCCGAGGGCACGCCGATCCGCTTCTCGCCCGAGAGGTATTGCCCGGTCAGCGTCCCGGCCTCGCGCACGCCGGCCGCCGGGCCCTGGTAGACGAGCTGCCCGCCGGCTTCGCCGCTCGACGGCCCGAGCTCCACCATCCAGTCGGCGGCCCGCATGGCGGCCGGATCGTGCTCCACCACGACGACGGTGTTTCCCGCATTCGCGAGGCGCCGCACCAGACCGAGCAGGCGCTCCGTGTCGGCGGGGTGCAGCCCGATCGTGGGCTCGTCGAGCACGTACAGGGTGTCCACGAGGTGCGCCCCGAGCGCGTTCGAGAGCGCGATCCGCTGGGCTTCCCCACCCGAGAGGGTGCGGGTGAGCCGGTCGAGCGTGAGGTAACCCAGCCCGACGTCATTCACGAAGGAGACTCGCGCGCCGAGCTCGCCCAGGATGTGGACGGCCACAGCGCGCTGGAAGCCCGTGAGCTCGAGCCCCGTGATCCAGTCGTGCAGCGCGCCCGCCGTGAGGCGGGCGACTTCAGCGATCGTCCGGCTACCCACCTTCACCGCCAGTGCCTCGGGCTTGAGGCGCGCGCCGCCGCAGGCGGGACACGTTTTCGCGAGCTGGTACTGCCGCAGGAAGACCCGGATGTACTGTTTGTAGCGCTTCGCCTCGAGCCGCTCCAGGAACGGGAACATGCCGAGGAAGCGCCCGCTGGAGCCGTGCAGCAAAAAGTGCCGGTCGCGCTCCGAGAGATCGCGCCAGGGCGTGTCGAGCCCGATGCCGCGGGCGCGCGCCACTTCGCGCAGGATCCGGCGTCGTCCCTCGTAGCGCGGCTTGGTCCACGGGTCGAGGGCTCCCCCGGCGAGCGTCCGCCGTGGATCGGGGACGATGAGCGATTCGTCGTACTCGAGCACAGCGCCGAAGCCGTTGCATCCCGGGCACGCGCCGCGGGGGTTGTTGAACGAGAAGAGAATCGGCGTCAGCGCAGGGGCGGCGGCGCCGCACTGTGAACAGGTGGGGTGGGCGGAGAAGCGGCGCCGGTCGCCGTTCTCGAGCGCCACGGCTACGCCTTCGCCCTCGCTGAATGCGGTCGCCACGGCGTCGGCGAGCCGCCCCCGGTTCGGCTCGGCGGCGGGCAGCCGGTCCACCACCACCAGCACCTCCCGGGCCTCCCGCACCCGCTGCTCCGCGTCCGCCGCGTCGAGCCGCACGACCGCGCCGTCGAGCTGGGCGCGCACGAACCCCGCCGCGCGCAGTTGGGCTGCGACCGCCACGTCGGGGCGATGGGCGCTCGCCGGGAGGGGGAAGGCGACGAGAATTGCGGATTGCGAATTTCGGGTTGCGGATTGGCTGCGGTCGTCTTTCAAATCCGCAATCGCCAATCCGCAATCCGCAATCAACGCGTCGACCGCCTCCTCCACGGTATCGACCTTCACCTCGTGCCCGCAGCGCACGCAGTACTGTGTCCCCACGCGGGCCCATAATAGGCGCAGGAAATCGTAGATCTCGGTGGCGGTGCCGACCGTCGAGCGGCTGCTCGTGGTGGGGTTCTTCTGCTCGATCGCCACCGCCGGCGAGATGCCCTCGATCGCATCCACCAGGGGTTTAGGCATCCGGTCGAGGAATTGCTTCGCGTAGGTCGAGAGCGATTCGATGTACCGCCGCTGGCCCTCGGCGTAGAGCGTATCGAACGCGAGCGTGCTCTTGCCGGACCCCGACGGCCCGGTGATCACCGTGAGCGCGCGCCGGGGCAGCTCTACAGTGATGCCCTTGAGATTGTGCTGCCGCGCGTTGCGGATGATCACGCGGTCTGGAGACGATGGCATAACCCCATAACATACAAACGGGGAGAAGGGAGAGGGGAGAGGTACGTGACGGTACTGACCTCTGCGTTCTCCCCTCTCCCCATCGACCACACCGCGAGCTAGCTTCGGCGCAACCATGGCCCTAGCGTTGACGCCGCGACTGCTTCGTCGCGGTCTGGAGCTGTTCGCCCTCATTTCCCTCGCCGGCGTCGTCGGCCTGCTGTTCTACGGCAACAACTTCCGAGCCTTCATCGGCGCATTGCTCGGTATCCGCTGGGGATGGCTGTTCGCGGGCCTCGGCCTCGCGTCTATGGACTGGTTCGGCGGCGGGGCCCGGCTGTGGGTGGTGGCCCGGCACGTGCATCCGGGCGTGCGGCTGCGCGACATGGTCATCGCGGGCGGCATGAGCGCCTGGGCGGCGTACCTGACACCGTTCCAGACGGGGGCGGGCCCCACCATGATGTGGGTGATGCGGCGCGCCGGCGTGCGGCTGCCCGAGGCCATGACGTCCACCTTCATGACGTTCGTCGCAACGGTCGCGTTCTTCGCCATCACCGGCCCGCTCGCCATCTACCTCGGCGCCGGCAAGTCGCTCGCGCAGCACAACGTCGTGTTGGGCATCACGTACTACGGGCTGTTCCGCACCAGTCTCACGATCTTCGGCGTGCTCGGCGTCCTGATGCTGGTGGCGCTGGGGTTCCCGGCGCGGCTGCGGGACGGCGTCCATTGGCTGGCCGGACGGCTCGAGCGCAGGAGCCACCCGATCGCGGCCCGGATCGAGCAGCTCCGGGGTGGGATCGACCGCGCGCATGAATGCATGGTGGCGTTCGCCAGCGCCAGGGGCTGGCTCGCGCTCTTGTGGGCGGTGCTCCTGTCGGCTCCGTCACACGCGAACAAGCTGCTCGCAGGCTACGTGGCGCTGCGCACTCTCGGCATTCCGGCGAACTTCGTCGACATCCTTCTGCTCCAGACGTTCATTACGTTCCTGTTGTACTTCGCGCCCACGCCGGGCGCCTCGGGGCTCGCGGAGCTGCTGTCGGCGGCCGTGATGTCGATCTATGTGCCGCGCGAGATCACGCCGACCTACATCCTCATCTGGCGTTTCATCAACAGCTACGCGACGGTCATCGTGGGCTCGTTGCTCTTCTGGCAGTGGCTGCGGCGGGGGCTGATTGGGCGGGAGGAGTCGGTGACTGCGGAGCTCACAGGCTGAAGCCCCGTAACCTGTGTTTCCTTGCGCGGTTACACGCTCAGGCGTAACTTCCGGCGCGAGGTTTTTCCAGCTGAGGAGCCCTCCCAGATGTCGCTGCTGGAGCTCGGCGGTCAGACGTTCACCATCCCGGTCGGCGAGGTAGCGCTCGGGAGCGACGCGAGTTGCGCCATTTCCGTCGCGGGGCCCGGCGTCCTCCCCCGCCACGCACTGCTCGCCGGCCAGCCGGACGGTCAGGTAGTCATTCGCAAGGCCTCGCCCGCGGCTGACGTGCTGATCAACGGCGTGCGGTTGGGCGCCGAGCCGACCCCACTACTGCACGGCGACAAGATCGAGGTCGGGGGGCAGGAACTCACGTTCGTCGACGAGCGCCGCTCGGGGAGCACCCAGTCTGTCCAGGCGCTCAACCTGCCGCCGAACATGGCCCAGGCGATGGGCGGGGCAGGGGGGCCGGGGAGGGCCAAGTCGGCGGCCATCGGCACGACGGGAGGGCGGGTCGTGAGCCTCACCGACGGCCGCGAGTACGTGATCACCGGGCCGTCGCTCGTGTTCGGACGCGAGGCGGGGTGCGATGTGGTCGTGGCGGGCAAGGATGTCTCCCGCCGGCACGCCGAGATCGTGCAGACCCCCAAGGGTTACCTGCTCGTCGACTCGAGCACCAACGGCACGTTCGTGAATGAAGAGCAGGTGCAGGGGCAGCGGCTGCTGGCGCGCGCCGACGTGATCCGCCTCGGGGAGGAACAGTTCCGCTTCTACGCGGATGTGGCGGCACCCGCGTCCAGTCCTCCCTCGCCCCTCCCTCCGCAGGGGACGGCCGCTAGCGCGCCGCCGGCCGCCCCCGCGCCGCCGAGCGCGCGCCCCGGCACTCCGGCCGTGCCGCCAGCCGCCGGAGACCGTCTCAGGCACACGGTGCACGGCCTCGAGGCCGCCACACCGAGCCGGGTGTCCCAGGGTGGCGCGCTAGCCAATTTCCTGGTGCGGAGCGGCGCACTCAAGGGGCAACGGCTCCAGGTCAAGACGCCGGTCGCGAACATCGGGCGCGCCGAGTACAACGACCTCGTGATCCCCGATCCGTCGGTCTCGACCACGCACGGGAAGCTCCAACGGCGCGAGGGCATCTGGGTGTTGGTGGACCTCGAATCGACCAACGGCTCCTTCGTGGACGGCGAGCGGATCAAGGGGGACGCCCCGCTCGCGCCTGGGGCGCTGGTGCGGTTAGGCGACGTCCAGCTCGTGTTCGAGCCCACCGACGACGCGCTCGGTGTCGCGAAGGGCGGGGGCACGCAGGTGCTCAAGACGCCGCATTCCCTCGCTCCCGCTCCCGCCCCCGCTGCCCCCCCCGCCGCCCGTCCGCCCGCCCCCCCCAGGACGGCGGTTCCAGGGAAACCGTTGCCGACCGCCCCACCGCCGAAGCCGGGCGCGAAGCCCGCCCCGAAAGCCGGGCCCAAGCGGCCGGTCGCGCAGCAGCCGCCAGCGAAGAAGGGGAAGGGTTGTGGGGCGAGTGCCGCCGCCTTCGTGCTGGGGTGCGCGGGGCTCGCGGCGCTCGTGCACCGGCTGCTCGGCTAGCGGAGTCCCGTGCACATCACCTGCGCCGGCCGCAGCGACGTTGGCATCATCCGCTCGGGCAACGAGGATAACTACCTCATGGTGCCCGATCGCGGGATCTTCGTGGTCGCCGACGGGATGGGTGGGCACGCGGCGGGCGAGGTAGCGAGCGAGATGGCGGTCCGCTTCGTGGCTCGCGAGCTGGGCTCGCTGAAAGGCCTGTCCGACGACCAGGTGGCGGACCGGATGCGCACTTCGATCCGGGGCGCGAACGGCGCCATCTTTCAGCGCACCCTTACCGAGCACGACAAGCGTGGCATGGGGACCACCGTCACCGCGCTGGTGCTGTACGATACGCGCTTCCTGATCGGCCAGGTGGGCGACAGCCGGGCGTACCTGTACCGCGACGAAAAGCTGATCCAGCTCACCAAGGACCACTCCTACGTGCAGGAGCAGGTCGACGCCGGCTATCTGACTCCCGAGCAGGCGCGATCGCATCCCTACAGCAACGTGATCACCCGATGTGTGGGTGCGAACAGCGACGTGATGCCGGACGTCTACCTCGGCACGGTGAAGCCCAGGGATCTCTTCCTCCTCGCCTCCGATGGGCTGACCGGGATGCTCGAGGATCCCCAATTGGCGGAGCTCCTGGCGGGAGCCCGCATGCCTCAGGAGCAGGTGGACGACCTCATCGTTGAGGCGAACCGCCATGGCGGGCTCGACAACATCACGGCGATCATCATCCGGATCGACTCGGTGGACGCCCTCGTGGGGGACGCCACGCAGGGGACGCAGCCGGGGGTTCGGCCGCAGTGACTGGCGCGGGGGACGATCGGCGTACTGTCTAGCTCTAGGCCGGGCCAGCTAACTCTAGGCCGGCGGGCATCGGCCGTCCGATGAGTCGCGAGTGAACTCGCGGCTCGGCCTCGGCCCGTAAACGGGCGGGTGGTGCGCTCCGCTTCAGCGGACGATGCCGAGCCGTGGCTTCAGCCGCGCACCCCGGCGAGCGGCACCGGATTGCTGGCCCCCGTCCCTACCTCACCAGCGTCCGCCCGTCGTTCACCCGTGCGGCCACCTCCTCCCGCGGCAGCATGACCAGTTCCACGATCGCTTTCGCCTCTATCCGCGCCTCGCCGAGCACGAACACCCGCAGCCGCCGGGCCGAGCGGTACAGCTCGTTCGCGACTCGCGGCAGACCGAGGTGCGCCGCGGCTTCGGCGCCCGCCAGCTGGATAACCGTGCCATCGCGCTTCACCAGCGGCAGGTCGAGCGCCAGCATGTCAGGCTTGGCGGGGAAATCGAGGAACAGCTCGCCCGGGGCGAGCCCCACGTCGCGCGCGAGCCGATCTTCCACGCGCTCGAGCAGGTCGGGGTCCACGCCCGGCCACGCCGGAGTTTCCGCGGGCAGCTCCGTCGCGGGGAGGTCGACGGCGCGTTTGGCGAGCCGGCGCTCGCGCAGCCCGCGCGCCAGGCCGGTCGAGTCCTCCCCCAGCAGCTCATGGATCAGCCCGTCGTCGGTAGCCACGGCCACGGCTTCGGGCCGGAGCCGCCCGGCGGCGATCGCGCAGCGCACGAGCCGCTTGAACATCGAGGTGGCACTGCGCACCGCGTGGTGCCAGTAGACGTTGCGGTACATCTGGTACTTGGCGAAGAGCAGCGACTCGAGTGCCGCGAGCCCTTTCTCGTGCAACCCGAGCGCCAAGCGCTCCGCCCCTCCGACCCCCCTGACCCCCCCGGCCCCCCCGGTCTCCTCCGGTCCCGCCGCGACCGTCAGGGACGTGAGCAACCGGTCCACGTCG
>WNGM01000209.1_pt1 | contig 45330 bp, 47 predicted proteins | sample 5400571 | NCBI WGS metagenome assembly WNGM01 (sample SAMN13153378, study PRJNA577476) | soil metagenome | isolation source: 100 cm soil or saprolite under Garry oak tree replicate 2 | place: USA:California | collected 2016-06-15 | reverse complement strand
CCTACCCGCGTGCGGTGAAACGAAAGATGAGCGGCTACAAGCTCAAACGCGCCCACCATCGCGCCTGGCCGCAGCCGACCATACCCGTCGCTGACGCGGTCGTCGTCCTCAGCAAAGCAGGCTAACTGACCGGCATTGGCGTTAGCTTGGCTTTCTGGCCACGGTTGGGATGCCCAGATCCACGGTGGTGCGGTTGCGGGTGCGCCGGTCGAGTTGGGCGAGCTTGTCCTGGGCGCCGGCAAGGCTGACCTGGAGCCCCTCGACCTCGCCCAGCCAGCCTTCGCGTTCGGCCTCGGCGATCCGGTCGGTCAGGTTGTCGCGGATCTCCACCAGCCGGTCGCGTTGGGCAGGGTCTGGCCACAGCATCGGGCAGCGGACGCAGGCGTGCTCATGGATGCAGGGGGTGGCGAACGCCCGTGCGCAGGTGCCGATGGAGACCTTCCTGCGTTCGAAGTGGCCGAGGAACTCGGTCCATTCCTCCTCGGTGGGGGTGCGATATTCCTCGCTGGGCCGCAGGGCGCGTCGGCGGGCCAGGAACGCCCGGTGGGCCTGGATGGCTTCCTCGGGATAGACGGCCTTGTAGCCGAGGGTGACGTTGATGTCGTGGTGGCCGGCGATGACCTGGGCGATGTGTGGGGGCAGGCCGTTGAGGATGGCGTCGGTGATGAAGATCCTGCGGAAGTCGTGCGGGGTGAAGTGCAACGGGCTCCCGGTGGTCGGGTCGGTCAGGCCGGTGTGGACCAGCGCGGCGTTGAGCATGTTGCGGATGGCGCCTTCGCAGATCCTGCGGTGCTCGGTGCCGAGTCTGCGCTGGAACAACCATGGGGATGGGGCCAGCCAGACGCATTCGCGTCGGTCGTAGGCGCTGATGACAGGGATCGCGCCGGTGGCGTTGCGGACGCGGCGGATGATGGCCGACAGCACCTCGGCGAGTTCGGGGCTGACGACCAGGAGTCGTTCGGTGTCGGTCTTGGACGGGGCGATTTGCAGCAGCGGCACCAGTTCGCCGGTGGTGGGCAGGCGGTATTGCACCAGGCTGTGGTGGGAGAGTTCGGTCAGTTCCTCGATGCGGACGCCGGTTGCTCTCAGGACCTCCACGGTGGCCCAGGCCCAGAACGCGAGGTCTTCTTCCATGCCCAGGTCGCGTCGTTTGCCAGTGTTGGGGTCATCGGCCCAGATCTTGTCGGTGGGGCGGGTGAGGATCGAGCGGGTCAAGGTCTGCCCGTGGACGGTGACCCAATCCCCAGGGCGGGTCTGGCGGGCGGCGGTCAGCAGCGCCGCGGCGGTCTTGCGCCGCTGGTCGATGGTGCGCACCAGCACCGCAAGCACGGGCAGCCGTTCGCGGGTGCGGGCATCCATGCGCGCCTTCCGGCGCCTGGCGGCCTTGCGCTGGTTGATCTCCTCCTCGCCGACCGGGCAGGGAGCCACCCATCTGCCCCAGCGGGCGGGGTCCTCGATCGCCCATTGGGCCAGATCCAGGTAGAAGGCCCGAACTGGTGTCAGGCACTGGCGATAGCCGATTCGTTCAACGGTGACGGCTTGCTTCTCGCCCGTGCCGCTGATGACCGTCTTGGGTCGGGTGCGCAGCCGCTGCTTCCACGCTGCGGCGACCTCGGGTGACAGGTGCAGGCTGTCGATGCCGGGATGGTGGCGTTCCAGGTCCTTCCAGAACACCTTCCCCAGGTCCGCGGCGAGGGTCCGCAAGCTGCTGTAGTCCAGCGCTGGCTGGCGTTCCCGCAGGTAGTCCACCAGCAGGTCACGAACCGGCCGGCAGGCAAGCCCAAACCGGTCGATGAGCTGCTCGGGGGTGCGCTGGCCCCGACTGCGCAGCTCCCGCAGCCTTGCTGGCGCGGTCGGCGCAAACACCCTCATCTGGTGCAGCGTCCGGTAGAACGCGGCGCCATGCGCCATCGGTCGGCGGTGGGTATCGGCCTCCACGTCCAGCAACTCCAGCACATCGCCGACGGTGATGTCGACGATCGTGCCGCCCTTGGCGGCAAGCACGACCGCGCCGCGATGCAGCGTGTGCCCTCTGGCCGCCGGCACCTGCGCATCGCGATCGCACACCTCCTGCAACCGCGCGAATCCCTCAACGTCACGGGTCTGGGCCATGCATCGCGCCAGGGCACCTCCGCGGGGCACCGCCGCGACCAACCACGCCAGGCCGGGGCGCACGACCTCGGCGCAGATCGCCACCGTCAACGCCGCGCCGAGCACCGCGTGCTGCCCGTCGGCGTCGTGGCCGCGGCCGCGCAGCCATTGCGCGGGGATCTGTCGCCAGCGCGCGCCAGCAGCATCCGCCCCGCTGGCCAGCCAACGGTCCTGCCAGCTGGCACCCGGCTGCTCGCTCAGCCACTCCAGCAGCACCACCAACCCACGGCGGCGTTGCTGCTGGCTGCCGGCGCGCTCCAGCGCAAACGGCGCTCGGGTCAGCCGCCCGAGCACCTGCGCACCGCCCTGCCTGGTGGCCGGCCACTCCGCCGCCGGCAGGCGGGCAGGAAACCGGGCAGGTGTGGCCCCAGACGCCACCGGCGGTGTTGGCGCCCCCACGCCCAACGCTTCCCTCGTGACGCTGGCGGTCACGACGTCTGGTTCCCGAACAAGACCTCCAGGGTCTCGGGCCGGTAGCCAGGCGCGGGAGCCGGACGCGCCCGCTCGGCCGCGCGCCGGGTCTGCTCGGCGTGGTGGGCCAGCACCCGGCGGACCACGTCCTCTTTTCGGGGGGTCAGATAGAGCTGCGTCGTGGTGAGCTGGGCATGCCCCAGCACGAGCTGGACATCGGTCAGCGGCAGGGTCGGGTCCTCGGCCATCCGGTAGGCGGCCGTGTGCCGCAGCGAGTGCAACGTCGCCTCGCTGCCCGCCCGCTGGTTGACGCGCTCGAACATGCGGTGGGCCGCGTGGTAGGTCAGCGGCGGACCGGGCGGCGCAGCGTCCACCACAGCGGCTGCCGCCGCCCGCGGGGGATCACGCCCTCCAACTCGAGCTGGTAGAGCCGCAACCACACGAACGCGTCGGTGGAGGCCGGGAGTTCCTGGGCGTGGCGGGTGCCCTTGCGGATCACGGTAATCACCCCCCGCCCGGGGTCGACCCCGCCCTGGAGGGCTGACAGCAGCTCCGAGGCGCGGGCGCCGGTGGAGACGTAGAAGGCCACCAGCGCCCGGTCGCGGTGGGAGCCCAGCCGCGCGAACAGCTCGTTGAACTCCTCGTCGGGGATGCTGCGCGGGATCCGGTCGGGCACGGTTGGCCGGTAGAGCCCGGCGCGCTGGTTGCGGTAGGGCTCCATCGGGTTGTGATGCGCGTGCGCCCGGCCACCGCGCCGAGATCGATCCAGCGGGAACGGGTTGAGGACCGGCCCGGAGCCGGCGTCCCGGTGGAAGTCGTAGAAGCTGCGCAGCACCGTCTCGCTGTGCGCGCGGACCGAGGCGGCGTAGCGCTCACCCGTCGGGGGCAACGGGGCGCTGCCAGCGGGCTGGTGCTGGGTACGCCAGTGCGGCCGGGTTGGTTTGCCGGCCACCAGCAGCCAGCGGCAGAAGTCCCGCGCCTCGATGCGGGTGGCGCGCTCCCAGCCCACGTCGGCGGCCCACAGGAACCGGAACCAGCGCAGCAGGTCCAGCCCGTAGGAGCGCAGCGTGGCCACCGACCGGCCCACTGCTTGCAGGTCGTGGAACCAGTCCGAGACTGCCTTCACCGGCGTCCCGGTCGGGTCCAGGAGCTGGTAGGGCTCCCACACATCCTCGGTGACCACCAGCCGGCCGGCCTGCGGCACGACCATGGCGGCCAGGTCTCTGGAATGCCCCTGTTCGTTGTCCATGGCGGGGATGTCTACCACATCCTCGACATGGGCGTTGAGCTGCGATTACGTCTCAGCTAGTTCAGTCAACAAGTAAGGCGGCCATGACCTGCGGACCCGCGCTGGTGCGGATGCGGCTGGCGTCCTCGGCGAAGGTCACATCACGCACCCAGTGCGCCCGGTTCTCGATCTCCCACTGGCCGCGGGCCAGCACCCCCAGCCGGGCGGGGCCGGCCCGGGCAGCGTCCAGACTGGTGATGGCGTAGGCGACCTCGGTGCGCGGGTGGCCACCGGAAAGGTCGGTGGTGTGGCGCTGGATGACCAGCACCTGCTTGGCGTGGGGGAACCACGTCCCGGCTGGCACCGGGGCGGTGTGGACCCTGCGATGCTCGATGCGTCCGTGGCCGCGGTCAACGGTTTGGTGCACCGGGGGAAAACGCCGCCTGGGGCAGGTGGCTGATGGCGGCCTCCAGGGTGGGTTGGTTGCCCTTGACGGTGAACAGGTAGTCGGCCTGGCGGTCACCGACCAGGTAGCGGGCATGCTCGGTCTGTGTGGAGCGCGTCGGCAGTGACGACCTTGCCCTGCAGATCCACCCCCTCCAGCAGCGGCCGGAACCCGGTGATCTCGTTGCTCTTGGCGTCGACCCGGCGTTGGGCCAACACCACCCCTGAGCCGTGGGCCAACGCCGCCAGCAGGTGCACCTGCCGGCCGTCGGCATCCACCGCGCCCCGCAGCGTCTTGCCGTCCACGGCAACCGCGCCGGGCGCATCCTGCTGGCAGGCCAGCCAGCCGCCCACCACCCGGTCCAGCTCGTCGGCGTCGACCTGCTGCAGCACCCGGCGCAGGGTGGTCTCACTGGGCGCCACCCACCAGGTGGACCACGGCCGCTGCCAGATCCCCAGCCGCGCCAACGTCTGCTGCGGCACCTCCCGCGCGAACTCCGCGACCGCCGCGTAGCTGCGCGCACCGCCAAGCACCGCCGCAGCCGCGATCGCCAACACCCCGGCCAGCCCATGCCGCCGGCCATGCCGTGACCGGGGATCGCTCAGCACCTCGAGTCGTTCCAGCAGTCCACCCGGCCCGCTGACCCCCACATCGTCCAGCTCCACATCCACCAGCACACTCCCGCACCGCCAGGGCCGCCGGCCCGACCCGCGGCCACACCATCCATCCGACACACGGGTCTACCAGAACCGTCAGCACACCAACAGCCAGCAACAGCCGTCATCAGCGCAAACACAGCCCATCAGCGAACGCGGCGGGGCCGTGAAGCTAAGACCGAGAGGAGATGTGGATGGAGGAAGAGGAGACGCCGACAGTTCAGCCCACCCTTGACGTGACGCCGGCGTCCGAGCAGCCCCCCGCGGGGCCAGCGCCACCCTCGTTTGTCTATGCGCTCGGTCGCGTCGAGCCGCGCTTTCCGAGCCTGGCGGTGGAGAAGGAATTCGCCCAGGCCAGCGGCCGAGGCGAGGGCAAGGGGCTTACCGACGACCAAGCCTTGCAGGGGTGATCTCGGACCGTCAGAACCGCTATCTGGCCCGCCAACTCTGCTGGGTCTTCCTGATCGAAGGCCTGGAGACCTACATCCTCGTGCCGAGAGATCCGGTAGACCTCGAGCTTCTCCTCGGGGCGGTGCGCGGGGAGCCGCGCCGCGACGACCTTGACGTCGTAATCGGCACGCTCGGCCCAATCGCACCCCCTCAAGCCTGCAACGGGCTCAGCGTCCCAGTGGTGGTGTTCGACCAGCTCTACTCCTTCGACCGCGATTCGCTGGTCGGAGCGATCCCCAGACCGGATTCCGTCCCCAAGGAACGCGAGAAGCAGTTCCGGCAAGCGGCCGGCGGGCTGTTCGATCGGATCATGCAGGTGGCCGACAACGCCGGCGCGACCGACGAGCACCGCGCGCTCAACTACCTTGCGGTGCGGTACCCCGCGATCTACGCCACGGCTGCCGAGGCATACGAGCGGAACGCTTCGCTCAGTGGCGTGGAGGCGCGTTCCTCCCGCCTCAGCGGCGTGCGCAGGATCGTGGACGTCGTCTTCTCCTACACGCATCGCGAGACCGACGTTGCCGACAAATATTTCGTTCGAGTGGACGTGACCGAGGAGTTTCCGTTCCTGGTAACCAAGCTGTCTCCCTACTTCGACCGCTGAAACCCCGCGAGGTCTCGAGAGGAATTGGTGAGGCGCATGACGCAGAGAGTGAGGATGCCGGGCTTTACGGCGGAGGTTTCCCTCGGGCCGGCGGCGAAGCCGTATTCTTCGAGGCGCTATAGGTCTGAGCAGTTCTCGGGGGCGGCAGTGATTCCGCAGCTGAGCCGGCCATTGGGGGGAAGACCCGCGCCGTGTAATCCATCCTGTTGTGCGTTACCGCAGAGGGTTGTCCCTGCTGCTATGACGCGACGCCAGAGATGTTCCTTACCACGGGGCGGTGATTGCGATGACGATGCCAGGATTCAACGCGGATCTCACTCTTGGAGCTTCGACCCATCACTACCGATCCGCGATGGTTGCCTCAGGAAACGCGGGAGCGACTGCCAGGGTCACTCCCGCCGCCATCATCGTGTGGACCGGTCACTGCGGATGTTACGCTGACGAGTGGTGGGGTCTGCCCTGCGTTTGTTACGACTTCGTACCGGACCCAACCCCATAGGTCTGGGCGTCCGCGGCCTGAATCGCTGACGGGATGATGCTCGCGTGGATCACGGCCGGGTCCAGGCGGGCGCCGGCGACGCGCAGGGCGTGGTCGACCCGTCGAGGCCGAAGCGGTCGGTGCACAGCCTTCCTACCGCCGGTGGTCAGTGCTGCCTTGCGGTTCAGGCTACGCTCACAAGCAACGGGGCCTGTTCACGTGGCTGATGACCCAAGGCATCGACGACGCGCTCATCCAGCCGTACTCCGGTTATACCACCCGCCAGTCCCTGGAGATCTACTCTCGGGTCGCCCTTGCCGACGCCCAACAGCACTACGACGGCGTCATCGGCCAGTTCCCGGTCTGACCCAGCCACCGCGCCTCGCCCGTCACGACAAGAGCAACAGCCGTTTGCGGCTGGTGACACGTTTTCTTACCGGCGCCCCGACTGGAGCGGCTGGCTCTACCGCGGCCTGGTCGTGCTGGTCGTGTCCTCCTCGTGTGCGCTGGTCATCTCGGTGCCCGTGGCGGTGGTCGCGGTCTCCCGCGGCGCCCGCGACGGCATCCTCATCAAGGGCGGGCGCACCTGGAGGCCCTCGCCCGGGTCCGGGTGGTGGCGCTGGACAAGACCGGCACCCTCACCGGTGGCCGCCCCTAACTCGCCGACATCCTTCCTCTCGATGGCCACGCTGCCGACGAGGTGCTGACGCTGGCTGCCGCGATGGAGGCCCAAAGCGAGCACCCCCTGGCCGGCGCGATCCTGGCCGCCGGCAACCAGCATGGCCTTGCCTGGGGTGGGCGTCGAGGCGACCGTCCAGGGCCGGCGGCTGTTCGTTGGCCGTGCGGACGGCCACGTCACCTTGACCGGCCAGGCAGCCCAGCAGCTGGTCGTGTTCGAGGCGGCCGGCAAGACCACCGTCGTCCTCACCGACGGCGACCAGCCCTCGGCCTGCTCGCGGTCGCCGACCAGCTCCGCCCCGAGGCCACCCACGCGGTCGCCAGCCAGGCCGGCATTGACGACTGGCGCGCCGGGCTGCTGCCCGAGGACAAGACCAGCGCCGTCGAGGGCTTGCGCCACGCGCACGGGCCGGTGGCGATGGCCGGCGACGGCGTCAACGACGCCCCCGCTCTAGCGACCGCCGACGTTGGCGTCGCCATGGGCGTGGCCGGCACCGACGTCGCTCTGCAGACCGCCGATCTTGCGTTGATGACCGATGACCTGGCCAAGCTCCCCCAAAGCGATCCGCCTGGCACGCCGTGCGCTCGGCAACATCCGCCAGAACATCGCCCTGTCGCTGGCCACGGTCGCCGTGCTGATGGTCGCCGTGCTGGTGGTCGCCGCGCTGGCCGGGCGGCTGTCGCTGACCGCTGGGCTGCTGCTCAACGAGGGCACCGCGTTGCTGATCATCGCTAACGGGCTGCGGCTGCTGCGCCGCGGCGAGCACCCCGGGCAGCCCGGCTGACACGACCCCGCGCCACTCGCGGGCGCGCTCCCGGCCGGCGTCGAGTCAGAAGCCGACAGGTGCGACTCCGACAACTGACTTGCCTAATGAACGCAGTGGAGGTTGCAGCGTTCGGTGATCTGGACCAGGGTCTTGCGCTGGCCGGTCGGCACCGAGGTGCGAAAGTAGCAGGAGGCGGCGAGTTGGTCGCTGATGAGGCTGCGCCTGGCCGTCACTGGGATCACTCCCCTTCGATGGGCGCTGCGGCCACGGCACCGAGCAGCAACCACGTGTGCAGTTCGAGATGGCAGAACAGCGCTGTTCGTACTACTAGGCAGGACTGCTCCCTCGGATGTAAAGATGCCGAGTTGACATAACTGCGCGGAGGGTGGGCGAGGATGCGTCGCCCCTGTAGGCGCAGCGCTGCTCCGGCAACAGTGTCGGCGACGGTCTGGCTCCCCAGCCGCATGGGCAATCGCATTCCACCGCACCCACGCGGGCCAGTTCCGAGGGCGCCGAGCACCGCCGCTACGCCCGGCCCCGGTGCGGTGACCGGGGCGCAGCCTTGTGCACAGGAGATGCCGGATGGTTTGCTGCGCCCCGGTCCTGCTCACTTGCCGACGACCTTGCGGATTGGCCTCACCTCCTTGTCCGAGCAGCGTCGGGCGCTCTGCGCCGGCCGACCCCGCTGTAGGAGCCGCCCGCGCTGGGGCTGACCGTCCCTGGGTCGGGGCGCCAGACCGCGGGCTGCAGCAGGCCCGGCTCGACCAGGTCGAAGCCGTCGAAGAACCGCTGGATCGCCGCGCGGGGGCGCAGCACCAGCGGGGCCGACGCCCGCTGGTAGACCTCGGTGACCTTCGCGCCGGCCTGTGGGTGGAAGTCGCCGGTGGCATGGGAGAGGACCAGGTAGCTGCCCGGTGCCATGGCATCCCGCAGTCGGACGACGATCCCAGCCGGGTCCTCGGCATCCCTGACAAAGTGCAGGACGGCCACCAGCAGCACGCCGCCGGGCCGGGTGAAGTCCAGCAGCCGCCGCACCCCGGGGTGGTCGAGGATCGCCTCGGGCTCGCGCAGGTCGGCCAGGACCGCCAGGGTGGTGGGGCTGTTGTTGGCCAGCAGCGCGCTGGCATGTACGTGCACCACTGGGTCATGGTCGACGTAGACGACCCGCGCGTCCGGCGTGACCTGCCGGGCGACCTCGTGCACGTTGCCTTGGGTGGGCAGGCCGGTGCCGATGTCCAGGAACTGGCGGATGCCGGCCTCGGCGAGGTAGCGGACGGCGCGTTGCAGGAAGGCGCGGTTTTCCCTGGCGCCCTGGCGGGCCTGCGGCGCTGCGGCCAGGATGGCGTCGGCGGCGGCGCGGTCAACGGGATAGTGGTCTTTTCCGCCGAGCAGCGCGTCGTAGACCCTGGCCGGGTTGGCGGTGGTGGTGTCGATGCCGGCGGGTGGGCCAGGCGGCGGCTGGTGGCTGGTCACACTGGCTCCTGGGGGGTTGGGGTTGCTGGGTGCAGCCAGTCGGGCAGCGGGACCTGGTGCTGGTGGGCGAGCCGGGCGACGGCGGGTGCGGGAAAGCGCCGCTGGCCCTTGATCCGCCGAAACGGTAGCCGGTCCTGGTCGGCCCACGTGTGGACAGCCGACTCGCTGACCTGGAACAGGGCGGCGACCTCCACTGCGGTCAGCTCCTGGTCGGTCAGGTCCCCGTCGGTGGCGACCCTGCCGGTGGGGCGCGGGTGTTGAGCTGGTGGCGTGGCGTCCGAGGTCACCTGGACGCCGGCAGCTCTGGCGAGCTTGGACACCGTCCTGGGGGTGCAGCCGAGTTGTTGGGCGATCTGGTCGGCCGGCAGGCCTTGGCGGCACAGCGCCAGCAGGCGTGCCCGGTCCACCCTGGGCTGCGGGCGGGCCAGCCCGTACAGTCGCCGCCACGCCCGGATGGTTGCGGTCGAGCGGTCGTACCGGGCGGCAAGCTCCTGGTCGCTTTGCGCCTGCTGGATCGCCAGCCGCGCAAGCTCCTCCCGGGACGGCCGCGCCAGCCGGCCAGCCGCCTGTGGCGGCGGCGCGGCCCGCTCCAGCCGGTAGGCTCGGCGCCACCGCAGGATCATCCCGATCGGCTGACCATAATGGTCGGCAAGCTCTTGGTCGCTGCGACGCTCCTGGACGATCAGGCGGGCGAGCTCGGTTCGGGACGGCCACCCCACACGTGATCCCGGCGCGACCGCTGCGGTGGTGTCGTCCGGGTCGACCTGGTCGGGTGGGAGCAGTGCCTCCAGCAGCGGCCAGGGGCCGAGGACGCCGACCAGGCGGCGCAGCATCGGCAGTGTCGGAATGGTCCGGCCGTGTTCCCACTGGCTGACCGTGGACTGCTGGACCCCGACCCAGACGCCCAACTGCGCCTGCGTCAACCCGGCCGCGCGGCGCGCCGCACGGATGCTGGCAGCCATCCCGCCGGGCTGTCCCGAGTGGGGCAGTTGCGCCCGGACGGCCGGGTCGGTCTGGTGGGGTGGGAGGAGTGCCTCCAGCAGCGGCCAGGGCCCGAGCACACTGATCAGCTCGCAGTACAGCGGTAGGGTGGGGATCACCTGGCCGCGTTCCCACTGGCCGACCGTGCTCGCCGCCACCCCAACCCTGGACGCGAGGTCGGTTTGGCTGAGCCCTGCGGCCTGGCGTGCCGCGCGGATCACCGCAGCAAACCCCGCAGTCCTGCTGGGAGCGGTGGGGGTGGTCGGGGTGGTCATGTGGGCGGGGTGCTCCTTGTCATGGGTGGGCGAGTGAAGGCCAGGGCTGTCGGTGAAGACGAGCTGGTGGGCCGTGGCGTTGGGGTGGGTGGCCAGGACGGTTGCCAGCCGCAGCAGGTGGTGGGTGCGGGGGATGAAGCGGCCCTGCTCCCACAGCCGCAGCGCCACCGCTGGCAGGCCGACCTGGATCGCCAGCTCGGCGGTGCCAAGGCCGGTGTGCTGGCGGACGACACCGACGGCGGTGGCGATGCCCTCGTAGCCCAGTGCGGCCAGGCCGCACAGCACCGCGGCCACCTCGGCCACTTCCGACGGGTGGCCCGTGCTGGTGGTGGGGGTTATTGCCACTTGTGGCTCTGTCGCGGCGGCAGGTGGCCATGGACGTGGTAGTGGCGCAGGTCCAGGCCGGTTGGGGCGCCGACCAGCGCCCAGGCGGTGATGGTCGCCCAGACCCTGCCGGGGTCCGGGTCGTGGAGTGCGGCGCGGATCGTCCAGACCACCAGCCCAGCCACCAGCACCAGCGCGCTGGCCTCGGGCACGTGTCGCAGGAGCCGTGCTGACCCTGGCGTCGCCGACGCTCGGCGCGGTGGTGTCCAGACTTCAGAGCCCTTCATCGTGTCCACGCAATGGGTGGGTCATCCGGTCGGGGCGTCCCAGCAGATCGCCCTGGCCCGATACAGGTCGGTGAAGGCCGCGCCCGGGAAGACCGTGCTGTAGCGCTCGGCGAACTGCTGGGGGTCCAGGAACCGGTCGCTGGTCAGGTGATCCAGCCAGCCCGGATCAACGTTGAGGCGAAACAGCTCCCACGCCTCTTCCGAAGGGCGGCGGCGCCGCGCCAAGTCACCGACCAGGATGCGAATCGCCTCCCCCCAGAACCAGCGGCGCGGCACCGCCGGCCGAGGGGCGACGTTGTCGACCAGCACGACCCGTCCGCCGGGGGCGGCCAGCTCGCGGATGTCCCGCAGCGTCTGGTCGAGGTCGTCGACGTGATGCAGCGCGTAGGCGCTGAGCACCAGGTGGAAGGCCCCGTCGGTGTCGGCGCGCACCTCACACAGGTCGCGCTGCTGGTAGTCGATGTTGGCCAGGCCGCGCCGCGCCATCGCCAGCTCCAGCATCGGCCCGGAGATGTCCACCGCCAGCACCTGCCGGTAGCGGGCGGCCAGCAGGGCGGCGTGGCGGCCGGTGCCGCAGCCAAGATCCACCGCCTGCTCACCACCTGCTTCCGGGAGCAGCTCCTCGATGAACTCGTCCAGCGGCCCGCCGACCAGCTCAGCGAACCGGTCGAAATGGGTGGCCATGTGGTCGAAGGAGCGGGCACGCGCGGCGCTCATTGGTGGAGGCCGATCGCGGGGTCGATGTAGGCGTTGGTGGCCACCTGCGCCGGACCAAGGCCCGCGGGGAGGGGCTTCTTCTGGCCGGCGAAGATCGGTCCGACGATGTGCAGCAGCCGGTCCAGCCGACCCGTGTCGAAGTTGCCCAGGGTCTGGTCGCCGCCGTTGGCGACGATGCCGAGCTGGCGCATCTGCCGCACGGCGAACAGGGCGTTGCCGCGGGAGTAGACGAAGCCGCCCTTATAGGCGTCGTTGACCTTGACGATCCGGTCGATCGCGGCGGTAGGGTTGGTGATGAAGTCGACCTGGGCCTGCTGCAAGATCGGCACCAGCCGGTGCAGGCAGGCGTCCAGCGCGGCTCGCTTGTCGGTTCTTATGGCCAGGACGTTGGCGTAGTTGGGGTAGCCGGTGTCGTAGACGAGCTGGTAGGCGACCGGCTTGCCCCAGGCGGGGACCTCGTGGGCGAGGGTGTAGGGCTCGTTGGTCGCATACCCCTGCACCGCGATCTCTCCGCGCGAGGCCACGAACACCGAGGGGGAGCCGTCGTAGGAGGGGTCGACCTGGCTTTTCCGCAGGATGCCGGAGCCGAGCAGGTAGTCCATGTAGGTGGAGCCCTGGTAGTACAGGACTTTGGTGTTGGTCTGGCCGATGTCGGCGATGGTGTGCCAGTTGGGATGGGCGTTGGGGTCCCAGAAGATGACCTGGGCGTCCAGCTCCATCGGCGCGACCACGCCGATGACCGGCTGGGTCTTGGCGAGTTGGATGATCTGGTCGGGGTTGAGCATCCCCAGGGTGATGGAGGGGTCCTGGTACATCAGCGCGGGGGCGGTCTGCTGGCCGACCGCCGGCCCCCCGGCCCGCAGCTCCAGCCGCACGCCGGTGCTTTTGCCTTGGACGGTGAGCGTGCCGGTGACCCGCTTGTGCGCCGCGTCGATGCGGTAGTCGGTGCCGAGGAGCTGGTACAGCTCGCCGTGCTCGGACTGCGGATACCAGCTTGTCTGCACCACCACCGGGTCAGGGCAGACCCCCTTGAGGTTGACCTGGGCGTTGGCCGCCGGTGCGGGCGCTGTCGTGCCGCCGCCCGAGGCGCTGGTGCAGGCACCGGCGGCCAGGGCCAGGGCGAGCACGACGGGCAGGAACCGGCCGCGGCGATGGTGGCGCCTTGCTGGCGGGATGGTGGGGACAGTCACCGTTTGCTCTCCTTCCAATACCTCGTTGGCTTGGAACTCAACGACGCACAGCGGTGCAAACCACATAGCTACCGGGGCGTCGGCGCGGGGTGTCGCTGCACGGCGGGCCGCAGGCAGGTGCCGCCCCGACCTCACCCGCCGGTCAGTTCGGTCCGGTCAGGCATCCCCAGCGGGACCGAGTCGCCGGTCCGGCTGGCCGGATCGGCGTCCCCTCCATCGGGGCCTGCGGCGACCAGCTTGGTCAGCAGCCACTCGTAGGCGCTGACCATGCCGCGCAGGTCGAAGCGGCTGGCCGCCCAGTCCCGGGTCCGCCGAGGGCTCAGCCGCACCGACCGCAGGATCGCCTCCGGCAGGGCGGCCTGGTCCTCGACCACAAAACCGGATAGGCCGTGGGCGACCAGCTCGGCGCCGACCGTGCCGGCGGTGGTTACCACCGGGGTGCCGTAGGCCATCGCCTCCACCACCTCCAAGCTGTGCGGCACCTCCGCCGACAGCGGGGCGACCAGACACGACGCCTTGGCCAACAGCTCCCACCGCTCCAGCACCGAGACCGCCTCCAGCAGCCCGTCCTCACTGCCGAGCCGCGGGCGAAGCGCCATCTCGGTGTAGGCGCTGGCCTGCTCGCTGGGGGCGGTCCCGGCCAGCACGATCGGCCACCCCGCCCGGTGGGCCGCCTCCAGGGCCACCCCCGCGCCGTGCGCTTCGAGCAGCGGGCCCAGGTACAGGCAGGGGCCGGTGTGTCCGAAGCTGAGCAGGTGCTCGCCGACCGGGATGGCGGGATGGATCACCCCCACCCACCCGGGCCCGCCGCTGGTCCAGTGGTGGCGCTGGTAGACCGACACCGCCACCAAGCCCAGATGCCCCGGCCGGCGCGCCAGCGCTTGCTCGTCCTCGGGGGCCTGGTAGCGGGTCTGGACGGTCGGCAGGTCCACACTGGTGCCGCCGGCTGGCAGCCAGCCTGTGCGGGTGTGGTCGCTGACCACCTCCACGTCCATCCCAGCCAGGTACTCCAGGACCTTGCCGGCCTGCTCGGCATGCCACCGCTCCGCGGCCTGCGGGCTGGCACGGTGGCCGCCGGCCGGATCGGTGTCCACCACGGCGTACCCGCCGCCGGCAAGGATGCCAAGGTCCGCGCCGATCAGGGTGACCTGGTGGCCACGCTGAGCCAAGCCCTCGGCCAGCCAGCGGACCTGATCCAGCCCACCAAGACTGGATGGCGGGACTGCGGCGGCTGGCGGGGCGATCAGCGCGACCCGTAACCGCTGCGCTTCGGACCAGACCTCCAGCTCGCGTGCTGGTGCTGTGGTTGTTGTCATGCGATCACTGCTCCTGGTGCATCCGGGCACGGACTGCTCCCGCCTAGCCCTGTGGCTGCTGAGAGGTCCCGCGAGTGATTCCGCGTGGCTGGTCGGCGGCAAGGGAGCTGTCGCGCTGGTTGTCGCAGCACGGGGAGCCGATTCCTCCTGGGGAGAGTTCGGCCTTGCCGCCGACCTCCTCGCCTGGGACCGCCAGAGGAGAAGGACGGCACCAGACACCTGTTCGGGGAAGGCGGGGATGAGGGGCCGGCGGCAGGTCCGGAGGGGCGACACCGTCCCCACCTCGCCGCCGGCCCCCTTTCCCGCCGAGGCCCCCGGCCCGGTCCTGCCGGCACCTCGACCTCTCCTGCGCTGTCGGGCGAGCGGCGGCCCTCACGACCGCTCCCGTCGCCGCTCCGCCTTGGCGAGCAGGCGCAGGCCGGTGCTGGTGATTGCCACCCTGCCCGGTCCGGCGGGCGCGATGGCCCGCAACCGGAGGAGATCCCCGAGGGTCTCCCGTGACAGCGCACCATTGGTGAGCCGTCCGCCCGTCCTGGCGATCTCGGCAAGCGCGGTCCACTGCTTGCTGGTCAGATCGGGAAGCTCGTCATGGTGGACCAGGAACGGGTCGGCAGGGTTGACACCGCCGCTGCTGCCCAATTCGCCCTCCTGGATTTGCTGGGTACTCCGTGTCGGTCCAGAGTGTTGGTCGCGGTAGCGGCCCGGTGATCACTCCAAGCCGCCGCCGTGATCACGGTGACCAGAAGATCTCCAAAGAAAGGTGGACCCTAATTTCGTGCCCGTGTCGCGCATGACCCTTGACAATCGGGTTGACGCAGATTCGGATATGGCGCGGGCACCTCAAGCGTGCCGCTGCCAAGCAGATCTCCTGTTGCCAGGGCTATCGGCTGGGCGGAGGCCGCTCCTTGTGGTGGCTGCAACTGGCATTCATTGGGCACGACTCCAAGGCGTGGGTCCAAAGCAATTGCCGGCATCGAAGATGCAGAGTAGGACGCCCGGTATCTGCCAACAAGTACTATTCTTGAATATTCGAATATTGTTGGCTGACGCGTTCGACTGAGAAGATCCGAGAATTCGGTTCAGGCGCGCCTGGACAGCTCATCCAGGACCCGGGTGACGATCCCGCGGGCATCGCTGCCGTAGCTGGCCACGGACGCCAACCGCTCGAAGACCCGCGTGTACAGCGCAATCTCCTGCGGCTGCTTCAACGTCAACTCCGCAGCGATCGTCTCCACGAGGACCATCCGGTCATCGAAGATCCAAAAGCCGTGCTTGGGGGACTCTGGAAGCTCGGCGTCGAAGCCGATGATCCCCACCCGGAGCGTGCTCATCGCTGACAGAACCACCAGCCGATCGAGCTGACCGATCATCACCTCGCGCGGGCAAAGCCGGTATCGTAGCGCCGCCTCCGTCAACACAAAATGAAATCGCTTGCCAGGCTGGTAGAGGACCTCTTGGCGCTGCATCCGGACGCGGACACCCTCGTCCACGTCATCGACGACACCATGGCGCTTGACCGACTCCGCGAGCCGATGCCGAGCATAGTCAGGGGTCTGCAGAAGTCCCGGGATCACCGTCGACTCGAAGGCGCGGATGACCACAGACCGATGCTCCAGCTCGATACCTGCCCGCTGCCGCGACGAGGTGCCCGCACCGAGCTTGCGCCGCCACTCGGCATACATGCTCGCGTCTGCAGGCGGGCGATCAACTCCCCGGTGGCGGCTTCACTTCGGGTCGCCCGCGTCCAGGCGCGAATGTCGCTCTCGGTGGGCGTCTGGCGCCCAGTCTCGATCTTCGAGACCTTCGACTGCGCCCATCCCAGCGACTCCGCGAGCGCGGTACCGCTGAGCCCGCGCTGCACCCGCAGCTCGCGGAGTCGCTGGCCCAGCGCTTCCCGTGCTTCCTGAAGTCGCGCCACGCCGGTGCGCTACCGCGCGGTGTACTGGCAGGGTCTCGGCTTGATCAGTTCTGAGTAGTTCGCGGGTTTGGTGGGGTCGAGGGAAATGCGGTAGAACCTGCTGGTCGTGCCGTCAACCACTGGAGACCATACGGCGTGGAGCAGGAGGCTCACGAACCCCAAGAGCAGGGCAAGGGACTACTGGCGCGCCTTGCCCAGCTCCCAGACCCGCGCAGCCGGCACGGGCGCCGCTACCGGTTGGCGGCGCTGCTGGGGATCGCGGTGGCTGCGGTGCTGTCGGGGGCCCGGACCTATACCGAGGTCGCCGAGTTCGCCGCCGAGCTGTCCCAGGAGCAGCTGGCCGCGCTCGGGATCCGCAAGCGCGTCTGGGAGGCCCGCTACCAGGCGCCCGGGGAGACCGCGCTGCGCCGGCTGCTGCAGCGCTTGGACGTGGAGGCGGTGGATGCGCTGGTCGGCGGGTGGCTGGCCGAGCAGCTGCCCGAGGGGGATCGGTCGGCGGTGGCGGTGGACGGCAAGACGATTCGTGGTGCCAGGGGTGCGGACGGGCAGCGGCCGCATCTGCTGGCCGCGCTGGTGCACGGCCACGGCGTGGTGGTGGCCCAGCGGCAGGTCGATGCCAAGAGCAACGAGATCAGCGGGTTTGGGCCCCTGCTGGACTCCACTGGCGAATTGTGGTTCAGGCTGCGAGGGTGAGTTCCAGGCGTGAGAGGTGGGTGGTTCGGCGTGGGTCGAGGTACTCGCCGTTCCACCAGGCGTCGAGCCGGATGAGGTTGAGGGCGACGGCCATGGTGTTGTGTTCCAGGCGGGTCTTGGCCAGTCCCCGGTAGCGGGCGCGGCGAGCATTGGTGACCTTGACCGCTTGGGCGATTGTGGACTCGACTCCGGCTCGTCGGGCGTAGGTCGTCTGCCAGGCGGTGGTGGTCTGTTCGGCGCGGGCCTGGTCAAGGGCCTGCTGCACTGGTCGGGGCCGTAGGGTCAGCTGCCGGCCACCCCGGGTGGCGGTGGTGCAGTGGGCTTTGACCGGGCAGGCTTGGCAGACCTCACCGGGGAACTTGACCACGATGACGTCGGTGCCGCGTTGGGTGGCCGGGGTCCACGACGCGCTGGCCTGCTCCTGCGGGCAGGTGACCCGCTGGTCATCCCAGTCGATGGTGAACCCGGTGCGGTCGAAGCCGGCCCCGGCACGGGCCTGGGGTGAGGTATCGGCCAGCATCGGGGTGAGCAGCCGCACCCCGAAGCTGGTCAGGCTGGACACCAGCAGATCCGCCGACGGGTATCCGGAGTCCACGTAGTGCTCGGCAGGCAGCACCTGCCGCCGCTGCAGGTCGGCATGGATGGGTTGGGTCAACGCCACGTCGGGCACACTCGCGTCGGTGGTGGCCACGTTGGTGATCAGGTTCGGCGGGGCATCCGGGACGTCGTCGACCGCGGCCGTGGGCGGTTCGGCGTCGCAGGACTCACTGATGTGCAGCTTGTACCCGGGCCAGGCCAGGTCCCGTTTGCCGCCCCAGCGGGCATCGGTGTCATACGGCGAGACGATCCGGCATCTTCCAGGCGGGAGCCCATCGGTGTCGGCCTCCCGCAGTCGGATCACCTCCCGCCCGCCACGATCGACCGTGACCACCATGTTTTGGATCAGCACCCGCTGCAGGACCTCGACCGCGGGCAGGTGCGCCAACCACGGCGGCGACGCCGGGTCCCACACCGCGCGCAGCAGCGTCGATCCGTCACGGGCGTAGTCAGCGCCCAACGCCACGCGCTTGGTCGTTGACGCCGGCATCCGCCAGGAGTCCACCCGCGCGCCATACCGCCGCTGCCAACTGGCGTCCAACCGCACAGCCACCCAGTCCGGGTCCGCTGCGGCCAGGGCCTCGACACCGGCGCGGACGCTCTCCCCGACCAGCTCAATCTGGTTGAGCTGGCGCACCGCCGCCAGGACGTGCGTGGAGTCGGTGCGCTGCTTACCCCGAGCCTTGAGCAGTCCCTTGTCGACCAGCCGCACCACCAGCAGATCAAGAACCCTGGCCTCCAAGCCGTGCTCGACCACCCGGGCCCGGAACTCCGAGAGCACCGAGGCGTCCAACCCACGATCGGCAAGCGACAGCCCCAGCAGGTATTTCCAGTCCAGCCGCAGCCGGACCGCCGCAGCCGCCTGGACATCGGTCAGGTTCTCCGCCGCCTGCAACACGGTGATCATGGCTAGGCGTCCAGGTGACCAGCCCGGCTGACCCCGCACCGCGAAAGCCTCGGCGAACTCGGCGTCGGCGAACACCTCATCCAACTCGTCGCGGACCACGACCGCCAGCGGCGCCCGCCGCCCGGCGAACATGGCCTGCACGGCCTGAGCCACATCGTCGGCGGGTTCGGGCCAGGGCTGGGGCTGCATCGACATCAGCTACTGATCCTCCGGTCGGGACGGTCAACGGCCACGAGGACACATCGTGCCCGAACACCTCAGCAGCCGGCGACACGGGGATCAGCCAGTTCACGAATTCGCCAGTGGAGTCCTGCTGGACCAGGTGGACCTGGCCGGGCGGGTGGTGACCGCCGATGCGCTCCATACCCAGCGCGCCCACGCTCGCTCCCTGGTCGAGGACCGTCGGGCGGCCTATCTGTTGGTGGTCAAGGGCAACCAGCCGGGGATGGTCGAGGCGATCAACCGGATCGGTGAGCAGGCGTTTTCCCCCTGCGCATCGGACGGTTGACCGCGGCCACGGCCGTATCGAGCAGCGCACCACCTGGGTTGCGCCCGCCCCACCGGATCTGAACTTCCCCCACGCCGCGCAGGTCGTCATCGTGCAGCGGCACACCACCGACCTGGCCGGCAAGCACCCGCGTACCGAGCTGGTCTATGCGGTGACCTGCCTGACCGCCGACCAGGCCGACGCTGAGCGGCTCGGCGCGTTGCTGCGCGCGCACTGGCAGGTTGAGGGGCTGCACTGGGTGCGGGACGTGACCTTCGCCGAGGACGCCAGCCGCATCCGCACCAGCGCGGGTCCGCAGGTCATGGCCGCCTTGCGCAACCTGGCCATCGGGCTGCTACGGCAGGCTGGACAGACCCGGATCGCTGCCGGGTTGCGCCACATCGGTCGTGATCCTGCCCGCGCGCTGGCGTTCCTCGGCCTTCCATGAGCTCCCGCGAACACCCCAAACACGATCAAGCCGAGGCCCTGGGTGTACTGGCTGTACGGCACCGCGTAATGCCAGGCGACATCCCGCCAATAGCAGTGCCGCACCACCACGGCGGGATCGGTGGTCAGCTCATGCTGGAGCGGCTGATCATCCTCATCGAAGTGCAGCAGCACCAGCCGGGTGGAATCGAACAGACAGAAATCATGATCCGGCAGGCCGACCTGTTCAGCGCGGTCGCAGGGCAGGTAACGGATATCCTCCCCGGCGGCGAGGTTGTACGGCGTCCTCGCGATCTCCCAACGGATGTAGTCGGAGTGGGGCTCGGTCACGACCCGGACGCGCTCGACCCGCTTCCCCTGGTCGGTGGCAGCCTTCATCTTGCCCAGCCACGGCCTGGTCGCCCGCTCCGGGTCGGGCTCACCAGCGAGGAACCGCCGCAGCGATGCCTGTTCCCCGGCCAGGTTGTACCGGTCCCGGACCTCCAACTTGAAGACCGTGTGCTCGAAGCTGTCGTACAGCTTGGTGAACTCCTGTGGGGTGAGCGGCGGCACTCAGACCCTCCCTTCAGCCCGCCAAGCGCAAGGCTTCCTCTGGACGCCAGGGCGGGACTCGCGTCTTGACCCAGTGAGACGCCTAGAGGACGATTTATACGAATCTTTCCCGAACCTTCGAGGAGGTTTCTCGATGCGGCTTAGGTTTCTCGGCACGGACTCGGAGACTGGTGAGTGTCCCACCCTGTACGCAACTGACCGTGACACCTATGTGATCCAGGGGTGGGCGGTGACCGACCCAGAGGCCCTCGCCGACCTGCGTGACGTGCTGCCCGGAGAGACGTTCGTGGAGATTCCCAAGGCGCTGCTGCGGTTCGCAGAGGTGGACCGCTGAGCCTACTGGTCGGCGAGCAGTTCAGCCGGCTGCTCCGGACCTTTGAGCATACGGCCTTCCGGCTGGAGGTCCGCGACCGCTACAACGTGGCATCCGAGCGTGAGCGCGTGCGCGAGTTCCTGGCCGGGAAGCCGGATGCGTCGAATCGGCCGCGGGCCTGGCTGGAGATGGTCCGGGCAGCGACGGCAGCGGGTCGGCGCTTCATGCGGGTGCGTGTGGTGAGCGTGCCGCTGACCGACTACAGCCGCTATGGCCTGTGGAGCGCCCAGTTCACCAACGCCGCCGGGGAAGACATCCGCTACCTACCACGCGACCAAGCCCAATCCGAAGGCCTACCCAACTACGACTGGTGGCTGTTCGACAGCCGGAAGCTGGCCCTGATGACCTTCGACGACGACGATCGCTTTCTCGGTGCCGAGATCGTCGAAGACCCTGCGGCGGTGGTCCAACACTGCTACTGGCGAGACGTTGCCTGGCATTGGGCGATTCCGCGGGATGAGTTTGCGACCAGGCTTGAGTAGAGCCACGGGCGTGACGAGCGTCCAACAAGCGCGCCAGGCGCTGGGCTTCCGGTTGCGTGAGTTGCGCCAGCATGCCCGGCTGACTGGCCGCCAACTCGCCGAGCTGCTGGCCTGGCCGCCCTCGAAGATCTCCAAGCTGGAAACTGGCCGCCAGACCCCGACCGATGACGACATCCACGCGTGGGCTCGCGCCACCGGGTCCGAGGACGCCGCCGAAGGGCTGCTGGCCAGCCTGCACACCCTGGAGTCGCAGCACGCCGAGTGGCAGCGAATGCTGCGCGGCGGACTGCGCCACCATCAGCGTGAGCTGGCCGACCTCGACGCCAAGATGAAGACCTTGCGATCGTTTGAGCCGGCCGTCGTCCCGGGGCTGCTCCAGACCGCCGAGTATGCGCGGGCTCGCTTCGCCCAAGGTGTGAGGCTGCACAAGGTCCCCGACGACGTCGACGAGGCCGTCCGTCTACGTGTGCAACGCCAGGAGATCCTCTATCGGCCGGACAAGCGGTTCCATTTCGTGCTGACGGAGGCAGCACTGCGGTACCGACTGTGTCCGGTAGACGTCATGCTGGCTCAACTCGACCGGCTGGTGGCGTTGTCAGCCCTGCGCAACGTCAGGCTGGGGATCATCCCCTTCGCGACATCCTATGTGGTTGGGCCCAGTCACGGGTTTACCTTGCGCGACCGTGATCTTGTGATCGTGGAGACGTTCTCGGCCGAGCTGAACCTGGCCCAGCCGCAGGAGATCGAGCTATACGCGAGGATATTCGGGCACCTCGCTGCCGCAGCCAGCTACGACGGTGCAGCTCGTGCGGTTATCACCAACGCGATCGACGACCTGGCCGGTGGCGAATCGGGCGGATGACCAACCCTGACCTCGGCGAGTTCATCGTCGAGTTAGAGCGCGTGCTGGCTGCCCACGCGAGCCGGAATGCGTCGTCGGCGGCTGGCGCTGGGCGTGGCTGATCGAATGGGCCGCGGCGATGTGCTGGTGATCGGCGCCGGGGTGATCGGGCTGACCACGGCGGTCTGCCTTGCGGAAGCCGGCGTTGGCGCGCAGGTGCTCAGCCAGGACCCGCTGGACGCCACGACCTCCGCGGCGGCCGGGGCGGGGTGGGCACCGTACCGGATCGGCGGCAACCCGGCCAGGACCAGCGCCTGGAGCCGCCGCAGCTTGGCGGTGTTCAACGCCCTGTCTCAGGTTCCCCGCTCCGGCGTGCAGACCATCGTCTCGCTGGAAGTCGGCCACCGCAGCGTCCCCGCACCCGAATGGGCGCCCCTGACTCCAGGCGCGCGGCCCAGCCGGGGGAACCCTCCAACAGCAAACGGTCTCGGCGCTGGAGGAGGTGCGCCATGCCGCCTCGGTGGTCATCAACCTCGGCTTGGGCGCACGCGAGCTGGCCAGCGACCCGACCGTTCCGACCGTTCGAGGTCAGCTCGTTGTCGTCGCCAACCCCGGCGTGAGAGTCGGCTTGGTCGAGGCCGAGGACGACGAGGATGCGCGCGACCTGACCTTCCTCGTCCCGCACGGTCAGACGCTGATCCTCAGCGGCACGGCCGAGCCCGACAACCATCACCTCCAGCCCGACCCAGCCACCGCCGAAGCGATCCTGGCCCGCTGTACCAGGCTCGACCCCCGAGTGGCCGGCGCGCCGGTCCTGGGTGATCGGGTCGGCTTCCGCCCTGCGCGACCCGAGGTTCGCGTCGAGACCCGAGCCAGGCAGCGGAGGCGCTTGTGGCGCAACTATGGCCACGGCGGAGCGGGCGTCACCCTGTCATGGGGCTGTGCCGAAACGCTCACCGCCGGTGTCCTCAGGTCGCTTCAGACGGGCGCCCCCGGTTGATCAGTAGTGGCCGCAGACCCGACTTGCCCGACACGGTGAACCCCGGCGCCCGGATGCAGACAAGCGTGCCAGCCCAGGGCATCAGGCGCGACGGGTCGCGAGCCGTCGCGCAGCAGAGTCGCCGATATGGTCGAGCCGAATGGGACGGGCAAAGGGTGGGGGGAGGCATCACAGCGGCCCGGGGAGGGCCAAGTCGTCGTTGGGATCTGGGGGTGTCGGGCCTTCGAGCGCGTCGATCGCTGCCGCCGCATCTCGGAGGAACCGGGCGATGGCGTCGTAGGCGGCGCGGTGGTCGGGGGTGTCGGGTACTGGGCCCAGGGCGGTCTTGGGGTCGTTGACGCTGGCGGCCGCTCGGTAGGCATTGATCTGCTTTGCGGCGATGCGCCACACGGTTTGGGCGGTCTGGGTGCGGGGCCATCCTCCAAGCTCGGCGAGCAGGTAGCGAGGCAGGTCGTGTCGGATCGTCCCCGTACTGGCGACTGCTGAGGTTGCCGACCGGTCGGCGCTGACTCCGGTCTCCGGTGCCTCCAGGCGGGCGATCTGCCGGTCGAGGTCGGCGAGGGTTCGTTCGGCGCTGGTGATGGCTCTGTTTAGGAGGCGTCGCTGGTGCCAACCGGGGCGCTGTGTGGCCATCTGCTCGCGAGCGTGGAGCAGGTCGATCGAGCAGGCCCGGTGGAGGGCCCGCAGCGAGGTCAGCTCCCGCTGGGGGTCGCCGGCCAGGGAGGTTGGGCGGAGTGGGCGCTGGGTGGTCGGTCGCATGGTGTCGCCGGCCTCGGCCCAGGATGAGGGTGCTCCGATGGTGCCGTCGGTGGTAGCGAGTTGGTCGAGGGCGAGGTACTGGCTCCTGGGCCGCTCCAGTGCCGCGGCGAGGTCCAAGACGGCATCGCCGGCGGGCTCGGGCGGCGTGTCGAGTTCCTCCGCAAGGGGGTGCTGGTCGACGGCGAGGTAGAGACGGTTCTCGAGCCGCCCGCGGCTCATCGCCACGTATGCCCATTCCTTGTAGATGTCGTCGGTGGCCAGCACGAAGGCGCGTTCGGTGGTCATGCCTTGGGCCTTGTGGCAGGTGATGGCGTAGGCGTGGTCGAGGCGGCGGCGCCGGTCGAATGGGCTGCGCCGGTCCAGGTACCAGCGCGGCAGGACCAGCTCGCGCCCCTCGTCGGTGCGCACCAGCAGCGCTCTGCGGTCGTGATCAAGGCCGATGACGGTGGCGAAGGTGCCGTTGAGGACGCCCAGCCGGCGAACGTTCCGCAGGGTGATGATCCGGTCGCCGACGGCGAAGTCCCGCTGGTCGACGCTCATGGCCTCTGTACCGATGCGGCCCTGCTTGGCGAGCAGTTCGCGTGCGGCGGCGTTGAGGTCGGCGACGTCGCTGTGGCGGAGCGCGATCATGATCGGTGGGCGTTCGCCAGGCCGCTGGGTTGCTGCCCACCAGTCCTGGACCATGCCTTTCCGGAGCCTGCCGGCGCGGCTGCGGACAACGACCCGATCGTGCTGGGCGTATCGGGCGATGGCGGCGACGGCATCGCCGGAGCGGAGCAGGTCGAGCGCCTGCTGTTCCCAGGGTTCTCGTTGGCGCTGGTTGGTGTGCAGTTCGGCGGCGCCGAGCCGGTGGACCAGGCTCCGGAACAGACCACCAGCCTCGATCTCGGGCAGTTGCTCGACGTCTCCGACCGCGACCACCTTGGCGCCGGCGCGCTGGGCGTGGGCCAGTAGCCGTGCGAGCTGGCGGGTGCCGACCATCCCGGCTTCGTCGATCACCAGCACCGTGCCCGGGGCGATGCCGGGGCTGGCGGGGTCGTCGAGGTCGCTGAGGAGCTTGGCGATGGTGTCGGCAGCGATCCCGGAGCTGCGGTGCAGCTCTCGTGCCGCCCGAGCGGCCAGGGCGGCTCCTACCACGCGGTAGCCGGCGCTTTCCCACGCCTGGCGGGCGGCTCCCAGCACGGAGGTCTTGCCGCTGCCGGCCTTCGCGTTGACGACTTGGACTCCATCCGGGCTGGTCACCAGCGTCCGGACCAAGGCGATCTGCTCGTCGCTGAGTGCCGGTTGTTCCCCGGCGCCGGTGTCGGCTGGGATCGGCTCAGCGCGGGTCTGGGCGGCCATGACCTGCTCGACCACCGACGGCGGCACGACGCCGACTCCCTCTCCGCGCCGCCCTACGGCCGCCACCACCACCGCGGCCTGCTCGGTGTCCAGCAGCTCTTGTGTGGTGAAGCGCCACTCGCCGATCAACTCGCCGCCCGCCGGCCCAGGACGCCGTGTGTCCGCGCCAGGCCAGGCAGGCCGGGGGGCGGTGGTGACCGGACGGACCAGCTCGCACCCCAGGAACGCGTCGGCGAGCCGTTCCAGCTCGGCAACAGTGATGCCGGCGCCGGCAGGCAGCGCGTCACACAGACCTTGGAGGACGTCGCGCCGCGTGAACGTGCTGGTGTGCAGCGTGAGCCCGTATGGGCTGGCCAGGTGCAGGATGGCCGCCTGGATTTCGGCATCGGTTGGCATCCTGGCGGGTGCCTGCCCGAGCAGGGCGACCAGGGTGTGCCGGGTGACGCCGAAGGCCGCGGCGCGGCGATGCCAGGACCCTCGAAGCGTCGCCTGGCTGATCCCCGCGCGTTTGCTGGGGCGCGTGGTGAGCGCCGCGGTCTGCGCGGACCTGGCGGAGTGGTGGCCCAGCCCGGCCAGCCGCTGGCGGATCTGTTGCTGGCGCTGGCTGAACTCCTCGATGACCGGCCGCTGCACGCCGCGCACGTCCGCGACGCCGTTGCGGACCGGGCCCCACGCCAGGCCGATCCGGCGGGTCAGCTCGGCGCGTAGGATCGCCTGGTAGAGGTACCCGGCGGTCTTGGCGTGCCAGTACAGTGGCTGGCCGTACAGCGCGGTCCACCGTCGATCCGAGCCCTGGCCGAGGTTGGCGACCAGGACGTGGGTGTGCAGCAGCGGGTCGCCGGCGCGGCTGGTGCGGTGCTGGTAGGCGGCCGCGACGAACCCGCTGGCGTGCTCGTGGCGGGCGCGTGCGTGGCCGCGGCTGACCAGGGCGGCGTGCCGCTCCAGGTAGCCCAGGGCCTCGGTGATCGCCCGCTCGTGCGCCGCCCTGACCTGGACGGCAACCTCGAAACCGCCCAGCCCGTAGAGCAGGCTCACGCTCTTGGGCGCGCGGAAGGTCAGGTCGAACCCGGCCACCCGGTTGTCGCGTGGTGGACTCCCGAGCCGTTCAGCGGTGCGCGGGTGGGCGCCGTTGAGCATGCGGTGCAGCCCCTCCTCGCTGACCTGCCCGGCCAGCCCAAGCCGGCCGGCGGCCCGGCCGAGCCAGTACCCGGGTGCCTCGCCGGCGCCGGTGTAGTACTCCTCCTGGCTGCGCGCCACCGCGTCCAGGTAGTAGTCGGCCTGGTCGCGGATGAGTTTGCCGATGTTGAGAATGCGAGGCCCTCGAAGACTGCTCACGGGGGCGGCGCGGACGGTCAGCGTGCCATGGTGGGCTTGCTGGAACCTTACCGGCTGCAAGGCGAACTACTCGAGTTCGATCCCCAGGCCCTCGCCCGGCCCAGGTGCCAGGGGGAGATCGCCTCGCGGCAACTGGCCAGTGGCCTTGAGGAACCATGATCGGTCTGGAGCGCGCGCTGGGTCGTGAGGAAGGGGAGTATCGCGCTGGCCGTCAGGAACCGTGGGAAGCGCGTGATTGGGCGGGAGGCCGGTGACGACCGGACCGGTTGGGTAGTCGAGTTCGACGAGCTGCCAGAAGCCGGGGGCGCCGTCCAGGCGCAGTCCGAGTGCGTGGGGGTGGCCCGCGAAGTCGATCACCACGGTCGCGTCGACCAGTCCGGGGGTCAGCTGTGTGACGGTGACCGCCAGGGGGCGCGGAACGATCGGGACCGCGCTGCCATCTGGAGGGTCGGGCAGGCGGGGCCAGAAGCGCCAGAGGCTGTAGTGGGAGAGGCGCTCCAACTGGTGCGGCGGCCGAAGTCCAGCCCTGACCTCCAGGACGGTGACGGCCATCCCCAGGGCGGCTGGGGCCGGTGCCGGCAGCGCGTGATGCTGGCGCAGGCGCTGGATTCGCCGCCAGCCGTCCTCAAGGTCGTCGAGGGTGGCCCTTAGCGTTCGGACCTGCTGCCCCACACAGGCCTCCTACGGCAGGCCCGGCTCGAACGGATCGTCGTGGGGGAGAGCAAGGGCCGTAGGGTCGCGTGCTGGAGGTCCAGCGGCGGTGGGGGGTGGTGGTCCTGCGGCCTGCGGTCGGGGGCCTGGGTCCTCGCCATCCAGGCGACGGTCCGCGGCGGTGGGCTCCCGCAGGGTCCAGGTGGCCGGTGGGGGGACGCGGCGGACGACCAGACGCTGGTCGGCGCCGTCGAGGTCGCCTCGAACCCAGGTCGGTGGGATCCAGCGTGGTTCGTAGTGGAAGTCGTTGCGCGGGCCGACGCGGACGTTGCGGAAGTGGCCGGATCGCATGTGCGGGACCGGGGAGGCGCGCCGCACGCCTGGCCCTTCGCGGTCGGCCCGGCTGGCGCGGGCGGTGTTGCGGGCCAGGTCCAGCATGCGGACGCCGACCAGGGCGCCTTGGCGTTCGCGGACGCGGACCGAGTTGTGCTTGAGCGCCTTGCGGAGCTGGCGGGGCGATGGATCGGCTGGCAGATCGGCCATGGACGGCGGGTCGCGCCAGACAGCCCAGGACACCGCAGCGGCGACGTTGGTCACCAGCGGCGCCAGTGTGGCGGCGCTGCGGAAGCCGCGGACCAGCCCCCGGATCCGGTCCAGCGAGGCGGGCCAGGGGTCGTGGGGGCGGGGGTTGGCCGCCACGACCCAGATGACGTCGTCGCGTAGGTAGCCGTGGTCGTCGGCCAGCAGCACCAGTCCGGTGAGGTGCCCGCCACGGGCGATCAGCTCGCCGACCACCCCGAAGCGGTCAAGCTCCTGGTAGGGGAACTGCTCAGGCCATGGATAGGCGTCTGGAGCCAGTTCGAGGTCGGCGCCGAACAGCACCAGCGTCCGCTCGAAGGGGACGCGCAGCTCCTGCTGGAGGGTGTGGCTGGGTGGGCGGCTGGCCAGTACCGCTGCCGCAGCGGTGGTCGGGATGAAGTAGGGCACGGCGCGGTACAGGTCCACCAGCAGCGACGCCGCGAAGGGCTGGTCCAGCAGCCGGTCGGGGTCGAGTTGCACCAGGAGGCCTTCGCGGTCGCTGACCAGCTTGGCGTCGCCAGTTGGGTTGGTGCGCAGATGCAGGGTTCGCGTTCGCTCCAACCTGATCGCGCCAGCGCCCACGACGACGCTGTCGGAAGCCACGGCGCGGATCGCGGCGACGTCGCCGGGGACGAACTGGTCAGGGTCGGGCCGGCCCGGGGTCCAGCGCCCGCCTGCTGCCTGTACGCCCGCATCGCGGATCAGGGCGTCGAGCAGCTGACGGACGCCGGCCCGGTGGACGTCGTTGAGCCCGCCGGTCCGCTCCAGTTCCCGGTGGGAGATATCGAAGTCGCGTTCCTGGACCGGGATGCCAAGCGGGGTGACGAGACTGAACTGGACCATGCTGGCTGCCCCCCATTCGGTTGCCCGGGGACGTGCTGCTCGGTGGTCCTGACAAACCACGGAGACCTCACCGGCAACTTGCCGGCGGGCTGCACGCCGACGGCACGGCCAGGCCGAGCCGGGTGCCGATCAAGGAGCGGCCTTGGGCTACGGGGGTCCGAAGTCGATCCCGGACAGCTCGTCAGGAAGATCGCGGCCGCCCAGCTCGACACCCCGGTGAAGCGCCACCCGGAGCCCCTCGATCTGCTCCGCGACCTCCTGGCGGGCATGACCAGCCTTGTCGCCGCTCCGGCGAGGTCCAAGCGCGTCGCCCAGATCGTTGATCCCGTGCTCGGCGCGATACCGTTCGATCAGTCGAGCGCCCTCCCGCCACGCCGCCCGGCCTTCAGCGACGAACGGGACGGTCCCCAGCGCCCCAGCCAGGTACGCGGGTGGGTCGCGTTCCAGCGCGATCAGCGCCTCCAGGTCACGCCTGGCCAGCTCATAGGCGCTGTGCAGCCCGATAGCGACCGGGAGCTGGTGCAACCCGTTCGAGCGAGAGGCACGGTCACCGCTCCGGCCCAGCTTGGCCTGGAGCCGCTCCACCTCGCGCTGGAGCACTGGCACTCGCGCCAGCGCCGCCTGGTGCACCTGGAGCCTGGCACTCAGCCGCACCGCCGCCGCGCCGGTCTCCTGGGCGGGCCGGCCCCGCAGCGCCTGCAACCTCGCCCGCACCTCACGCACCGCCGCCTCGTGCGCGGCCTGATGGGCCTGCACATCCGCGACCTCTGCTTGCAGTGGCGCCAGCTTCATCGACCGGTTCGGCCGCCCGCTCAGCAGCAACGCCGCGAAGGTCACGTGCCGGCGCAGCGCCAGGGTGGGCATGCGGGTGATGATCTGGATCTCCCTGGGTGCCAGTACGCCCAGCCAGCGGCGGGTCTCCAGCAGCGACAGCGCCGCGTGCTCCTGCACGTGGTCCATCTTGGCCGGGAACACGCACAGATCGTCGAAGCCCACGCCCGCCACGCCCTGAGACTCGGCGATCCGTCGGGCAAGCTGCTGCCACTCCCTGCCCTCGCGGCTACCGGTCGGCGGCGCCGGTCCGAGCGCACTGACCCGGCTGGAGATACCCGATGCCCGCCGATAGCGCTCGATCTCCAACGCCAGCGCCCGCCACAGCGGCGACCTGGGTCGCCCCAGCGCCGCCACCAGATAGGCCGGCTGCTCCCGCTCCAGCCAGGCCGCCTGGGCCGCGAGGGGGTCCCGGCGCTGCCACTCCGGTTGGCCTTCGTGTGCCTGCGGCGGCGGAGGCGAGTTGGTCATCCGGTGGCCTCCTGCCTCGCGACGCGGCCTGACAGCAGCGTTGTGGGCAAGCAGGCTTACGGAAGACTAGACGGGAGCCATCGTCGGCAACCTCGACACGGTGATCTCGCCCTGCTGGCGGGCGGGGCCAGCCAGGCGAACCATCCCTTCAGGGCCCACCAGCCGCCACATCGCCTGGACCGCGTCCTGAGGGATCTGCTCCTGCTCGAGAGCGACCGCGATGCCGTCGCCGCACTCGTCGAGCGCCTGGGTCGATGCCGGAGGCCGCAGATGATCGGCGCCCTCGCGCGCCTACTCCAGCGCTTCCTTGGCTCGACGCGGTGCTCGGCGACCCACCGCCACGCGGCCCGCACCGAGGCGACCGCGCCCGCCTCGCGTAGCGCCACCCCTGACGGCCTGCCCGCCGCGGCGGCAGCCTCGATCCCGCGCCAGCAACGGTCCTGCCACAGGATCCGCTCGACCAACCCCGCCCGATCGCCCAGACCGTAAGCATCGCAGAGCAACCGCAGTCGGTGGGCGGCCGCGGCAAGATCGCGCACGGAGGACCCGAGGTCCAGGTACTGCCAGCAGGTGTGCGCCAGGTCATCGAGCCGCCGCCCGGGGGCCGCCAGGTCCCAGTCCAGCAACGCCACCGGCCGCAGACCATCACCCAGATCCCGGTAGACGGTGTTGCGGGGCGACAGGTCGTTGTGGCACACGACCTCCTGGTCGCCTGCCAGCGGACTGCCTGCGGTCAGGTCATGGAACTGGCGGACCAGCTCCGCGACCCCTACCAGGCTGGCATCCGACCAGACCGCTGGTGGCTGCACCGGCGCCCAGGCCACGTGCCCGACCAGGAAGCTCAGGATCTCTCGGCCACGCCCGTCGATCCCCAGCAACCATGGCGGCCCCGTCCACCCACGGCGGGCGAACAGCTCCAGGAGTTGGTGGACGAACCCCGCACGCTCGGACGGCGTCCGGCGCACCGTGTTACCAACCCGCACGGGAGTACTCACCCAACCGCCGGGCAGCGGAATCTCCGTCGACACCCATCCCGTATGCAGGTGTTGCCGTGCGTTTGGTCTGCCCGGTCCTGACTGCGCCGGGTGAAGGGTGCGCAAAGCGTTCACGCAGCTCGCCGTATGGTCAGTTGGCACTGCCGGTGACGCCTTGCCGGTGGTTTCTGCGTTGGTATTGGGCGCTACGTTCCTTAAGCGCGGTACAGTTTGTCTGTCCGCCTTGTGCTCGTCGTGCCCGCCGCCGGGCGGACGAGGGGGACCACATGGCCAGGCCGCCGCTGTCCGCCCGACCACCCACCGACCCGGCCGAGGAACGCACCCTGCGCAAGCTCGCCAGCGCCCGCCACGCCCCCGCCAGCCTCATCCAACGCCGCATCATCACCGCAAGCTGGGACGGCGCCAGCGTCCCCGAGCTCGCTCAGCGGCTCGGCTGCCACCCCAAGACGGTCTACAAGTGGCTGCACCGCTTCAACCAGGCCCACGGCATCGACGGGCTGGCCGACCTGCCCCGCCCCGGCCTGCCCCGGCGCATCAGCCAGCACCAGCGCGGCCGGATCATCGCCCTGGCCCGCAGCGAGCCGCCCGGCCGGCTGGTCCAGGGCGGCGAGGGGCTGCTGGCCCCTGACCAGCCCCAGGCGCCAGCGCACTGGACCCTGGACGCCCTGGCCCAAGCCGCCCAGGCCGAGGGCATCCGGGTGGGCCGCAGCCAGGTCCGCCGCATCCTGCGCGCCGAACGGGTGCGCTGGCGTGTCGGCGGACCCGCTCGTGGACCACCAGCACCGACCCGGACTTCGCCCCAAAAGCGCCAAGGTCATCGCCCTCTACACCACCCCGCCGCCGGACGTGACCGTGGTCTGCGCCGACGAGCTCGGCCCGGTCATCCCGCGCAGCTTCCCACCCGCGCCCGGCTGGAGCGCCGACGGCCACCGCGTCAAAGCGCCGCTGGACTACAGCCGCGGGCCGGAGAAGACCTGGGTGTACGGCGCGCTGCGGGTCGGCGACGGGCAGGCGGTGACGATGACCGCACCGTCCCGCAACTCGGTCGGCTACCAGCGGCTGCTGGCCGCCGTCGAGGCCGCCAACCCGGAGGGGACCATCGTGGTGATCACCGACAACCTGTCCAGCCACTCAAGCGTCTCGACCCGGACCTGGCTGGTCGACCATCCCCGCATCCAGCACGCCTTCATCCCCAAGGGGGCCTGCTGGCTCAACCTCCAGGAGGGCTGGTGGCGGCTGTTTCGCCGCGAGGCCTTTGCTGGGCAGTCGTTTGCCACTCCCGAGGAGATCACCCTGGCCACCTGGGTGGCGACCTGCCAGCTCAACGCCCGCGCCCGCCCGTGGGTGTGGGGCCGCCCACCACCGTTCCCACGCCACCGACGCCACGCCTTCACCTACCGGATCTAAGGAACCTAGCATTAGGATTCGCCGGCACCGTCCGTCTGAGCGTGCTGGATCGCCGTGATCGAAGGAGGGCTTATGCGCCGCCGTACCCTGGTTGCCAGCGCTCTTGTCGTGGCCCTTGCAACCAGCGCCGGCTTGCTCACATTCGGCTCTCCACGCGCGGGCGCCGCCACGCCGGTCAAGAGCGTGGGCGTCGCGCTCCCGGTGGACGACTTCCACGCGATCGAACTTGACGAAGCTCGCGGTCGGCTCTACGTGGCGCAAGGCGCCGTGACGCAGGGCGCTGGCTCCGGCGCCGGCCTGCCGCTGGTGGTGACAGATCTGGACGGGCGCCTGCTCGACCGCGTCGACGCAGTCACCGACATCTCCGACGTCGAGCTGAGCGGGGACGGCCGGACCCTGTTCGCTGCGCATGGCTTCTCCCAGGTGATCGCGCTCGACGCCGACACGCTGGCCATCACGGGCACCTACCCGGCCCCGGAAGGGGTGTGTCCCTACAACGTGCAGGCCACCGGCGGGAAGGTGGTGGCTGGCTACCTGGATTGCGGCACCGGCTCGGGTGGTCTGGCGATCTGGTCCGCCCCAGGCACTATGCCGCTGCTGTACACCGACACGGCCAACTACATCCCCGTCATCGACGCAAGCCCCTGCGCACCAGGGCTGCTGGTGGCTGGCGACACGGGCTATTCCCCGGTGAAGACCTACGTCCTGGACGTCTCCGGCGACAAGCCCGCGATCCTCGGCAGCCGCCCAGACACCGGCAGCAATCTCCAGGACTACGCGCTGAGCCCGGACGGCAGCGTGGTGGTGGAGTCCACCGGGTCCCCGTACGAGCATCGTGCCTATCACGTGCCCGACCTGTCCGACGCCGGGGTGTACCCCAGCGGCGCCTACCCGACGGACGCGCAGTGGTCCGGTGACGGGTCGACCGTAGCGATCGGGCGGGGCAGCGCGATGAACGATCCGGACGTGTACCTGTACGACCGAGGCGCCACCACCCCGCGGTACGTGGTCGACTTCCACCCCCGCCAGGACCTGTGGCGTGGCACGCTGCTGGTCGACAAGGCCGGCACACGGGCATGGGCGGTGACCACCGACGTCGACGAGCAGACCATGCTGCTGCACAGCTTCGGCGAGGCGCATCCGCCGATCGAGCCCGTGACCGACCTGACCATCACGGGCCATGTCGGGACCGGGAAGGACAAGCACACGGCGTACGTGACCGCAACGCTCACATTCCCGAACACTGGCTTGCAGCAGGTGTGGGTGACCGCATCCACCGACGGCGGCGCCGAGGAGGAGTTCATGCGCGGCTCGATGGAAACGACCGGTCATCTCACCGGCACCTACTCCCTCCCGCGCGGGACCACAACCTTCACGGCCCGGTACAACGACTTCGACCACTGGTATCCGTCGGCGACCGCAACGACGACGCTCACCCGATAGCGCGCCGGGGCGCCACACCTCGGTGACCTCAGGCGACCGGCGCAGACTGATGGTCGGCGGGGTCGGCGTGCGCACGTCACGCCTGCGGGGCTCATCCACTACGTCAGATTTCGACGATGTCTTCGCCCTGGCCTACTTCGACTCCTTCGCCCTGAGGCGCCAGGACCACGCCGGCCCGGCCTCGACCTGCCGATCGACTAGTAGCGCTGGGCTCGCCCGTCACGCAGTTCCCCGCTGGTCGACAAGGAAGCGCCACGCCGCGTAGATCCTATCGGCCGTATTGTCGAGCCCGATTGCTGTTGCGCGGAGAATGCCCCTGGCACTGGCAGATCTGGGTTTGAGCACGAACGCGCAGCGACGTAGGGCACGTCGCGTTCGCTGCCGGGTGTCGTGCTGCAGGAGCAGTGGGCGCACCACCCTGCCGACTGCGTGGTGGCACCGTTCGTCGTCATCGGCCAGCACGCACCAGTGGTGGAGCGCGGTCAGGGCTGCTTTCTGGACGTGGGGTCGTGTATCGGCGGCCAGGTCGTTCCACAGCTGACGGACCGCGTTGCCCACCCGGTCGTCGCGTGCGGCCAGGTGCAGCAACAGCGGGAGCGGAGGCTCGTCCTCGCCTTGGTCAGCCTGAACGCGCATGAGCCGCTCGAACACCCTGAGCGCGCGCTCGGCGAGCGCTCGCCAGGGTTCGTCGATCCAATTCACGAGCGTGCCGAGCACTTGTGGGGCGTGCCTTGCCTCGCACAGGTTGGCCAGGCTGCGCGCCACCACCCAGGACATCTGCCAGCGGTATGCGGTGATGGTACGCAGCCCCTCCAGCGCATCGGAGAGGAACTGCGGGTCATCGAGCAGACCGAAGGCGGTGGCTGCTGTCCAGGGCAGCCCGGTCGCGGCGCTGCGGTCGCTCCACTGACGGAGCAGGTCGAAGACCTGTGCGGTGAGTCTGGGCTCCCGCGCGGCCGCGGCGAGTGCGACCGCTGCCGAGATCCGCGCGGTGTGGTCTGGTCTAGTTGCCGTCCTGGTTCGGTCGCTCGCCCAGCGCACCAGGAGCCGGCGTTGCAGGAAGGCGAAGTCGATGACGCACAGCGTGCTGGCCGCGCCCGCCGCCCGCCCGCTGACCTCGAAGCGCGAGTCTCGTCCCAGGTCGTCAAGCCAGTCGAAGAGATGGCTGAAGATGTCGTCGTGCTGGTACCACAGGTGCGCCATGACCATGGCCTGCACCAGAGCCTCCTCGAGTTCGACGACGCTGAGTGGCCCGCCGCCGGACCCCTTCCCTGGCCGCAGCTTGGCGCCGATGTCCTCGACCCGCTCCAGGCGCGGGCTGAAAGGGCGGCTCCATCCGCTCGGGATCGGCCCGCTGTCGGTGATCTCCCCGCAGACCAGTCGCTCCAGCTGATCCGCGGCGTTGGAGATGTCCTGATACTCGGCTCCGTTGAGGACCGCAGCGGCGCTCATGAAGCACCGCTCGCGCCGGCCAGGATGCTGCCGGAACCACTCCGCGACGTATGCGAGGACCCGCTGCTGATAGTCCCGCTTGGCCAGCTCCAACCTGCCACCCTCGCGCATCATCGTGGCCAGCGCCGCGGCGAGGTCACGCACCCGCCCTGGAGGCGGCACGTGCTGCACGCGCTCCCGGACCCAGCCCTTCGCGCGGTTGAGCGCCTCAGTGGCGTCCTTGGTGCCGAGTTCCCATTCCAGGTGACGCCAGAGCACGTCGCTGGCATCGGGGGTCTCCAGACAGACCACCAGATGCGCAGCCAGGTCGGCGGGCAGCGAAGTGAGCGCGTCGACGGTGATGACCAGATGCCCGCGGTGCTCGGCTGCCTGGAGGTGCTCGGCGAGTTGCAGCAGCGTTGACGCTCGCAGTTGTGGTGCGTGCTCGGCGGACAGGGTGTCGATGACGTAGCCGTCGCCGTGCAGGGTGTCAGTCAGGTCGTTGAGCCGGCGGTCGTCTCGCGGCTCGATGACGAAAACCTTCTCTTGGTGCAGGTGCGTGAGCAGCCACTGGGCAGTGGCCGCCTTGCCCCAGTGCATCCGTCCCTGCAGCACCAGGACGTGCCGCGAGTTCAGGATCTCTTTGGCACGGTCCACGACACTGGCCACGGGCACGAAGACCTGATGGAGCCGGTACAGCTCGTCGCGCCCGACCTGCCAGTGGGTCGCGCTGTCCCGCGCGATCGCCTCGCCAAGGATCGACCGCGCGCTTTGGCCTGCAGCGCTGACCGTTCCGCCGTGGACGTTCCCGAGCACGCCGATGTTGACCGTGACCTGGTGCGTGACGTCACGGAACCTGCCCAAGTCAGGGATGTCGCCGACATCCCGCGGCTGCTGCTCCTGCTCTCCCGCACCCTCACGGTCACCCGGCCCAGGGGTGTCACCAGCGGCTTGAGCGGACTGCCGCAGCGCTGGGTGCGGGTCGGTCCCTCCGGGCTGATCGGCGCTGTCTTGCGTGTCCTTGGACATTGCCGGGGTTCCGTGCGGCTGGATCAGGAGCGTGCCTACCGATCACGGTCTAGCTGCTTGCCGATGCCGGTGATCGTGCCTCCGTGAATTGAGCCGGCCTGCACGCCGATGTTGACCTCATCAGCGATGTTGACCTGCTGCGAGCGCGCGTTCGTGGTGAGTACGCACTCGAGTTCGGCCAGCAGTTGCGGGTCGGTGGTCAGGACACGTTCCAGCTGGAGCCGCACGGTGTTCTGTGCGGCGGGATCGGCTGGGACCGCGGCCAGGTCGTTGGTCGCCTGTTGCAGGGCGGGATCGCGGGCGACCCGATGGCGCAGGCGTGCCCACAGCTCCTTGGCGAGTTTCCATCCCTCGGCGTCGATTCGGTTGCCAACCTCGTCGATAGTGCGCTCGACAGCGGCTTCACCGATTCGGCCCAGCAGCGACATGAACGGAGTGAGCGCCGGAACGACAGCCTCGGCCACTGCAGTGATCTCCATGCGCACCACCAGCCCTGAAGGCTCCTTGGCCGTCCTGATCGGTTGATCAAGACGAACAGGAGTATCCAAGCAAACATCGCGGACGCGGTCAAGTAGCCACAACAGGTATAGGCCCAGGTGCAGCTGAGCAGGTAGTTGTCGGGTCTCGCTGAGCCGCCGGAACCCGGTGCGAGATGACGCAGAGATTAGGTGCTGTCCACTGCGTCGAAGGGAACATCGCATGCGCGACAGCCACCCGCAGCTCAGTCTGTCCGAGCTGGCCGAAGGCGACACAAGCGGTTCCGCCGCCTCATCGTCAGCAGGTCGTGAGAAGAAGTATGGCGTTCGCTCGCTGTCTGAGGCACGCGCGAATGGCGGTGCGGCCACGAGGAGTACCCTCCGGTGCCCGCGGGCGGAGCGATGTGTCGCCGTGGAGCACCACGGACGTCGCGGTCCTTGTAGCTGCTGGCTGGCGGTGGTGCGCCACCAACTGCCAATGGTTCTGCATCTGCGGGTCGCAGGCGTGGCGGGGCGCCTGTCCCAGTTGCCGGCGATCCATCCAGCGGGAGGCCGCGCGTCGATCCTCCGGGTTGCCGACGGCTACCACCGAAATGTTGGAATCCGCTGGGCAGGTGGGCGGCAGGTGAGCGCCACGACCACGATCGAGTGGACCGAGGTTCTCTGCACCAAGAGATCCGTCCGTCAACTCACGCTTTCGCCCTCACCGACCACTCCGCGTGACTGCCTGGTTGTGTGTGCGCCACAGGCGTCGTGCACGCCCGCAGCGGGGACGCTACTCGTCGGCCTCGGAGCTGTGGGGCCGATGCTCGCCGGCGGGTCGTTGGAGCTCATCGACGGCCCGCTCCGCCCGGCGCCGGTACCGATTGGCGACCAGCGTGACCAGCACAACAACTGCAAGGACGCTTCCGTCCAAGTACAGGGGCCGGCCCAGCAGGGGAAACAACACCAGGGCAAGAGCGATGAAGAGGTAGGTCAGCAGCAGCCGTCGGCGGCGAGCGGACCTCGACTGGTGGCGGCCAGGCTCATGCTGGGCCTGCGACATGGCATTCCTCCTGGGATCCGTCACCTGGCGATGGTTGCATTGGCCCGTGCCGATGGTGCGGTGCCGCATCGTGATGGTCGTCTGCCACGAAATCGGCTGTCAATCGGCATCGCGGCAGCTCGTTGGGCCTGCGCACCGCCTGCCGCTGCGCCGGGATGGTGGGAGTGGAGCGCGCCGCCATGAGCACCGCCACCAAGATCGAGTGGACCCGCGGCGACGACGGCTCGGCGGGCGCGACCTGGAACCCGCAACAGTCCGCGACAGTCCAGCTACCCGGAGGAAACGACCTCCTGCACGCCAAGGTGGCCAGGTCCTATGTGGGCGCAGGTGTGGGCGGTCATGGCGCTCACCGCACAGCACACCTACCAGGTGCTCACCAAGCGACCCGAGCGCTACGCCAAGGTCCTCGACGGCCCCTGCCGCTGCGGCGGCGGCCACCGACCCGGCATCCACTTCCGCAGCCAGGTCCAACACCACACCCGCCGACTCGGTCGCGAGGTCGACCTCATGGGCCACAGGCCGCTGGACAACGTGTGGCTCGGCACCTGTGTCGTTATGTTGAGCTTTCGTTGCTCACATAGCTCTGAGCTGCGGTTTTGCGATGTGGGCATGTCCATCGCGCGGCGCTGGCCTGGCGGCATGGCGCGTCAGTGGCTCCCGGCGATTGCCCGCCTGACCGGTCACGCCGGTCGGACCTTAACGTTTGATCCGGCCGCGGATCGACAGCACCGCCAAGCCCAGCAGCACCGGCCCGGTGAGTCGGAGCCCGACACGCAGCAGCTCCCCCGGCAAAGTGAGTTGCCCGGCCAGCTGACGGGCCTTGCCCTCCAGCGAGACGGTCGCTTGCAGCGCGTAGAGCCAACTCGCTACCAGCGATGGATGCGGATGGTGGAAGCCAACTCGACTGAAACACACCCCCACCAGCCCGATCACCACCGCGAAGGCGGCCAACGCGCGCCAGGCCCGCAGCCCATAGCCGGCCACCAGCCAGTACAGCCACAGCACCAGGCGCTCAGCTCGTGGCGTGTCACGGTCGTGGCGGCGCATCTCCATCTCGCCGTAGTAGAAGTCGGCGGCGCCGGGCTCGTCCTTGGCGTCCTCGCGGCCCTTGCGCAGCGCCCGATACAGGTTGGCGATCTGCCCTGCCTCGAGCCCGATGATCCGCCCCTCGACCTTGAGCCAGGCCGGAGGTCGGTGCGGCGGGCGATACCACGCCAGCGGCTTGGCTCGAGACCTAATGGTGCGAGGGGTCTGTCGCCAGCGGTGCTCTTCGGCGATGGTCTTGCGGGTGGTCCACCGCCAGCCGCCGGGGGCGACAGCGAACTCGCATCCCTCGATGCGGAGCTGGTCGAGGTGGTAGGCGCCGGCGAACACGCAGGCGCGAAGATTGGTGTTGGCGATGGTCAGCCCGGCCACGTCGGCGCCGCGCACCGACAGCAGCCGAGGCTGCTCCGCAAGGATGACCTCGGGCATGGCGCCGCCCGGTCCGTAGAGGTCCTGGATGACCATGAAGGGGAAGTCTGGGGTCTCGACCATGAGGCCGTGGGAGGTGGTCGCCCGCAGCCGCGTCACCTCCAGCGCCCAGCGGTCCTCATCGAGGCCGACAAAGCCAGCCGCGCCAGTCAGCAGCGATGGGGCCGCCAGGTCGGCGTTGTCCAAGACGATCTCCGCGAAGCGCGCTCGCAGCTGCACTCCGGCCAGGAACCGGGCTTGCCGGCAGCACACCGCCGCGGCGGCGACCTGGATCTGGGCGCGCTCGTGGAAGACCGCACCGTCCAGCACCAGGCTCTTGCGCACCAGTATCGGGCCCAGTTGCCGAGCATGGTGGAAGGTTGCCCCGACGAAATAGGCGCCGCGGTTGGCCCTCGCCCTGGTGAACCAGGCATCGCCATGGAAGATTGCCCGGTCGAAATCGGCTTCTTCCTGGAAGCGGGCCTCGACGAACCGGGCCTCGCTCTTGAAGGTTCCCCCCTCGAACCAGGCATCGCCCTTGAAGGTCGCCCGGTGGAATGCGGCGGTGCCCTCGAAGGTCGCCCCGATGAACCCGGCGTCACCCTCGAAGGTCACCCCGCCAAACGAGGCGGTGCCCTCGAAGGTCGCCCCGAAGAACCCGGCGGTGCCCTTGAAAACCGTCCCATAGAACCCGGGCCCACTCTTGAGGGTTGTCTTGCCCTCGAGGGTCGCTTTATCGAACCGGGGGTTGGTCAGGACTGGTTGGCCGTGGTCGTTCTTGGGGGCGGCGGCAAGGAGCCGCTGAAGCAGTTCCTTTGTGATCGGAACGCCGCGCGCGTCGATGCGGCCGTCCTCGCCGAACCGCTTGAGCGCCATATCGAGGTCTTGCTCACTGGCGTGCGCCCAGCACTTGCCACCGGTTGGCAGAAGGACGCCGATGCAGTCCTCCTCCGCGCATTTTTCCCAGTCGACGTTGCGATCTGCCATGGGGTCCTCGCTCGTGCTCTGCGTGCCGGCACACTTCCACGCCGGGACCGCGTTGAAAAGACCAGCAACGCTGTCTTTGTGACGCCGCCCGCGTCCAGTTGCCCGCGCTGGTCGCCAAGGTCGAGCGCCTCCGCGCGATTCAGCAGGCAGCGCCGTCGGCCGTGCGCCTCCGCGAGCCGGCCCCGATGCCTGACCACATCGACCGGTTCGCCTCAACGGAGGACCCCAACGCCGCGCTGTCGCGCGACGAGCTGCGACGCGGGATCACCACGCTCGCTGACGCCGTGGAGTCCACGAGGGTGCGGTCGGGGAGGGGTCGAGGTGACCACGGGCTCCAAGATCGAGTGGTGTACCACACGTTCAACCCCTGGTGGGGGTGCGCTCGTGTGTCGCCCGGCTGCCGGTTCTGCTATGCCGAGCGTGACGCCCGCCGCTATGGGCACCAGGTGTGGGGTCGGCATGGCCCGCGGCGGCTGCTGTCGGAGGCGAACTGGCGGCTGCCGCTGCGCTGGGACCGGGACGCCGAACGTGCCGGCGTGCCCGCGCTGGTGTTCTGCGCGTCGATGGCCGACGTCTTCGAGGATCACCCGCAGGTCGTCGAGCCACGGCAGCGGCTGTGGCGGCGGATCGAGGACACGCCGCACCTGCGCTGGCTGCTGCTGACCAAGCGCCCCGAGAACGTCCCGGAGATGGTGCCCTGGGCGACGGCATGGCCGGAGCAGGTGTGGCTAGGCACGAGCGTGGAGACCCAGCGGTATGCGCTGCAGCAAGCTGACCTCGGAAGGGCGAGCTTGGTTCGCTTCACCCTTGGTGAAAGTCTGTGGTCGCCATCTGGTGTGGGCTGGCTCCTCTGGTTCGGGCCTTGGGTTGGTGGCATGTCGTGCTGCGTTGGTGCGGCGGCGTGTAGGTCGTCTTGGTGGTACTCGTCCTTCTTGTGGTTGGTGCTGGGCTTCCTGTTGCTTGTGTCGTTGGGAGTTCTCGAGGCGGCCGGCCGATACTCAGAAGCCCGCGTCAGACGCCAGTAAATGCTTTGCGATGCTTGCACTCGATAGAGTGTTAGGATAAAATTCAGCCATGCCCCGGACCTCCGGGGCGCAAGAGCCATACGGGTGAGGTAGTGCGCCCACCCCGGCCCGGGCACGGTGCCCGAGAAAGGACCACGTCATGAGCGCACGCGCGAAGAAGCCGGCTGCCGCCGTGGAGCCGGTGGTTCGGCTCATTCCCATCGACAAGGTCGTCCCGCCCACCGAGAATCGCGACGATCTCGGCGACATGGAGCAGTTGACCGAGTCGGTCAAGGCGCGTGGGGTCGCGCAGCCGATTCTGGTCCGGCCCGGCGAGGGTACCTATCGGCTCGTGTTCGGCGAGCGCCGCTGGCGCGCGGCCAAGGCCGCCGGCCAGACGACCATCAAGGCCGAGATCCGCGACCTCGACGAGCTGGAGGCGACCTTCGAGCAGATCGCCGAGAACATGGACCGCAAGGACCTGACGAGCCTGGAGAAGGCCAAGGCGCTACGGCGGGCGCTGGACGCGGCCAAGCGGCAGGGCGTCCGGTTGGGCCAGCGGGAGTGGGCGGCCAAGCTGGGCAAGTCGCAGGCGACGGTGTCCAAGTACCTCACGCTGCTGGTCCTGTACACGCAGGTCCCGGCGTTCAAGCAGGCCTACGACGCCGGCCAGGCGACCGACACCGACGCCGTCCACCTCGGCAAGCTCGTGCGGCAGGTCGGCAAGGACCCTGCGTTGGTCGAGCGGGTCCTGAGCCGTGGCCTTCGCTTTGGGATGGAGAACGAGGTCAACTCCGAGCTGAAGGCCCACGAGCGCCGTGAGGCTCGCGCCAAGGTGATGGCCGAACTGGAGGAGCACGGTGTCATCCTGGCGCCGGACGACTGGCGCAGCAGCGGAGCGCGCAGCCTCGCCGGCCTCGGGCTGGATGCCGAGGCGCACCGCGGAGAGCCGTGTCATGCCGTGTGGGTCGACGGCGCCAGCCAGGTCGAGCCGATCTGCATGAACCCGGAGCGCCACGCGCCTCCTCCGGCAAGCTCGGCTCCCTCCAGCCAGGCAGGAGGCCTCGCTGACGCGAACCCCTCGCCGGGTATCGCCGCGACGCAGGCCGCGAAGGGCTCCTCCAGCAGCGGCGGCGCGCCGCCGTCCTCAAGCGACGGCAACGGCGCGGCGGCCCAGGAGGCCGAGCGTCGGCAGCGCGAAGAGGCCGAGCGGCGGGCGCGTGAGGAGGACGAGCGACGCCGGCGGCAGGAGGCGGAGCAGGCTCGGGCGAACGAGCTGGAGGCGGCCGGCGACAAGCGCTGGGAAGCGCTCCAGACCTGGCTCACCAGCAGCGGCCGCCTTTCCAGGCCATTGTCCGACGGCTACCTGTTCTGGCAGGTCGTCAACCTGCTCGCTGGCCACGGGTCATTCGCGGCCAACGCCTGCGGCCTGCTCGGGGTCGAGGTTGGCGAGCCCGGGTCATGGAATGCCCTGCTCGGCCAGGCCAAGAAGGGCACCGAACAGCTCCGCCGTGCCGCGCTCGCACTCGTGGTCGCCTGGGCCGAGGATCGAGTCCGCACCGAGCAGGACTGGCTGGATCCCTTCGTCCAGGAACACTACCGGCTGCTCGCCGAGCTCGGCTACGAGCCCTGCGAGGTCGAGACCCAGGAGCTCGCTGCGGCCCAAGGCGAGAACGACCCCGAGGCGCCACGCCAGGACCAGGCCGAGCCCCGGCGATAGCTGACATCGCCCTTGGCCAGGTGGAGCCACCCGCAGCGATTCGGCTCCACCTGGCCGACCCATCCATCCGCAGGCCTTCCACGAGCGAGGAGGAAGGTTCCCGTGCCTGCTGAGACCAGCGCTCCCCACGACGAGTCCCCTGAAGGACGGCATCGTCAGCGAGGTGATTCTGCACGAATCAGCCGGCCCGCAGCCTCGATGGGCCTTGATGGGCGACTGCGACCGCGCCGCCCTGTCGACCGACGCTCACTACCCCTGGCCTCGTCGCTCCTCCGCGCATCTCCGCGCGGATCCATGCAGCGGCTGGTCGCCGCGCTGGAGCACGCGTGGGCGGCGATCAGGGAGCATCATGCTGAGATCCCCGAGGTGGTCGTGCTGATCGGGACTGGCATCGAACGCGGTGGGGTGCTCCGCAAGCTCGGCCACTTCGCCGCCCGACGCTGGCGCCTGGCCGGCGGCGGGGAACGGTCGGAGATCCTGGTCGCCGGCGAGGGCCTGGACCGCTGCCCTGACACCGTCCTGGCCACGCTGCTCCACGAGGCCGCGCACGCACTGGCCTTCACCCGCGGGATCCGCGACACCTCCCAGCGCGGCCGCTACCACAACCGCCGCTTTGCGGCGGTGGCCGCCGAACTCGGCCAGCAAGCGATCCCGCTGTGCCCCTATGGGCTGGCGGCGACGACCATGCTCCCGGCCACCCAGGCCCGCTACGCCGCCGTGCTGGACGAGCTGGCCGACGCGCTGGTGCTGTGGCGAGCGGTCGAGCCTACCCGCACCGGGACCACCCGCAGGCGTGCCGAGCCGTCGGTGCTCTGCCTGTGCGGCTGCCCGCGGCAGATCCGCCTACGTTGGTCGGTCCTTCACGGTGCACCGGTCCTCTGCGGCGAATGCGGTGCACCGTTTCTTCCCCGGTCCCTTCGGCGTTGACCCGTGCCCGCTACACTCTCGGTCCAGCGAGTGCAACCGCGGGTGACCAGGAGGCGACGCGCGCTGACCAGAACCTACCTCGGTGCCAGCCGCGCCGCCGAGGTCCTGGGCTGCACCCAGGGATGGCTGTGGCGCCTGCGCAGCCAAGACCCCGACTTTCCCGCTCACAGCGTCGAGATCCACGAGCCCAAGGCCGCCTTCCTCGGCTGGACGGAAAAGTCCATCCACGCCTACGACGAGCGCAGACGCGCACGGCACGGCCGGCCCGGCGATGCCAAGTCAGCCCGACCCGCGCCCGCGGTGTTCATCGGCGTCAACCGGATCGCCGAACTGCTCCAGGTGACCCGCTCCCGCGTCCTCCAGCTCCGCGACAGCGACCCCCAGTTCCCCCCCGCCACAGTCAAGCTCCTGGAGCGGACCCGCATCCGCGAGGGCTACCACGAACGCGCCGCCTGCGACTACGCCAAGCAGCGCACGCCAACCCCGGGCCGGCCGGCCAAGGCGACCGCCCAGTAGGCTAGGCTCCTGGCTGTTCGCTGCACCAACCCTGCAGGAGCCCAAATCCCAGATGCCTGCCGTCCTGGCCCGCGCCATCGTGGCGTTCATCAACCTGGTCCGAGAGGCCGAGACGCGCCAGCAGGACCGCACCCGCCTTCGCGGCGCAGCCGAAGAGGCCGCCCTGGTCCTGCTCCAGCAGCTCCGCACGGGCGACCGCGCCGAGGTCGGCGGGATCGTCTACCAGGCCCAGCAGGTGATCCTGGCCGAGCCCACCGCCAGCACACCGGAAGGCGCCATCGACCGCCACGGCGCCCCAGCCCTCCTGCGCGACAACCACGTCCTGGTCATCGCCGAGCGCGCCGAACGCGGCCGCGGCCCCAGCCGGACACGATCCAAGCCCACCGGCGCCCAGCAGCTCGCCCGCCGCCAGCCTGCCCGGCCCGGCGACCCTGCCACCGCCGAGGTGCGCATGGCCACCGACCAGGACCGCATCGCCTTCGCCCACGAGCTCGGCGCCGTCATCGAAGCCTTCAACCTCACGGTCGCCGCCGAGGCCGGCCAGCTCCGCTCCGCCACCACGGACCTCCTCGCTCTTCTCACCGAGTAGCTCGACGAGAGGTGACTCTGGGGACTTTCTCCAGCCGCTATGGACTGATTCCCTGTCGGGAGTTCGATCGAGGATGACAAGCCGGAGACCGGCCAGCCAGGAGGCGTGCCCTTGACGACCTGCTTCACGCTCACGATCGACTGCGCCGACGCGGACCGGATGATGCGGTTCTGGACCACGGCGCTGGGCTACAAGCCCAAGGACCCGCCCGAGGGGTTCGATGACTGGTGCTCGTACTTCCGCAGCATCGGGGTGCCGGAGGAGGAGCTGCGCGGCGAGTGCACCGCCTACCTGGTGGACCCGGAGGGCGTGCTGCCGCAGATTTTCCTCCAGGAGGTGCCCGAGGCGAAGGTGGTCAAGAATCGCATCCATTTCGACCTGCGGGTGGGGGGCGGGCTCGAGGTGCCGGTGGCCGTCCGCAGGAAGCGGGTGGAGGCTGAGGTCGACCGGCTGGTCCGTGCCGGCGCGACCCGGCTGCGTACCTCGGACGAGGAGGTAGCGGACCGCTACTTCGTGGTGATGCAGGACCCTGAGGGCAACGAGTTCTGCCTGAGCTGATCCGCCAGACAGCGCGCTTCCGGACCTACTGCCCAGCTTGCTGGAATGCGCGGCCCGGTTGATTGCTCACCCAGCTAGATCGTTGACCGGGAATTCGGTGCAGGTCAGGCGATGTTGTGGCACGCCGTCGCCAACCCGTCACAGACAGGCGAAGGGCGTCCAAGATCGACGTGTGTGAACACGTCGAACCGTGGAGGTCCTCGTGATCGCCGA
>WNGM01000582.1_pt1 | contig 45365 bp, 33 predicted proteins | sample 5400571 | NCBI WGS metagenome assembly WNGM01 (sample SAMN13153378, study PRJNA577476) | soil metagenome | isolation source: 100 cm soil or saprolite under Garry oak tree replicate 2 | place: USA:California | collected 2016-06-15 | reverse complement strand
CCGCCGCGGCGCCGGACGGGGCGGGCAACCTGGTCATCGCCGAGCTCAACAGCCAAACCGGGCTCGGCGGCACCCGGCTGCGCGTCGTCGCAGGCACGACCGGGACCTTCTACGGCCAGGCGATGATCGCAGGCGACATCTACACGATCGCCGGGAACGGCACCCACGGCACCGGAGATCAGGGACCCGCCGCCCAGGCCAGCTTCGGCCGCTTCGGGCCGGGGGTCGCCGTCACAGGTTCGGGCGCGATCGTAGTCGCAGACGGCACGCGGATCCGCGAGATCTTCGACAGCTAGCCCCCTGCTGTCCTGTGCCAGCGAATCTGAGCCATTGCCGGCGCGAAATGGCTCATATTTGCTGGCAGCCAGACGCTCACAATTGCACAAGGCTGTCCCACGTCAATCGACTTTGCTCAGCTCAGGCCTGTGACCTGCGGTAAGGAATCTCGGATGACAAGTCGCCCCAGCCGTGATGCCCTATTTGCCTGGTTCTCCCGCCGTGCGGGAGTCGCTTGTGCCAGTGAAGGTTGCTCGGGCAAAAGCCCAGCCAGACATCACCGTTGGGCTCGCACGTTGCATAACGGTGCACACGCGCCGTTGCGCTGACGGCGAGCCGAGGAAAGTTGAGTGGCAGATGACGGCCGACGAGGACGATTGAATGACAAAAAGGAAAGTTTGCTGACACGGGACAAAGGCCTTGCCAATCAAACCGAGCCAGCACAGGTCAGCAGCCTGGCCGTGGCTCAGATCCCCTGGCACAGGACAGCTGGCCGGGCGGCGGGATGAGAACGCCCGGGCCGGCCTGCAGGATGGTGGGATGGAGGAGTATCTCGGGCTGTGGGGCCGGGCCGAGGTGATCGGGCCATTGGGCGGCGGGAACCGCAACTCGGTGCTGGAGGTCCGGATCGGCGGGCGGCGGCTGGCGGCCCGCAGGTCCCGGCGCGAGGCGGCCAGCCTGGACTGGGAGATCGCGCTGCTGGATTTCCTCGCCGGCCGTGGCCTGCGCGTGCCGGTGGCGGTGCCGGCCCTGGACGGGCGCCGTCACGTCGACGGCGTCGTCGTGCAGACCTGGGTCGATGGCACGCCGCCCCGCGAACGCGACTGGCCCGCGGTCGCGGCCGCCTTGCGCGCCGTGCACGGGCTGACCGCGGGGTGGCGGCAGCGGCCCGGCTTCGCGTCCACCCGCGAGCTGCTCACCGCCGGCGGCGGCGATGTCGACCTCACCCAGATGCCCGGCGACGCGGTTGCCGTCTGCCGCCGCGCCTGGACCGCGCTGGCCGGCACGCCCGAGGCCGTCGTGCACGGTGATCCGGGCCCCGCGAACATCCGCATCACCGGTGCGGGAGCGGGCCTGCTGGACTGGGACGAAGCCCGCGTTGACCACACCGACCTCGACCTGGCCGAGCTCCCCGGCACCCACCTGCCGCCGGAACGGCTGGCCGCGGCCCGCCTGGCCGCTACCGCCTGGGAAGCCGCCAACGGCTGGCTCGTCGAGCCGTCCTACGCACGCCGCCAGCTCGCGCTCCTGCGGGCCGGCCAGCACAGCTTCAGCTGACCCGGGCACCGCGAGCCAGGCCGGCCAGGCGCCGAGGCCGCCTCGCCCAGGCACCACGGACCTGCGGTCCGCCGTGACCACCTTCCCGCCCGGGCGCGGTCTGGCGATGTCAAACCCGAACTGGCCCCCCAGGGCGGAGGTTAGTGGCCCCGCCCGCGGCGGCGCGGAGAAGCGTCTGCCTGAGTAATGATCACCCGTGCGATCGGCGATAGGTGGCGGGCCTTCAGGTTTGCGTCCACCATCCGTCGGCCAGGACCAGCCACAGTCCCAGGTACCTGATCCCCGGAAGTGCCTGCTGCAAGCCGGCCTTGATCAGTTCCGCGCGATTCTGCTTGGTCTCGAGCCGGCTCGGGTAGAGCTTGGTCCGCACCTCGATGGCGCAGTTCAAGTCGCCGACGTCAAAGGGGCCCTTGGCCCGGAAGCGAATCTCGAGGTCACCGGGCTCGGGAGGGCCGACGTCCGGGTCCTCCGGGCATGCGACCGCTTCCGCCACGAGGCCGGGCAACAGTTCTGCGAGCTGCCTGAGCATCGGCCCGGTGATCGTGCTGTCGTAGACAACCTCGACGAAGGGCACCCAAGATTGTCCCGCGGTCACGGACCGGCTCGCAAACCACGCGACCGTTCCCCCGGACCGGGAAGCCCGCTTCACCACCGCCGAAAACGAAGAGTTGAACCGAACAACAGCCGCTCAGACTGTCCGAGTCGAACCTTCGAAGCCCAGCCAGCACCACACGCCGCACGAAGACCTCAACTGAACGCGACATGGAGGATTGGGGCGCGCTTGTCCTGTCCAGCCGAAGGATGCGAGATCCAGACTTAGGTTGCGAGTGATCTTGCGAGGTCCGAGATTACCTTACGAGTCGCTGCCAGGCTTCGGGTTCGCGCGGGCGGGGAGTGTCCAGCGAGGGCGGATCGGCCGTGCCGCTCGGCGTTGCCCGGCCTGGGCGGCCCGCCGAGTGCGAGTCCTTGCCTCAGAGGTGTCCGAATCGGGGTTGTATCTCGGCCAGCGTCGCGCCGTTCTCGTTAATGGCTGCGGCCTGGTAGTCGCCGTGGTCGGCGAGCGCGTCGCCCAGCTCCGCGAGCGCCTCGGCGGCAATGCCCGGGTCAGGGGATGCGGCTGCCTTCTGGTACAGCGGCAGGGCGCCGTCGTAGTCCCTGAACTCCAGCCGCCGGTGGGTGGCCAGGCGGATCAGGGCGCGCCGGTTCCCGGCATCGACAGCGCGTTCGAGCGCGGTCCTGGCCAGTTCCGGCTCATCCGCCCAAAGCAACTCATCGAGCTCGGCGAGGGCCTGGCCGTCGCCGGACTCCAGCTGCTGCCGGTAATGCCGACCCAGCACCAGGGCTGCCGCCGACGCGAGCCCGGGGTCAGCCTCCAGGCGTTCCTCGATGTAGCTGTCCAGCGCGTCCCACGCTGGGCTGGTGTCAGGCCGGCCGATCACGGCTCCCAGCGGGGCCGGATCCCGGAGCCCGCCGCCGCGCCGCCGAAGATCAGCCTGGCCAGATCACGGCCGGCAGGCTGCGGCCCCGCGTCCCGGCCACCAGCAGCATCAGCCTGCACGCGGTCGCCAAATGCCCGGACCGCCTCCGCGACGAACCAAGGAGCCAGATCCGCCCCGGCCACCCATCCTCCTGCCAGCGACCCCGCTGATCGCACGATCCACGATCAGCCTCAGTGCAGCAGAATAGGGCACGAGTCCACACTGACCGGGGCCTCCGGCGATCGCCGAGATCGCAGCCTGAATCTGGACTTCAGTACACCGGCGCGTCCAGACCTACCGTGCGAACCCCAGCTCAGCGTGCATCAGCCGTGCAACCTTCAACGGGACAGGACAGCGCTAGAGACGATCCGCCTCTGCGACGAGCACAGGAAGCGCGGAAGCTCAGGCTCGGGACGCCTGGAGAATACAGCCATCCCCTGCGCGGCTGTCGTAACCGAGCACCTCGTCACAGTCCGGCCGAGCACTCGCCGCACGCGACGCCACGTTGAACCCCGCGTGCGGAGCGAGTGATCCGCATGCGGTGGCGTGCGGCCATGGATCTGGGCCTGTGCGGCTCCCACGCTGATCACCGCAGGCAACCGCGGCGTCGGCCCAGCCGTAGCGGACGGCCTAGCCGTGCATGTTGTCCTGCCTGCTCCCCACCGTCACCTGTGGAGGTTGCTGCCAGCTTCTGCCATGCTAGATTCTGATTTAAATAAGCTAACTCAGTTCGACGATCGGTTGTGCAACGATGGCGAGGATCGCCGTGACATTGCTGGCGCGGCAACAGTGACGCGGCGGCACCCGCGCGGCGAGGCAGGTGAGACGCTGTTCGGTGAGTGGTGGCCGGATGATCAGCAGCTCTTCCAGGACAGCGTCGCCCGCCGGTCGGCGGCCAGCCGTGGTCGCCGCAAGGCCGGGCGCCGGCCGGCACAGCCAGGTAGCCTGCCGCCCGGGTACGCCCAAGATGCGCTGTTCTCAGCCGAGGATCTGCTAGCCGCCGAAAGAGGCGAGGATGAACCGGTACGGCCTGATGGCCCGGGAGCACTGGGAGCGCTGGCTGCCCGTCCGGTACGCGGCGATCGAGGATCCGGACAGCTTCTTCTCGGATATGGGGAACCGGGTGGCGGAGCGGATCGACCAGCTGGCGCGCCAGATAGCGGGCGACGACCAGCCCGGAGAGGGATACCTGGGCAAGGCCGGCCGTCTGGGCCAGGCCCGGCAGCAGGCGGAGGAGATCGTGCTGACCGAGACGGTGCTGCTGCAGCCAGAACCCGGAGCGGAGGAAGCCGAGAGCAGCAAGGAAGACAGGGAACCGACGAGCCCGGCATAGCAGCCGGCCGCCCGGCCTGCTTCCGCCCCGCCAGCCAGGATGACCTGGCGCCGTCCGGCACGGTCAGCCGGGTCAGGGCCAACCTCGCCGCCCTGACAACGCTGCGGGCCATCGGGCGTGACCACCGGACCGCTTCCGCTCACGACCAGCGCGTCCTGGCGCGGTGGTCTGGCTGGGGCGCCGTCCCCGAGGTATTCGATGACAGCAGGACCGAGTTCGCCTGGGCCCGTGATCAGCTCAGCACCATTCTCACGAGGCCGCAGATGGCAGCAGCTGCCCGCAGCACGCTCAACGCGCACTACACCGACGCCGCGTTGGTCCAGGCGATCTGGGCAGTCGCCAACCAGCTCGGCTTCGACGGCGGTCTTGTCCTGGAACCGGGCTGCGGATCGGGGAATTTCATCGGGTTCGCGCCCGCGACCGTGCAGATGACCGGTGTGGAGCTCGAGCCGACCACGGCGGCGATCGCCGCGGCCCTGTACCCCGGCGCCGCGATCCACCCGGTCTCTTTCGCTGACTTCCGCGTCCCCGACGGGGCTTTCGATCTCGTCCTCGGCAACGTCCCGTTCGGGAACATCGCACTGCACGATCGGCGGCATAACCGGTCCGGGCACAGCATCCATAACCACTTCATCGTCAAGGCCCTGCACCTCACCCGCCCCGGCGGACTGGTGATGGTTCTGACTTCCCGGTACACGATGGACGCCAGGAACCCGGCCGCACGCCGCGAGATCGCATCCCTCGCTGACCTTGTCGGCGTGCTGCGGCTGCCTGGCGGCGCCCACCAGCGGGCCGCTGGCACCAGTGTCGTGACCGACCTGCTGATCCTGCGCCGCCGTGAGCACGGCCGCGAACCGGATCCCGTCGCGTGGGAGCAGGCGCCGATGACCAGCCTGAGCGGCGCGCTGGTCCCGGTTAACGAGTACTTCCTCGAGCATCCGGGCGCGGTCGTTGGCACACTCGGCACGGCTGGCGGCGTCTACCGAGCTGACGACCTGGTGGTTACCCCCGTCGGCGACACGATCGCCGGGTTCACCGCCGGACTCACGCGCATCGCCGCAGACGCCGGCACCCGCAACCTCACCATGGCGCCCACGTCGGCCGAGCCGGCAGCCCGACCGCAGCCGGCGATGACCTCCCGGCACCCGGATGGCCACCTCGGCACCTGCGAGGACGGCACGTTCACCGAGGTCGCCAGCGGAGTGGCCCGGCCCTTCGCGGTGCCGCGCAGCCAGGCAGCCGAACTGCGGGCCTTGCTCCGGCTGCGTGACGTCACGGTACGGCTCCTTGAAGCGGAGGCCGCTTCACCGGAAGACACCGCCGATATTCAGCACCTCCGCAGCGAACTCGGGCGGCGCTACGACGGCTATCTGCTGGGCTACGGCCCGGTAAACCGCTTCACTGTCCGCCGGACCGCGCGCACCGACCCGGCAACCGGCGAGCCGGTAATGGCCCGCGTTGCGCCACCGCAGGGCGGATTCCGCGGCGACCCGTTCGCTCCGCTGGTGTACGCGCTGGAGGAATTCGATCCGGCCGGCCAGCGGGCGGCGAAATCAGCCATTTTCTCGAGCCGGGTGGTGGCACCGCGCGTTCCGCGACTGGGTGCCGACACAACTGCGGATGCCCTGGCGATCTGCCTCGATTCGCATGGCGAGGTCCGCCTGGATGAAATCGCCCGGCTGCTCGGCGTCAGCGCGGAGGAAGCGCGCGCCGCGCTCGGCGCGCTGGTCTTCGACGATCCCGGATCGGGTCGCCTGGTGCCAGCGGCTGAGTACCTGTCGGGGAACGTCCGAGACAAGCTTCAGGCTGCCGAGCAGGCCGCCAGGAAGCATTCCCGGTTCGGGGTTAACGCGGCCGAGCTTCGCAAGGTGATTCCCGCAGACCTCGGCCCCGGCCAGATCGACGCCCGCCTCGGCGCGGCTTGGATCGACGCGGACCACGTGAAGCAGTTCCTGCGCGAGACCCTCGACGACCCGAAACTGCGGGTCGAGCATCCCGGCGGGCAGGTCTGGGCGGTCCGCGGCCAGACCGCGACGGTCCTGGCCGCTTCGACGTGGGGCACAGACCGCTACCCGGCGCCTCAGCTGGCTCAGGCGATCCTCGAGCAGCGCAAGATCGAGGTCCGCGACCTCATCCATACTCCGGACGGTGACCGAAGCGTCCCCAACGTCGACGCGACCCTTGCCGCCCAGGAGAAAGCAGCCGAGCTGGCCGAGCACTTCGCGGCCTGGGCCTGGCAGGACCCGGCACGGGCCGCCGTCCTCGCCCGCGCCTACAACGACCGGTTCAACAACCTGGTCCTGCGCAGCTACGACAACGCCGAGCTGACCCTGCCCGGGCTATCGCTCGCGTTCCGGCCCCGCCCGCACCAGGTCGCCGCCGTTGCCCGGATGATCAGCGAGCCCGCCGTGCTGCTCGCGCACGAGGTCGGCGCGGGAAAGACCGCCGAGATGATCATGGGCGTGACGGAGCTGCGGCGCCTGGGCCTGGCCCGCAAGCCCGCGATCGTCGTGCCGAACCACATGCTGGAACAGTTCGCCCGCGAGTGGCTGCAGCTGTACCCGCAGTCCCGGGTGCTGGTGGCACGCCGCGACCAGCTCCGCGGCGACCGGCGCCGCCTGTTCGTCGGCCGGTGCGCGACCGGTGACTGGGACGGGATCGTCATGTCCCGGTCGGCCTTCGAGCGCATTCCCCTCAGCCCGGCCGAGCAGGCCGCCTACATGGAGCGGCAACTTGACCAGCTGCGCGAGTGGATTGCCGTGGCAAAGAAAGGCGAGGGCCTGTCGGTCAAGCGGCTCGAGGCCGCGTTACTGCGAGCCGAGGAACGGCTGCGCGCCAGGCTCGACTCCGCCAGGGACCCGGGCATCACGTTCGAGGCGACCGGGATCGACTACCTGTGCATCGACGAGGCCCACGGCTACAAGAACCTGCGTACCGCCTCGAACATCACCGACGCCGCGATTGACGGGTCCATGCGCGCGTCAGATCTGGACATGAAGATCGACTATCTGCGGCGGCGCAACGGAGCGCGAGTGGTCACCTTCGCGACCGCGACACCGATCGCCAACTCGGTCACCGAGGCCTACGTGATGCAGCGGTACCTGCGGCCGGACCTGCTCGATGCCGCCGGGATCTCGGTGTTCGACACCTGGGCCGCGACGTTCGGGCAGGTCGTTACCCAGGTTGAGCTGGCACCCGAAGGCGGCGACAGCTTCCGGGTCAAGAGCCGGTTCGCCAGATTCCGCAACGTGCCGGAGATGCTCCGCATGTGGCACGTGTTCGCTGACGTCAAGACGGCCGCCGACCTGAGCCTGCCCGTCCCGGCGATGGCGCCGCGTCCGGGCGACGGACACCGGGTACCTGAGACCGTCACCGTCGAGCCCTCCGGGGAGCTGATCAGCTACGTCACCGACCTCGGCAGGCGCGCCGAGGCGATCCGCAACCGGGCTGTCGCTCCCGAAGTGGACAACATGCTCAAGGTCTCCGGCGACGGCCGCCGTGCCGCCCTGGACCTGCGCCTGGTCGGACTGCCGCAGGCGGTCCCCGGCAAGATCACCGCCGCCGCCCGCCGGATCACCGCGATCTGGCAAGCCCACCGCAACGACGAGTACCAGGCACCCGACGGCACTGCCTACCCGGTACGCGGATCGCTGCAGCTGGTGTTCTGCGACCTGGGGACACCCGGACCCGGATGGAACGCCTACCACGAGCTCCGCGAGCAGCTCACCGCGCGCGGGCTCCCCCGCGAGTCCGTCCGGTTCGTGCACGAGGCGAAATCCGACACCGACCTCGCCCGGCTCTTCGCGGCCTGCCGGTCCGGGCACGTCGCCGTCCTGATCGGATCCACCGAGAAGATGGGCGTCGGAACCAACGTCCAGGACCGCGCCGTCGCCCTGCACCACCTCGACGCCCCCTGGCGCCCGGCCGATGTCGAACAGCGCGAAGGCCGCATCATCCGCCAGGGCAACATGAACGACGAAGTCCAGGTCATCCGGTACCTCACCACCCGAAGCTTCGACGGCTACCTCTGGCAGACCCTCGAGCGCAAAGCCAGGTTCATCCATGACGTCATGTCACCCGCCATGAGGACCCGGGAAATCGATGACATCGGCGACACCGTCCTGTCGTTCAGCGAAGCCAAAGCACTGGCAACCAACAACCCGCTGCTGATGGACAAGGCGGCAGCCGACACCGACCTCGCCCGCCTCGTCCGCGCCGAACGCGCCCACTACCGCACCCAGGACACACTGCGCCGCGCCATCGACCGGCTCGAACATCGCATCGCCGAACAGACAAGACTCGCCCGTGACATTGAACAGGCCATCAGCCGCAGGGAAGACACCCGCGGCGAGGCATTCAGCATGACCGTCGGCAATCGCACCTGCAGCAAGCGCGCCGACGCCGGGCAGCGTCTGGTCGACAAGCTCAACCAGGAAGCAACGAACCAGCTCGGGTTCCGGCAGCGCACCTTCGACGCCGGTCAACTCGGCGGCTTCCCCCTCACGGCAAGAATCAATCGCACGCTCGACGAGGTGCACGTAACGCTGGCATTCAATGGCGCCCCCGGCACCGAGATAACCCTGGCCAGCGCAGACCTGGCAGAAACCGACGCCGTGGGTCTCGTAACCCGGCTGGAGAATCGGCTGGGCCGCCTCGACCAGGCGAAAGCCCAGGCGTTGTCCGACGCAGATAACGCCCGGAACGAACTTGACCATGCCGCAGCCAGCATCGGCAAGCCATTCCTGCATGCCGCCAGGCTTGCCGGGGCCCGCGAACGTGCGCGTCAGATCAGCGAGCAACTCGAAGCCGCCGCTCAACCCCAGCCACCAGCCGGACACGCCGGAGACTCCAAAGTGCCCGACACCGACGGCAGTCCTGGACGCGCGATGTGGCGGGGCCCGATCCCTCAGGACCGTGAAGCAATGTCGGAACACCGAAGCGATGGCGGCTCAGCCGCACTTGAGGGAACCGCCGCCGAACCCTGCAACTCGGCGTTCAGCGGCTACGCAGCCGACGAAGAGCGACGGCCGCGAGCCGCCCGGCCAGGTCATGACGTTGCTGAGAGAGAAGCAGGCGAATAGTACGAAATTCAGCTCCGTTGAGCACGGAGATCTATCGGACGTCAAGGCGAGCGGGCGGCAGAGTCAGTTTCCGGAACTCACCGGTCAAGCCCGCCTGGGCCGACCGAATGGGACCCGCCTCGCAGCAGCTGCGCGCAGCCGTCCCTCCCCAATCCAGCTCTCAATCGCAGCCATGTCCGCTCCCGCGCTGATGCACAGCTGCGCGATCTGCTCGGAGACGGCGGCATCGAGCTCATTCTCGTGCCAGCCAAGAAGCACTCCTGCGTGCTCAGCTAGAAGGTCCACACGCCCGCCGGTGACCTCAGCCAACTCCGCCAGCGCCGCTGCCTCCTGCTCTCCAGTCAGCGGACTAGCACGAGCATGCCGCCGAGTCACGCCCGCAATCCGCGCTAGCGTCAGCCGGTCTCGCTCATTCCTCGACATCGACCTAACGTAGAACACACGTTCGAATATGTCCAACGGCAGGTGACAGCACGAGCATCGCGCCGTCATCGCCAGGCCGCGGCGGACCAGCATGCGCCGGAACGCTTGCGTTGGTGTTCTAGTTTAAATAAGATTACTAAGAAGCTTTGACGCTGCAGGCAAGCCAGGCTCATTTTGAACGAAGGCTCGCACGATGACGGCCGAATCAGATCGGACTCTGAGGCAGGCACTGGCCTATGCCAGTCGTGGCTGGCCGGTCTTCCCGTGCCAGCCAGGCGGCAAGGAGCCAGCTACCAGGCACGGCTTCCACGACGCCACCACCGACCCTGACCAGATCCGCCGGTGGTGGCATCGCCAGCCCGCAGCAAACCTCGCCATCGCAACCGGCCTGTCAGGACCGGACGTCCTCGACGTCGACCAGCGCGGCCCGGCGGGCAGCGGCTTCGCCGCCTACGTCCGGCTCCAGGAAGCGGGACTGCTCGACGGCGCCAGCGCGATCGTCGCCACTCCCGGCGGCGGCCTGCACGCCTACTTTGCCGGCACCGCCCAAGCATCTGGCCGGCTCCCGCGGCAGCACCTCGACTTCAAGTCCCGCGGCGGGTACGTGCTCGCCCCGCCGTCCCAGGTCAACGGCAAGCCCTACCGGCTTGTTGCCCGCCAGGCGCAGCCCGGCTCCCTGGACTGGCCGACGGTCGTCTGCCTCCTGGACGCGGAACGGCCCTGCCTGATCCGGCAGCGCCATCCCGAGCCCGGCGATGCGAGTCACCTGGCCACTTGGGTCGAACGCTTGCGCGAGGGCAACCGCAACTCCGGGCTGTTCTGGGCCGCATGCCGGGCCGTGGAAGCCGGCCAGGCCGACGACCTCGACGCCATCGCCGCCGCGGCAGCCCGGGCCGGGCTGGAGGACCGCGAGATTCTCCGGACCATCGCATCGGCCAGGCGAGCCAGCCAGCTCACTCGGCACCGGACCGAACGCGAGGCTGCGCGATGACCCGTCGCACCCGCATCGGCTCTGGCATCTATGCCGAGCTCGACGGAACCCCTGAAGCCGCCCGCGAAGCTCGCAGGCTGGTCGGCGATCTGCTCGGCGACGACCATCCGTCGGCGCACGACGCAGCGCTGATCGTCTCTGAGCTGGTCAGCAACGCCATCACCCATAGCCGATCCGGTCAGCCGGGCGGCACCGTCCTTGTCGCGATCGAGGCCGCGGCCCAGCCGGGGGAGGTGCGCATCGAGGTCCGGGACGCGGGCGGCCCGCGGGCGCCCGTCCTGACCGCTGCCGATCCTGGTAGCGAGCACGGCCGAGGGCTAGCCATCATCAGCGCGCTTGCCGCTGAATGGGCCAGCGAGACCAGCCAGGCCGGGCGGGCCACGTAGTGCCGACTCAGCACCGGCCGGGGCGGGAACGTCACCGCAGCGCGTGTCCCGGACCGGGAGGCAGGCTGATGGCCCGCGGTCCTGCGTACTGCCGCCAGCCGAAGCCCGCTGGCTCACCGACATCACCGCCCGCCAGCACGTTCTCGCCTGGGCGGCCGTCCCGAGTCACGACAGCCAGCCCGCCAAACCGAAAGGCGCCGCCATGACCTCGTTACGCCGAGACCCAGAAGAACGACTAAGAGCAGTTAGCGCCGCACGCTCCGCCGCGCGCCGCAGCGCCCTCAACCTCGCCCGCGACGCCGGAGCGCAGGTCATCAGCCGGCCGATCTTCCCCGGTGCCCATACCACCACCGGGGACGTCGAGCCACTGGCAGGTCTGCAGGCATCCCGGGACATCGAACTCGGTGCCCGGCACATCGCCCGCGACTATATCCGTGACGCGCGCGAAGCCGGACACGGCTGGCAAGCCATCGGCACTGCCCTCGACCTGACCCCCGATGCCGACCGAGCGGGCCAGAGCATCGCCGAAGCGGGCTACACCTATGCCGCGGGAGACCCTGACACCGTTACGGCCAGACGATACGGCCGCTCGTTCGGATGGACCTGCCGGTCATGCGACGGCATCATCAGCGACCGCGGGCTATGCAACGGGCCCGTCGACGATGAGCACGGCCATGGCCCAGGCTGCGTGCGGCTGGCCGCCGCCGAAGCTGCCTGGGACGCCGGATGGGAAGCCGGGCAATGACCCGCGACCCGCAGGCGACGGTGCCCCACGTGACCGCTGGCACCGCCGGTCACGACAAGCTGACCATCGCGCAAGTCTGCGCGGACCTGAACATCAGCCGCCGCACGTTCTACGAATGGCGCGCCAAGGGCAGGGCTCCGCGGTGCATCCGCCTCCCCAACGGCGACTTGCGCATCCGCCGGTCGGAATACCAGCGGTGGCTCAGCGCTCGCGAGGAAGTCGCCTGATGGACGACGCGGCCACCTACGACGTGCGCGTATACAAGACGGAGGTCTACAAGGGCGCGACGGTGACCACCTACAACGTCCGATGGAAAGTGAACGACCGGCTGCTCAAGGAACCCTTCCGCACGGCCGCGCTCGCGGACAGCTTCCGATCGACACTGATGACTGCGACGCGAGGCGGTGAGGCGTTCTCCGCTGAGACCGGCCGGCCGGTTTCATGGAAGCGTGCGGAACCCAAGAAGCCCCACCTGAGCTGGTATGCCTTCACGCTCGGCTACGTCGCGGCGAAGTGGCCGTACGCCTCGCCCAATCATCGCCGGGGAATCGCGGAGGCGCTGACCGACGTCGCGGAGGTGATGCTGACCAGCAGCGATCCCCCGCACACCCGAGACGAGATCCGGCTCGCCTTGCTCAGGTGGGCATACAGCGACCGGATGCGCGGAGCGAAAGCACCGCCCGATGACATGGCGAGCATCATCGGCTGGCTTGAGGACAACACGGTCCCCGTCGCCGACCTGGCCGAGCCAGGAACAGGCTCAGCGCGGGCCAGGGCCATGCTGGATCGCATCAGCAAAAAGAAGGACGGGACAGCCGCGGCGGCCAACACCGCCAACCGCAAGCGGATGGTGCTGAACAACGCGCTGCAGTACGCCGTCGAGACAAACGCGCTGCCCGCCAACCCGCTGAGCGCAGTCAAGTGGACCCGCCCGCGCACGCTCAAGACCGTCGACCCCCGCGGAGTGGTCAACAGTGATCAGGCACGGCGCCTCCTGACGGCCGTCGCCGCCACGGGACCGCGCGGAGAACGGATGGTGGCGTTCTTCGGCTGCATGTACTACGCCGCACTGCGCCCGGAAGAAGCCGTCGACCTGCGCCGCGACAACCTCACCGACTTGCCCGACGACGGGTGGGGCGAGATGCTCCTCACCCACTCCGAGCCGCGCAGCGGCACCAGCTGGACCGATAACCGCCGGGCTCGCCAGCGCCGGGAACTCAAGCACCGCGCACCCGGCGAGACGCGGACCGTGCCAATCCACCCGGAACTGGTGATCCTCCTGCGCGATCACCTCAAGCGGCACGGGACCGGCCCCGGCGGCCGGATCTTCATCGGCCCCCGCGGCGGAATCCTCACCGACCGCGCCTACCTCGCCGTCTTCCACCAGGCCCGCGCCGCCGCCTTCACCGGCCCGGAAGCGGCATCGCTGCTGGCCCGCCGCCCCTACGACCTGCGCCACGCAGCCGTCTCCACCTGGCTCAACGCCCGCGTCGCACCACCGCAGGTCGCCGACTGGGCCGGACACAGCGTCCACGTCCTGCTGCGGGTCTACGCCAAGTGCATCTCCGGCCAGCAAGACGAGGCCAAACGGCGCATCCTCGAAGCGACCCAGCCAGGCGCAGCCAGCGACAAAGCCGGCCCGGCTTCATGATGATCTTCGGCACGTATTCGGCACAGCCAGCCGCATACGACCGCTCCAGGCCACATACGACCGCTCCAGGCCACATGCGGCCGCCTACCACAAGATCAGCCCTCGACCACCTGTGCGCTGGTCAGGGGCCATTTCCGCAGGTGGTGGCAGGTGTTGGGTTCGAACCAACGTAGGCTGAGCCGACGGTTTTACAGACCGCTCCCTTTGGCCACTCGGGCAACCTGCCGTGAGCCGTCCGCTCAGGACGGCACGTTGAAGGATAGCGGAACCTGCACGACCAGTCAGCAGCAGGGCGTCTAACCTTGATCTCGTGGCAGCAGAATCGTCGTTCGACATCGTGTCGAAGATCAACCGTCAGGAAGTCGACAACGCGCTGAACCAGGCCGCTAAGGAGGTGGGCACCAGGTTTGACTTTCGCGGCGTGGGTGCCTCCATCGCGTGGTCGGGCGACAAGGCCGTCGAAATCAGGGCGAACAGCGAGGAGCGGGCGAAAGCCGTGCTCGACCTGTTCAAGGATAAACTGGTCAGACGAGGCGTATCGCTCAAGGTCCTCGACGCCAGCGATCCCAAGCTGTCGGGCAAGGAGTACCGGCTGCTGACCAATCTCAAAGAGGGCATCTCGCAGGACGACGCGAGGAAGATCTCGAAGATCATCAGGGACGAGGGCCCCAAGGGCGTCCGGGCGCAGATTCAGGGCGACGAGCTCCGGGTCTCGTCCAAGAAGAAGGACGAGCTCCAGGACGTGCAGAGCCTGCTCAAGAGCAAGGAACTCGATGTCGCACTGCAGTTCGTGAACTACAGATAGCGAACGACCCCATACCGCCGAGGCTCGCGGCTGCGCCGCGATCGGGGTGAGTGACGGCTGTCGTGCAGCGAGGAGGTATCCGCTTGCGGGTGGCCTCCTCGCTGTGCCGGTCCTAGCCTAGCCCTAGTTCAGGTAATCCCCGCCGCCAAGCTGGGTATGTCTGACAGTGACCAATGACCTCGTCTGAAGATCGCATGCCTGACCTGCGTGCCCGGTGCGGCCGTCCCCGCGCCTGCGGGCCGCCACCAGCGCCTGCGCGGACGCGGTAACAGCAGCAGCCAGGACACCGGACCTGCCACGACACCAGGGGGTAGCTGGTGCGATTCATGGACCGGACCGATGCCGGCCGGCACCTGGCCAGTTCGCTCGACCGGCTGCGCGGCAGCGACGTCGTCGTGCTCGGGCTCCCGCGCGGCGGCGTTCCGGTCGCGTTCGAGGTGGCCAGGGCGCTCGGCGCGCCGCTCGACGTGATCGTGGTTCGCAAACTCGGAGTCCCCTACCAGCCCGAACTCGCGATGGGAGCGATCGGCGAGGGCGGCATCCGGGTCAGCAACGACGACGTGATCCGCCGTGGCGGCATCACCAGCCAGGAAATCGCCGCCGTGGAGGAACGCGAGCGCGCGGACCTCGACCAGCAGGCGCAGCGGTTCCGGGCGGGCCGGCCGCACACCGACCTCGCGGGCCGCACGGCGGTCATCGTCGACGACGGGATCGCCACCGGCTCGACCGCGGCGGCGGCCTGCCAGGTGGCCAGGCAGTTGGGCGCCAGCCAGGTCGTCCTCGCCGTGCCGGTCGGCGCCCCCGAGTCGCTCGACGCCCTGCGGAAGGTCTGTGACGACGTGGTGTGCCCGCACGCCCCGCCGTTCTTCATGGCGGTCGGCACGTTCTACGACGACTTCAGGCACGTCTCCGACCAGGAGGTCTCCGACCTGCTCGCACGCGCGCACGAAGCGGAGACGGTGCCGGCCGCCGGCGATCAGGCCGCTGCGGCGCCCGGCCCGGCATCGGCGGGGGGCAACGTCCCGGAGGCCGCCGCGCCGGGGTCAGACCGCGAAACCCCAGGACACATGGTCGCAACGAGGAGCCAGCGGCAGACTGCCGGCTCGCGAGGGCGGGACGAGGACGTGGACCTGCAGGTCGCCGACGGGGCGATCACGCTCGCCGGGCACCTCACCCGGCCGGCGAACGCCGCGGGCACCGTGATCTTCGTGCATGGCAGCGGAAGCAGCAGGCACAGCCCGCGCAATAGGTTCGTAGCCGAGCAGCTCAACGAGGCCGGGCTGGGCACCCTGCTGTTCGACCTGCTGACCAGGGACGAGGAACTCGACCGGGCGAACGTGTTCGACATTCGTCTCCAGGGGCGGCAGGCCCGATCTCGCCGACACCAGGCTCGCCGACGTGCACTCGCCGACCCTGCTCATCGTGGGCGGCAGGGACGAGGTCGTGCTCGGCCTGAACAAGCAGGCGCAGCAGCAGCTGCGATGCGAAAACCGGCTGGCCATCGTGCCAGGAGCCACGCACCTGTTCGAGGAGCGCGGCGCGCTGCGCACGGTCACCCGGCTGGCCCGCGACTGGTTCGCCGCTCACTTCGCCCCGCCGGCCTGACCCCTCCCCGCCGGCGTGACCCGCGCCGCCCGCCCGGGCCGCGCCGCCCGCCCGGGCCGCGCCCCTAGACTCAGCCGGGTGAGCCAGGTGACCAGCGCGGACTCGGACCCTCCCGGGCCGGCCATGCTCACCGTGCCGGGTGCCCCGGCGGCCTTCCACGTCATGGCCAAGCCGACCGGCGCGGTCTGCAACCTGGACTGCGAGTACTGCTTCTACCTGTCCAAGGAGATGCTCTACCCGGGCAGCAGGTTCAGGATGGCGGCCGGGCTCCAGGAGACCTACATCCGCCAGTTGCTCGCGACGCACGCGCGGGCGCCCGAGGTGGTGGTTTCCTGGCAGGGCGGCGAGCCGACGATGATGGGGATTGACTTTTTCCGCCGCTCGGTCGAGCTCGAGCGCGCCTGCGCCAGGCCCGGCCAGCGGGTGCTCAACACGATCCAGACCAACGGCACGCTGCTGGACGACGAGTGGGGCGCGTTCCTGGCCGAGAACGACTTCCTGGTCGGGATCTCGATCGACGGCCCGCGCGACCTGCACGACGCCTACCGAGTCGACAAGGGCGGCAAGCCGACCTACGACCGGGTCATCCGCGGCCTGGACGTGCTGAAGCGGCACGGCGTGGACTGGAACGTGCTGACCACGATCCACGCGGCCAACGGCGACCACGGCCGCGCCGTCTACGCCTTCCTGCGCGACGAACTGGGAGCGACGTTCATCCAGTTCATCCCGATCGTCGAGCGGGCCAGCGAGGCCGACCTGCCGATCGCCGACGCGGGCCGGGGCGGTCGCGCGCTCTACACCCAGGACGGGAACCTGGTGACCAGCAGGTCGGTCGGTCCGGCCCAGTACGGCCGGTTTCTGATCGACGCGTTCGAGGAGTGGGTGCGGCGCGACATCGGCACCGTGTACGTCCAGATGTTCGACACCGCGCTGGCCAGCTTCCACGGCGAGCCCGGCGGAATGTGCGTGCACGCCGAGACCTGCGGATCGCAGCTCGCTCTCGAGCACACCGGCGACCTGTACTCCTGCGACCATTACGTCGAGCCGGGTTACCTGCTCGGCAACATCAGCGAGAAGCCTATGTTGGAGCTCATCGTCCTTCCGCAGCAGCAGGAGTTCGGCCAGGCCAAGCGGACCACGCTGACCAGGTACTGCCTGGACTGCGAGGTGCGGTTCGCGTGCAACGGGGGGTGCCCGAAGGACAGGTTCGCGACCGCGCCGGACGGCGAGCCAGGGCTGCATTACCTGTGCCCCGGCTACAAGGAGTTCTTCGGTCACGTCAGCGAGCCGATGCGGGCGATGTCCGCGCTGCTGCGCGCCGGGCGGCCCCCCGCCGACCTGATGGCGGCCTACGCCGCGGCCGATGCCAGGCGCGGCAGGAACGACCCGTGCAGCTGCGCCAGCGGCCGCAAATGGAAGCGCTGCCACGCCGCCCAGCCCCGCCCCGCCCCGCCAACTCCCCGCCCCGCCGATCAGCCCCGCCCCGCCCCGCGCTCCCGCTCGATTCCATGATCGTGGTGGATTGGGGTCACATAGACCAGTCAACCCACCACGATCATGAAGAGCAGCGGCTAGGAGGCGACGGCGGCCCGGCGGCGGTAGCCGGAAAGCGCCGTCGGCGTGACTGGAGTGACAGACGCGGCTGCTGGGACCGGACGCGGTCGCGCCTTCGGCGCGACCGGAGTGACGGAAGACATCTGCGCGCCTGCCGCGCCTGCCGCGCCTGCCGTGACTGCCGTGACAGCAGCTTGCGCGACCGAAGCAGCTTGCGCGACCGAGGCAGCTTGCGCGACCGAGGCAGCTTGCGCGACCGAAGCATCCGACGCGGCCGACCTGACCGACGCGGCGGACGCGGCCGGAACGGCCGGAGCGGCCGGCACGCTCGGCGTGACCGAGCCGGACAGCACGGCCGCGAGCTCGGCGAAGTCGTGCGCCCGATCGGCGTCCTTGGCGTGCTCGGCGCACAGTCCCCTGGCCCGGTTCGCGCAATCCCAGCAGCCGGCCGCGGACGCGCCGCAGGTCCGGTAGGTGAAGGCGTCCGTCAGCGCCGCGAGCACGATCTCGAGCTGCTCGGGCGTCAATGTCTCCCCAGTATGGGCCTCGCCGCGGCCGGCCTGCCTGGCGCGCGCGATCAGCGCGGCCACCGTCGTCGCGTTCCGCTTGTCCCACTGACTGAGCCTGGACACGAACCGGCGGTCGATGGCGGTCAGCTCGATCCCGCGCAGCGCGTCGTCGAGCACAGCCCTGGCCGTCGCTCGCCCGGAGTCCGCCATGGCCGCGCGCGGCCGGGGGCGGATGCTCAGCGGGCTCGGTGTCGCGGTGCCCGCGCTGGATGCCTGCCCCTGAGCGAGAGTAGTCATGAGACCGCGTCCTCCTTCTGGGGAAACTCGGATGACGCGAGTATGACGCTCCGCAGAGTCAACCGGTTGACACGCTGCGTAATCGACGTCGAGTCGTAACACTACGGTCAGCGAGGTAGTCCGCGACCGCGACGGCCAGCCCGCCGCACGGGCGGTGGTCGCGCAATCCGGTGCGGCCGGGTAATAGAATGCAGCCAGGTGCACGCCCCCGCCCGCCTCACGGCGGGCCAATCGAAACGACACCGTGACGATCGGCCGGCAGTGGCTACCCGGCCGGTGACAGATGGATTAGAAAACGCCCGTGGCGTGTTGGCGTGGGCGGGAATGTAGACAGCTGTTCACAAATCACACGCGCACCGGCCAGCCTGGGTGTCGCGCCTGAGCGGATACGCCGTCACCGCACCGCACCGTGCGGCGGGCTTCGGCGCTTCTAGACTGAGAAACACAGAGGGGGCACTCCACTGTGACCAAGCAAGTCCAGCAGCTGGACCGCGTGATCATCAGGTTCGCCGGCGACTCAGGAGACGGGATGCAGCTCGCCGGCGACAGGTTCACTCAGGAGACGGCGACGTTCGGGAACGACCTGTCCACGCTGCCGAACTTCCCGGCCGAGATCCGCGCCCCGGCCGGCACCCTGCCCGGCGTCTCGAGCTTCCAGCTGCACTTCGCCGACCACGACATCCTCACCCCCGGCGACGCGCCGGACGTGCTCGTGGCGATGAACCCGGCCGCGCTGAAGGCGAACATCGACGACCTGCCGCGCGGCGCCGACATCATCGCCAACACCGACGAGTTCACCAAGCGCAACCTGGTCAAGGTCGGCTACGACGCCGACCCGATCGAAGACGGGTCGCTGGACGGCTACCAGCTGCACGCGATCCCGATCACCTCGGTGACCGTCAAGGCGCTCGAGGGCTACGACATCAGTAAGAAGGACGCCGAGCGCGCGAAGAACATGTTCTCGCTCGGCATGCTGTGCTGGCTGTACAACCGCCCGGCCGAGGGGACGCTCCGCTTCTTCGAGACCAAGTTCGCGTCCAAGCCAGAGATCATGAAGGCCAATATCGCGGCCTTTCAGGCGGGCTGGAACTATGGCGAGACGACCGAGGAGTTCTCGGTCCAGTACGAAATCAAGCCGGCCACCCTGCCGCCTGGTCGGTACCGCAACATCACCGGGAACTCCGCGCTTGCCGCCGGCCTGGTGACCGCGGCCAGGCTCGCCGGGCTCGAGATGTTCCTCGGCTCCTACCCGATCACGCCGGCCTCCGACATCCTGCACGAACTGGCCAAGTACAAGCGGTTCGGCATTCGCACGTTCCAGGCCGAGGACGAGATCAGCGGCGTGGGCGCGGCGCTCGGCGCCGCGTTCGGCGGGGCGCTCGGCGTCACGACCACGTCGGGTCCTGGCATGTGCCTGAAGGCCGAGACCGTCGGCCTCGCCGTCGCCGTCGAGCTGCCGCTCGTGGTCTGCGACATCCAGCGGGCCGGGCCGTCCACGGGCATGCCGACCAAGACCGAGCAGGCCGACCTGCTGATGGCCCTGTACGGCCGCAACGGCGAGTCGCCGCTGGTGGTGCTGGCCCCGGCGACACCCGGCGACTGCTTCACGACCGCGCTGGAGGCCACCAGGATCTCGGTCAAGTACCGCACCCCGGTGATCATCCTGTCCGACGGCTACCTCGCGAACGGGTCCGAGCCGTGGCGCATCCCCGAGATCTCCGACCTGCCCGACCTGCGGGCGGAGTTCTCGTTCGCCACGGCGGCCGGCGCCGGCGAGAAGGGATCGGGTGAGAACGGGGCGGGTGAGACCGGATCGAGCGAGAACGAGGCAGCCGGTCCGTTCCTGCCGTTCCAGCGCGATCCGCGGACGCTGGCCAGGCCATGGGCGATTCCGGGGACACCCGGCCTCGAGCACAGGATCGGCGGGATCGAGAAGGCCGACGGCACCGGTACGATCTCCTACGACCCGGACAACCACGACAAGATGGTCAGGCTCAGGCAGGCCAAGATCGACGGGATCGCGGCCGACATCCCGTCGCTCGAGGTCGATGACCCGGACGGCAGCGCCCGGGTGCTCGTGCTCGGCTGGGGCTCGACGTTCGGCTCGATCGGGGCGGCGGTCCGGCGGGTCAGGCTGGCCGGCGGCCGTGTGGCCCAGGCGCACCTCCGGCACCTCTCGCCGTTCCCGGTCAACCTGGGCGACGTGCTGAAGCAGTACGACAAGGTACTGGTCCCGGAGATCAACACCGGGCAGCTGGCGCTCATCCTGCGCGGCCGGTACCTGTGCGACGTGATCTCCTACAACCGCGTACGCGGGCTGCCGTTCCGTGCGGCCGAGCTCAGCGGCGTGATCCAGGATGTGATTTCCAATGCCTAAGCCAACCGACGGGGCGGACGCCGGCCCAGCTCACGACGGCACCAGGCAAGCCGGGACCGGCAACGGCGCCGGCCGCCTCTCCTCGCTGACCCTTGTCCCGCACGCGGACCAGAAGCTGACCACGAAGGACTTCAAGTCCGACCAGGAGGTCAGGTGGTGTCCCGGCTGCGGTGACTACGCCATCCTGGCCGCGTTCCAGTCGTTCCTGCCCGAACTCGACGTGCCGAGGGAGAACCTCGTCATCGTCTCGGGCATCGGCTGCTCATCCCGGCTGCCGTACTACGTGAACAGCTACGGGCTGCACTCGATCCACGGCCGCGCCCCCGCGATCGCGACCGGACTCGCCGCCTCCCGGCAGGACCTGTCGGTGTGGGTGATCACCGGCGACGGTGACGCGCTGTCGATCGGCGGCAACCACCTGATCCACGCGCTGCGCCGGAACGTCAACGTCAAGATCCTTTTGTTCAACAACCGGATCTACGGGCTCACCAAGGGTCAGTACTCGCCCACCTCAGAACAGGGCAAGGTGACCAAGTCGACGCCGTTCGGGTCGCTGGACACCCCGTTCAACCCGCTGTCGCTGGCGCTCGGCGCCGAGGCCAGCTTCGTGGCCAGGACCATCGACTCCGACCGCAAGCACCTGACCAGCGTGCTGCGCGCGGCGGCCGACCACCGGGGCACCGCGTTCATCGAGATCTACCAGAACTGCCCGATCTTCAACGACGACGCGTTCGCGCCGGTGACCCAGCCGGGCACGCGCGACGAGCACGTGATCAGGCTGGAGCACGGGCAGCCGGTCAGGTTCGGGCCTTCTCGCGAGCACGGCCTGCGGTTCGGGCCGCTCGGCTCGCTCGAGGTCGTGCCGGCGCCCGCCGAGGGCATGCAGGACGGCTCGCTGCTCGTGCACGACGCGCACGCCGCCGACCCGTCCTACGCGTTCGCGCTGACCAGGCTGGACAGCATCGACTTCGCGCACACGCCGATCGGCATCTTCAGGGACGTGCAGCGCATGACCTACGACGACGCGATGTCGGCGCAGATCGACGCGGCCCGCGAGCGGCAGGGCGACGGCGACCTCGAGGCGCTGCTCGCCGGTAGCGACACCTGGCGCGTGGGCTGAGTCTCTGTCGGCCCTCGCGGGCCTGGCCCGCCCGCCGTGGCGCGCCGCGCCGCGCCAGCCTCGCTACAGTGGCCATCTCCGACATTACCGGACGGCCGCCCTGGCCGACGGCGTGCTTGCGGGAGGGCTCATGAGCGTGCGGATCGACCGGTCGGGACCGGTCACGACCGTCATCCTGAACCGGCCCGAGGTGCGCAACGCGGTGGACGGGCCAACCGCCGCGGCGCTGGCCGGCGCGTTCCGGGAGTTCGACGCCGACCCGGACGCGGCAGTCGCCGTGCTGTACGGGGCGGGCGGCACGTTCTGCGCGGGCGCCGACCTGCAAGCCGTCGGCACCGCCAGGGGGAACAGAACCGCGCCTGACGGTGACGGCCCGATGGGACCGACGAGGCTGCAACTGTCCAAGCCGGTCATCGCCGCCGTGGCCGGCTACGCCGTCGCCGGCGGGCTCGAGCTCGCGCTCTGGTGTGACCTGCGCGTGGCGGAGGAGAGCGCCGTCTTCGGCGTGTTCTGCCGGCGGTGGGGGGTGCCGCTGATCGACGGCGGCACCGTCCGGCTGCCGCGGCTCGTCGGGCTCGGCCGGGCCATGGACCTGATCCTCACCGGACGCGCGGTTGGCTCGGCCGAGGCGATGCAGATCGGACTGGTCAACCGGGTGGTGCCGGATGGCGGCGCGCGCGAGGCCGCCGAGCGGCTGGCGGCCGAGCTGGCCGAGCTGCCGCGGGTCTGCCTGCGTAAAGACCGGATGTCGGCGATCGAGTCGGTCTCGCTCGATCACGACTCGGCGATGGCGGCAGAGTTCGCGCACGGGATGGCGAGCCTGGCCGACCCGGCCCTGACCGCGGGCGTGACGAGGTTCCGCGAGGGAGCCGGCCGCGGCGGCGCGCCAGCGTGACCGTACCGAGTTAGTTTATTCATTTCGTCCGGGCCACCTATCGGCACAGGCGCCAAGCAATTTCCCGTAAAATGGCGCTACTTTGCACCTTGCACCTATGCTCCTGAGTGTCCGCGCCGGACTATTCGGGAGGGCAACGTGGGCGTTGTTCAGGCAGGGCTGGCTGCGGCGAAGCGCAGGGTCGCCAGGGTGCGGAGCTCGCCGACGACCTTGGACCGGGTCGATTATGAGCAAGCCTGGGACGATTACGCGAAGATGTGGCGTAATCGTAATCCCAAGCTGGCTCACATCGGCGACGAATGGACCGGCGAGCGCGCCGGCGCCGCGAAGACGGTCGCTGAGTACTGCCAGCTGATCGAGAGCCGGTTCATCGAGCCCTATATCAGCCAGGACGACTCGGTGATGGAGATCGGCGTAGGCGGGGGCAAGACGTCGGCTCTGCTCAAGAAGCACTGCTCGGACCTGACCTGCTGTGACATCTCAGCCGAGATGCTCAAGGCCACCAGGGAACGGATCGGCGACGACGGCGTCAGGTACGTCAAGCTCGACGGCATCAAACTGTCCGGCGTCCGTTCCGGGTCGATGGACGTGGTCTTCTGCTTCGACACCATGGTCCATATGGAGCCGAGGGACATCTTCAACTACCTGACCCAAGTCCCCAGGCTGACGCGGAGCAAGCGGATCTGCGTGTTCCACCACGGCAACACGTTGAGTGAACTCGGCTGGAAGCGCTTCCTGAGCGAGTGGGACAGGAATCTGATGGGCCGGTCGGGCGGCTCATTCTCGGTAATGACCATCGAGCTCATGGCGCGATTCCTTGATCATCTCGATTACGAAGTCGTGCTCAAGGACACCGAGTCGATTCCCCGTGACTGCGTCTGGGCCGTGCGCGCTCCTGGCTGACCAGCGCGGACAGGATCGCCTAACCCCGAGCGACCACGCTGCGGCGACCGGGCCTGCTCAGGCGGCGTCGGTGGCCAGGACGCCGTCGGTGGCCAGGACGCCGTCGGCGTCCTTGGCGCGCACAGGGGCATTCTCCGAGATCTCTTCCAGGCTGCGGCCTTACGGCTCGGGGAGCACCAGGGTCAGCAGCCCCGCGCCCCGAGGAATGCCGCTCCGAGCATGGTCGCGTTCAGCAGGGCGAACTGGCCGGTTCCCAGGTTCCAGCCCAGCTTGATCAGCGTGGAGGCGACGCCGATCACGAACAGGTTGTAGGTGTCGGTGAAGAAGGGCCCCGCCTGGTCCTCCGGGCCTGGCCTGCGCCAACGTCGTTCTCCTCGTCTCTCGGCTGTCCCAGCAGGGCATCCGCCGGCGGCGGGAGGAACGCATGACCGGCATCTCGGATCTGTTAACGTAGCGTGCCGACCTACATACCTTGGGTAGCGGCGCGGTCAGGCAAGGTGGATTCGGGGACGCGCAGTGCGTGGCCACCAACCGGCACGGCCGGACGACCGTCTGTTGTGGTAACCCGCTGGGCGACCCGATCGGGGGCGACGCAGGGCTCATGACCGGATGGCTGATCTCTCGCTGCTGCGTGCTCGTTTCGCTTGGCCTGGTTCTCGCGCTGCCCGCCGGCCTGCCGGCGCCGGCCGGCGATGCCGCGACGGTACACGCCAGGACGACCGCGGCCGGGGACGCGCCCGCCCGGTCGGGACCCCGGGTCCAGTGCGTGGCCCGCAGCCACAGCGACGACGCGCGCGCCACGCGGATGGCGCACGCGATCGACGCCCAGCTGGCCGGCCGCCTTTCCACGGTCGGCCTGAAGGAGACCGACACCGGCACCGGCATCACCTGTACCTACCAGGCGACCTGGCATTTCTACGCGGCCAGCGCGATCAAGGCCACGATCCTGGCGGCGCTGCTGCGTAAGGCGCAGGAGCAGCACAGGAAGCTGACCGCCTCGCAGCGGCGGCTCGCCTGGCTCATGATCACCCAGTCGGACAACGATGCCGCGACCGCGCTCTGGGACGATGTCGGCTTCTCCCGCATGCAGCACTTCCTGAACCTCGCGAAGATGACGCAGACCAGGCTCGCCCACGCCTGGGGCCTCAGCCTGCTCACCGCACACGACGAGGTTCTGCTGCTCAGGCTGCTCTCCGGGCCAAACCGGATCCTCAGCGAGGCGTCGCGCGTCTACGCCCAGTACCTGATGTCCCACGTCATCGCGTCGCAGCGGTGGGGCGTCCCGGCCGGAGCGCCGGCGAGCGTCAAGGTGGATGTGAAGAACGGCTGGCTGCCCTACCCGGTGAGCTCGGGCTGGGAGATCAACAGCATCGGGTTCTTCACCTCAAGGCACCCGCAGCGGGTCTACATCATCGCCATGCTCACGCACGCCAACCCGTCGATGAGCTATGGCATCGAGACGATCGAGGACGTCGCGCGGGTAATCCACCGGCGGCTCAACCCCGGCCAGCGCAGCGTGATCGGTGAGTCCTTGCCCAGCCCGTCCTGGGGCATCCCCGACGAGCCGATCCCGCCCAGCAACGGCTAGCGACCGGGACCGCCGACTCACTGCACGTTTCGTGGCCGCAAAGGCCGCGAATCGGACGCCGATGTGACCGAACACGCACTAAGTGCGAGTGGAACGCCCGGCAACGGCTATCCGACCGCGCGGGCCCAGTGCGCGTGCAGGTACGCGGCCGCGTGCGCGGCCTGGCCCGGTGTCAGGAAGACCGCCGCCGCCGGGGCCGGCGGCAGCGCCCTGGACGCCGCCGCGTCGATTCTCCCGTTGGCGATCATCGCCGCCTGCTCGACCGGCCTGACGCCGCCCTCCAGCCACAGGTTCTGGCCTCCGCGCCTGGCCTGCGAGTAGAGGAACTCCTCCCACAGCCGGGCGGCGGCCGGATGCGGCGCGCCGGCGTTGATCGCCTGGGCGTGGAACTCACCGACGGCGCCGCCGCGCGGTATGAACACCTTCCAGGCCCGCGCGCGCTGCCCGACGATGGCGGGCGTATTCAGGTAGTCCCAGTTGAAGACCACCGGGGTGCTGCCCGCCTCGATCGTCAGCGGCGTGGTCGCGGGCACGGAGACGAAGTTCCCTGCCGCCCGCAGCTTGCGGAAGAAGGCAACGCCGCCGGCGATGCTGCCCGGGCTTCCGCCGAGCGCGAGGTTGGCCATCATGACGCCGTAGAGCGCCGCGTTGGCCTGCGCCGGGTTGCCGTCCAGCGCGACCGCACGGGAGAACCTGGGCCCGAGCAGCTGCCGCAGCGACGTGATCGTGCCGAACCTGGCCGAGCTGTAGCCCACCGACATGAAGCCGCCGTAGTCCTGGACCCACGCGCCATCCGGCGCCTTCTGGCTGGCCGGGATGGACTGCCAGGTGGCGACCCGGTACGGAGCGAAGAGCCCGCTGTCCGCCACGGCGACCGGCATGTCGACGTCCAGGACATCCGCCGCCCTGCCGGTGCCGGCGTCACGCCTGATCTCGGCGATCTCCTGGGGACTGCGGTCCCCTGGGGCGATCGAGTGCACCGTGATCCCGTAGAGGCTGGTGAATCTTTTGATGATCGCGCCGTAGTTCGCCCAGCCGGCCGGCAGCGCGATCACGTTGAGCGCGCCTTCCTTCCTGGCCGCGGCGACCAGCGCGGCCATCCCGCCGCCGGCCGCCGCCGACGTGGCGACCGCCCAGCCGGCCGGCCTGGCCGACGGCGACGCGGGCGATGCGGCGGTCGGCGACCCGGCCGAGGGTGACGCTTCCGACCGCGATACCGCTCCCGCGGGCCGCTGGCCTGCCGAAGAACAGCCGGCTACGGCAAGCGCCACGACTGCCGCTCCCGCAAAGAGCGGTCTTGGCGGTAACTTCATGAACTACCTCGTCCGCAATCCCCCGGTCTGAGCCGCGTTACCCGTCATGGTCGCTGCGGGTGAGGAAGCAGTCAAGGTGTCAGAGTTGGCTCTCCACCGGGCCGGGCTCCCTGCGGCGTTCGAGCCGGTCCCGCAGTCCGCGCTTGCGCGCGGCGCCGCGGTGCAGCGCGGCGGAACGGGCGTAGCGGGCCAGATGCGCGGCCGACGGCCGGCCGCCGCTGCCGGTGACCTCGTAGCCGAGCGCTCGCAGCCGGCCGCCCATGGCGGCCTCGCAGAGCGCGATCTCCCACGGCGCGAGCCGGTCCTGCCACGTTCCCGACGGCGCCGCGGTCACGGCCCGCTGGGTGTCGGCGTGCCAGGACTTGCGTTCGGGAATCGTGCGCCCCGCGATCTTGCGCGGCTCGGCCATCGCGGGGTCGTACTCCTCGCCGAGGAAGCCGCAGAGCTCGGCGAGGCGTGCCGCCGGCTCGGCAACCAGTTGCTCGTACCTGAGCTCGAAGTACGTGCCGGCGGGCAGCTGACGCGCGGCCCGGCGACCGCTGTCGATCGCCTCGACCCAGGTGCACACGGCCGCGTAGAAGTCCTGGTTGAACCACGGCATCGTCTGGAGCGAGGCGACGCAGTCCCTGCCGTCCCTGATCAGGTGCACGATCTGGGCATCGGGGAACATCCGCAGCAGCGCGGGGATGTACTGGTAGTAGCCGGGCCGCTTGTCGCCCCAGCGCGGCTTGTCGAAGCGCCTGGAGTAGGCGCGGAACACGATCCCGATCGCCGATCCGAGCGTGGGCGGGCCGGCCACGATCTCCTCGAGCACCTCCTCGGCGTCCAGGCCGAGGTCGTAGAAGAGCGTCTGCCGCTCGGTCACGATCGATCGCCCCAGCGCCCGCCGGCTCGCCTCCGCGCGCAGGTCACCGAACTTGTTGCGGCCCTCGTAGCTGGTCAGCACGAACCGCGTCTCCGGCGGGATCGCGATCCGCGGGTGGGCGTGCAGCATGAGCTGCAGCAGGGTCGTCCCGGATCGGGGACAGCCCAGTACGAAGATCGGCCGGTCGGCGCCCATAGCTCAATCTATCCGCCTCGCCCGCCCTGCCAGGCAGGATACGCCGAGCCGAGCATCCTGCTGCCGGGGTTCCGGCTGCTACCAGGTGCCCCACGTCAGGCTGGGCTCGGGCAGCCGGGGAGGCTCGAGGAAGGCGGGCGGGCCCGTCAGGTCCAGCGCGCCGAGCGGTGACAGCGCGGCGGTGTCTCGCCTGGTCAGAGACGGCAGGTTCCACTTCTCCTCGACCAGCTTGAGCACCGACGTGTGGTCGAGCACGTCCGACAGCACGTAGTCAGGCCGCGCATAGGGCGAGACGATCACCGCGGGCACCCGCATGCCGTACCGGTCGTACCGCAACGGCCCGCGACCGTCCTCGTCGTCCTCGGCGTCCTCGGCCATCCGCGGGACGAGCAGCCTGTGCAGCAGCGACAGCCAGCCGGGCCGCTGGGCCATGCATTGTCCCTCCACGTCGTCCGGCGGGACGGCCTCCGGCGGCGGCACGTGATCGTAGTAGCCGCCATGTTCGTCGTAGGTCCAGATCAGCAGCGTGCCCGGCCATCCCTTCCCGTGCATGACGCCGTTGATCACCTCGGCCGCGAAGCTCTCGCCCTTGGCTATGTCCTGCGGGTTCTCCTCGGAGAAGTCCTCGAACGACGGATCTACGATGCTGAAGGCCGGCAGCGTGCCGTTCTTGGCATCGTCGAAGAAGGTGTCCATGCCGCGGACGTGCAGCATGTGCCTGCCGATGCCGAGCGGGAACAGGTCCGCCGTGAACACGATGTCCTTCTTGACATCCCCGGCGTCGCGGAAGCCCTCGCTGAGCCAGCCCAGCCGGCGGCGGGCCATGCGCCGCTTGTGGTGGGCCAGCCGCCGGAACCTGGACCGGTCACCGGATACCGGGTGGTAGTTGATCCACGAGATCTCGTGCCGGGAGAGCATGTCGAGAATGGTCCCGGCCGGCGGGTAGTCGAGCAGGTGCAGCGGCAGGTCGTCGACCAGGCCGTTAGCCGTGCCAGCGATCAGAAACCTGCGGTTGGGAAATGTCGGGCCCAGGCAGGAGCTGAACCAGTGGTCGGCCAGCGGGAAAGTACGGGCGAGGCCGTAGTAGAACGGCAGTTCGCGCTCGGTCCAGTAGGCCATCGCGACCGTCTCGTCGGCGCCCTGGTCGATCGACTGCGTGCTGGTGACGAAGCCGTCCATTCGCCCGTCGTTCCACTGCAACTGGCTGGCGTGCCAGCTCTGGCAGGGAACGCCTTCGGCCTGCATGGTCGACGGCGCGTGGTAGCTGCGGATCGTCTTGCCGTCGGCATTCGGGTTCGCCGCCTTGGGCTGACCGTCGAGCCCGAGCCTGAATCCCTCGCCCCGGCCGAGCATGCCGAGGTAGCTGTCGTAGGAGTGGTTCTCCATCATGAGCACGACGATGTGCTTGATCTGGGGCAGCAGATCGGTCCCGGCCGGCCGCGAGGTAAACGGGCGCTGTCCAGGCGCGAGCGAGGCCATGCCGCGGCCCCGGCGGTTCAGCTCATGCCGCTCAAGCCGCTCCCACACGGCGCACCTCCGGTCGCGATGTGGGAGCTTAACTGCTCAGATACGGCCGCCTGAAACACTGGCCCGAGCTACCCGCCGGTTATGCCGCCAACGGCGCAGGACCGTCACGGTGCCTCTGCTCGGCCGGTCGCCGCGATCCCACTCCGATGGAGTAGTCGGCGGCCCGCGGCCTCGGCGCCGGGCCTACCCCGAGACTACCGCGCCGCTCCGGCCTGTCAACGCGACCGGATGACGCGCATGACCGCGTTGCTCGATCCGCTTTCGGGCGCCCGCCGGGACGTCGTGCCCGGGCCGCGCGTTAGGGTGCGGCCGCACGCTGAGGGAGTGAGGTTCCGGCCGCAGACGCTGGCGGCGGTCGATGCCGTGCGGCGTGCCTTGCGGCTCGCCGGCGACGCCGCCGGCACCGCCGATGTTCACGCCAAAGCCGACCGCGACGTCGTGACCAGCGCCGACGTCGAGGCCGAGCAGGTGATCAGGCAGGTACTCGCTGAGGCCGCCGGACTACCGGTCGTGGCGACGAGCAGGGCGGCCGGGCGCCGGGCGCCGGCTCGGCGTACTGGCTGGTCGATCCGATCTGCGGGAGCAGGAACTACGCCTGCCGAACGCCGCTGTACTGCGTGAACGTCGCGCTGGTCGAGCACGGCGCGGTAGCGGCGGCGGTCGTCGGCGACCCGTCGGCTCTGCGGGTTCACGTCGCCGAACGCGGGCGCGGCGCATGGTCGCTCGGCGACGGTATCCCCACCCGGCTCAGGGCGAGCGAGCAGAGCCGGGGTCGTCATCGTCGAGGACGGCAAGTCCGCTGGCGGCCGGCGCGCGCTGGCGGCCGGCTTCACCGCCCCGCTGTTCCTGGCCGACAGATGGGATTTCCGTTCACTGGGCTCAACCCTGTCGATGGCCTACCTGGCGGCCGGCCGGGTGAGCGGCTACCTCGCCTTCTGGTTCGACTCGGCCGTGCACGGCGCGGCCGACATCCCTCGTCCCGGGTTCAGAGACCGGGCTGTCCGGATAGCCGGGCACAGGTCGCTGTCAGCAGAGATGATCATCGCGATGTCAGATGCGGTGGCCGCTGCGTCGGCGACAAGAGAGACCGCGATGTTAACGTCGGTCTCCTTCTCCTCGTAGCTGATCCAGACGTTGCCGCACTGCCGACAGGCCACGGTCTTGCTCTGGTAGCGGCCAAGGACAACTTCAACGGTGCCGCCGCTGTGAGCGCCGAGCGCATCGAGATAGGTCTGCTGGGGGCAAGTGCAGCTGGTTCGTCCCGCACCAGTGCGGTGAAGTACCGGACCGCCACTATGTGATCGTTGGGTCGCAGTCGCTGGACCAGGTGCTCAAGATCAAGCCAGAGGTACCGCCGACGGTACTTGCCGCGGAGCCCGTGGTAGAGGTTGAATCCGTCCACGTAGGCGATGACGGTGGCCACGGGTGCTCCTCGGAAACATAGTTTGAGGGATTCTGGTTATACTGATCGCAACCCCGCCGGTCTGCGGACCGGCCTGACGGCCCCGCAAGGGGCCGTCGTTTTATTTCCTGACCTCTGACACTCTGGGTTACTTGTGCCTAATCGACTGAAGACGTTGTCCGGTCTTCGAGATGACCCAAAATGACCACCCGTTCCGGTTGGGGTTCACACCGGGGCTGAGCGTCGCCACAAGGGCCACCGCTGCACCACTGGGCCTGGTATACGTCCGGCCCGCAAGAGGCCCCGTCGTGATGGTCAGTGACAGGGTGACCGGGTCGTATAGCCCCTCGGTACGGCTACCGGCGTAGACGGCATGCACGGCAATCTGCTCCGGCTTCGCACGGACACCATCATCTTCAGCGCTGCGGAACTCGCTCAGTAGCCGGCGAATGACGTCACTCGCTGAGGTCGCCCAGGCCCGCTCCAGCAACACGACCTGGTCATATACATCGTCTGCGACTGCCAGCTGCTTCATCGAGGCGTTCTCTTCAGGGCTCTCATAGGAGAAATAGTAGCTCAACCGAGAGCCAACAGCAACTGCCCGTCCACGCCTGCCGACGTGGAGTTTGTCTACCTCAGCAGGAACGGGCCGCAGGGTCTCACTACCTGCGGCACGTGCAAACCCACACGGCAAGAACTGCCGCGGGCGCCTAACCGTCCGCCTTCACGACGCCTATCGGGCAGGACACGCCTGTGCCGTGGTCGGGGCAGTACCCGCTTGGGTTTTTGTTGCTTGAAAGATACTGCTGGTGCTACCGGTACCTGTTGGACGTCACTCGATCATGTCGTGGGGCGGTATCCACGGACGAAAGGGCGCTGACGTTCGTGCAGGCCCGGATCGGGCGGGGCAGTAAGGCCCTCGGCGCCTCTAGCCGGGCTATCGTCGTGCCATGCCACGTGTCAGCGCGTTCTACGGAGTGGTGATCTACATGTACTGGAACGAACGCGATCACCCCGTAGCCCACTTCCATGCCTACCATGCGGGTCGCCGCGCCTCAGTCTCGGTGGATGGAAATATTCTTGCTGGCAGCCTTGACTCTCGGGCTCTTCAGTTCGTCCGGGAATGGGCCAGCCTTCGGAGCGAGGAGATTCTGGCGAACTGGGAACGCGCCAGGAAGAACGAGCCTCTGCTCGGCATCGCACCCCTGTCGTAGGATGATGAGCGTGAGCGAAAACTACCTTCCGATTGTGTCGGGGGTTGCCGTGGTCGGTGACCACGTGCTTCGGCTCTTGTTCAGTGACGGCACAGTCGGCGACGTCGACTTCTCGGCTGAACACTGGACAGGTGTTCTAGAGCCGCTCAACGATCCTGAGTACTTCGCTCAAGTCACCGTCGACGCTGAGGCGGGCACCGTTGTGTGGCCCAACGGCATCGACCTGGCACCGGAACCACTCTACGAGCAGGCGCACGCTCACCCACTCGCCGCCGCCTGACGCTCCCGGTTCTGGCCGGTACTCGCTGCAAGCCTGACTGGACGGTTGACGTTGTTCTGGTGTGGCCAGCGCCAACGTATCAAGGCAGAGCACAGTCCCTACGTCACCAAGACGCCAAGTAGCGGGCCGCAGAGCCCATCAAGCAGGTCTGCAAGCCCGCGGCACAGACAGGACGCCTCAAGCAGGCTCAGCCGTCAGCGCGCACCACGCCGACTGGGCAGGCCACGCCGGTGCCGTGGTCGGGGCAGTAACCGTTCGGGTTTTTATTGCTTGAAAGGTACTGCTGGTGCTAGCGGTACCTGTTGGACGTCAGGACGGGGCGAGCCGGGCCCGGCGCGGCCATCGGCCTGTGGCAGCGCCACGGCGGCACCACACTGTTCATCCCGTTCGCCTCCAGCACCCGGGAGACCCTGCAGAACATCCGCCATGAGGCGCGCGCCGCAGGCAGCCCAATCGCAGCTTGAGACAACGGCGGCCCTGCGAGCAGACTCCACCATCGGGCTGCTCACGTTACGCAACGAAAAGGACCATCTCAGGGAGCTCTCCTCTGTGCTTCGCGCAGGCTGATCTTGATCGGCCGGAGCCGTCACCACGAGCATCGCCGCGTCATCGTGAACGTCGCCGGACAGTTTCGGCCAGGCCCTGTCCGATGCCCTATATCCATCCGGAGTGTCGTCCGGTGCTCATAGCGAATGGCGCGCGATGACTTGGCCACTGTTGAGTGTCTAGATACGGTAGACGGCGTGGATGACAAGTTGTGCTGGGTGAGGCTCGGCAGGCCCGGGAGCGGCTGATCGGTGCTGAGCACGACGCCGAAGTGGCCCGCGCTGAGTTCCACCGTGCGGCGTGGTGCCTGCACCTGCGCGGCGCATCGCTTCGTGACATTGCTGCCGCTTTGGGGCTCAGCCACCAGCGGGTTCACCAGATCGTCAAAGTGGCTGGCGATACTCGCCGCTGGGGCCGCGGCCGCAATCCGTGGCTCGACCTAGCGTGCACGTTCTGCGGCAGGCCGCAGCCCAAGGTCCGCAAGTTGATCTCGGTACCGGGCGTCTATATCTGCGAGGCGTGCGTCAAGGTGGCTGAGGGCGTGCTCAGCTCCGGCAGCGCCGCCACCACCCAGCTTGGGCCGATGCTGGCCGTGCCGGAGCAGGACAGAGAGGCGCGATGCCGCTTCCGCGGGAAGCGTCGCGATCAGGTCGCTGGTCTTGCCGCCATGTCGGTTGAAACTAGCGCCAAGGAGGCAACGAGGGTTAGGCCCAAGGTCCCCGGGCTTGCGGCTATTTGCCCGGAGTGCCTGTCGTTGTGTGACGAGATCATTGGCGACAAACTGGCATGACTCATTCATAGCCACCTATACTGGTCGGCCTGCCGCGCTTCTCCGACCGCCCTAGCCACGACACCTAAGGTCAGCGAGCAGAGGGCCGCAAGACCGCGATCACGCGGCCCTGAGACCTGCCCCACGTAGCCAGCTACCTTGTGAGAACTGCCAAGATTCTCAGTCGCTGGCCTTCACAACACCGACCGGGCAGGCCACGCCGGTGCCGTGATCGGGGCAGTACCCGTTCGGGTTTTTATTGCTTGAAAGGTACTGCTGGTGGTAGTCCTCGGCGAAGTAGAACTCCGTTGCCGGACCAATCTCCGTGGTGATCGTGCCGTAGCCGGCCTGCGTGAGCCGGTGCTGGTAAGACGCGGCCGACGCCTCGGCGGCCGCCTTCTGCTCGGCGGAGCGCCAGAAGATCGCCGAGCGATACTGGGTGCCGGCGTCGTTGCCCTGCCGCATGCCCTGGGTCGGGTCGTGCGACTCCCAGAACACCTTGAGCAGTTCGGTGTACGAGACCCGGGCCGGGTCGAACACCACCCTGACGACCTCGGCGTGCCCGGTCCGGCCGCTGCAGACCTCTTCGTAGCTGGGATTGGGGGTAAAGCCCCCCTCGTAGCCCACCGACGTCGAGATCACGCCCTTGGTCTGCCAGAACATGCGCTCGGCTCCCCAGAAGCAGCCCATGGCGAACTCGGCGATCTGCGCGCCGTCGGGGTAGGGCGGCCGCAGCGGCGTACCGAGCGCCTCGTGCACGGCGGGGACGCTGATCGGCTGCGACCGGCCGGGCAGCGCCTCGTCGGCCGTGATCATGCGAGTCTTGTGCGTGCCGAAGATTCCCACCCCTGTACCTCCCGGTCTGGCTCCCGCACCGGTACAGCGTCACGTCAGGCGCCGGAATTCCCGATCGGGCGGCCCGACCACGGACCGGCCGCCCGATCGGGCGGCCCAGCCAAGGATCGGCCGGGATTCCTGTCCCTTCTTGTCGGCATCAGTGGTGCTAGCTGGCTAGATTGATACCCATGCGTTGCCTGCGTGCTGCTGCGGTCCTCGGGATTGCGGCGGGACTTGTCACAGGCTGGACGCTTGTGCAGCCCGCCGTCGACTCGGCGACGTCGAAGCTGCTGGCGGCGACGACGTCCTCGGGCCCGCTCACCTACTACATCCGGCCCGGCGGCCACAACACCGCGGCGGGGACAACGCCGGCCACAGCGTGGCGGACGCTGGCCCGCGCCGACAGGGCGGTCCTGAAGCCGGGCACCCGGCTGCTGCTGCTCGGCGGAAACAAGTACCAGGGGACACTGTTGATCGGCCCGAGTGACGCGGGCAGCGTCCGCAAGCCGATACTGATCAGCTCGTACGGCAAGGGCCGGGCGAAGATCGTGTCGTCCGGCAACGGCATCATGATCTTCGACACGAGCGGCGTGTCGATCAGCAATCTGAAGCTCAGGGGCATCCACGCCAAGACCGCCAGCGCCGCCGGCATCCAGATGTACAGCAACCGGACGAAGGGCAGGCTGGGCCACGTCTACATCACCAAGGTCGATGCCACTGCCTTCGGTTTCGGCATCGCGATAGGCGCGGTGCACGACGGCGCGGGTTTCCGTAACGTGCACGTCACGCATTCGACCCTGCACGGCAACCTCGACGGCGGCCTGGTGAGCTACGGGCCCGACTTCAACCCGGCCGCGCCTGGCTACGCGCACGCGAACGTCTACGTGTCGCGGGTGCGCGTGTTCCGCAATTTCGGTGACCCGGCGAACAAGGTGCGCAATACCGGAAGCGGCATCGAGCTCGGCAGCGTCAGCGGCGCCAGCGTCGTGAACTCGCGGTCCTTCGCCAACGGAGGAGCCAACGGCTCCACGACCGAGGGGCCGATCGGCATGTGGGCCTACGACTCGACCAGGATCGTGATGGCGCACGACGTCTCGCACGGCAACATGTCGGCGAACGTGCACGACGGGGGCGGGTTCGGCCTCGACCGGGAGGTGTCGCACTCGGTGCTTGAGTACGACCTGTCGTACGACAATCACGGCGCAGGTTTGCTGCTCTACAGCGCCCCGGCCGCTCCCGGGCACCAGACCGGAAACGTCGTGCGGTTCAACATCAGCTATGGCGACGTCCGGGGCCGCGACCACGTCATCGGCGCTCTGGAGGCCGAGGGCAAGATCAGCAACTCGTCGCTCTACCAGAACACCATCGTCGTCACGGGGTCGAATACGCAGCCGGCCTTCAAGGCAACCGGGTTCCTGCACCACATCAAGGTGCTGAACAACATCCTCATCGCCGCGTCGGGAGCGGTTGCCCTTGCCACGCAGCCGATGCCGACGTCCGCGATACGTTTCGCCGGAAACGACTACCTGTCTACCGCGGGCACGTGGGTGGTCCAGTGGGGCACCAAGACGCATTACCTCTCGCTGTCAGCCTGGCGCAGCGCCACGGGCAACGAGAAGCTCAGCAGCGGCCGGCTCACCGGCCTCGTGGTCGCACCGATGTTCGTCGGCCCGCTCTCCCCCTCCCGCGGCGGTGCCGGCTTCATGCTCAGGCCACGGTCGAAACTCGTGCACGCGGGCCTGAACCTGACTTCCCTGTTTGATATCCGGCCAGGGCCGGTGACCTACGGCGGCAAGGCCTATCAGGTGCGGTCACCAAACATCGGAGCGCAGTAGGAAGCCGCGCCGGGCGCACCGCCAAAACGGCTTGAGCCAGACGCCAGCGCCGGAGCCAGACACCAGCGCGGGACCTGATCAGGCGGTCGCGCGGCTCAGCTCGTCCGGGCGGGACCTGAACCACTCCGCCACCCGGCGCACGCCCTCCTCGACGGAGATCTCCGGCTTCCAGCCGAGACGCTCGGCGGCCCGGTCGATGACGGGGCGCCTGCGGGTCGGGTCGTCGGCCGGGAGCGGCAGGTACTCGATCCGCGATGCCGATCCCGTGATCGACAGGACCAGCTTGGCGAAGTTCCCGACCTCGAACTCCTCCGGGTTGCCCAGGTTGACCGGACCGGGGTCGGCAGAGTCGATCATCGCCACGATCCCTCTGATCAGGTCGTCGACGTAACAGAAGCTCCGGGTCTGGCGGCCGTCGCCGTAGACAGTCAGCGGCCTGCCGGTCAGCGCCTGGGTGACGAAGTTCGTCACGATCCGCCCGTCGCCGGCGCTCATCCGCGGCCCGTAGGTGTTGAAGATGCGGACGATGCCGGTGTTGACGCCACGGGCAGTCCGGTAGGCCGTGGTCAGCGCCTCGGCGAACCGCTTGGCCTCGTCGTAGACGCTCCGCGGCCCGATCGGGTTCACGTTGCCCCAGTAGTCCTCGGGCTGCGGATGCACCTCGGGATCTCCGTAGACCTCGCTGGTCGAGGCGAGGACGAAACGCGCACCGTCCCGCTCGGCGAGCAGCAGGGCGCCCTCGGTTCCCTTGCTGCCGACGGCCAGGGTCTCGATCGGGCGGCGCAGGTACGCGGGGGGCGAGGCCGGGCTGGCCAGATGGGCGACCGCGTCGAACGGTCCTGGCAGGTCGAGCCCCGCGCTCACGTCCGCGTCGACGAAGTCGAAGCCCGGCCGGCCCATCAGGTGCCTGATGTTATCGGCCCGCCCGGTCGACAGGTCGTCGACGCACACGGTGCCGTCGCCCCTGTCGATCAGGGCATCGCACAGATGCGAGCCGAGAAATCCGGCGCCCCCGGTTACCAGGACTCGCATGTCTCCTCCTGCTTGTGACGCTGCGGCGCCGCGGCGTCGTCGCCGGCCGTCAGGCCGTGTCCGGTACCCAGGCACCGCACCGCCCAGCCCGCTTCCCGCCAGCGGTGGTGGGGCAGCGCGTTGCGGGCGTCGATCAGCACCGGACGCCGCACGATGGCGCGCAACGCGAGCGGGTCGATCTCCGCGTACTGCCGCCACTCGGTCAAGTGCAAGACGATATCAGCATCCTCGGCGGCCTTCTCCACGTCGGGTACGTGGTCGAGGGCCGGCGCCGCCTCCCTGGCGTTGTCGCCCGCCTCGGGATCGTGCACGCGGACCCTGGCTCCCGCCTCGTGCAGGGCGGTCGCGACCGCCAGGGCGGGCGAGTCACGCACGTCGTCGGTGTCCGGCTTGAACGCGGCGCCGAACGCGGCCACGTTGACCGAGGTCAGTGAGCCGCCGGCGAGCTTACTGGCCAGCTCGACGACGGTTGCCCTGCGCCTGGCGTTGATCAGGTCGACCTCATGCAGGAACCGCAGCGAGTCACTCACGCCGAGTTCCTCGCCGCGCGCCAGCAGCGCGCGCAGGTCCTTGGGCAGGCAGCCGCCGCCGAAGCCGAGCCCGGCGACCATGCCGCGGTGACCGATCCTGCCGTCGTACCCGAGCACCTCGGCGAGCGTCACCACGTCGGCGCCCGCCGCGTCACACAGGTCGGCCATCGCGTTGATGAACGAGATCTTGGTTGCCAGGAAGGCGTTCGCCGAGACCTTGGCCAGCTCGGCCGTGCCGAGGTCGGTGCAGATGTAAGGCGTGCCGGCCTCGATGAGCGGCGCGTAGACGCCGCGCAGGACGGCGTCCGCGCGTGCCGAGGTCACGCCGGCGACGAGCCGGTCGGGCGTGAGGGTGTCCCGAACGGCGTAGCCCTCCCGCAGGAACTCCGGGTTCCAGGCGAGCTCCGCCGCGGACCCGGCCGGAGCGAGGCTGGCCAGCGTGCTCGCCAGCCTGACCGCGGTGCCGACCGGGACGGTCGACTTCCCGACCACGAGTGCCGGCTGCCTCAGATGCGGTGCCAGGCCCTCGACGACCGCCTCGACGTACCGGGTGTCGGCGGCCAGCGAGCCCGGGAGCTGCGGCGTCCCCACGCAGGTGAAGTGCACATCGCCGAATGCCGCGGCCTCGGCGAGCGAGTCCCCGAACGACAGCCTGCCCGAGGCGATCCCGCGTGCGAGCAGCTCAGCCAGGCCGGGTTCGAAAAACGGCGCCTCGCCTCTGGCCAGGCTGGCGATCCGCTCGGGGCGGGTATCCACTCCGAGCACGTGGTGACCGAGCTCGGCCATGCACGCGGCGTGGACGGCGCCGAGGTATCCGGTTCCGATGACGGAAATGTTCATGCGCCTGCCGCCGTGCCGCCGAGCTGGTCAGCGAATCCGTCCGGGTTCGCGCACTGGAAGCGCCAGGAGTCCGCGAATACCGCGGCCAGGTCACGGCCTGGCCGCCAGCCCCACAGCCTGTTCACCAGGCCGGGATCGGCGACCAGGCTCGTCACGTCGCCAGGACGCCGCCCCGTGATCGCGTAGGGCACGTGGACGCCGCACGTCTCCTCGAAGGTCCTGACCAGATCGAGCACCGACGCGCCGGTCCCGGTGCCGAGGTTCAGCGCCTGCATCCCCGGCTGGTCGCCGAGATGCTCGACGGCGAGCCTGTGCGCCTGCGCGACGTCCATGATGTGGATGTAGTCACGGATCGCCGTCCCGTCGCCGGTGTTGTAGTCGCCGCCGAATACCTGCAGTTTCTCCAGCTTGCCCGAGGCGACCAGGACCATGTAGGGGACGACGTTGCTCGGCACGCCGCGCGGGCACTCGCCGATCAGCCCGCTCGGGTGCCCGCCGGCCGGATTGAAGTAGCGCAGGGATATGACGCTGAGATCGGCGTAGGTTCCGCAGGCCGACTCGAGCATCTGCTCGCAGATGAGCTTCGAGCGGGCGTACGGGTTGACCGGGGCGGGCGGGTCGTCCTCGGCGATCGGCCTGCTGTACTGGTCGCCGTAGATCGAGCAGGAGGACGAGAAAACCAGCTTGCCCACGCCGTGCGCCCGCATCGCGCGCAGCAGGCTGATCGTGCCGCCGACGTTGACGTCGAAGTAGTCGAGCGGGATCGTCATGGACTCCCCGACGGCCTTCTTGGCCGCGAAGTGAATGACGGCGCTGATGTCGTGGGCACCGAACACGCGATCCAGGCCGCTCGTGTCGCGCAGGTCGACGTCGTGGACGGCGGGGACCTTGCCGGACAGGCGACCCAAAGCGGCTACCGCCGCCGGATAGCTGTTCGAGAAGTCGTCTACCACGACCACGTCGTAGTCATGGTCGAGCAACTCCGCGCAGGTGTGACTGCCGATGAACCCGGCACCCCCGGTGACCAGTACAGACATGCGAGACTCCCCTCCCTCGGGAAAATGACCGCCCGCGGCGGACCGCTCACAAACCGAGCATCCGGATCGCGTACGACGGATAGAGCACGACCGCCGTGAGCGCCACCACGGTGGCGCAGGCGGCAAGAACGACCGGACCACGTACCGTTACCCACAGCGCGGTCCAGAGCGAGGCGCCCGCCCCCGCGGCCGTTTCTGCGGCGTGCCTGACCGGCACCGTGAACGCGACAAGCGCGTAGACCACGCCCGCGAGTGCGCTCAGGAAGACGTATCCGGCGGCCGCGGTGAAGCGCTCACCGATGATCGCTGCCGAAGACGAGCCCGCGGCGATGAGCACGAAGGGAACAACGAACTTGACCGGCAGCGGCTCGAGGGCCCCCGCGTGCTTGGGCGTGACCTTGAACGACACGGGCCTTGACCTGAGGAAGCCCGCGAACGCGGCGCAAATTCCCAGCGCGACGAACGGCCACCTGGTCAGGCTGTATAGCCAGTTCTCCCAGCTCACGAGCGGCGCCCAGGGCGGGCGCAGGAAACCGCGCCGCCTCAGCAGCGCGGTGATCAGGATCAGCCAGATCGAGAGCGACCACCAGTGCGCGAGGAAGGCGAAGTAGTTGACGTTGATCCAGGGCAGCCCGGTAACCGCCGCGACGGGCGCGAGCGCGAGTCCCGCCGCCGTCGTGCTGACGAGCAGGAAGTAGTACGAGAGCGCGTAGAGGAACCGGAACCTGAGTACCCACGGCAGCCGCCGCAGGTTCCGCGGCGCCAGCCGGAGCAGGATCGTCGCCAGGCTGCGCGACCACTGGAACTCCTGGACGGTCATGGCCGCGAACGTGTTGGGCCCGTCACCGTGCGCCTCGGCGTCGATGGCGAACGCGCCGTGCCATCCGGCCGAGTTCAGCAGGAACGTGGTCGAGAAGTCCTCGGCGAGATCCGGCCCGACGCCGCCGATCTGGCGGAGCGCCTCGGTGCGCACCGCGTAGTGCGAGCCGATGCACAGCGGCGCGAACCCGCCGCTGTGCCCGAGCTGGAACGGCCCGTGGAAGCTGGCCTCCTTGTGCAGGCGTCCGCGCGCCGCCCACGACCGGCCCGCGTTGGCGTCGCAGACGCTGGGCGCCGCCACGTAGCCGATCGCGGGGTCCGAGAACGGCCTGACCATCTCCTCGAGGTAGCCGGGAGCGGGCACGTGGTCGCAGTCGAGCTGGGCGACGACGTCGTAGGAGCGGTAACCCCACCGGTCGTAGAAGTACGCGAGGTTGCCCTCCTTGCACCTGGTCCGGCGCGGCCAGTTCTCCCGCTGGTAGTTCGAATCCGCCTCCCGGCTCGAGACCCCCACGCCGCGGCCGACGCACCAGTTGATGATCTCCTCGGTGGGCCGCTCCGAGCAGAGCCACACGTCGAAGGGCAGCGGGTACTTCTGCGCGAGCATCGCGTCGAGGGTCTGCCTGACCACCGGCCACGGCTCGGACGGCGCGTGCGTCACGACGAACGCGACCCTGAGCATCGGGACCGCGACGTCGGGGTTGACCTTGCGGAGCCGGTTCACGCCGATGATGAAGGACGCGGGGAAGCCCGAGACGTAGGCGAGGACCGCGGAGTTGGCCACCAGGCCGACCAGGCCGATCCGGTGCGCTGGCTCCAGCCACCACGACCAGAAAATCATCAGGCTGGCCAGCCAAGCTCCGGACAGGACGACGACCAGTGCCTGGTCGCGGCGGCGCAGCGCGTCGGCGAACGTGCTGGCGCGCAGCCGGGTGCGTGGCCTCGGCCGCCGCGCCAGGACGGGACCGGCGCCCGAGAACCTGGCTACCGCGCCGTCGGACAGCCAGCCGATTTCCAGGCCCAGGTACTTCGCGCTGTCGGCCGCGTCCAGGCCGGTGCCCGACCGGTGATGGCGGCCGGGCAGCACGGTGCCTGGCGGCAGCGCCTCATCGGCCTCGGGCCGCTCGATCACCGAGGCCGTGACTGACTCGGGCGCACGAGTCGCGCTCGTGCTGTGCTCTCGGATCAATCGACGTCCTTGACTCTGGGGGTTGCCTCGCACTCAACTTCGCGGACGCTCGAGCCGAAGCGCAGCTTACGGTACGCATGTGGTGTCGCGTCGCTTATTAGATTAAGTACAGGTTAAGACGCATGGTTCGTCTGGAAGGTTGTCAACCGAGGGCGAACTCGGGCAATGATACTGACCGCAGCTGGGTGCACGCAGCGCGTAAGTGCCTAAATTAGCTTCAACTAATTCAATCGGCCAATTCGGGTAACGCGGGTAACTCGCGGCGCGAACTCAGCCCATGCGCTCGATCACGAAGTCGCACATCGCCTCGAACGCGGCCCTGGCCGGGACGGCGGGCAGCGCGAGGATCTCGGTCCTGGCCAGGTCGGCCCAGTGCCGCAGATCGGCCTTGGCCATCTCCATTGCCGGATGGGCGCGCAGCAGGGCGAGGGTCTCCGCTCGGGCCGCCTGGTCGGTGAGGTCGCCGGCCAGCAGGTCGACCAGCCTCGCGTCGGCCGGGCCCGCCGATCGCAGCGCGTGCAGCACCGGCAGCGTCTTGACGCCCTCGCGCAGGTCGGTCCCTGGAGTCTTGCCCGACTGGCCGGTCTCGCTGGACACGTCGAGTATGTCGTCGGAGAGCTGGAACGCCACGCCCAGTGCCGCGCACGCCGGCGCGATGCGCGCGGTGAACGCTTGGGGGGCACCGGCGAACAGGGCGCCGAAGTGCCCGGCGGTGGCGATCAGCGAGGCCGTCTTCTCCGTGACCACGCTCATGTAGTGCTCGAGCGGGTCCTGGCCGGGCCGCGGCCCGATCGTCTCCGCGATCTGGCCGGCCACCACCCGGCAGAACGTCTCGGCCTGGATCCTGACCGCGTCCGGGCCGAGATCGGCGAGCATCTTCGAGGCGCACGCGAACAGGTAGTCGCCGGTCAGGATGGCCACCGAGTTGTCCCAGCGGGAGTTCGCGCTAGGCGACCCCCGCCGCACGTCGGCCTCGTCCATCACGTCGTCGTGGTACAGCGTCGCGACGTGGGTCAGCTCGATGGCGACGGCGGCGGGCACGACCCGCTCGTCCCTGGAGTTGCCGAACTGGGCGGCCAGCAGCACCAGCGTCGCCCTGAACCGCTTCCCGCCGGCGTCGATCAGGTAGGCGGATGTCTGGTCGAGCAGGTCGTGCTGGGCCCGGGCGGCGGCTCTCAGGCCGTCCTCGACCAGCGCGAGCCCGTCGGTGACCTCGGCCGCGAGCGCGGCGTCCGACAGCTCCACGGGAACGACGGTGCTCACTGCATCCCCTATCAGTACGCCTTTCGCGGCAGGCCCGCCGCCGGCGCGGCGGATACCCGGCATGCATCAAGATAAGCACACCACCGCGCGGCGCGGGGCCGCGCGGGTCGGCGCGGGCCGCGCGGGTCGGCGCAGGGCGCGCTGCGGCGGCCTCACGGCGGCGGCTCACGGCGGCGGCCTCACGGCGGCGATTTCAGGGCGGCGATTTCAGGGCGGCGACATCAACGGACGAACAACTGCGCCGCGGCGTCGTGGGCCAGCCTGAGCAGCGGCTCGGGGGCCACGCCGAGCACGAGCGTGGCCAGCACGCCGATCCCGACCGCGACCGAGGTGTAGGCGCTCGGCCTGACCACGGCAGGGCCGTCGAGCGCGGGCTCGCTGAAGATCATCAGCACGATGACGCGGACGTAGGGGAACGCGAGGATCGCGCTGCTGAGCACGCCGACGATGACCAGCGGCAGCGCGCCGCCGGCGATCGCCGCCTGGAATACCGCGAACTTCCCGGTGAACCCGCTGGTCAGCGGGATGCCGGCGAAGGCCATGAGGAAGAATGCGAACACGCCGGCGACCAGCGGGGAGCGCTTGCCGAGCCCGGCCCAGCGGGACAGGTGGCCCGCCTCGCCGCTCTGGTCGCGGATCAGCGTCACCACGGCGAACGCGCCGATCGTCGCCACGCCGTACGCGGCCAGGTAGAACATGCTGCTGGACAGCCCGGCGGTGCTGGCCGCGACCACGCCGGTGAGGATGTAGCCGGCCTGGGCGATGGAGGAGTAGGCGAGCAGCCGCTTCACGTCGGTCTGCGTGATCGCGATGACCGACCCGCCCAGCATCGTGAGGATCGCCACGCCCCACATCGCGGGCCGCCAGTCCCAGGTCAGCTGGCCGAATGCGACGTAGAAGACGCGCAGCAGCGCGCCGAACGCGCTGACCAGCGTGCAGGACGCCATCAGCGCCGTGACCGGCGTCGGCGCGCCCTGGTAGACGTCCGGCTTCCAGGCCTGGAACGGCACCGCGCCGATCTTGAACAGCAGGCCCACACCGAGCAGCGCGATACCGGCGTACAGCAGCACCGCGCTCTGCGGGTTCGACCCCGCCGCGGCCGCTATGTTCGCGAGCCTGACCGACCCGGAGTAGCCGTACAGCATGGCCACGCCGAACAGGAAGAACGCCGAGGAGAACGCGCCGAGCAGGAAGTACTTCATGGCGGCTTCCTGCGACAGCAGCCTGCGCCGCCTGGCCAGCGCGCAGAGCAGGTACAGCGGCAGCGACAGCACCTCCAGCGCCACGAACATCGTCAGCAGGTCGTTCGACGCGGGGAACAGCAGCATGCCGCCGACGGCGAACAGCGTCAGCGGGTAGACCTCGGTGTGGCTGATGCCGGCCAGCAGCCCCTCGCGCTCCTCGGCGCTGCCGGGAACCGCGGCAGCCTGCGCCGTGAAGGCGCTCACCTCGTGCGACGACTCGGCGATCAGCAGCACGCTGATGAACGCGAGCACCAGGATCGTGCCCTGGATGAACAGGGTGGGCTCGTCCACGGCCACCGCGCCGACCGCCGCCAGGTGCCCGGCGCTGCCGCCGCCGAACACGCTGCCGCTCGTCGCGACGAAGATGGTCAGGACGAACGCGCCGGCCAGGCTGCCGAGCGTGACGGCCAGGTGCAGGGTGCGGCGCAGCGGCCGCGGCGCGAACGCCTCGACGAGCACCCCGGCCACGGCCGCGCCGAACACCAGCAGCATCGGCGAGAGCTGGCCGTACTCGATGTGCGGCGCCGGAATGGCCGGCGCGATCGCGCCGATGGACCCGACGGATCCGGTCACGGAGTGCTCCCGTTCTTGTGCGCCGCCCCCGTGCTGCTTGGCACCGCGCTGCTTGGCACTGGGCTGCGTACCGCGCCGGCGGCCCTTGCCGGGTGCGGCGGGACAGGGTTGGTGGAGTGCGCCTGCACCAGCGTCCGTTGGACCGCGGGGTTGATCACGTCGATGACCGGCTTGGGGTAGACGCCGAGCACGATGATCAGCGCGATCAGCGGGCCGACCGCCCACAGCTCGCGGGCCCGCAGGTCGGGCATGGCCGCGACGTCCGCACGGACCGGCCCGGTCATCGTGCGCTGGTACATCCACAAGATGTAGATCGCGGCCAGGATGATGCCGACCGTGGCCAGCGCGGCCGCGACCTCGTACCTCGTGAAGGTCCCGATCAGCACCAGGAACTCGCTGACGAACGTCGACAGGCCGGGCATCGCGAGCCCGGCCAGACCCGCGACGAGGAACAGGCCCGCCAGCACCGGGGCGACCTTCTGCACGCCACCGTAGTCGGCGATCTGCTGTGACCGGCGCCTGGCGATCATGAACCCGACGATGAGGAACAGCGCGCCGGTGGCGAAGCCGTGGTTGACCATGTACAGGGTGGCGCCGACCTGGCCCTGGCTGGTCATCGCGAAGATCCCCAGCGTGATCAGGCCGAAGTGGGACACCGACGTGTAGGCGATCAGCCGCTTCAGGTCGGCCTGGCCGATCGCCACGATCGCGGCGTACAGGATCCCGATCACCGCCAGCGCGATGACCAGCGGCGTGAAGT
>WNGM01000208.1_pt1 | contig 45473 bp, 37 predicted proteins | sample 5400571 | NCBI WGS metagenome assembly WNGM01 (sample SAMN13153378, study PRJNA577476) | soil metagenome | isolation source: 100 cm soil or saprolite under Garry oak tree replicate 2 | place: USA:California | collected 2016-06-15 | reverse complement strand
CCTTGAAGCCGCTCGGCCTCTCGGCGGCCGAACTCGCGGAGCGGTGCTATCGCTTCGCGCTCGGCGGCATCGACATCATCAAGGACGATCACAGCCTCGCGGATCAGCCGTCGGCGCCGTTCCGGGAGCGCGTCGAGCGATGCCAGGAGGCGGTCGCGCGCGCCAACCGCGAGACGGGGGGCAACGCCCTGTACTTTCCCAACGTGACCGCGGGGGCCGCCGCGGCACTCGAGCGGGCCGCTTTCGCGGGCCGAGCGGGGTGCCACGGCGCGGTCGTCAACGCGCTGCCAGCCGGACTGGACGCGGTGCGGACGATCGCCGCGTCCACAGGGCTCGCGATCATGGCGCACCCGTCGCTCGCGGGAGCGTTCTTCCAGGCGGACCACGGCATCGCCCCCGAGGTGCTGCTGGGCGACATCTTCCGCGTCGCGGGCAGCGACGCGGTGATCTATCCCAACGTGGGAGGGCGGTTTACGTTCTCGGACGCGACCTGCGCCGCCATCAACGATCGGCTGCGTCGCCCGCTCGGCGAGGTGCGGCCGGCGTTCCCGGTGCCGGCGGGCGGCATCGACGCGGCCCGCGTGCCGCACTGGGTCGAGCGCTACGGCGCCGACACCATCTTTCTCGTCGGAGGGAGCCTCTACGCCCAGCCCGATCTCACCACGGCGGCGCGGCGCCTCGCCGACCAGGTCAGACGACACTCACATGAATGATCGATCGAAGGTGCTCAAGTTCGCGGGCCCCCCCTTCCGGTGGGACGCGGTGCCGGTGCGGGAATACAAGACAGCGGACGCGCGCCACAAGGACGTCACGCGGCAGGCGCTGCTGGGCGACGGCACGGGCGAGGAGCCGTTCACCTTCGTGACGCGCTACTTCGAGATCCAGCCGGGCGGGTACTCGACGCTCGAGCGTCATCAGCATCCGCACGCGGTGGTGGTGCTGCGGGGTCGGGGCCGGGTGATCCTGGGCGAGCGGACGTTCGATATCGCGCCGTACGACTGCGTCTACGTTTCGCCGGGCGTGACGCACCAGTTCCGCGCCACGGGCGAGGAGCCGCTCGGCTTTCTGTGCATGGTGGATCGCGTCAGGGATCGGCCGGAGGTGGTGGATTGACTTTCCAATCCATCAACCCTGCCACCGGCGACGTCCTCGAGACGTTCGCGGAGACCTCGCCTGACGCGCTCGAGGGGATTCTCGAGCGGGCCGACCGGGCGTCGCGCGACTGGCGGCGCCGGCCCGTCGCGGAGCGCGCCGAGCGGTTGCGCGCCGCCGCCCGCCTGCTGCGCGAGCGCAAGGACGCGTACGCCCGGACGATGGCGCTCGAGATGGGGAAGCCGCTCGCGCAAGGCGTGGGGGAGGCCGAGAAGTGCGCCTGGGCGTGCGACTATTACGCGGAGCACGGCGCGGCGTTCCTCGCCGACCAGCGGCGTGAGGCCGACGGGTCGCGGAGCTACGTGCGGTTCGAGGCGATCGGCCCGGTGCTCGCGATCATGCCGTGGAACTTCCCGTTCTGGCAGGTGTTTCGCTTCGCCGCGCCGGCGCTCGTCGCGGGGAACGCGGGGCTCCTGAAGCACGCCCCCAACGTGTCGCGTTGCGCGCTCGAGATCGAAGGCGTCTTCCGGGAAGCGGGTTTCCCCGACGGGTTGTTCCGAGCGGTGTTCCTCGAGAACGAGGCGGTGGGGAGCGTCATCGCCGACGCGCGGGTACGCGCCGTGACGCTCACGGGCAGCGATCGCGCCGGCAGCCAGGTGGCGCAGCAGTCGGGGCGGCACTTGAAGAAGACGGTGCTGGAGCTCGGCGGGAGCGATCCGTTCATCGTGCTCGAGGACGCGGACCTCGTGAAGGCCGCGCAGGTCGCCGCGGAGGCGCGCCTGATCAACAGCGGCCAGAGCTGCATCGCGGCGAAGCGGTTCATCGTCGTCGAGCGGGTGGCGGATCGCTTTCTCGAGCGGTTCACGGCGGAGATGCGGGCCCGCCGGGTGGGCGATCCCCTCGATCCCAGGACCCAGATCGGTCCCCAGGCACGCCTCGATCTCCGCGCCAACCTGCAGCGGCAGGTCGAGGAGTCTGCGAGGCGGGGGGCGCAGGTCGTGCTGGGGGGGCAGCTGCCCAAGGAGCCGGGGGCGGGGGGGGCGGGGGGGGCGTTCTACCCGCCCACCGTGCTGGTCGCCGTCGAACCCGGCATGCCGGCGTTCGACGAGGAGACGTTCGGCCCCGTGGCGGCGGTGATCCGGGCCCGGGACGAAGGCGACGCGATCCGCATCGCGAACGCCTCCGTGTACGGCCTGGGTGCGGCGGTGTGGACCGAGGACACCAAGCGCGGCGAGCGGGTCGCGCGCGACATCGAGGCGGGCAGCGTGTTCGTGAACGGGCTCGTCAAATCCGACCCGCGGCTCCCGTTCGGCGGGGTGAAGCGCTCGGGCTACGGGCGCGAGCTGTCGGAGTACGGGCTGCGGGAGTTCACGAACATCAAGACTGTGTGGGTGGCATGAACGTCCGCGTCGGCACGTCGGGCTACAACTTCCCCGAATGGAAGGGGACGTTCTATCCCGCCAAGATGCCCGGGTCGCAGATGCTCGAGTACTACGCGCAGCGGCTCACGACGGTGGAGGTGAACTACACGTTCTACCGCATGCCGAACGCGAAGGCCGTGGCGGGATGGGACCAGGCGACGCCGGCGGGTTTCACGTTCGTACTCAAGGCGCCGCAGCGCATTACGCACATCGCCCGGCTCAAGGACGTGGACGACCCGCTGCGCTACTTCCTCGAGACCGGCCGGATGCTCGGGCCGAAGCTCGGACCCATCCTGTTCCAGCTGCCCCCCAACTTCAAGAAGGACCTCGCGCGCCTCAACGATCTGCTCACGCAGTTCCCGGCCGATCTGCGCTGCGCCTGGGAGTTCCGGCACGAGTCGTGGTTCGGGGAGGACGTGTACGGCGCACTGCGCACCGCGAACGCGGCCCTGTGCGTGGCGGACACCGAGGACGGGCACACCCCGCTCGTCGCGACGGCGGACTTCGGCTACCTGCGGCTGCGCGACGAGGGCTACAAGAAGAAGGGCCTCGAGCAGTGGGCCGCGCAGGTCAAGGAGCTTGGCAAGGGGTGGCAGGACGCCTTCATCTTCTTCAAGCACGAGGAGTCGGGCATCGGCCCGAAGCTGGCGCAGCAGTTCGCTGGACTGCTCGGCTGAGAGTGGGCGTGTCGCTCGGGTTTTAGCGCACGATCGCCTGGTACGCGAGGGTCTCAAACCGCTCGCCCACGTCGACACCGGGACGCGGGATCAACTGGATCATCAGGACGCCGATGAGCTGCTCCCGGGGGTCGACCCAGTAAGTCGAGCCGTAGGCTCCACCCCACGAATAGCGGCCGAGCGAGCCGTACGCACCGGACATCCCGAGGTCTGTGACGACGGCGAAGCCGAGCCCGAAGCCGACCCCGGGGCCCATGGGCGATGGAGACAGATCGCTCGTCGCGCTCGCCGTCATCAGCTCCACAGTCTTGGGGGAGACGATCCGCACGCCGTCGAGCTCGCCGCCGTTGGCGAGCATCTGCAGAAAGCGGGCGTAGTCCGGCGCCGTGGAGTACAGTCCAGCACCGCCCGAGCAGTAGGTGCGGGACCCGCGCGAGCCTTTGCCGCTTACGATCAGATGGCCGATGGGCTGGACCGGGTCCATCGGGCGGAGGCGCCCGCCTTCCCCGAGCGTGTAGGGCACCGCGATCAGGCCCGTCTCCTGGTCGGGGACGTAGCAGTACGTGTGGTTCATCCGGAGCGGCCGCAAGATCCGTTCGGTGAGAAACCGGTCGAGCGACATGCCGGACACGACTTCGACGAGTCGGCCCAGCACGTCCGTGTTCAACCCGTACTGCCACTTGGTGCCGGGCTGAAAGGCGAGCGGCTGGGCGGCGATCTGATCCACGGTCTCGCTCACGGTTCCTCGGGGGACCAGGCCGTCCGTGATCGCGGCGCGCCGGTAGTAGCCGACATTGGGCGCCTCGTCGGCGAACACGTAGGCGATGCCCGAGCGGTGCGTGAGCAGGTCGTGCACGGTGACTTGTCGGATGGCGGGAACGAGTGAGTCCCGCGTCCCCTTCGCCGAGTCGCCAAGCGCCACGAGCACCCGCTCGCTCTTGAACGCGGGGAGATACTTCGAGACCGGGTCGTCGAGCGACAGCTTCCCCTCCTCGATGAGCATCATGACGCCCACGCTCGTGATGGCCTTCGTCATGGAGGCGATCCGGAAGATCGTGTTGCTCCGCATGGGGAGGTGCGCTTCGAGGTCGGCCCAGCCGACCGTGTCGAGCGCCACCACGCGCCCGCGCCGCAGCACGATGGCCACGGCGCCGGCCACCCGACCGCTGTCGACATACGCCTGGAGCGCCGGGCGGAGGCGCGCGAGGCGGGCCGAGGACATCCCGACGAGCTCCGGGCGGGTGCGCGGCGGGCCCTGAGCGGTGAGCAGCGTGGGAAGGAGCGCGAGGCACCACAACAAGCGGGGTAGTCGCATGGGTCTCTTAGCCAATGAGCCTCCGATAGATCGACAAGTGCCGTAACGCCGCCGCCTTTTTCCCCGCCTGCTCGTACAGCCGCGCGAGGTTGAAGTAGGCGTCCGCCAGCCGCCGATCGGCGGCGATCGCCTGCTCGTAGGCCTTCACCGCGTCGTTCGGACGCCGCCGGTCTTCCAACGCGATGCCGAGGTTGTACCAGGCGGTCGCGTGGTCGGGATGGTCGGCCAGCACCGCCCGGAAGTGCGTCTCCGCCTCTTCGGCGCGACCGGATTCGACCAGCAGCCGTCCCAGGTTCACCCGCGCGTCGGCATGATGCGGATCCAGCTCGAGCGCTCGCCGATAAGCATCTCGCGCGTCCTCCGGGGCGCTGACTTCCAACTCGAGCCCGAGGTCGAACCACTGCTCGGCGTCGAGATCGTCCTCGACGCGCCGGGCGGCGGCCGCCTGGCGGCGCGCCAGCGGGGCCGCGCGCTCGGCCAGCCTCGCCACGTCGAAGTCGAGCACCACCTGCCCCGAATCCGGATTCCAGGCGAGGGCGCCGTCGCGGGCTACCACGCGGTGTCCCTCAGCCGTGATGCGCAGCTCCGAGAGCGCTCGTCCCCGCGGCAGCTGCTGCTTCAACCGGCGCAGCGAGCTGCGGATCTTCGCCGCGGGGATCCGGGCCGCCATCAGCCCCTTCGCGGCCCGCAGCAGCACCAGGTCCTGAAAGGAGAAGCGCAACTCCCCCCTCCCCCCCGCGGCGCGCGCGGGGGAGAGGAAAGCCGCTCGGGTGTAAGATCGGATCTGCGCGGGTGAGAGACCGAGGAGCCGTGCGACTTCCTCGGTGGTGTAGCCCGTCATCGCCTAGGCGCTGGCCGCCCTTCGTTTCTTGGCTGGCTTGACTTCGGCGGCGCGCTCGACGCGCTTCGCGGGCTTGCGCTCGCCGCCGGTCGAGCCCTTGCCCTTGGCGAGACTCGCCTTGAGCGCTTCCATGAGGTCGATGATCTGCGTCTTGGGAGCCTCGGTCGGCTCCTCGGTGATCTCCTCGCCGTCCACCTTCCGCTGGATCTGCTCTTGGATTCGCATCTTGACCGTGTCCTCGTACTTCTGGGGCTCGAACTTCTCCGACGCCGCCTGCTCGACGAGCTGCACCGCCATGTCCAGCTCCGCCTTTTTCACGTCGACCTTCGGGATCGGTACCTCGTCGATCGACCGCACCTCGTTGGCGTAGCGCAGCTGCTCCATCGCGAGCCCCCGACCCAGCGGCCGGATCATAACGAGGTATTGCTTGCCGCGCGCCGCCCATTGCCCGATCGCCACCTTGCGGGTCTTCTTCAGTGCTTCGCCCAGCAGCGTGAACGCCCGGTCGCCGCCCTTGTCGGGTCCCATGAAGTAGACCTTGTCCATGTACATCCGGTCCACCGTGTCGGCGTCCACGAATTCGGTGATGTTGATCGACCCCGTGCCCTTCTCCTCGAGCGCCTTAAGCTCGTCGGGGGTGAACTGCACGTAGCGACCCTTGGAGAATTCATACCCCTTGATCATGTCCTCTTTCTCGACCTTCTCCCCGTCCTTTGAGCAGACGTATTGCTGCTTCAGACGGGCCCCGTCCTGCTTGTGCAGCCAGTTGAACGAGATCGCGGCGGACGACTCGCCGGCCGAGAACATCTTGATCGGGACCGAGACGAGCCCGAAGGAAATCGTGGCGGAGCCAATCGAGTGCGCGGGCATAGGGCCTGGTGGTGAAAGGGTGACCGTTCGACCGACGGCATCAGGATATTACCACCGGCGCGAGGGAGGGTCCATCCTGCGCCGGCTGCCCGGATTGCCACTCGGCGCGCTTTCGGTCTACAATGGACCACGACCGTGAAGCCGACCCCTCCGCCCGCCCCGGCCCCGCCGCCTCCCGACGACGCGCTCAAGACCTATCGCGCCAAGCGCTCCGCCGACCGCACGCCGGAGCCATCGGGTTCGGTCGCCGCCGCGCCCGGGCGGCGGTTCATCGTCCACCAGCATGCCGCCACCCGCCTCCATTTCGACCTGCGGCTCGAGATGGACGGGGTGTTGAAATCCTGGGCCGTGCCCAAAGGGCCGTCGCGCGATCCCGCCGACAAACGCCTCGCCGTTCATGTCGAGGATCACCCGATCGAGTACGGCGACTTCGAGGGGATCATCCCAGAAGGGAACTACGGCGCGGGTGCGGTGATCGTGTGGGACCGTGGGGTGTGGGTGCCCATCGAGGATCCGGTGGCGGGGCTCGCCAAGGGGAAGCTGCTCTTCGAGCTGCGCGGCTACAAGCTGCGCGGCGTCTGGACGCTCGTGAAGATCAAGAAGTCGGTGAAGGACTGGCTCCTGATCAAGGAGCGGGACGCCTACACCTCGAAGAACGGGGCCACGTTTCCCCCCGGATCGGTGCTGTCGGGGCTGACGGTCGAGGAGCTACGCGACGGCAACAAGAAGGCGGCGAAGCTCGTGGCCGAGTTGAAGAAGCTCAAGGCGCCGATGCGCGCCGTCCGTGCCGAGGATGTCGCTCCCATGCTCGCGGAAACGCGCGAGGAGCCGTTCTCGCGCGCCGGGTGGGTCTTCGAGGTGAAGCTCGACGGTTATCGCATGCGGGCGGTGAAGGAGGACGGGACCGCGCGCCTGATCACGCGCAACGGCAACGATTACTCGGCGGCTTTCCCGGAGCTGATTCGCCCGATCGCCGCACTGCCGTACTCGAGCCTGCTCATGGACGGGGAGCTGGTGATCCTGGACGAGCAGGGACGGCCGAGCTTTCAGCGCCTCCAGAACCGGGCGCGCATCGGACGCGCCCCAGACATCCGGCACGCGTCCGTCGAGACGCCCGGCACGCTCTATCTCTTCGACCTGATGGCGGTCGAGGGGTTCGACCTGCGGTTCCTGCCGCTCGTGAAACGCAAAGGGCTCCTGCGGAAGGTGCTGCCGGAGGCGGGACCGCTCCGTTACTCGGAGCATTTCGAGAAGGACGGCGAGGCGCTGTACGATCGGGCCGTGGGGATGGGCCTCGAGGGGATCGTCGCCAAGAAAGCCGACGCGCCGTACAAGAGCGGCCGCTCGGACCTGTGGCAGAAGATCCGCGCCGACAAGACCGGGGATTTCGTCGTCGTGGGCTACACCGCCCCCAAGGGCACCCGTGGCGGATTCGGCGCGCTCCACCTGGGTGGCTACGACGACGGGAGGCTCGTCTATGCCGGTCGCGCGGGCAGCGGATTCACCGGCCAGATGCTGAAAGACGTCGGGGACCAGCTCCTGGCGCTCGAAACCCCTCATCCGCCGTTCGAGGGTCCGGTCCCCGCGGAGAAGGAGAGCCATTGGGTAAAGCCGGAGCTCGTGGCCGAGGTCCGTTACAAGGAGGTCACGGGGGATGGCCTGCTGCGGCAACCTGTCTTTCTCCGGTTCCGGGAAGACAAGAAGCCGGAAGAATGCGTGATACCGGCACAGGGGACGAGAGACGAGGGAGGGGCGGAGGAACCCATACCCGAAGCAGCTCGTTCCTCGTCCGCGATCGCTCGTCCCGCCGTGCAGTTCACGAACCTCGGCAAGGTCTTCTGGCCGGAGGAGCGGTACACTAAGGGCGACTTGATCGAGTATTACCGGGCCGTGTCGCCCTGGATGCTGCGTTATCTCGCGGGCCGCCCGCTTGTGCTCACCCGTTTCCCCGACGGCATCAACGGAAAGTCATTCTTCCAGAAGGACGCGCCGGCGTACGCCCAGGCGTTCGTGCGCACCGTCACCATCTGGAGCGAGGACTCGCAGCGCGAGCTGGACTACTTCGTGTGCGACGACGAGGCCTCGCTCCTGTACATCGCCAATATGGCGGCGATTCTCCTGCACATCTGGTCTTCCCGCGTCGGGACGCTTGAGACGCCCGATTGGTGCATCCTCGACCTCGACCCGAAGGAAGCCCCGTTCACCGACGTCGTCACGGTCGCGCAGGCGGTGAAGGCGTTGTGCGACGACATCGGCTTGCCGGCGGGCATCAAGACGAGCGGCTCGACCGGGCTTCACGTGCTGATCCCGCTGGGCCGCCAGGTGACCTACGAGCAGTCTCGCACCCTCGGCGGGCTGCTCGCGCGCGTCATCGCCGCTCAGCTTCCCGAGATCGCGACGGTCACGCGCCAGGTCCAGAAGCGCGGCGGCAAGGTCTATCTCGACTACGTGCAAAACGGGCACGGACGCCTGCTCGTCGCGCCGTTCAGTGCGCGCCCACGCCCCGGCGCCCCCGTCTCGACGCCGCTCGCGTGGCGGGAGGTCGCGCCGAAGCTCGACATCCGCGCGTTCACGATCCGCACCGTGCCGGCGCGGATGAAGAAGCTCAAGGACGACCCGCTGTGGCCGGTGCTCGACCACCAGCCCGACCTGATGGCCGCGCTGGCCCGGCTGCACGACCGTCTCGACCAATAGCATGCCGCCCGCGACCGAGCTGCGCGTCAGGGTCGGCGAGACCACCGGTGACGTTTCCGCGCTCCTGGTACGTCCAGCCGACGCCCGTCTCCTGTATGTGCTCGCACACGGTGCGGGGGCCGGGATGCGGCATCCGTTCCTGGAGACGATCTCGCAGCGGCTGGCGGAGCAGGAAATCGCCACCCTGCGGTACCAGTTCCCCTACATGGAGCAGCGGGCGCGACGCCCCGATCCGCCCGCCGTGGCGGCGGCCGCAGTTCGCGCCGCGGTGATAGAAGCGGCACGCGCGGCGCCGGGGCTGCCGCTGCTCGCCGGCGGGAAGTCGTTCGGCGGGCGGATGACCTCGACGGCGCAGGCCGGCGAGCCGCTCGCGGGCGTGCGGGGGCTCGTGTTTCTCGGCTTCCCGTTGCACCCACCCGGCCGCCCCGGGAACGAGCGGGCGGAGCATCTCACGCAGGTCCAGATCCCGATGCTCTTCCTGCAGGGGACGCGAGACGACTTCGCAGACCTGAAGCTGTTGCGGCCGGTCGTGAAGCGGCTCGGCACGCGGGCCACGCTGCACCTCGTGGACGGCGGGGATCACTCGTTTAAGGTGCTCAAGAAGCCCGGCCGCACCGAAGCCGACGTGATGACGGAGCTGGTGGGAGCTATCGTGGAGTGGGCGGCAGGGATCGTGTGAGGGCCTGCGTGGGGTCTCCCGGAGCGACTGCGTATTTTTGTCGCGGAGGGAGACCCCACGCGGGCCCAACGGAGGCGCAATGCCTAACTATTGGATCGTGAAGACCGAGCCGTCCACCTACAGCTACGACGAGCTGGAGCGTCAGAAGACCGCCGTCTGGGACGGGGTCAAGAACAACCTTGCCTTGAAGCATCTGCGACAAATGATGCCCGGCGACCGGGTGCTGGTTTATCACACGGGAGACGAGAAGGCCGTGGTGGGCGTGGCCCAGGTCATGTCGCAGGCCTATCCCGACCCGAAACAGAAAGATCCGAAGCTCGCGGTGGTGGACCTGAAGGCCGCAGGGAGGCTGCCGCAGCCCGTGCCGCTGGGCGAGATTAAGAAGGACCGGGCGTTCGCCGATCTGGGGCTCGTCCGGATGGGTCGCCTCTCGGTGATGCCGGCATCGGCGGAACAGTTCCAACGCCTGCTTAAGCTGGGCGGCCTGAAGTGACCGACGACTGACCACTGAAGACTGAGGACTCAATGGGCAAAGGCGACCGTCGCACCAAGCGCGGCAAGATCTTTCGCGGCACGTACGGCAACACGCGTCCCAAGAAGAAGAAGAAGCGCAAGGCGGCGGACGCCGCCAAGCGGGCGAAGGGAGAAGCGTCGTGAGAGCGTTGCTCTGCGCGGCGCTGGTCCTGCTCGCGGGGGGGGCGATACCGGGCCACGCCCAGCAAGGCGACCGCTGGCAGGTCACGCTCCACGACGGGAGGCTCATGTGGGACCTGCGCCTCGTGCGGCTCACGGGCGACACGCTGGTGCTGCGGCAGGGAGCGGGTGACTCCATTTATCGCTTCCCGATCGGTCGGGTGGACGAGCTGCGCCTCGTGCACAAGGCCGAGCGGCGCCTGAGAGGGGAGCCGCGCGGCTACGGCAGCGTGCTGGCGGGCACGGACGATGAGATCTACCGTCTCACGCTGTACAGCGTGAGCGAGCGTCGCCCGATCATCGAGCGGGTGTTCAAGGATCATCCGCCGGACGGCGCGAGCAGTGACCTGTGGCAAATCACGCTGCGTGACGGCACGATCGTGTGGAATCTGCACCTCGTCGGGCTCGTACGGGACACGATCGTCTTCCAGCAAGACGACAAGACGGTGCGCTATCCCCTCGCGCGCGTGGACGAAATGCGGCTGGTACGGGCAGGGGAGCACGAGATCGGCCCGGTCGCCGCCGGAGGCCGCTACGACGGCGCCGCGAACGGGGCGACCGACGTCGTGTACCAGCTCACCCTGCTCGATCTTCCGCAGCGCCGACAGGTGATCGAGCAGATCTTGAGCGCCCGGCGCGCGTCGCCGCCCTGATCTCCCCCCGGCCGCCTGACCGCCGCCTGCTCCTGGTCGACGCCGACGCGTTCTACGTCGCCGTCGCGCGCCTCGTGGATCCCGAGGGGGCGGGCAAGGCCCCGTTGCTCATCGTCGGCGGCTCCCCGGAGCGGCGCGGGGTCGTCACATCGGCCTCTTACGACGCGCGGGCCTACGGCGTCCATTCCGCGATGCCCATGGCCCGCGCCGTGCGCCTCTGCCCCGGCGCCACCGTCGTCCCGGTACCGTGGGAGGCGTGCGCGGGGAAGAGTCGCGAGATTCGCGATGTCCTGGGCCGGTTCACGCCTGCAGTGGAGCAGGCTTCGAGCGACGAGTTCTATCTCGACCTCACGGGGACCGAGAAGTTGTACGGGGGCGAGCCGCTCGCGGCGACCGCGGCTCGCATCCGCGCCGCCGTGAGCGAGGCGACGTCGCTCTCGGTCTCGATCGGCGGCGGCACCTCCAAGCTGGTCGCGAAGCTCGCGGCCGGGCGCGCGAAGCCTCGACCGGGCGCCGCCGCGCCCTCCGACGGGGTGTGCATCGTCGCCCCCGGGGCCGAAGCGGAGTTCCTGCTGCAGTTCGCGCTCGCGGACCTTCCGGGCGTCGGTCCCAAGGCTCAGGCGCGGCTCGCGCGGCTCGGGTGGCGCACGGTGCGCGACGTCGCTCCGCTCGAGCGCTCCGCCCTCGTAGCGCGGCTGGGCGAACGGGAAGGGACGTGGCTCTACGATCGGGTGCGCGGCGTCGATCGCTCGTCGGTCGAGCCGGAGCGCGAAGCGAAGTCGCTCAGTCGGGATGAGACGTTCGCGGCCGATGTGGACGATGACGCGGCGCTGGGAGCAAAGCTCTGCGCCCTCGCCGACCGCGCCAGTGCGGACCTGCGCGACTTGGGGCTCGCCGCCCGCACGGTGACGGTCAAGCTCCGCGACGCGGACTTCACGACGCGGCAGGCGAGCCGCACCCTGCCCGAGGCGGTGCGCTCTGACCGGGCGGTCTCCGCCGTCGCGCGCCAGCTGCTGCGGCGGCTGCGCGCCACGCGGCGGATGCCCGCGCGCCTGCTCGGCGTGGCTCTGTCCCACCTGGTCCGGGGCGGCCCGGACGCGCAACTACCCCTGCTCGACGTGCCGCCAGAAAGCAGCGTGGAGACCGAGCGCGACCGCGCCATCGCCCGGGCGATCGACGCCGCACGGCAGCGCTTCGGCCCGGACGCGCTCGGCCGGGGCAATCCTTGAAGGTCCCCCCAGTCACATCGCGCCGAGCGCCGCCGCCGCCTTGTTCACATCGCGCGGCTTCACCCACAGGATCGCGCCGTAGCGTCCCATCCCCGCACACACCGCCGACACCGCAGTCACGTTGATCTTCGCCGCGCCGAGCTTTGCCATCGTGTCGGCGAGCGCGCCGACGCGATCGTCGCCGTCGATCAGGAACGCCGTCTTGGGCTTCGAGAGCTTGATCTTCGCGCCTTGCGCGGCGGCGGCGAGCGCGGTCCCGTCCGCCGCCACGAAGTCCACCTGGGCCTTGCGGGCGCTCGGGAACGCGTGGAACGCGAGCAGGTTGACGCCGGCCGCCTTCAAGACCCGCAGCAGGCGCGCCCCCTCGCCCGGCTTGTCGGACGCCGTCGTGTAGCAGTAGCTCACCCTGCGGATCGTGTCGGCCATCGTCGCCTCCGAGTGTAGTCGCTCGCCCTGACTATGGCCCGCCGACAGGCGGACCGCCAGACCGCCGTCATTACCGCACGTAGAATGCCGTGCGCCCGAGCCGTCCCTGGCGCTCGAACCACACGGTCGCTGCCCCGGCGCCCGCCGCCGCCGAGAACGCCCGGCGCAGGTCTTCGGCGCTGGCCACGCGGCTGCGGTTGATCTGGACGATCACGTCGCCCGAGCGCAGGCCCGTGGCCTGTTCCATCTCGTCGGGAATGTCGTAGATCAGCGCGCCGTGGTCGCTCTGGATGCTCCGCTCGGCGCGGACCGCCGGCGTCACTGTCACCACCTTCATGCCCCCGAGCACCGCCACCTTCTCAGCGAGCGTCGTCGGGAGATCGCTCACACCGAGGCGCGCCATGCGGCTCTCACCCGCGTGACGATACGACACGGCGAGCGTATCGCCCGGCCCGGTGTCGAGCAGCACGGCCTCCCAATCGAGGAACGTGCGCAGGCGGCGGCCCCGGGCGCTGACCAACACGTCGCCTTGGGCGACGCCTCCGCGGGCCGCCGGTCCGCCCGGCGCCACCTGGGTGACGCGCAACCCACCGACCCGCTTCCACCCCCGCAGGTCGTCGGCGCCGGCCACCTCGAGCCCGACCCACGCCCGCCGCACCTTGCCGAAGCGCTGCAGCTCGTCGGCCACCCGCAGCGCCCGCTCGATCGGGATCGCGAAGCCGATCCCCACCGATCCGCCCGAGCTCGTGAAGATCGAGCTGTTCACGCCCACCACCTCGCCCAGGGCGTTCGCCAGCGGGCCGCCCGAGTTGCCGGGATTGATCGGCGCGTCGGTCTGGATCATCCCCACGTAGATCCCCGATTGGCCTTCGGAGGGCAGCAGGTTGCGCCCGACCGCGCTCACGACGCCCGCCGTGACCGTGGGCTCGCTGTTGCCGAGCAGGTAGGCGAAGGGGTTGCCGAACGCCACCACCCACTCGCCGATCATCAGGTCGCCGCTCTTGCCGAGGGGCGCCGTGGGCAAGCTCGTCGCCTCGACCTTGAGGACCGCGATGTCGGTCAGGGGATCCTCGCCGAGGATCTTCGCGGGGAAGTCGCGGCCGTCGCGCGTCGTCACCACGATCTGCTCGGCCCCTTGGGTCACGTGCTGGTTCGTGATCACCAGCCCGTCGGAGGAGATGATGAAGCCGGATCCGTATCCTTCCACGGTCTGCTCGTAGCCCCGCGGCCGGAAGAACAGGTCGAAGGGGTCCTGTGGCAGCTGCCGCTCGCGCCGCAGCACGTTCACGCTCACGACCGCCGGAGCCACGCGAGCGGCGGCGGTGACGATGGCGGTGCGGCGCGAGGCGGCGAGGTCCTGCGCGGCCGCCGGTGGCGCCGCCGCCACAGCCGCGATCGCTGCCGCGCTTAGGAGTGCGCTGGTTCGCATGCTCGGCATGGGTGGGAATTCTACACGCTTGACGCGCCTCGGGCGGACTCGTAAATCAAGCTGCTCGTCCGTCCCCTCGAGATCCTTCGAAGGAGTTAGCGCAATGCGCCCCATGGCTCTCCCTCAAGCCGCCTTGCTCGGCGGGCTCCTGGCAGTCGCCCTCGTTCCCGCGGTCACCGCACAGGGCCGCGGGCGGGCGAAGCCCGCTCCGGAAGCGCCCGCGACTCTTGGCGCCGACTCGCTCAACAACCTCAAGTTCCGTAACCTCGGCCCCTCGGTGGGCGGCGGGCGCGTGACGGCCGTGGTCGGCATCCCCGGCGAGCCGAACATCTACTATGTGGGCGCCGCGGCGGGCGGCGTGTGGAAGACGACGGACGGGGGCGACTCCTGGGAGGCCGTCTTCAAGGACCAGCCGACGGCCTCGATCGGCGCCATCGCGCTCGCGCCCTCGAACCCGAACCTCGTGTGGGTCGGCACGGGCGAGGCGAACCTGCGCAACGACCTCGTGGACGGGCGCGGCGTGTTCTTCTCGCCCGATGCCGGCAAGACGTGGAAGTTCATGGGGCTGGGCGACGTGGGACAGATCTCCCGCGTCGTGGTCGATCCCACGGATCCCGACGTCGTGTTCGTCGGCGCGATCGGCCACGCCTGGGCACCCAACCCCGAGCGGGGTGTGTACCGCACCGCCGATGGCGGCAAGACCTGGCAGAAAGTGCTGTTCGTGAACGACACGACCGGCGTCGCGGACTTGATTATGGTCCCGGGGAATCCGCGGATGCTGTTCGCCGGGATGTGGCAGGCGGTGCGGCATCCATGGGAGCTCGTTTCGGGGGGCTCCGGGAGCGGCATCTACCGGTCGAAGGACGGCGGCCTCACGTGGGAGCGGCTCAAGGAGGGGCTGCCAGCGGGCCTGCTGGGGCGCATCGCCCTGGCCGTCGGCCCCACCAATCCGAGCCACATCTACGCGATCATCGAAGCGAAACAGGGGATTCTGTGGGACTCGAAGGACCAGGGTGACCACTGGGCCAAGGTCTCCGACTTCCACGGGATTTCGGCGCGGCCGTTCTACTTCTCCCTGATGCACGTGTCGCCGGTGGACGACCGCAAGGTGTTCTTGTCCTCCTACCTGCTGCTCCGGTCCGACGACGGCGGTAAGACGACGACGCCGATCGACCGCGGCGTGCACGTGGATCACCACGCCCTCTGGATCGATCCCGCGAACCCCGACCGCATGATCCAGGGGAACGACGGCGGGGTCTACGTCACCACGACGGGCGCCAAGACCTGGCGCTATCTCAACAACCTGCCGATCGAGCAGTTCTACATGGTCGCGGCGGACAACAACGTCCCCTACATGTTGTGCGGCGGCCTGCAGGACAACAACGCCTGGTGCGGCCCCTCGAGCAACGTGGGAGGGGGGGGAGGCGGGGGAGGCGGTGGCGGTGGCGGGGGCGGCCTGAACGGCTCGGAGTGGTTCACGGTGACCGGCGGGGACGGCGAGTATGCGGTTCCTGCGCCGAGCGATTCGTCGATCCTCTACGTGGACTCCCAGAACGGCAACATCACCCGCGTGGACTTGAAGACCGGTCAGAGCCGCTCGATTCGGCCCTACCTCTCCGGCGTGAGCGAGATGAAGCCGGCGGACTTGAAGCATCGCTTCAACTGGACGTCGCCCATCGCGGTGTCCCCGACCGACGCGAGCGTCGTGTACCTCGGCGGGAACGTGGTGTTCAAGACGACGGACGGCGGCGAGCATTGGGCGGCGATCAGTCCCGACTTGACGCGCAACGAGAAGGCCAAGCAGGTCACGAGCGGCGGCCCGATCGAGTACGACATCTCGGGCGCCGAGACTTACAACACGATCCTCACCGTGAACCTGGCGCCGACCGACGCCAACGTGATCTGGGTCGGCACCGACGACGGCCTCGTGCAGCTGACGCGCGATGGCGGCAAGACGTGGACGAACGTCGCCGGCCACTTCCCCGGCCTGGGGGCGGGGGCGGGGGCAGAAGGGCGCGTGTACCAGATCGGGATCTCGCCCTTCGACGCGGGCGCGGCCTACGTCGCCGTCGACCGCCACGAGCTGGACGACCGCCGGCCCTACGTCTACAAGACCAGCGACTACGGGAAGACCTGGACCGACATCTCGAAGGGCCTCCCCCAGGATGTGCCGGCGCGCGTCGTGCGGGAGGACCCCAACGCCCGCGGCTTGCTCGTGCTCGGCACCGACGCGGCACTGTGGTACTCGCGCGACGGCGGCGCGACCTGGAAGCCGCTCACGGCGGACTTCCCGACCGTGCCGGTCTATGACCTGCAGTTCATCAAGCGGTCACACGACCTCGTAGTCGCCACCCACGGCCGCGGGCTGTTCGTGCTCGACAACATCACCGCGCTCGAGGAGCTGACGCCGGAGGTGGCGGCCCGGGACCTCCACGTGTTCAGCACGCTGGCGGCGCAGATCCGCGTGCGGCCGCGCCGGACGGGCGTGGCCCCGACGCGCTTCACCACGCCGAACGCGCCGGCCGGGGCGGTGATCGACTACTACTTGAAGACCGCGCTCGATACCGGAGCCACGCCGCAGGGCGAAGGCGCCCAAGGCGAGCCGCAGGGACGCTCGCGGCGCGGGCGCGCGATCGTCACGGTGACCGACAGTCGGGGCGACACGGTGGTGGTGGACTCGAGCGCTCCGGGAAAGCAGGGCGTCAACCGCTACGTCTGGGCGCTGCGCTACGGTGGGCCGACGCGGCTCACCTTCGAGCGGCCGCCGACCGGCGAGGAGGAGGAGAACGCATTCCGCAACGTGCTCGGCCCACGCGTGGGTCCGGGGACCTACAGCGTGTCTCTGACCGCGGGCGAGCGGACCGCGACCACGAAGGTGACCGTGGAGCCTGACCCCGTGCTGGGCGGCGACCCCGCCCGGTTCGCGGCGCAGCTGCGCGCCGGGCTCGAATGGCGCAACGCGCTGTCGGCGCTGAACGAGATGCTGAACCGCATCGCGAGCCTCGAGACCCAGCTCAAGAACGCGCAGCAGGCGTTGCGGGAAAACATGCGAGGGGACACGACGGCCACGGTGCCGGTGGCGCGGCAGGCGCGCGACCTCGGCCGCAAGCTCAAGGAGCTGAAGGACAGTCTGTACAACTCGGACGTCCAGCGCGACGCCGGGCAGGACGACATTCACTATCTCAACCGCTTCCAGGACCGGCTGCAGGGGCTGGGCTTCGGGCTCGGCTTCGCTTACGCCCAACCGCCGACCGAGGTCGTCGCCGAACGGCTGAAGGCGCTGCGCGCCCAGTTGGACGCCTACCTCGCGCGATTCAACGAGCTGCTTCGGACCGACGTGGCCGCGTTCAACAAGACGGCGCAGGATCACAGCGCCCCGGTGCTCGTGGCGGGCGCGCCGGTGGAGGTGAAGGCAGTCGCCGTACGGTGACGTGCATGTTCGCAGGAAACCGTGTAGAAAGGAGATCCCCATGGCTGCTCGCAGCATCCTGGGGGCGCCCCTCGCTGTCCTCGGCGCGCTGTCGCTTGCGTGCGCCGGGGAGCGCAGCACCGCTCCGCCCCTCACATCGCCGTCGTTCTCGCTCCAACCCGCCGCCTCGCCGTTCTATGAGCAGCACAACCTGGTGTCCGATGGGGCCGTGTCGGCTGACCTCGTCGATGCGGGCCTGGTCAACGCCTGGGGGCTGGTTGCCAGCACGACCTCGCCCTGGTGGGTCGCCGACAACGGCACCGACCGCTCCACGCTCTACAACGGCAACACCGGCGCCAAGGTCCCCCTGACCGTCAGCGTTCCCAGCGCGCCGACCGGCATCGTCTTCAACGGCGGCTCCGGCTTTGTCGTGTCCAGGGGCACGGCTTCGGGCCCCGCCCGCTTCATTTTCGCCACCGAGGAGGGCACGGTTTTGGGCTGGAACCCGGCGGTGGCGCTCACGCAGGCGGTTGTCGCGGTTGACAACTCGGCGGGGGGTGCGGTCTACAAAGGGCTGGCCATTGCCAGCACCGCGTCGGGCGACCATCTCTACGCCGCCAACTTTCGTGCGGGCACCGTGGACGTGTTCGACGCCTCGTTCCATCCCGTGTCGGGCGGCTTCACCGACCCCGGCCTTCCACCGGGCTACGCACCGTTCGGCATCCGGAACTTGGGGGGCACGATCTACGTCACCTACGCGCTCCAGGACGCGGACAAGAAGGACGACGTCGCAGGCGTGGGGCACGGGTTCGTGAACGCCTTCGACACGGACGGCAACCTGCTCCGTCGCGTGGCCTCCACAGGGCGGCTCAACTCGCCGTGGGGACTCGCGCTCGCTCCCGCCGATTTCGGGCAGTTCAGCGGGAACCTGCTCGTTGGGAACTTCGGCGACGGCCACATCAATGCCTTCGACCTCGACCGCTTCCAGGGCAACGGCGAGCTGCAGCAGCGGGGCCAGCTGCACGCCGCCGATGGCCGGCCGATCGCGATCGATGGCCTATGGGCCCTCGCCTTCGGCAACGGCGCGGCCGCCGGGCCGACGAACGCGCTGTTCTTCACGGCCGGTCCCTTCGACGAGGAGCACGGCTTGTTCGGGAAGCTGGTGGTGACCTCGCCCCCGGGGCAGGGGCCCTAGGGGCGCCTGTCGCTCCGTGGTCATCAGATGATGCAAGTGTGGGCGGCGGCGATCCTGCTCGGCCTCGCCGCCGCCGGGCCGGTCGCCGGTCAGATAACGGTCCTGAAGCCCCTCGACCCGATCCCGCCGAGGCGGCTCGTGTACCACCCGCCCGAGCTCCTGTACTGTCCCCAGCCCGAGTATCCCGACTCGCTCAAGCGACGTGGTATCGGGGGCCACGTCCTGCTCGAGGTCGTGGTGGACACGCTCGGCCGCGTCGCCCCGGATCGTATCGTCGTGCGCGAGAGTTCCCATAGCGGCCTGAGCCGGGCGGCGATCACGATGGCCGTGCAGTGCCGCTTCAAGCCCGCCCGGCTGGGGAAGACGGCGGTCCAGAAAATGGTGACGATCCCGGCTGACTTCTCGCTCCGACGTAGCGGGCCGTAGCCCTCACTGCCGGAACCCGGCGGCGCGGCTCGCCGTAGTGTGGCGCCGTGGTGAGTCCCGATCTCAAGCTCGAGGCCCTGGGCGACTGGGCGCGCATCGAATCGCGGATCACCGGTCAGCCGGCGCCCGGGGCCGCGCGCCGACCGGCTGACCTCGCGGCGGCGCTCGCCACGGCGGCCGCCCAGCTCGCCGTGCTCGTGGTGCTGCCGTTTCTCGTCCTCGTCCGCGTTGCGTCCTACTTGTATCTGCACCACCACGCCTCCCCCTGGTTGGCGCTAGCGGCAGGCGCCGGATGCACGTTCGGGCTCGTCACGGCGTATGGTGCGTGGGTTTCGCACCGGCTCACCGGCCGGGTGCGGCTGCTTGCGCTCGCCCGGCGAGTCGCCCTACCGCTGGTGGTGGCGTACTGCGGCTACGCGCTGATCTACCTCTCGAGCGGCAACGCGAAGTCCGATCGGGTGCGCTCGTACTACACGTCGCTCCACCCCCTGCTGCGCGTGGCGCTCAGCACGTGGATCTTCGTCGATCGGGATCTCCTGATCACCGACCTGACGCGCCGGCCGGCGGACTACCCGGCGATGGGGCTCCCGGTGTCCGACGGGTCGTTGCACTACGTGCAGCCCGATGGCTACGTGCACGCGGCCGACCTGAGGACCGTCGGCCGGAGCGAAGTGAAGGACCGGCTGGTGCAGCTCTATTTCGTCCTGATGGGATTCGCCACGCTGCGCCACGTGGGCACGGCGGACCACCTGCACGTGGAGTTGCCGGTGCGATAACTTCTGCCGCATGCCTTTCACCCGCGACGACATCCGCGACTCGGTGGAGCGCGCCGGCGACCAACACTGGGACGCGCTCCGGCACCACCACGAGGACGCCTATCCCAACCCGAAGCCGACGCCCGGCGACGTCTGCAAAGCAGAAGCTGAACGATTGAACGGGATGGGCCTCGGTGAGGCGAAGGACTTCGAGCTGGTGGAGACGCGGGTGGAGCATGTCGGCGACGAAGTCCGGCTCACCCACGTCTTCCGCTACAAGCCGCTCGGCGTGCGGCTCCTGACCGAGCCGTTTCAGGGCTATCGCTGATTATTTCTCGAACAGCAACTCCTTGGCGCGCTGGGTGGACTTCACGACCGCCTTGATCAGCGTCACCCGGAGCTTCCCCTCCTCGAGCTCGAGGATGCCGTCGATCGTGCACCCCGCGGGCGTCGTGACCGTGTCCTTGAGCAGGGCCGGGTGATCCCCCGTGTCGAGTGCCACCTTGGCGGAGCCGAGCAGCGTTTGCGCGGACAGCAGGGTGGCGACATCCCGCGGCAGCCCGACCTTCACCCCCGCCTCTGCGAGCGACTCGAGAATGATGTAGATGAACGCGGGGCCGCTCGCCGACAGGCCGGTCACCGCGTCCATATGCTTCTCGTCCACCACCACCGTCCGACCCACCGTGTCGAACAGCTGCCGGGCGAGGTTGAGATGGACGTCGGTGGCATGACTTCCCTTGCAGATGCCCGTCATGCCCGCGCCGACCTGACACGGAGTGTTCGGCATGGCCCGCACGACCGGCACCCCGTCGGCGAGCCGGGCCTCGATGTAGCTCGTGGGCACGGACGCGGCGACGGACACGACGAGCTTTGCGGGCGTGACCTCGGGGCGGATCTCTTCGAGCAGCTCACCGACGTTCTGGGGCTTGACCGAGATCAGGATGATGTCCGCCGACCGCGCCGCCGTCCGGTTGTCGGGGCCGACCGGGACCGGCAGCTGCCCGCTCGATGCGCGCGCCCGCTCCGCGTGACGCACGGTGGCGCAGGCCTTCCCCGCGGGCAGGCCGGCCTTCAACAGTCCCTGGAGCAGGATGGTTCCGATCTTCCCAAGTCCCAGCACCGCCACCCGTTGGTCGATCATAGCGTCCTCATCGCAGATGTTCTTCGAGCAGAGTCGCGGCGTCGGTTGTCGCGTCGCGGTACTTGATGATCACCGGCGTATAGAGCGAGATCCCCCACCGCCCGGCGGCGGCGCCGTTGGCGGTCCGGCTGCCGGGCACTACGACCGCGCCCGCGGGAATCTCGAGCGGCCGCTCACCGTCGCGCCGGTACACCTGCTCGCGCACCAGGTCGTGGACCGGCGTCGCGGCCGTGAGGATGGTGCCGGGCGCGAGCACGGCACGCTCCCGCACGACAGCGCCCTCGAAGATCCCGCACCCGCCGCCCACGAGCACGTCGTCTTCCACGACCACCGGCAGCGCGCCCACGGGCTCGAGCACGCCGCCCACCTGGGCGGCGGCCGAGAGGTGCACCCGTTTGCCGATCTGCGCACACGAGCCGACCAGCGCGTGGCTGTCGATCATCGTGCCCTCGTCCACATACGCCCCGACGTTCACGTACATCGGCGGCATGCACACGACCCCGGGAGCGATGTAGGCGCCGTCGCGGATGCTCGAGCCGCCCGGCACGATGCGCACGCCCTCGGCGAGCGTCGTCGCACGCGCCGGGTAGGTGTCCTTGTCGAAGAAGCGCAGCGGGGAGTGGGGAGGGGACATATCCACGAGCGCCCCCATCCGGAAGCCGAGCAGGATACCCCGCTTGACCCAGGCATTCACCCGCCAGGTGCCGTCCGCCAGGCGCTCGGCGGCCCGGACCGTGCCGCGCGAGAGAGCGGCGCGAAACTCCGCGAATAGCGCGCGGTCGGCCTCGCCGTATTGCGGGCGCTGCGCCGCGGCGAGGGCCTCGATGCGTTCAGACAGCTGCATGAGCGGCGTCGCGCAGCAGGCCCAGCTCGCGCAGTAGCGCCCGCAGGCGCGCACGGGTCTGCTCCTGCACCGGAACGAGCGGCAGGCGATATCGCTCCTCGAGCAGGCCCATGAGGGCGAGCGCGGCCTTCACCGGGCCCGGGTTCGATTCGATGAAGTTGGCCTCCATGAGCGGCAGCAGCCGGTAGTGCAGGGTACGCGCCGCCTCCCACTCGCCCGACAGGGCGAGCTGCGTGAGCCGGGCCATCAAATCCGGGACCTCGTTCGCCACGACCGAGATCACACCGTCGGCCCCCAGGGCGATGAGCGGCAGCGTCACCGCGTCGTCTCCCGAAAGCACGGTGAAGCCGGGCGGCCGCTCCCGGAGGATCGCCATGATCTGGGCCAGGTCGCCCGACGCCTCCTTGATGCCCACGACGTTCTCGGCGTCGCGCGCCAGGGTGAGCGTCGTGGCGGCGCTGATGTTCGACGCGGTGCGGCCGGGCACGTTGTACAGCACGACCGGCAGGCCGCCGACCACGTCTGCGACGGCGCGGAAATGCGCGACGAGGCCGGCCTGGGTGGGCTTGTTGTAGTAGGGGGCGACGACGAGAATCGCGTCGGCCCCTGCCGCCCGGGCGGCCTGCGCCCGCTCGACGGTCGCGGCGGTCGCGTTGCTGCCCACGCCGGCGAGCACCCGGGCGCGCCCGCGCGCCGCCGCGACCGTCAGCGCGATCACGCGGGCATGCTCCGCCGGCGTGAGCGTCGCCGCCTCACCCGTCGTTCCACAGGGCACGAGCAGCCGCACGCCGCCCGCCACCTGCCGCTCGACCAGCGCTTCGAGCCGCGTCACGTCCACGCCGCCGGTCGCGGTGAACGGCGTCACGAGTGCGGTCCCACAGCCGCGCAGCCAATCCACGTGCATCGTCATACCAGCGTCCTTTCCATCGCCAACACGTCGTCCAGCACGTCCGTGAAGCAGTGCATGCCCGCCTCCCGGCGCCCCATGATCCAGCGGGCGGCGAGCAGCGCGCCCGCGGCGAACCCGTCGCGGCTGCGCGCCGTGTGCGTCAGCAGAATCTCGTCACCGACCGAATCGAACCCTACGCGGTGCGTTCCGGGGATGTGACCGGCCCGCGTGCTCGCGACCGGCACATCGTCCCGACCCGTTTCCCGCCGTAAGATGTCGCGCAGCATGATGGCCGTCCCCGACGGCGCGTCGCGCTTTCGCGCGTGGTGCGCCTCCTCGATGAACGGGTCGTAAGCCGCGAGCCCGCGGAACTGCCGCGCCGCTCCGGCGACCACGCGGTAGAACAGGTTGACGCCGATCGAGAAGTTCGGCCCGTACACGAGCGTTGCCCTTCGCTCCGCGACCAGCCGCCGAACCGCCGCCTCTTCCTCGTGCCATCCCGTCGTGCCCTCGACCAGGGGTACGCCCGCCGCGGCGCACGCCGCCGCGTGTGCGGGCACAGCGGCCGGGACGGAGAAATCGATCGCGACGTCGTGACCGGGGAGCAGCCGCGCCGCGTCGGCGGCGTTGCCCGACGTCACGATCGCCGCGACCTCGTGTCCCGCGGCGCGGGCCTGGGCCGCGATTACGCGTCCCATCCGACCGTGGCCCAACAGAGCGAGCTTCATTGCGACCTCGAGTAAGTGATCGAGCGCGCGCCGAAAGACCCGGCGCGGCGTGGTTCACACCATGAATTGTCGGGAGCTAGGCCCGGGGCTGAATCTGGGCTACTGGAGACGCGCCCGCTTTCGGCCGGCCAGCCGTGGCCGGCCGCCGCGCGGGGCAGGGCGAGAAACGTGGAACTCGAGGCTCATGTCGAGCGCGAAACCTTGCCGGGTGGCCTGAGGGTGTCAAGCGGACGCGTGCCGCCGCCCGGGCGAGGGCGGCACTTGAGGGCGGCCGGCGTGATTTAAGTGATCAGGACGACCGAGAAGGTCGCGGTCCACGACACGCTGGGCGCGCGGGATCATCACCACTCCCGATCGCCATCCGGTCTACGGCTGGCCCCAGCCCAGCTTCTGTGCCCATCAGAACGTGCATAGTCTGCACATCTCGTGGTACACCTACTCGTATTAACCCGATTGGGTGTAGCGCGATGTTCAACGATTTGTGCACTATATGCACGAATCTGATAGCACTACGGACGACGGACCCCCCTCCTGGGAGACCGCATGAAACGCTCGGTTGGCCTTGGCTTGCTGTTCACTCTGGCGGGGCCGTTCGTGCTCGCGGCGCAGGGAGTCCCGGCGGCGCCGGCGGCGCTGAAGGTCGATTCGCTCGCGCAAGCCGCGAACGCCGCCGCCGCGGCGAACACGGTCGCCATCAACTTCGTGTGGACGCTGATTGCGGGCTTCCTCGTGATGTTCATGCAGGCCGGGTTCGCCATGGTGGAGACCGGTTTCACGCGGGCCAAGAACGCCGCCCACACCTTCGCCATGAACTTCATGGTGTACGGCATCGGCATGCTCGCGTACTGGGCGATCGGCTTCGCGCTGCAGGCCGGCGGCCTCGGTCCGATGACGACGCTCGGTGGCTTCGACAAGCTGAGCAACGAATTCGCGCTGCATCTGGGCGGCAAGACGTGGGGCCTGTTCGGCCACACGGGATTCTTCCTGAGCGGCGTGGCCTACGCGGCCCCGGTGTTCACGTACTTCCTGTTTCAGATGGTCTTCATGGACACCGCCGCTACGATCCCGACCGGCGCGATGGCCGAGCGCTGGAAGTTCTCGGCGTTCGCGGTGTTCAGCCTCTTCATCGGCGCGGTCATCTACCCCGTGTACGCGAACTGGACGTGGGGCGGCGGCTGGTTGTCGCAGCTCGGCGTGAACCTCGGGCTCGGACATGGGCACGTCGACTTTGCGGGCTCGTCGGTGGTGCACATGACGGGCGGCGTGATTGCGCTGGTCGGCGCTGCCTTGCTCGGTCCGCGGCGCGGTAAGTACAACGCGGACGGGACCCCCAACGCGATTCCGGGTCACAACATCCCGATGGCGCTCGTCGGCACGTTCATCCTGTGCTTCGGATGGTTCGGCTTCAACCCCGGCTCGACGCTCGCGGGGTCGGATCTTCGCATCGGTGTGATCGCCACCAACACCATGCTGGCTGGGGCGGCTGGCGGGGTCGTCGCGATGATCTACATGTGGACCAAGTATGGCAAACCGGACCCCTCCATGATGGCGAACGGCACGCTCGCGGGCCTGGTCGCGATCACCGCGCCTTGCGCCTTCGTCACGGCTCCGTCCGCGGTCCTGATCGGCGGCGTAGCCGGACTCCTGGTGTGCGTCGCGGTGTTCTTCATCGATGGCAAGCTCCGCATCGACGATCCCGTGGGCGCGATCTCGGTGCACGGGGTCAACGGGTTATGGGGCATTCTCTCGCTCGGGTTGCTGGCCGACGGCACGTACGGCGACGGGTGGAATGGCGTCCCGGGCGGCGTGCGGGGGTTGCTCTACGGCGATCCGAGTCAGTTCGCAGCCCAGTTGATCGGTGGCCTCACGAACTTCGTGGCCGTCGGCGCCATGGCGGTCGCGGCGTACAAGCTGACCGAAGTGCTCGTGGGCGGGCACCGCGTGTCGGCCGAGGTCGAAGAGCTCGGGCTCGATCTACCGGAGATGGGCGCGCTCGCTTACCCCGACACGCCGGAAGTGGCGTCGGCGGTCATTCTCAGCGAGACGGCCGCCGCCTCGCACGGCGCCGGACAGCTCGAGCCCGAGCCCGAGCCGGCCTAGGACAACCAGAGCCTCTTGTGAGGGACGACAATGAAACTCATCAGCACAGTGGTACGCCCCGACCGGCTGCCGCAGAAGATCTTCGTGCAACCGCTGGAGCGCGTGATCAGGATCAGGACCGGGGAGGTCGACACGGCCGCGGTCACGGCCGTCACGGCAGACGAGGTGCAGCGCCGCGCGCTGAAGCAGGCGGGAGTATGAGAGTCGCGCTCTTCAGCCTCTGGCTCCTCGCACCGGCGGCGCTCGTGGCGCAGAGCGCCCCGCCCGCTCCGGCCGACACGACGGCGAAGAAGGCCGACCCCCCGCCGGCCCCCGCCGCGGTGAACCATCTCGAAACCTCGTTCGCCGGGTTCAAGCTGACCGGCTTCGCCGGGGGATCGTACTCGTACTCCGGGCGGAGCATCGGCGACACGGCGATCGTGGGGCGCCTGTACGACCGCCTGCAGAATCGCTTCATGCTCAACGCGCTGGCGCTCGTGCTCGACAAGCCGTACGACCCGACGAAGTTCAGCGCCGGGTTCCACACCGAGCTGCTGCTGGGCCAGGACGCGACGCTGATCCAGTCGAACGGATTCAATCTGGGTGCGCAGGCTGACATCCCGCACCTCTACGTCACCCTGAACATCCCGACCGCCAGCGGGAACGGGGTGCAGGTCAAAGTGGGGCGGATGGTCACGCTCATGGGCGTGGAGGTGATTGAGACCGTGGCTAACCCCAACTGGTCGGAGGCTAACCAGTTCATCTACGTGGAGAACTTCACCGGGACCGGCGTGAGCGTGGAAACGAAGTTCAACAACTACGTCGATGCGCAGTTTCGCGTCATCAATGGGTGGGACCAGGTCAGTGATAACAACACCCACAAGTCGCTGATGGGGCGTGTCGGCATCTACCCGGACGCGCTCACGTCGCTTGGTATCGTCGGCTACTGGGGCCCCGAGGAAGCGGGCGACAACAGCGCGAACCGGTACGGCGTCGACGCCGTGCTGTGGCGCAAGGTTGGTGGGAAGGTGAACGTGTGGCTGCAAGGGGACTACGGGCAGGAGCAGGCCAACGCCGCGCTCCCCGATCCGACGCAGGACGCCAAGTGGTGGGCGGCTGGAGCCTGGGTCACCTATGACTTCACCTCGTCCCTGGGCCTGGCCTTGCGTGGCGACTACCTGAACGACGAGAACGGCGCGCGCACGAGCCTGGCGCCCCTTGGTGCGCCGTCTGCCTTTCCGTTCAACACGGGGCAGAAGTTAGGCAGTGGCACGGCGACGCTGAACATCCGCGCGTGGCCGAATGCCGTCGTGCGGCCCGAAGTACGCTACGATCGGTCGACGTTGGCGACGTTCGACGGCCAGAAGGACCAGGTCACGGTTGCCGTGGGCGTGGCCTACAACTATTAGCCCCGGCGCCACAAGGCCAGCTCGAGCGCATCGCGCAGGGCCTGCCAGCTGGCCTCGATGATGTTCTCCGAGCACCCGACCGTGCTCCAGCGCTCGGCGCCGCGCGCCGACTCGATCACGACGCGCGGCTTCGGTGCGGTGCCGAGGTGCTCGTCCACGATGCGAACTCGGTAATCCACGAGGTGCACGTCGGCGAGCTCGGGGTAGTGCGGTAGGAGCGCCTCGCGCGAAGTGTTCCGCGTCGTAGATCACTTCTTTGCCGAGGCGCTTGAAGTGAGCGACGGTCTCCGCGATCATCCGCAGGTTCTCGTCGCGGCTCGTCCGGAGCACGCGGTCGACGTGCAACGTCGAGCTCTTGCCCACGAGCGTGACGACGGGGGTCCCGGCGTCCACCAGGGCCCGACAGTTCGCGTCGTCTGCGCACCGGCTCCCGGCGCGGCGCGTCATGCCGAAGGCCGCGAGCTTCGCCTGCCGCAGCGGGACGCGCTCCATGCGACGAAAGAATTCCGCGTCCTTGGGATTCGAGCCGGGCCATCCCCCCTCGATGTAGCTCACGCCGAGGGCGTCCAGCCGGCGGGCGATCTTGACCTTGTCCTCAGCCGAAAGGGAGAGTCCTTCGCGCTGCGTGCCGTCGCGCAGGGTGGTGTCGTACAGCGTGACGTCCATGCATCAGGCGCCCTTCGCTGCGGGGACGGCCGCCGGCTCGACCCCCGGGCTCGTGGGGGTGGCAGCAGGCACGGCCGCCGGCACTACGATCGGCACGACCTTCCGGAACAACGGCAGGTAGCGGTGCCACGCCGCGAGGAGAGCCTGCGCCCGCGGACTCGCCGTCTTGGCGATGTGCTCTTCCACGAGGGCGAGCAGGCGCCATTCGTCGGCGGGTTCGAGGGGCTGGATCGCCACCATGTCGCCGTTGACGCGTGACGCGAGGTGCTCCGTCTCATCGAGCACGTAGGCCACGCCGTTCGACATCCCGGCGCCGAAGTTGCGCCCCACCGCGCCGAGCACCACGACCGTCCCGCCCGTCATGTACTCGCAGCAGTGGTTCCCAGCGCCCTCCACGACCGCGACCGCGCCGGAGTTGCGCACGGCGAACCGGTCGCCCGCCTGTCCCGCGGCGCAGAGCGTTCCGCTCGTCGCGCCGTAGAGCGCGGTGTTGCCGAGGATCACGTTGCGGTGCGTCGCGGCGCCGCTCGCGGCGCCGTACGGCCGGATGACGATGTCACCTCCTGAGAGGCCTTTCCCGACGTAGTCGTTGGCCTCGCCCTCGAGCTCGAGCTGCATCCCGGGCACGACGAACGCGCCGAAGCTCTGCCCCGCGCTGCCGCGGAAGCGGAGCCGAATGCGGCCCGCTGGCAGCCCCGCGCTCCCGTAGCGCTCGGCGACCCGCCCGGCGACGCGCGCGCCCAGCGTGAGGTGCCCGTTGCCGACATCGTACGTGCCGGCGAACGGCCGGCCGTCCTCCAGACAGGGCTGGAGCGCGGCGAGGATCTGGTCGTCGAGCGACGCGACGCCGGGGCGGTCGTTCCGCTCCACCGCCCGTCGCCGCGCCGCGTCGGGGCGCGCGGGGGACGGATCGGCGAGAATCAGCGACAGGTCGAGCATCTGCGCGCGGGGCACCTCGGGGCGGTCGACGCGCTCCAGCAGGTCCACCCGCCCGATGACGTCGTCCAGGCGGCGGAAGCCCAGCTCCGCCAGCTCGCGGCGCACGTCCTCCGCGATCCACGTGAAATAGGTCACGACCTGCTCCGGCGTCCCCGTGAACTTGGCGCGCAGCTCGGGTCGCTGCGTCGCGATCCCGGTGGGACAGGAGTTGAGGTGGCACTGGCGCGCCATGTCGCAGCCGATGGCCACCAGCGCGGCCGTCCCGAAGCCGTACGCCTCGGCGCCGAGCAGCGCCGCGATCACCACGTCCCGCCCGGTCCGCAGGCCCCCGTCCACCCGCACCTCGACACGATGGCGCAAGCCGTTCTCGATCAGGATCGCCTGCGTCTCCGCGAGCCCGATCTCCCACGGCGATCCGGCGTGCTTGATCGACGACAGGGGAGACGCGCCCGTGCCGCCGTTGTGGCCGGAGACGAGGACGTAGTCGGCGTAGGCCTTCGCCACCCCCGCGGCGACGCGCCCCACGCCCGCCTCCGCCACGAGCTTGACGCCCACCCGCGCGCGGGGGTTGACCTGTTTCAGATCGTGGATCAGCTGCGCCAGGTCCTCGATCGAGTAGATGTCGTGGTGCGGCGGCGGCGAGATCAGCGGCACGCCCGGCACCGAGTGCCGCAGGCGTGCGATGAGGGCCGTGACCTTGTGGCCGGGAAGCTGGCCGCCTTCACCCGGCTTCGACCCCTGGGCGATCTTGATCTCCAGCTCGTCCGCCCGCACGAGGTACGAGGTCGTCACGCCGAAGCGCGCCGACGCCACCTGCTTGATGCGATTGTCGGCGCGATCGCCGTTCTCGAGCGGCGCGTAGGTGTCCGGATCCTCGCCGCCTTCGCCGGAATTGGATCGCGCCCCCATCCGGTTCATCCCGATGGCGAGGGTGCGGTGCGCCTCCGGCGAGAGCGCGCCCAACGACATCGCCGTCGAGACGAAGCGGCGGCGGATCGCCTCGACCGGCTCCACCTCGTCGAGCGGCACGGGTGTCTCCCGGCGGATCGTCAACAGGTCGCGCGGGCTCGCCGGCGCCCGGGCGGCGACGCGCGACTGGAAGGCGCCGAAGGCTTGCGGCGTCTTGGCCGCCACGGCGTCCTGCATCGCGCGCACCAGCGGGGGCGACCAGGCGTGGTCCTCCCCGTCGCGGCGGTAGCGCACGCGCCCGTGGTCCGGGAGCGCCGGCGGCGCGCTCGCCAGCGGGGGGTACGCGGCCCGCTGGCGCGCCAGCACGTCTTCCGCGATTTCCGTGAACCCGATGCCGCCGATCGTGGACACGGTGCCCGTGAAGCAGCGGTCGATCACTTCGGCGCCGAGCCCCAGCGCCTCGAAGATCTGGGCGCCGCAGTACGACGACAGCGTCGAGATGCCCATCTTCGAGATGATCTTGAGGAGGCCCTTCTCGGCCGCGGCGCGGAACCGGAAGCGCGCGTCCTCCTCCGGCGCCTGCGCGCGCACGGCCTCGAGCGCGAGCCACGGATGTACGGCTTCCGCGCCGTAGCCGATCAACGCGGCGACGTGGTGCACGTCCCAGGCGTCTCCCGCCTCGGCGACGAGCCCCAGCTGCGTCCGCAGCCCGTTGGCGAGGAGATGGTGGTGCACGGCCCCGACCGCGAGCAGCATGGGCAGCGGCGCCCGCTCACGGTCCGCGGCGCGGTCGCTCAGGACGAGGATGCGCGCGCCTTCCCGCACCGCGCGACCCGCCGCGCGGCACAGGCCGTCGAGCGCGGCGCGCAGCGCGTCCGGCCCGGCGGGGGGGGCGGCGTTCCACGTCGCGTCGAGCGCGACCGCCTGCACGCCGGCGCCGGCGCGCAGCGCCGCCATCTCCGCCTCGAGGAGCACCGGGTGCTCATTCCGCACCAGCCGCAGGCCGTCGGGCCGGTCCGCGAGCAGCGACCCGCGGCGACCGAGGTGCATCCGCAGCGACATCACCAGCGTCTCGCGCAGCGGGTCGATGGGCGGATTCGTCACCTGCGCGAAGCGTTGCCGCAGATACACGTAGAGGTTCGGCGGGATGCGCGCGAGCGGCGGGATGGGGGTGTCGTCGCCCATGCTCCAGACCGCGTCCTGGCCGCCGGCGCCCATCGGCTCGAGCACGTACCGCAGGTCCTCGTGGCTCCAGCCGAAGGCGAGTTGCCGGGCAACGCGCTCGGGCTCGGCGAGCGCCGCCGGGGCGGGCGCAGGAGTGGTGGGCCGGAGGGGACGGATGTTCCGGGCCGCCCACCGCGCGTACGGCCGGCGGCGCGCCACCTCGCGCTTCGCCTCCGCATCGTGCAGGATCGCCTTGCGGCGCGTGTCCACGACCAGCAGTTCGCCCGGGCCGAGGCGGCCGCTTTCCACGACCTCCTGCGGCTCGAGATCCACGAGTCCCGTCTCGGAGCCCGCGACCACGAGGCCGTCGCGCGTGATCTTGTAGCGGCAGGGGCGCAGGCCGTTGCGGTCCAGCGCCGAGCCCACGAGCACGCCGTCCGAGAACGCGAGCGCCGCGGGCCCGTCCCACGGCTCCACGAGGCATTCGTGAAACTCGTAGAAGCCCCGCAGCGCGGGCTCCATCTCGACGGCTCCTTCGTGCGCCTCGGGCACGAGCATCATCAGGGCGTGCACCGGGTCGCGCCCCGAGCGTACTAGCAGCTCCAGGGCGTTGTCGAGGCTCGTGGAGTCGCTCCCCTCGGCCCAAATCACGGGTCGCAGGCGGTCCACGCGCGCGCCCCACAGCGGCGACGCCAGGGCCGGCTCGCGGGCGCGCATCGCGTTGCGATTCCCCCAGAGGGTGTTGATCTCCCCGTTGTGGGCGAGGAGGCGGAACGGCTGCGCCAGCGCCCAGCTGGGGCTCGTGTTGGTGGAGTAGCGCTGGTGAAAGACCGCGAGCGCCGTCTCGTAGTCGGGCGACCGCAGGTCCGGGAAGAAGGCCCCGAGCTCGGTGCCCGTGAGCAGCGCCTTGTAAACCAGGGTGCGGCACGAGAGGGAGCATACGAAGCATGGCTCGAGCCCTCCCCCCGGGCCCCCCCCTGCCTCGGCGACCCGGTGCTCCATGGTGCGGCGGGCGAGGTAGAGCGCGCGCTCCCACGCGTCCGCGTCGCCCCGGCCGCCGTCCGCGATGGGAGGGGCGATGATGGCCTGCCGGATAGTGGGGCAGGTGGCGCGCGCGCCGGTGCCCAGCACGTCCAAGTTCACCGGCACGTCGCGCCACGCGAGCACCGGGAGTCCCTCGCCGGCGAGCACCTCCTCGATGATGGCCGTGACGAGGGCCAGCGCGCTCGGATCGCGTGGCAGGAAGAACGCGCCGACCGCGAACGGCTCCCCCCCCTCCGGATCGCGGCCGAAGAGACGCGCGGGGATCTGGGTGAGGACGCCGGCGCCGTCGCCCGAGCTGTCGCTCGCCGCGGCGCCGCGGTGTGCGACGCGGGACAGCGCCTGGAGGGCCAGGCCCATCACGTCGTGCGAGCGCTCTCCTGACGCCCGCGCCACGAACCCCACGCCGCACGCGTCCTGCTCGCGCCACGGGTCGAGGTCGGGCGCGCGGCGGTTGGCCCAGCGCGATCGCTCGGACTCCGGCATCGCCGCTCCTTTCCGCGTTCCAGCCAAAAAAAGGGCCCGCTCAGTGGGGAGCGGGCCGGGGGCTTTGTCTCAGTCGTCTACACGCTTACGCCGCCCGTTCGCTCCCGTCTAGGGGAGTAATCGGCTTCAGGATCGCGACGGCGGTCGGCGTGCAATTGTTCACGAGTTCGGGCCACCCAAAGGTATTAACCGGAAAGTATTAATTATTCATCTCTCAGAATAAATATACCGTAGCGTTCGGTTCCGTCAAGGGGCGGGCGTCACGAGACGCTGCAGCTCGGCGAACGGGATGAGGGCCTCCGCCATGGCGGTGTAGGTGCCCCGTGCGCGCAACTCCGCGAGCACGCGCCGCACGAACCCCAGAGCCGCCTGGGCTACGCGCGGGCCGAGGCTGGCGCGCCGCACGCCGAGCCGGGCGAGCTCGCCGAGCGCCGGCGCGGGTGGCCCGGCGATCACGTTGAGCGGCCCGGCGATCTCGCGCGCCAGCCGGCCGATCGTCGCGGCGTCGCTCACATGCACCACGAACAGGCAATCCGCCCCGGCGGCGCGGTAGGCGTTCGCCCGGCGCACGGCCTCGGCCAGCCGCTGGGCCGGCGTCCATTGCTCGATCTCGAAGGCATCGGTGCGGGCGTTGACGACGATGGCGACGCCGGCGGCGGCCCCCGCCTCGCGCACCGCCTGGATGCGCTCGACGTGGAGGCTCGCGTCCAGCAGACGTCCTTCGTTGGTCCCGTCCTCGAGGTTCAACCCGACGGCGCCGGCGGCGATCGCGTCGCGCGCCGTCCTGGCCGCCGCCTCGGGGGTCGCGCCGTAGCCGGCCTCGAGGTCTGCGGTCACGGGGACGCGCACCGCCGCGGCGATGCGGTGCACCACCGCGAGCATCTCGTCCCGGCTGATGCGCTCGCCGTCCGCGTAGCCGAGCGCCCATGCGACTCCGGCGCTCGTCGTGGCGACGGCGGGGAACCCCGCTTCTTCCACGAGCCGGGCGGTCGCCACGTCCCACGCGTTGGGGAGGACGAGGAGCTCGGGCCCCTGGTGGAGCGTCCGGAAGGTCTCCGCTTGGTCGCGCTGAATCCCGGGCTTCATGAATCCTCCTGGCTTGCAACGGACAGCGCTGCGCCGATTTGATGCAGACAAAACTGCCACGTGTCGCGAACACATGTGAGGTTCCTCACACGTCGTGCGGGGCGGGCTCCGCCGGGCCGCGCGCCGTGGGCGGCACACCGCTTGCCACCCTGCGCCACCCGAGTTCGCGCCCTGGTCCATCCATGCCTGGAGGAAGTATGAAGCTCGTGAAGCTGGTCGCGCTGGCACCGCTCTTCGTGCTGGCCGCCTGTTCCAATTCCACTGCCGGGACCGTCAGCTTCTCGCTCACGGCCCGGAAGGCTACGTCCGCGGCGCCGAGCCCCGCGTTCTCGAGCGGTGCCCCCGCGCCCACCGTCATGGCCGCGGGCGACAGCACGCTCATCGTGCTCGGCAACGACTCGGTCATCGTCCGCAGCGCCCAGCTGGTATTGCGGAAGGTCGAGCTCAAGCGGGCGGACGTCGCATCCTGCGATGCGGTCGTGGGGAACGGCGACTGCGAAGAGTTCGAGACCGGCGCCACGCTGGTGACGCTCCCGCTCGGCAGTGCGGTCATCGCGCAGCAGGTGTCCGTCGCCGTGCCGGCAGGCACGTTTAGCGAGCTCGAGTTCGAGGTTCATAAGCCCAGCTCGAGCGAGGACGCGGCGTTCATCGCGGCTAACCCCGACTTCGCGAACATCTCGATCCGCGTCACCGGCACGTACAGCCAGGCCGGCACGCGCAGCGACTTCACCTTCACTTCCGACGTCGACCAGAGTCAGAAGTCCAGCTTGGTGCCGCCGGTGACGGTGCAGGAGGGCCAGAGCCTGAACGTCACGTTGCGCGTCGACATCTCGACCTGGTACCTGAACGATACGAAGACTGCGCTTGTCGATCCCACCTCGGCGAACAAGGGCGGTCCGAACGAAAGCATCGTGGCGAACAACATCCAGAACTCCTTCAAGGCGTTCGAGGACGATAACCGCGACGGCCTCGAAGGCTGAGCTGTCCGACCTTCCACGATGGCCACCGGGGGGTAAGTTTGGGGCACCCCAATTTACCCTCCCGGTGGCCATCATGACTTCACCTGCGGTTCGCCGCTGCATTGTCGTTTGTACCGTCGCGTTGCTCGCGGGCCCGCTCGCCGCTCAAGGCGTGCCGGCTCCCCCCTCCCTCACCGTGCACACGATCTGGGGCACGCGCGACTTCGCGAGCGACCTCGTCTCGCTCGCCTGGATGAAGGACGGTAAGGCGTACACGACGCTGGACGACGCGTCCGGCAACAGCGATCTCTACCGCGTCGACGCGCTCACCGGGAGGAAGGACCTGCTGCTGCGCGCCGCGGATCTGGTCCTGCCGGGCGCGCGCCAGCCCGTCACCATCGAGGAGTACAGCTTTTCCGCGGACGGCTCGAAGTTGCTCATCTTCACCAACTCGGCTCGCGTATGGCGGCTCAACACCAAAGGCACCTACTACGTCTGGGACTTCGCGGCCAAGCGACTCATCCCGGTGAGCACGAAGCCCGGTTACCAGATGTTTGCCAAGTTCTCTCCCGACGGCCGGCTCGTGGCCTTCGTGCGCGACGATAATCTGTACGTCACCGACCTCGCGAGCGGCGTCGAGACCGCCCTCACGGCCGACGGCGGGGAGAACGTCATCAACGGCACGTCCGACTGGGTGTACGAGGAGGAGCTCGATCTGCGCGACGCGTTCCGGTGGAGCCCCGACGGGAAGCGCATCGCGTTCTGGCGGCTCGACCAGTCGGCCATCCGGCCGTTCTACCTCGTGAACCAGGACTCGCTCTACCCGCAGCTCGTCCCCGTGCGCTACCCCAAAGCCGGCATGCCGAACTCCGAGGTGAAGATCGGGGTGATCGAGCTCGGCTCCGGCCGTACCACGTGGGTGGACCTCGGGGCGGAGCGGGACATCTACATCGCGGCGCTCGACTTCGCCGGCTCGCCCGACGAGGTCTGGCTCACCCGCCTGAACCGTCACCAGAACCGGCTCGACCTGTTGCTGGCCGATGCGCGCACGGGCGTGTCGCGCGTGGTCATGACGGATCGCGATTCCGCCTGGGTGGACGCCCACCAGCCGCAGTGGATCAACGGCGGCCGGCAGTTTCTGTTCCTGTCCGATCGGGAAGGATACACGCAGGCGTATCTCTTCAACCGCGACGGCTCGTTCGTGCGCCGCGTGACCCCGGGGGGCTGGGACGTGCTCGAGCTGTACGGCGTGGACGAGCAGGCGAAGCTGCTCTATTTCACCGGCGCGATCGACGGCCCGCTCGGCCGGCCGCTCCTCAAGATCGGGCTCGACGGCAAGGGCCTGGCCCGGGTGACCACGGAGCCGGGCACGCACCGGGTCGAGTTCGATCCGACCTTCCAGCTCTATGTCGACACGTATTCGCGAGCGGGCGTCCCCCCGGTCCAGCTGGTGCGGCGAGCGGACGGCCGTTTGGTACGGACCGTGGCGGAGAACCTCGCGCTCGCGCGCAAGGTGAACGCCCTGCAGCTTCGGCTCCCGGAGTTCCTCAAGATCCGGACGCCCGATGGCACCGACCTGAACGCCTGGATCATCCGGCCGCGGGATTTCGACCCGGGGAAGCGCTATCCGCTGCTGATGTTCGTGTACGGCGGGCCGGGCTCGCAGACGGTGACCGACGGCTGGGGCGGCACCCAGTACCTGTGGCACCAGATGCTCGCGCAGGACGGTTACCTCGTCGCGAGCGTGGACAACCGGGGCACCGGCGCCCGGGGCGCGCAGTTCGAGAAGATCACGTACCTGCGCCTCGGCCGCTACGAGTCCGCGGACCAGATCGCGGCCGCCCGCTGGTTCGCGAGCCAGCCCTACGTGAGCGCCGACCGGATCGGCCTCTGGGGCTGGAGCTACGGCGGCTACATGACGTCGCGCACGATGTTCCTGGGCGGCGGGGTGTTCCGGGCCGCGCTCGCGGTCGCGCCGGTCACCGACTGGCGCTTCTACGACACGATCTACACCGAGCGCTACATGCGCACGCCCGCGGAGAACGCCGCCGGGTACGACGAGAGCGCGGCGCTCACCTACGCCGACAGCCTCAAGGGCAGGTTCCTGCTCGTCCACGGGACGGGTGACGACAACGTGCACTTCCAGAACAGCGTCCGCTTGGTGGAGCGGCTCGAGGGCGCCAACAAGCAGTTCGACCTGCGGATCTATCCCAACAAGACCCACGCGATCACGGGGGGGACCACGCGGGAGAACCTGTACGGCTTGTTCACCGAGTGGCTGAAGAAGCATCTCTAGATGCCGGAGGCGACGGGGGCGGGGCGGGTCAGGCAGGGCCTCATCGTCCTGACGCTGATCAACCTGTTCAACTACCTGGACCGTTTCGTCGTTCCGTCGCTGCTGGAGAGCATCAAGAAGTCGGAGCTGCACCCGAGCGACACCCAGTTGTTCTCGCTCGTGCCCGCCTTCACCGTCGTGTACATGCTGGCTGCTCCGGTGTTCGGCCCGCTCGGCGACCGCCGGGCGCGGCCGCCGCTCATCGCGCTGGGAGTGCTCATCTGGAGCGTCGCGACGGCGCTGGGTGGCTTCGCGCGGAGCTACGCGACGCTGTTTCTGGCCCGGGCGACCGTGGGCGTGGGCGAAGCGGCCTACGGGACGATCGCCCCGAGCCTCCTGGCCGACTACTACCCACGGCAGTACCGCGGGCGCGTCTTCTCGATCTTCTTCGCCGCGATCCCGGTGGGCTCGGCGCTCGGCATCCAGCTCGGCGGACTGGTGGACGCCCACTTCGGCTGGCGCCGGGCGTTCTTCATTGTGGGGATCCCCGGTTTGCTCCTCGCCGCTCTGGCGCTCACGCTGCGGGACCCGCCCCGGGGCGCGCAGGAGGCGGATGGGGGGGGCGGGCGGGAGGCACCGCCGCGCGTCGGCTGGAGCGCCTACGCCGCGCTGGCGCGCAACCGCCCGTACGTGCTCACCGTGCTGGGGTACGCGGCGTATACCTTCGCCCTGGGGGGCATCGTCAGCGTGATGCCCTCGTTCTTGCAGCGGATTCGCGGCCTGCCCGAGATTCAAGCGACGTTCCGGCTGGGGGCGGCCACGGTCGGCACGGGACTCGTGGCGACTCTGGCGGGGGGCTGGCTCGGGGATCGCCTCCTTTCGCGCACGCGACAGGCCTACCTGTGGCTGTCCGGCCTCGCGACCCTGGTCGCAGCCCCACTCGCGTTACTCGCGCTCGCCGCGGCCGCGCCAGCCGTCTACTGGACGAGCATCGTCGCTGCGGAGCTGCTGCTGTTCGCGTCCACCGGTCTGATCAATTCGGCGATCATCAACGTTGTGCCGCCCGCGACCCGCGCCACCGCCGTCGCGGTGAGCATTCTCGCGATCCATCTTTTCGGCGACGTTCCCTCGCCGACGATCATCGGCGTGATCTCGGACGCGAGCTCCCTCGCGCGCGCGGTGCTGATCATTCCCGTGGCGGTGCTCGTCGCCGGGGTGATCTGGACCTACGCCGCCTGGCGCGGCGAGCGCGCTGGAGGTGAGCCGACGCCGTGAGGCCGCTGCTCCGGGCGCTCTTCGGTTTCGTGCTGCGCATCTTCTTCCGTCGCATCGAAGTGTCGGACGCGGCGCGCGTTCCCCCGGTGGGCCCCGTCATCTTCGTGCTGAACCACCCCAACGGGCTCATCGATCCCGCCTTCCTCTTGTGCCTGGCGCCGCGGCGCGTTTCGTTCCTCGCCAAGGCGCCGCTGTTCCGGATGCCGGTGGTGGGCTTCTTCTGCCGGGCGTTGGACGCGATCCCGGTGCATCGTCGTCAGGACGCCGGGTTCGATGGGGCGCAGAATCGCGAGACGTTCGAGGCGGCGCGCCGGGTCCTCGCGCACGGCGGGGCGATCGCGATCTTCCCCGAGGGAGCGTCCCACAGCGAGCCGAAGCTGCGACCGCTCAAGACGGGCGCGGCCCGAATCGCGCTCGGCGCGGCGGCGGCGCTGAGCGCTGCGCCACCCGTCCGGATCGTCCCAGCCGGTCTCTACTATCGGGCCAAGCGGACCTTCCGCAGTGCCGCGCTGCTCTACTTCGGGGAGCCCTTCGCCGTGGCGCCGGTGCCCCTCGCGTCCGGGGAAGAGCCGCCCCACGAGCCGGTCCGCGAGCTCACTGGGCGGATCGAGCGGGCGCTCGCCGATGTCACGCTCCAGGCGGAGCAGGCGGAGGCCCATGCGCTGGTCGAGCGGGCCCAGCGGATCGTCGCGGCGCGGGACGAAGCGCCGGCGCTGCCCCCCTCCCTGGCGGAAGAGTTCGCGGTGCGCCGGCGGTTGCTCGTCGGGTACCATGCGGTCCGGGCGCAATGGCCCGAGCGGTTCACGGCGCTGGCGACCCGGATCGACCGGTATGAGGCGGCCCTCACGGCCGCGGGACTCGACCCGCGACAGCTCGCGCCACGGAGCTACACCGTCGGGCGGATCGCCCGCTACGTGGGCAAGGCCATCCTGTTCCTCGTGGTGCTCCTCCCCGCGGCGCTCGTTGGGGTGGTCCTGCACTACCCGGCGTACCGTGCCGTGGGCTTCGTCGCGACGGGCATCGCGAAAGGAGCGGAGGACGCGCTCGCGAGCGTGAAGGTGCTCGCCGCGATGCTGCTCTTTCCGATCACTTGGGGCGCGGTGGCCGCGGCGATCTGGAGATGGCAGGGCCTCGCCGCGGCGCTGCTCGCCCTGGCGCTGCTCCCGCTCACCGGGTACGCGGCCCTCGGATTCTTCGAGCGGCTGGACCGGGTCGTCGGGGGGGCGCGGGCCCTCGGGCTGTTCGTGTTCCGGCGCCGCGCGTTCCTGCGGCTCCTGGCCGAGCGCAAGGCTATCCGGGAGGACATCCTCGCGCTCGGCCGGGAGATCGGGGCCCCAGGGTAAGGCTCACCGCCAGGTCTTCACCTGCTCCACGAAGCTGCGGGCCAACCCGCCCAGATCCACGTCCTGCGGGACTCTGCCGGTGCGTTTCAGGGCGATGCCGAGGTTGGTGCGGAACGCCGCCACGGTCGAATCGATCTCGATCGCCCGCGCCAGCGGCCCGAGCGCGTCCTCGAACCGTCCCTGGCCCATGTAGACGCGCGCCAGATTGTTCAGCGACCACGCGTCGCGCCCGTCGAGCACGATTGCCCGCTTGTAGGCGGCGATCGCACCGTCCGAGTCGCTCAGCTCGCTCTTCACCCGGCCGAGCAGGCGGAACCCCTCACTCGACGTGGAATCGATCGCGAGCGCCGCCGCGACGTGGGGGAGCGCCTCCTGGGCGTGACCCTGCTCGATCAGCACGCGGCTCAGGTTCAGGTGGCTCTTCACGTGGGTCGAGTCCTTCTCGAGCGCCAGCGTGAAGGCGTTGACGGCGGTCTCACGATCTCCCGTCTTCCACGCGGAGAGGCCGAGCATGTAGTAGCCCCACACGTTGTCGGGTTTCTCGGTGGTGTACGCGGTGAACAGGCGCAGCGCTTCGTCGTAGCGCTTCTGCTTGAAGGCCGTGTTCGCATCCTCGAACGAAACGGGTCCCGTGATCACCGGGCTGGTCGGGGTCGAAGCGCTCGAGGCCCCCGGCGCTGTCGCCTTCACTTCGGCGGCGTTGGCGTCGTCGCCCTTGGCGTGTCTGTCGCCGCACGCCGCGATGGCGAGCGCGCCGGCGAGGCAGGCCGCGAGAGTTCTGGTCGTCCACATGAGTTCCTCCTGGTTGGGGTATGTGTGGTGGACGGCCCGGTGCCAACGCAGGAGAGGGGCCAGTGGTCAGTGGTCAGTTATCAGTTGTCAGCGCAGCGAGTTGCGCGGGATGGCGACGGCGGTCGTGTCCGGGCGGACACGAGGTTTCGGATGCGCGTGTGTTGGTGCGGACACGAGTCCGCGGCTGAAGCCGCGACTCGGCAGTGCCGCTGAAGCGGCTATCGCCCGTTTACAGGTAGTGCCCGAGTCGCGGGTTGACCCGCGGATAGGGTTGCGACGAAAGGATTCTGCTCGCGTCGGACGGATGCGTCGCCCCCGTCCTCCGGGCGAATCTTGGCTGGGTGTGGCACCGTCTCTATTACCTCATCACCTGGACCACTCGGGACCGCGGCGCCCTGATCGACGCGGGCCTAGCCAGGTTTTTGTGTCGGTTTCTCCGTGGCGTCGCGCGGCAGGAGCGCGCTCATGCACTCGAGATCGGCATGGTCTCGACTCACGTGCACGTTCTCCTCCGGACCCATCCGACGACTGACCTTACCCGATTACTCCAACGGATGAAGGGAGGGAGCTCGGCACTCGCTGGGAAGGGGAACTACTCGACCACCGGTGTGAAGCTCCGTTGGAGCAAAGGGTACTCAATCGTCACGATCAGTCCCCGCGCGCTCAGCGCGGCGCGGGAGTACCTGCGCAGCCAGCCGACCCGGCATTCACGCGATGCCATTTCGGGATGGACTGGTGACGACCCCGAGTACGAGGTGCCTGGCGGAGAGCAATGGAGGGGATCCGATCGATCCTTGATTCGTTAGTCCGCGGCTGAGAGCCGCGACTCGGCAGTGGCGCTGAAGCGGGTTCGCCCGTTTACGGGCATTGCCGAGTCGCGGGTTTACCCGCGGACTCCGGGAGTGGAGCGCCCCTACTCACCCCCGACTGATGTTATGCCGCCGCATGATCTTGAGCAGACTGGCGTGATCGGCGAGGCCCAGCGCCTGCGCGGTGCGCGTGATGTGCCAGTCGTTCCGCTCCAGAGCGGCGACGATGATCTGGCGTTCCGCCTCGGTCTTGAGCGCCTGGAAGGACGTGGCAGCCGGCCCGTCGCTCGCACTCCGGGGACCCGCGGCCTCCCGAACTTCGGTGGGCACGTCCTCGAGGCCGACCGCGTCGCCGTCGGTCGCGATGATGAGGCGCTCGGCCACGTTGCGCAGCTCGCGGATGTTGTTCCGCTTCCAGTCGTAGGCCATGAGGCATTCGAGCACGGCGGGCTCGACCCGCTTGGGGCGGACGCCGAGGCGCACGCACAGCGACGTCACGAGGTGCTCCACCAGCGCGGGGACATCGGACAGGTGCTCGCGCAACGGCGGGACGCGCAACACGTGGATGTTGAGGCGGTAGAACAAATCCTGGCGGAACCGCCCGGCCTGCACCTCGGTCTCGAGGTCACGGTTCGTCGCGGCGACGACGCGGGCGTCCACAGCCACGGTCCGGTTGCCGCCGAGCCGCGTGACCTGCCGCTGCTCGATGACCCGCAGCAGTTTGGCCTGGGCGGCGAGGGGCAGCTCGCCGATCTCGTCGAGGAACAGCGTGCCGCCCGTCGCGGCCTCGAACGCGCCCTTGCGGAGCGCGGCGGCGCCGGTGAACGCGCCGCGCTCGTGACCGAACAGCTCGTCCTCGACGAGGTTCTCGGGGAGCGCCGCCGCGTTGAGCGCGATCAGCGGGGCCTTGGGGTTCGCGCCGAGGCGGTGCAGCTCGCGGGCGACGAGCTCCTTCCCGGAGCCGCTCTCGCCCACGATCAGTACCGGGCTCGGGATCTTCGCGACGCGCCCGATCGCGTCCTTGAGCTGCTGCATCGGCGGGCTCGCGCCCACGAGCGGCGCTTCGGAGTCGAGGCGCTCGCGGAGCGCGGCGACCTGGCCGGCGAGGCGCCGCCGCTCCAGCGCGTTTTCGACCTCGTGCACGACGCGCTCCATCGGCTCGGCCTTGTCGATGAAGCCTTGCGCGCCGAGGCGGATCGCCTGGATGCAGCGGTCGTAGTCGCCGGTTCCGGTGTAGACGATGACCGGCACGCGGAAGCCGCGCCGCTCCAGGGTCCGCAGCACCTCGAAGCCGTCCATCGTCGGCATTTCGAGGTCGAGGATGACGCAGTCCACCGCTTCTCGCTCGAGGGCATCCAGCGCCTCGCGCCCGCTCCGGGCGACCAGCGTCTCGTAGCCGCCGACGCGCTTCAAGTCGTACGCGTACTGGTCGGCCATGGCCGCGACGTCGTCGACCACCAGCACCGTCGTCACGCGCTCGCTCCCGGGAGCTCGATCATGAATCGGCTGCCCGCGCCGGGCTCGGTCTCCACGCGCAGCGCCCCGTTCGCGTCGAGCACCAGCCGCCGCACGATCGAGAGGCCGAGCCCCGACCCTCCGGGCTTCGTCGTATAGAAGGCGTCGAAGGCGCGGTCCAGCTCGGTCTCGGTCATCCCCCGGCCCGTGTCGGCCACGACGATCCGCACCGTGGGCTGCCCGTCGGTCGCGGCGCCCGGCGCGGTCGACACCGTCACGCGGCCGGTGCCGGGGAGGGGGAGACTGTCGAGCGCGTTGCGGGTGAGATTCTCGACGATGCGCCGCAGCACGAGCGCGTCGGTGCGCACCGGCGGAAGCCCGTCGGCCAGCTCCATCCGCAGCTCGGCGGGGGCGGGATCGCCCAGCAGCCGGATCGTCTGGCGCACGACCGCGTTCACGTCGCAGGCTTCGTTGACGGGTTGCGGATAGAGGCGCGCGTAGTTGCTGGCCAGATTCTCAAGGTACCCGATGCTCGCGTCCACCGTGGGCTGCCGCTCCTCGAACGCCGCGGCCAGCCGCTCCGGCCCCTCGCGCGCCGCCTGCGCGAAATGGCGGAAGACGTTGCGAATCGGGATCAGGCCGTTCTTGATGTCGTGGTTCACCTGGCGGGCGAGATCGCCCACGGCCAGCCGACGCTCAGCCTCGCGCAGGCGCGCCGCGCCGGCGCGTAGCCGGTCGGTCATCGCACCCAAGATGCGCGTAAGCGTCCCGATCTCGTCGCTGCGCGTGCTCGCGAACGCGACGTCGAGCCGGTCCATGTCCACCTCGGAGGTCCGCTCGGCCAGCGCGGTCAGCGGGCGGCTGATGCGGGTCGCGAGCCACGTCGCGAGCAGCAGGGCGATCGCCCCCGTCGCGAGCACCGCGGCGAGGAACGACAGCTCCACGCCGCGCCGCAATGATGCCAGCGACGCTAGCGAGTGCGTGACGACGATGCGCGCGGGCGCGAGCCGCGCGGAGTCTCCCTCCGCGATGAATGGCACGGTCAGCGCGCTCACGACCTGCGTCGCCGGATCGGCAGGCGTTGCCGTGTCGGGCGCGAGCGCCACCGCCACGGTCAGCTCGGAGTCGGGCGCGAGCCGCGCCAGGAACGCCGAGTCCACGGCGACGCCGCCCACGAGCGTGAAGAGCCGCCCTCCGAGGCGCAGCGAGTCGACGCGGGCGAGCGCCAGCAACGGCGCTTCGGCCGTGCGGGCCTGCACCAGCGCCGTGCCGCCGGCGGCAACGAGCAGCCGCGGCAGGTTCGGCTCGGCCCGGTCGTATTCGTTGCGGAAGTGCCCCGAGCTGACGATGCGTCCCTGGTCGTCCTGGACTTGGAGCATGGCCAATCCGGCGAGCCGCATCGCGTTACCGGCATAGTCGAGCAGGTAGGTCCGTTCGACGCCCTGCAGCGCCGCCACGCGGAACCGGTTGTCCGCGGCGATCGCATCCTTCAGGACATCGAGCCGCGTCGCGATGCCCGCGCTTTGCCGATCCAGGTCGGCACGGATGACACCGACGAGGGACTGCACGCGCCGCCCGTACTCGACGGTCAGGCGGGTCGCCATCTCCGCCCGGACGCGCAGGCCGAACACGGCGAGGGGGACGAGCACGACCAGGCCGAAGCCGACCATCATGCGGGCGCGGAAGGTCATGGCGGGGCCAAGCGCAGCGTGCCGTCCCCGTCGGTGGCGAGGCGCGGCAGGCCGCGCCGCACCAGGGCGTGCGAGCGGGTCTCGAGGAGCGGTACGAGGAACAGCCCCTGCTCGCCCGCACGGCAGCGGCCGGCGGGGCCGGGGATGGACACGACGTAGACGCCGTCGCTCTTGCGGGCCACGGAAGCGGCGAACCCGTTCGGGGCGAGCCCTGCGGCGACCATTCCCTGCCCGAGGAGCGAGCGGGCGACGAGCCGATCGGCGAGGTCGCGAGCGGTACGGTCGGCGCGCGGATACGTGATACGCCGCGGCAGAAAGCCGTCCAGCGCGGTGCCCGGGCCGTCCGCCGCCCCCCCCGCCCCGCCATCGCAGGGCTCGGCCGCCCGGGCATCCACGTGGACGGCACGCCGCAGATCGTCCAGGTCGCCGCGCGTGAGCCGCAGGCCGAACGGCGCGAGCAGCGCGTACGTCCGGTTCCACGTGAGGGGCACGGAGACGTACTCGGGCCGGGCCGCGGCGTAGTCGAGCACCGCCGCATCGTCCGTGACGAGCGCATCCGCCCGTTCGTCGAGCGCATCGCGGGCACCGGCGGCCGAGAACGGCCTGAAGGTGATCGGGCGTCGCCGCGGATCGTCTCCGGTCGGCGTCGCGCGGATCGACTGAGGCGACGCAGTTTGGCCGGTGACCCAGAAGGGCCCCGTCCCGATCGGCCACCCCCGATCGGGGGCGGGCTTCGCTACGGCGAGCGCCGGGTCCGCGAACCGGAGCGGCGTCGAATCCGCGGACGCGATGAGCGTGACCGTGAGCGTGCGATCGCTCGCGCCGCTCGCCGCGCGCGCCAGCGCGGAATCGCGGGAGACCCAGGCCGCCACGACGTCGCGGGCGCTGACGGGCGCGCCGTCCCAGAAGCGGGCGTCCGTGCGCAGCGTGAACGTCCAGCGGCGCCTCACCTCGTCTCTCGTCCACGACTCCGCGAGGCCCGGCAGCACGCGCCCGAGACAGTCGACCCGGATGAGCGTCTCGTACAACTGTCGGAACACCAACCGCTCCGCGTCGTTCTCGGGGGCGGGGGCGTGCGCCGGATCGACCGGTTGCGTCAGGGCGATGACGAAGGAGTCAGGTGTGATCGCGGGACCCGCGACGACGTCGCACGCGCTGTCGCGCGGGGCGGGGATCGGCAGCGCAGGCTCTCCCCGAGCGACGCGGGCCGTGGAGCCACAACCCGCGGCCGCGCACGCGGCGACGAGAGCGGCCCAGGTGCGGAAACGGAGAATCACGGGGGGGCTCGGGTTCCTGGGGTCCTGTCGAACGATACTCAGGCCGGGAAGGCCGAGCCAGAACGAGCGGCTACGCGCGCGGCCTGCGCTCCATCAGCGCGAGCACGTTCCCTTCCGAGTCGCGGAAGTCGGCCAGCCAGAGCTCGTAGTCGGCCGCCCGGTGCACGAGGTGGGGCTCGCTGATGAACCCCACGCCCCGGCCGCGCAGGGTCGTGTGCGCGGCTGCGATGTCCGGGACGAGGTAATAGACGAGCGACGCCGGGTGGTCTAATTCGGGCGCTTCGGGGACGCCGAGCATCACCGTCGTCGCACCGCACTGGAAGAACGCCATCTGTGGAGGGGCCTGAAAGAGAAACGGCATGCCAAGGGTGTCCCGATAGAAGCGGACGGCGCGATCGAGATTGCGGGCGCG
>WNGM01000446.1_pt1 | contig 45483 bp, 47 predicted proteins | sample 5400571 | NCBI WGS metagenome assembly WNGM01 (sample SAMN13153378, study PRJNA577476) | soil metagenome | isolation source: 100 cm soil or saprolite under Garry oak tree replicate 2 | place: USA:California | collected 2016-06-15 | reverse complement strand
GGACCGGCGTGACGCCCGCCACCGCGAGCCCGACGAGGTCCCGGCGCCGGAGCCGGGTCCACCTCGGGAGCCGGCATCACCGCAGGAGGATGAGCGCTGATGGCCAGGATCGTGGTCGACCCGATCACCCGCATCGAGGGTCACCTGCGCATCGAGGCGCAGGTCGACGGTGGGGCGGTCCGCGACGCGTGGTCGTCGAGCACGATGTGGCGGGGCATCGAGTCGATCCTGACCGGACGCGACCCGCGTGACGCGTGGTACTTCGCGCAGCGGATCTGCGGGGTGTGCACCACCGTCACCGTCACCGGCGACAAGTCGGTCCCCAGGCAACGGCTGGAAGGCGAGCCCGATGAGCGACCGTGACCTGCCCCCGCGCCCTCCCTACCTGGTGCTGGGGCTCGGCAACGAGCTGTTCACCGACGAGGGCGTCGGCGTCGCCGCCGCCCGCCGGCTCGCGCGGCTGGCCCTGCCGGGCGTCGAGGTCCTCGACGGGGGGACGCTCGGGCTGGCGCTGCTGCCGGAGCTGGCGGGGCGGGAAGGGGTGGTGCTGCTCGACGCGCTGCTGCTGCCCGGCGGCCGGGCCGGCGAGATCGCCGTGCTCACCGGCGACGAGCTTCCCGGCGCGCACGCGCTGCTCACCTCCGCGCACCAGTTGGGCGTGGTGGAGGCGCTGGCCGCCGCGGACCTGGCGGGCCGGGCGCCGGGCAGGGTCGCCGCGGTCGGCATGGTGCCCTCCAGCCTGGAGACCGGCTACGGTCTGACCCCGCTGGCCGCCGCCCGGGTGGGAGAAATGGTGTCGCGGGCCGCCGCGCTGCTGGCCACCTGGCTGCCGGGCGAGCGGGAGGCGGTCGCCCGTGCATGAGCGCGGACCCGTCAGCGGGGCGGTGGTGGCCCTGCTCGCCACCGCGGGCGACCGGCCGGTGACCGCGGTCACGGTCGCGCTCGGGCCTGGCATGGATCCCGCCGCCGCCAGGACCGCCTGGTCGGCGGCGGCCGCCGGCACGGGCGCCGCGACCGCGGCGGTCACCTGGAGCGAGGCTCCGGACACCCTCCGCTGCCTGGGCTGCGGACGCGACTACCCCGGGGACCGGCTCACTCCCTGCCCCGGCTGCGGCGGCGATGGCCTGGTCATCGCCCCGGCGCCGGCGGTCGAGCTCACCGCCTGGCGGCTCGGGGAGGCCCGGTGAGCGCGGCGCGCACCGGTCACCGCCTGGAGGTTCACGGCACCGTCCAGGGGGTGGGCTTCCGTCCCTTCGTCTACCGGCTGGCGACCTCACTGGGCCTGGACGGCACCGTCCGCAACGCCGGCGGCACCGTGGTGGTGGACGCCGCCGGCGCCCCCACCGCCGTCGACGCGCTGGCCGCGCGGCTGCGGACCGAGGCCCCGCCGCTCGCCCGGGTCGCGACCGTCACCATCGCGCCGGCACCGCGCCCGTGGCCGGCGGCCGGATCCGGCTTCGCGGTGGTGGCAAGCGACGGCGCCTCCTCCGCGGGCCGCGACATCCCACCGGACGTGGCCACCTGCGACGCCTGCCTCCGCGAGCTGTTCGACCCCGGCGACCGGCGCTACCGCTACCCGTTCGTCAACTGCACCGACTGCGGCCCCCGCGCGACCATCATCGACGACCTGCCCTATGACCGGATCCGCACGGCCATGGCCAGGTTCGCGCTGTGCCCCGCATGCGCCGCGGAGTACGCCGACCCGGCGGACCGCCGGTTCCACGCCGAGCCCGTCGCCTGCCCGGCCTGCGGCCCGCGGCTGGCCTGGCGATCCGGGGCCGCCGCCCCGCCGAGCGAACACGGCGACGAAGCCCTGCGGGCGGCGGTCGCCGCCGTGGCGGCCGGCGGCATCGTGGCGCTGAAGGGCCTTGGCGGCTACCAGCTCGTCTGCGACGCCACCGACCGTGACGCGGTCGCGCGCCTGCGGGCGGGCAAGCGCCGCCCCGCCAAGCCGTTGGCGGTCATGCTCGGTGACGCGGCGGCCGCGAGCCGGCTCGCCGAGGTGTCGAGCGCGGAGGCGGCGCTGCTCACCTCGTCGGCTCGCCCGATCGTGCTGCTGCGGGCGACCACCTCGACGCTCGCGCCGGGGATCCATCCCGGCATGCGCGACGTCGGCCTGTTCCTGCCCACCACGCCACTGCACCACCTGCTGCTGCACGACCTCGACCGCCCCCTGGTCGTCACCAGCGGCAACCGCTCGGAGGAGCCGATCGCGATCGACGACGACCGGGCGCTGGAGCGGCTCGGCGGCATCGCGGGCGGCTTCCTCCAGCACGACCGGCCGATCCGCGCCCGCTACGACGACTCGGTGGCCCGCGTCGTGCACGATCGCCAGGCCGTCGTCCGGCGCGCCCGCGGCTACGCGCCCGCCCAGGTCCCCCTGCCGCTCGGGGCGCCCGAGCCGCTGCTGGCGCTGGGGGCCGAGCTGAAGCACACCTTCACGCTGGCGGTCGGCGGCAGGGCGGTGGTCGGCCCGCACACCGGCGACCTCGAGGATGCCGACACCTTCGCGGCGTTCGAACGCAACCTGGCGCACCTGTGCCGGGTGGAGGGCGTGGACCCTGGGGTGGCCGTCCATGACCTGCACCCGGCCTACCTTTCGACCCAGTACGCGGCGCGCTGGGACCGGCGCGTGGCGGTGCAGCACCACCACGCCCATGCCGTCTCCTGCGCCGCCGAGCACGGCCTGACCGGACCGTTCCTGGGGGTCACCTACGACGGTCTCGGCATGGGGGAGGACGGCACGCTCTGGGGTGGTGAGCTGCTGGTCGCCGACCTCGCCCGCTACCGTCGCTTCGCCCGGTTCTCCCGCGCGCCCCTGCCTGGCGGCTCGGCGGTGATCCGCCGGCCCGCCCGCATGGCGCTCGGCTACCTGTTCGGCGCCGAGCGGATCGGCTCCGGGGTGGTCGATCCGTCGCTTGCCGGGGACTTCGTCGGCCGCCTCGACCCGGTGGAGGTCGCCGTGGTCCGGCGGATGGTCTCCCGGCGCCTCAACAGCCCGGTCGCGTCCAGCGCCGGGCGGCTGTTCGACGCGGTCGCCGCGCTGCTGGGGCTGCGCGAGGACGCGTCCTACGAGGGGGAGGCCGCGGTGGCGCTGGAGTCGGCCGCCGCGGCCGGCGGCCACGGCGAGCTGCCGTGGCGGTTGGCCAGGGTCGAGGGCCTGTGGGTCTACGACGCCGTCCCCACGCTGACCGCGGTCCTGCGCCAGCGGGCCGCCAGCGTGGCCACCGGCGTGATCGCGGCCCGCTTTCACGCGACCATCGCCACGGTGACGCTCGCGCTGGTCGACCGGGCCGTCCGCGAGACGGGACTGCGCGACGTGTGCCTGTCCGGCGGTGTCTTCCAGAACCGGCTGCTCGCCGAGGCGGTGCTCGATGGGCTTCGCGGTGCCGGTCTGCGCGCATTCCTCAACGAGCGGGTCCCCTGCAACGATGGTGGCATCAGCTATGGGCAAGCGGCGGTCGCGGCCGCCCGGCTGGAAGGGAGGTGAGCGCCGTGTGCCTCGGGATCCCAGGGCAGGTGCTCGAGATCGACGATGCCGGCGGGCTGCCGATGGCGGTGGTCGACTACGGCGGCATCCGCAAGCAGGCCTGCCTGGCCTACGTTCCCCAGACCACGGTCGGCGACTACGTCATCGTCCACGTCGGCTTCGCCATCAGCCAGGTCGACGAGGAGGAGGCGGAGCGCACCCTGGAGGTGCTCCGCACCATGGGCGACGCCGTCGAGCAGGAGATCGGCGTCCCCCTGCCCCGCCGGGAGGTGACGCCGTGAAGTACCTCGACGAGTACCGCGACCCTGTCCTCGCCCGCCGCCTGCTGGAGGAGATCCACGCCGCCACCACGCGTCCGTGGACCCTCATGGAGGTCTGCGGCGGCCAGACCCACACGATCGTCCGGCAGGGCATCGATGAGCTGCTGCCCGACGGGGTGCGGATGATCCACGGCCCCGGCTGCCCGGTCTGCGTGACCCCGCTGGAGCAGATCGACCGCGCGCTGGCCATCGCCCGGCGTCCGGAGGTGACCTTCACCTCCTACGGCGACATGCTGCGCGTTCCCGGGAGCGAGACCGACCTGCTGTCGCTCAAGGCGCGCGGCGCGGACGTGCGGATCGTCTACTCGCCGATGGACGCGGTCCGCGTCGCCGCGCAGCGGCCGGACCGCGAGGTGGTGTTCTTCGCGGTCGGCTTCGAGACCACCGCGCCGGCCAACGCGATGGCGGTGCTCGAGGCGCACCGCCGCGGGCTGCGCAACTTCAGCGTGGTGGTCAGCCACGTCCTGGTGCCGCCGGCCATGACGGCGATCCTGGACTCGCCGTCCTGCCAGGTGCAGGGCTTCCTGGCCGCCGGGCACGTCTGCGCGGTAATGGGATGGACCGAGTACGAGCCGATCGCCGCCCGCTACCGCGTCCCGATCGTGGTCACCGGCTTCGAGCCGCTCGACCTGCTCGAGGGCATCCTCATGGCTGTCCGGCAGCTCGAGCAGGGCCGGGCCGAGGTCGAGAACCAGTACGTCCGCGCCGTCCGGCGGGACGGCAACACCGCCGCCCAGCAGGCCATCCGGCGGGTCTTCCGCGTCACCGAGCGCGCCTGGCGCGGCATCGGCCCCATCCCGACCAGCGGCCTGGCGCTCGCCCCGGAATTCGCGGCCTACGACGCCGAGACCCGCTTCTCGGTCACCGACGTCCACGCCATCGAGCATCCGGCCTGCATCGCCGGGGCCATCCTGCAAGGCACCCGGCTGCCCACCGACTGCCCCGCCTACGGCACCATCTGCACCCCGCGCACGCCACTGGGCGCCCCGATGGTGTCCAGCGAGGGCACCTGCGCCGCCTTCTACAACGCCGGCCGCGCACGACCCGTCGTGGAGGTGCCATCGTGACCACGCTCGACCCGCTCGCCGCCACCTGCCCCACCCCGCACGCGGAGACCGAGCGGGTGCTGCTCGGGCACGGCTCCGGCGGGCAACTGTCGGCGGCGCTGCTCCGCGACGTGCTGCTCCCCGCCCTCGGCCGGGCCACCCCCGGCGGCGCGCTCGAGGACGCCGCGGTCATCCCGGTCTCCGGCCTGGACCTGGTCATGAGCACCGATTCCTTCGTGGTCAACCCGCTGTTCTTCCCTGGCGGCGACATCGGCGCGCTGGCGGTGCACGGCACCGTCAACGACGTCGCCATGATGGGGGCCGAGCCGCTGGCGCTGGCACTGGCGCTGGTGGTCGAGGAAGGGTTCCCCATCGACGACCTGCGGCGAGTCACCGCGTCGATCGCACGGGCCGCGCTGGAGGCGGGCGTGCCGGTCGTCACGGGCGACACCAAGGTGGTGGGTCAGGGAGCGGCGGACGGCGTCTTCGTGACGACCACGGGGATCGGCCGCCGGCTGCCCGGCACGACGGTGTCCGCCGCCGGCGCGCGGCCCGGTGACGCCCTGCTGCTGTCGGGCCCGATCGGCCTGCACGGCATGACCGTGCTCAGCGTGCGCGAAGGGTTGGGCTTCGACACCGACATCGCCTCGGACACCCGGCCCCTGCACCGCCTGGTCCGCACGATGGTGGACACCGCCGGCGGCGCGCTGCACACGATGCGCGACCCCACGCGCGGCGGCCTCGCCTCCGCCCTCAACGAGATCGCGCAGGCCTCCAGCGTCGGCATCGTCCTCGAGGAGTCGGCCATCCCGGTCCCGCCACCCGTCGCCGCCGCCTGCGAGCTGCTCGGCCTGGACCCGCTGCACGTCGCCAACGAGGGATGCCTGGTCGCCGCAGTCTCGGCGGGAATGGCCGACGAGCTACTCGCGGCCATGCGGTCGACGCCCGAGGGCGCGAGCGCCGTGCGCCTCGGCGAGGTCGTCGACGACACCCCGGGACGGGTCTGGATGCGGACCCTGGTCGGCTCCCGGCGGATCGTCGACATGCTGGTGGGCGAGCAACTTCCACGGATCTGCTGAGCGCGCCGCCGCGGACACCGGCCGCGGCTCTCCGCGGTGCCGGCCACTCTGCGCGCCGCCGGCTGCTGGTCCGCTATCGGGGCGGAGCCCAGCCGGACGGTCGGCCGGGCTCGGATGGCGGCGCAGCACGCCACCTCGTGTCGGAACACGCCTTCCAGGAAGGGCCCCGTGCCTACCCTGGGGGGTAGGGTATTTCGGGGTCAGGGGTCGGGACCTTCGGCGCTACCCGTGCTGGCCGCCGGTTGCCATCCTCATGTGAGAGAGATCACAAGGAGGAGGCGGGACATGGGCGACGGCGAGCAGACCTTGTCGATCGCGCTGTTGTCGGGAACCGACGAGAAGCTCAACGCGGCCGCGCTGCTCACAGCGGGTGCGGCGGCGCTGGGGCGGAAGGTCGACATCCTGCTGCAGTACTGGGCGCTGGACGCGTTTCGGGCCGGCAACCTCACCAAGGACCACGGCCTGGCGCCCGAGGCAGGACCCGACGGCGCCGCCGCGGTGCGGCGGCTGCAGGCCGAGGGCGGCGGCCAGCACTGGAGCACGGTCCTGGCCCAGGCCAAGGAACTCGGCGAGGTACGCGTGCACGCCTGCTCGCTGTCGATGGACCTGCTCGGGCTGGCCAAGGACGACCTCGACCCGCAAGTGGACGACGTGGAGGGTGTCACCGCTTTCATGCTCGCCGCCGACGGCCAGCTCGTCTTCATCTGAAACGGAGGAGATCACGATGAGCCAAGTCACCACCGACCAGGTGATCGACGCGCGGGGGATGGCCTGCCCAGGGCCGCTGCTGTCGCTGATCGGCGCGATCCGCCAGCGCGAGGTCGGCGCCGTGGTCGAGGTCTGGTCCAGCGATGCGGGCTCGGCGACCGACATCCCCGCCTGGGTCGCCAAGGCCCGGCACGAGCTGGTCGAGGTCGCCGACCAGGACGGCTTCACCCGCTTCCGCGTGCGGAAGGCGCGGTGAGCGGCGATGCCCGCCAAGGTGGTGGTGCTCGGCGGCGGGGTCGGTGGGACGCTGGCCGCCAACCTGCTCGCCCGCCAGCTCGGCCGCGACGTGCACGTCACCGTGGTCGACCCCACCGGCATGCACGTCTACCAGCCCGGCTTCCTGTACGCCGCGCTCGGCAGGGCCAATGGCCGCTGGCTGGCCCGTGACGAGCGCACCCTGCTTCGTCGCGAGGTGGAGCTTGCCGTCGAGGGAGCCACGCTGGTCGAGCCCGACAAGGGCCTCGTGCGGCTCGCTCACGGCGGCAGCCTGCCATTCGACTATCTGTTGCTGGCCACCGGCGCCAGGCTGGTCCCTGACGAGATCCCGGGCCTGGTCCAGGGCGCCCACGAGTTCTACTCGCTGCAAGGGGCGCTGCGGCTGCGAGAGGCGCTGCGCGGCTTCAGGGGCGGCCGGGTGCTGGTCGGCGTGGCCGGGATCCCCTACAAGTGCCCGCCCGCTCCGGTGGAGTTCACCCTCATGCTGGACCAGTACCTGCGCCAGCGCGGCGTGCGTGACAAGTCGCAGGTGACGCTGCTGTCGCCGCTCAACCGGGCGTTCACCATCGAATCGGCGTCCAAGCTGGTCCAGCCGATCATGGAGCGGCGCGGGATCGGCCTGGAGACGTTCTTCAACGTGGAAGCGGTCGACCCCTCCGCGCACACGGTCAGCTCGCTGGAGGGCGACAAGGCCGACTACGACCTGCTCGTGCTGGTCCCCCCACACCGTGGCCAGCAGGTCGTCGAAGCCTCCGGGCTGGGGGACGCCGGCGGCTGGGTGCCGACCGACCGGGCCACCCTGGGACACCGCGACCACGAGCGCGTCTTCGCCCTTGGCGACGCGACCGACCTGCCGATCTCCAAGAGCGGCTCGACCGCGCACTTCGAGGCGCCAGTGGTCGCCAGCCGCATCGCCTCCCTGCTGCGCGGCACCGCGCCGAAGGCCAACTACGGCGGCCGGGTGATGTGCTTTTTGGAGACCGGCGACGGGCGCGCGACCGCCCTGCGGTTCGACTACCAGCATCCGCCCGTCCCCCCGGCCCCATCCCGCTTCTGGCACGCCGCCAAGTGGGCGTTCAACCGCCTGTACTGGGACACCGTCCCCCAGGGGCGCATCCCCGAGCGACGCGCTGCCACACACGATTCAGAGAGGAGACCGGCATGAGCACCCTTGTCACCACCACCACCACCACCACCACCACCCTCGACTTCAAAGGCCTGTCGTGTCCGCTGCCGATCGTCAAGACCGCGGTCGCGATCAAGCAACTGGCAGCCGGCGAGCTGGTCGAGGTGCTGGCCACCGACGCCGGCTCGGTGGCCGACTTCACCGCCTGGTCCCACGCGACCGGCAACCAGCTCGTCGAGCGCACCGCCGAGGGCGGCGTGTACCGCTTCGTGATCCGGAAGGGATGAGCCAGCCATGACCGACACCGCTCAGATGGGGGCAGCCGTGACCGCCGCGCAGGCCAGGCAGAAGGCGAACAAGCTGGTGATCTTCACCTGGGGCGGCGACCTCGACAAGGTCTGGCCGACCCTCATCCTGGCCACTTCGGCCGCCGCCATGGGCATGGAGACGATCGTCTTCTTCACCTTCTGGGGGCTGTTCCCACTGGTCCGCAACGACGTCCGCCTGACTGGCGACAACTGGATGCAGAAGCTGCTCTCCACCATGCACCGAGGCGGCACCGAGCACCTGAAGCTGTCGCAGATGAACTTCGCCGGCATGGGCCCGGCGATGATGCGCAAGCTCGCCAGCGACCACAAGGTCGCCAGCCCACAGGAGCTACTCGAGCTGGCCCGCGAGATGGGCGTGCGGCTGATCCCCTGCCAGATGACCATGGACCTGCTCGGCCTGTCGCGCGAGGACCTGATCGACGGGCTGGAGGAGCCCGCCGGCGCCGCCACCGCCCTGGCCGAGGCCCAGGACGCCATCACGCTGTTCATCTGACCTGCGGAGGTGACTTGCGTCGCCGGCCTGACGGCCTGCGTCGCTCACTACGCCGGGCGATTCCTGGCCCGCCACGACCTCGACCCCGACGGGTTGCGGGTCGACTGCGACTTCACCATGAGCGCCAACCGACCCCCGAGGGTCGCCTCGATCGTCCTACGGCTGGTCACACCCCACCCGCTACCCGACAACCGCCGCCGGGCGCTGCTCGCGGTCGCCGACCACTGCACCGTGCACAACTCCATCCGCCAGGCACCCGACGTGCACATCACGCTGGTCGAACCGGCCGGCGCGGCCGCCCAGGCGGCGATGGAAGGATAGCTGGGTTGTCCGCACCACCTGGAGGGTTGGTCATGCAGCTGGACGAGAGCACCTTGACCGACGCGCTGGCCCTGCCTGCCCCGTCATGCAGCGCGTTTCCCATCTCCGGCCTTGCCGCGAGCCATCTGAAGAGCCAGTAGGAGAGGTGATTCATCTTGCTTCCGCGAGCCGACTGGCCCCGGGCGTGCCTCATCGCCGTCGCCACCCGGGGGAGGGGTGCACGGCCCGCTGCAGGTCGGGCAGCTCGGCGATCACCGCCGCCCGCAGCAGCTCATAGTCGGCCGCGGGGATCGAGCGGATGCTCTCCTCGGCTGAGGGCCGCGCCTCGAACGACCAGCTCTCCACCAGCAACCCGATGACCCCGGCCAGCTCGAACTCTGACGGGGGAGTGTCGCGGAGCATGAGCAGGTAGCGCTGGAGCTGGCGTCGCTCCCGGATGGTGAACGTCAGGGGGTCGCGGAGCACCGCCCAGTTGCCGGGGGTGAGCTCGACACGCTGCCCGGCCAGGAGGATGTCGCGCACGGACAGGACGCCGAGGACGCCGGTGCCGTCGGCCACGACCAGGTGGCGGATGTGTCGCGCGGCCATCTCCGACGTCGCCTCGTACACCTCCCAGTCCGGGCCGACCGTGACGACGTCCTTGGTCATCAGCTCCTCGACGCGTGCGCCGTCGAGATCCACCCCGTCCGCCACGGCCCGAAGGATGTCCCGCTCGGTCAGCATCCCCATCAGGTTGTCCCCCTCCAGCACCACGGTCGACCCAGCTCGGTGCCGCATCATCACCTGGGCGGCGCCGCGCAGCGACTCCCGCGGGTCGACCGCGATCACCGGCCTGGTGGCCAGGTCTCCGACCTTCACGCCACCTCGCCTCCCCCCGGCGTCTCCGGCGCCGGCCCGGAGTCCGCCGTCACATACGTCCAGTCGGCCCGCTTGAAGCGGTACCAACGGTCGAGGGTGAACCGGCGCGTCTCGGGGTCGAAGTCCACGAGCTTCGGCAGGTGGACTCGTCGCGGCCTGGGGCACGAGCGCCCCAGATGCTCGCGCACCTCCAGCTCGAACGAGCCGAGCGTGCCGCCAACGGTGAGCGCGGTACCGACCGGCAGGGCACAACGGGAGCCGCCGGTGACCGTGCCACACCTCGCCAGCGCGGTCTTGACGTCGTCCTCGCCGCCGGCGCCCCGCTCGATCCGCTCCAGGGCCTCCACGATCTCTCGCGTGCCCTGCTTGCAGGCCGGGCACTGCGCACACGACTCGATCCAGAGGAACCTCGCGAACTGGAGCGTTGCCCTGATGATGCAGGTCGACTCGTCGTAGGCGACGAAGCCCCCCGACCCCAGCCCCGACCCGATCGCCCGCATCGACTCGAAGTCCATCGGGGTGTCGAAGCGCTCGCGGGTGACCGGCCGGGCCGAGACTCCCGCGAAGACTACCTTGAGCGCCCCGCCGTGGGGTGCGCCGCCCCCGACGTCCTCCAGTAGCACCCGCAGCGGCGTGCCCATCGGCAGCTCGTACACGCCCGCCCGGCGGACGTCGCCAGACACGGTGAACAGCATCGTCCCCGGGCAGCTCTCCGTGCCGAGCGAACGGAAGCGGTCGGCTCCGTCCCGCAGGATCAGCGGCACGTTCGCGAGCGTCTCGGGGTTGTTCACCAGGGTCGGGTTCGGAGAGCCGCGCTGCGCGAACAGCCCGACCCGGTACGGAGGAAAGATCCGCGGCAGCGGGTCACTGCCTTCGACCGCCTCGAGCAGCGCCTTCTCCTCACCGAACAGGTACTCGTCGGGGCCCGCCACGAGCTCGACCGGGACCGGCCCGAGCATGCCGCTGGCGCGCAGCTCCACGATCGCCCGGCGGAGCAGTCGGATCTCCCGCTCATAGGTCCGCTTGACAGCGACGACCGCGCGTGCCGCCCCCACGGCGAAGGCCGCGATGGCCAGCCCCTCCAGCACCTGGTAGGGATTGCTCCGCAGCAGCCAACGGTCCTTGAACGTGCCGGGCTCCCCCTCGGCGGCGTTGCAGACCACGTACCTCGTCCGACAGGGGTGGGACCGGATCGCCTGCCACTTCGTGGCCGTGGGGAAGCCAGCCCCGCCACGGCCACGCAGGCCGGAGCGGCGGATCTCGGCGATCACCCCCTCGGGCCCGGACGAGCGCGCCGACGACAGCGCCAGTCCCCCGCCGCGGGCGAGATAGTCGTCCAGGCCGGTGACGGGCCCGGCGCCCAACAGTATCGAGTCGGTCCGCGCGGTCGCCATGCCCGTCACCTGCGCGAGCGCCCTTCGCCCCCGCCCGCCGCCTCGTTCAGCAGGTGGTAGGCGATGAACAACTGGGCGATGGCCAGAGGATCGGAATGCCGGCAGCGGTTCCCCTCGACGAACAGGCCGATGTCGTCGCGCTCCAGGTGGTGGTCGAAGTCCATCCGCTTCCACAGCAGCGACTCCACGCGCGAGGTCTCCTCCGGTGAGATGTCCGCGGCCACGGTGAGGAGGTCGACCGGCATCCCCTCGTCACGCCCGAGCGAAAGGCCGATCGACCGGCAGCCGGCCGCCATCGCCTCCTCCGCGACCTCCACGAGGTCCTGGTGGGAGATGGTCGGCCGCAGCACCATCCGCATCGACAGGTGCGCGCTGTCGACCTCGCCTTCGGGAGGTTGGAAGCGCACCACGATGTCCGCGCCACGCCGCTGCGGCCGGATGAAGGCGGCCGAGTCGGGTTCGCGGCGCTCCAGCTCGGCCAGGACCTGCCCGGGAGCGTACCCCCGCTTGGAGCAGTCGCGCTTGACCTTCCAGCCACGCCGCAGATCCTCGGGAGGGTCGAGGTAGACCCGCACGGCGAAGGCGTCCCGCAGCCGCTTGGTGTGCAGGGCCAGCAGGCCCTCGATCACCATGAACCGCCGCGCGACCACGTACTCGGGCGCGCCGAACGTCCCGTCACCGTGCTGGTAGACCGGCTTCAGGACCGGCTCCCCGGTCGCCAGCAGCCGCAGGTGCTGCGCGAGGATGTCCATGTAGTTGCAGGCCGGGTCGAGCGGGGTGATGTCCAGCTCCCTGCGCTGGGCGCGGTCGTAGCGGTGGTAGTCGTCGGTGCAGACGGTGGCCACCCGGTCCGGGCCGACCAGCTGCACGACCCCCTCGGCGAAGGTCGTCTTGCCGGCGGCACTATCCCCGACGATCGCGAGCATCACGGGCAGCATCAGCTCACCTCACACCGGCCTGGAACACACGACTCTTCCGGACGTCCTCGGCCGCCATCGTCACCAGGTCCCGCTTCGTGAGCCGGCGACCCTCACTCGCCGCCTCGAACAACCGCATGGCGTGGCGCATCCGGACCCGGTCGAGCCAGTTGCGGACCGAGCGCCCGTTGGCGAATCGCGGCTGCTCCATGCGTAGCTCCAGGTATTCCTGGAAGGCGCTCTCGGCGTCGTCCGCGAAGCGGTAGCGCTGCTGCTGGAGCATGCGGCGAGCGATCTCGGTGAGCTCCTCGGCGGAGTAGTCGGGGAAGTCGATGTAATGAGCGACCCGCGAGGAGAGCCCGGGGACGTCCGAGAAGAAGCGGTCCATCTCCTTCTTGTAGCCGGCCATGATCACCACCAGGTCCTCCCGCTGGTTCTCCATGACCTCCAAGAGGATCTCGCCCATCCGCTTCGCCACCGTGGTCTTGCCGGTCCCCGGATTGCCCGTGAAGCACATGTGCAGCGTGGGCCTGTCCGACTCCAGCCCAATCGACCGCCGCAGCCGGTCGATCACCAGCAGCGAGGCGATCTCGCGGACGCACTGCTTCACCGTACGCAGGGCGACCAGGTCGCGATCAAGGTCGGCCAGGACCGCCTCGACCTTCGCGTCGGCCAGGACCGCCTCGTGGTCCACCTCGTTGTGGTCCGGGATGTCGCGAAGCGGATCGGTGGTGCCAACGAACCGCTCGTCGACCCGACCCCGACCGAAGCGCCGGGACGCGTCCTCCCTGGCCCCCGGCCCGAGTGCCGGGGGGGTGGCGCGGCCGTCCCTTCCGGACCAGCCCAACGCCTTCGTGGCCGTCGCCGGCGGCACCTCCGACGCCAGACGCCCCGCAGTGCCGTCGCCGTCCATCGTGGCGCCTATGACCGGCGGCCGTTGCCGGAGCGCTCACCGTGCGGCCGCTCGACGGCGTAAGGGTGGAGGGTGTAGCGGATGACGCGGTCGTGCGCCTCCTGCCGGTCGAGGCGGAAGCCCAACTCCTGGGGCGGTCGATGCACCAGGAACTGCAGGGCCGTCGTCATCTTCGTCATCGTCGGGTTGTACAGGCTTACCCGGACGTAGTGGTCGGGGAAGGCCTCACGGCACCGGTTCACCTCGTAGAGCGCGACGGCTGGGTCCTGCATGTCGAACATCGGCATCCCCCACATCTCCCAGTACACGTTCCGCGGGTGGGGGTCGTCGGTGAGCTCCACCGCGACCGCCCACCCGTGGTCGATGCCGTACCGGATCTGGGCCTTGATCTCGTCGTCCGAGAGGTCGGGCAGGTAGGAGAAGGTTCCCTGCCTGATGCGAAGGCCGGTGCTCATAGCGTCCTCCCCGGGGCGGTGGGGGTCGGCGTCTCCGTGACGTCGGGGATGTCGGTCGACTCGTACTCGTACGTCACCTCGCCCCAGACGTCGAGCGCCGCGGCCAGTTCGGGCGAGTGCCGGCCCGCCGCCTTCAGGATGTCCGGGCCCTCCCGCAGGTAGTCACGGCCCTCGTTGCGGGCTTTGATCATCGCCTCGACGGCCACGCGGTTCGCGGCGGCGCCGGCGGCGATCCCCATCGGGTGCCCGATCGTCCCCCCGCCGAACTGCAGCACCACGTCCTCCCCGAGGTAGTGCAGGAGCTGGTGCATCTGCCCAGCGTGGATGCCGCCCGAGGCCACCGGCATGACGCCAGGCATGTGCACCCAGTCCTGGTCGAAGTAGTGGCCCAGCGCAGGATTCGCCGGGTTGCGCTCCTCGCGCAGCGTTGCGTAGTAGCCGCGGACAGCGTTGGGGTCACCCTCCAGCTTCCCCACGACGGTCCCCGCATGGAGGTGGTCGACGCCCAGCATCCGGCACCACTTCGCGATGACCCGGAAGCTCACCCCGTGGGTCTTTTGGCGCGTGTACGTCGAGTGCCCAGCGCGGTGCAGGTGCAGGATCATGCTGTTCGCCCGAGCCCACTTCGACATCGACTGCATGGCCGTCCAACCGATGGTGAGGTCGATCATCACGATGACGCTGCCGAGCTCCTTGGCGAACTCGGCCCGCTCGTACATGCCCTCCATCGTGGCGGCGGTGACGTTCAGGTAGTGGCCCTTGGTCTCCCCGGTCATCCCGATGGCACGGTTGACCGCCTCTATGCAGTACAGGTAGCGGTCCCGCCATCGGTTGAACGGCTGGGAGTTCATGTTCTCGTCGTCCTTGGTGAAGTCGAGGCCGCCGCGGAGCGCCTCGTACACCACCCGGCCGTAGTTCCGCGGCGACAGCCCGAGTTTCGGCTTCACCGTTGCTCCAAGGAGCGGCCGCCCGTACTTGTTGAGCATCTCCCGCTCGACCACGATCCCGTGCGGCGGTCCCTGGAATGTCTTCAGGTACTCCGGCGGCACCCGAAGGTCCTCCAGCCGGAGCGCCTTCAGCGCCTTGAAGCCAAACACATTGCCGATTATTGACGACGTCATGTTCGGGATCGACGCCTCCTCGAACAGGTCGAGTCCGTAGGCGATGTACGCGATGTACTGCGGCGGGACGGTGCCTGGGACCGGCTCGACCCGGTAGCACTTGCCCTGATAGTCCTCGTAGGCGGTGAGCTGGTCGGTCCACACCACGGTCCACGTCGCCGTGGAGGACTCGCCGGCCACGGCCGCACCGGCCTCCTCCGGCTCCACGCCGGGCTGCGGGATGACCCGAAACGCCGCCAGGACGTCCGTGTCGGCCGGCTCGTAGTCCGGCCGCCAGTACCCCATCTCGGCGTATGGGATGACCCCCGCCGCGAACCTCGACCGCCGCTCCCCGCCGCCCATGCCGGCCATGTCCATCCCTTCGCTCCTGACCCTGCCCCGAGCCGGCCACCCGTGGGCCGCCCCAGCCGCCGCCGATCGAACCCGCCCTCCATTCGGACCGTAGCCCCGCGATCATCAGATAACAATGAAGACTTCTTGACATCACTTAGGGAAAGTCCTAAGTATGAAGGCGTGACGCTGGGACAGCTCAGGACCTTTCTCGCCGTCGTCCAGGCCGGCTCGATCCGGGGCGCGGCGACGGCCCTCGTCGTGACCGAGCCCTCAGTGTCCGCCGCCATCACCGCGCTGAGCCGGGAGCTGGGAGTCCCGCTGACCGAGCGCGTGGGGCGGGGGATCCGGCTCACCGAGGCTGGACGCGTCTTCGCTCAGTACGCCACCACGATGCTCGGGTTGGCCGACCGGGCCGGACGGGCCGCCCGGGAGGCCGCCGGCCGACCGGGTCACGTCCATGTCTCGGCAGTCACCACAGCCGGGGAATATGTTCTCCCGCCCATCCTGGCCGCGTTCCTCCGGCAGCAAAGGGACCTGCAGGTGACGATCGAGGTGGGCAATCGGGCTGACGTCCTCGCCAAGCTGCTGAACGAGCAGGCCGACCTCGCCCTGGGCGGCCGGCCGCCGGTCGGCGCCGCCATCGAGGGAGAGCCCTTCCTCGACAACCCGCTCGTGCTGGTGGGGCGGCCCGACCATCCCCTGGGGTCGCGGCGGTCGTTCGACCCACGGCTGCTCTCCGGCGAGACGTGGCTCCTACGGGAGCCGGGGTCCGGGACCCGCAAGGCCACCGAGGAGCTCATCGCCGCGAACGGCGTCGAGCCGGGCTCGATCATGAACGTGGGCAGCAACGGGGCGATCAAGCGGGCCGTCGAACTAGGACTCGGCGTGACGATGATCTCCCAGGACGCCGTCGGAGAGGAGCTCGCAGCGGGCCAGCTGGCCCTACTGCGGGCGCGCGGCACCCCCCTCCGGCGGTCCTGGTACGTCCTCTCTCGCAAGGACGCCCCGCTGCCAGGGAGCGCCCAGCTGTTCCTGGCGTTCCTCAGGTCGCCCGCCACCGCCAGCATGCGGGCTCGCTGGTCCGACCCCTCGCGCTCCCTCGGCCGTGCCGGCAGCGAGAGCGTCTCCGTTCCCGCGCCCTGAACGCGCCCCGTCGGCGCCCTCACCGCGGCTCAGACGGCGCGCCTGGACGCGACAGACCATCGGCATCGAGTACGACCCCCCGGCCGCCGTTCGACGCCGGCTCGCCCGCAAACCTCGCCCAGCAATGGAGGCGCTGCGCGGCGCGAGCCGCTTGTCGTCCAAGGCGGTAGGGGGCGACACTCCCCGCCACGTCGGAACACCCTCGCGGGCGCGCTGGACACGTTCCAAGCGCTCAAGCGGCCTGGGTGGCGGCGCCGTCCCGGGTGGCGCCTGGGCATGAGTGCCACCGAGCCCAGAATAGTTCAGTACCTGGCGAACTGTCCGGTATCTGACCGGAAGTCCGCCACGATCTCCTCCGACAGCGTCGGCTTGGTCTCCTGGATGGCCGCAAGAAACTCCTGCGTGCTGGCTCGGTGCCTGATTCCCTCGAAGTGCTCACGTTCAAAGGCGCGCTGGGCCGCCTTCCGCGCCGCAAACTCAATGTCGGCAGGCGTGAACAGCTCCGAGGCGCCGACCAGCACGTCCAGGTCGATATCCTCGTCAGTGATCTCCTCCGCGTAGCGACGCCAGATGGCCAGCCGGGCCTGCTCATCCGGCGGGCCCACCGGTAGGACATAGTCGAAGCGCCCAGGGCGAAGAAACGCCGGATCAAGTCGACCTACCCAGTTCGTGGCACACACCAGCAGGTGGTGCGGGGCGTCCCGCAACCTGGGGATCTGCTTCAAAAACTCATTGGTGATGCTCGGGCTGGCGCGACGCTCCTGGTGTCGGATCGAGGCCAGGTCCTCGACCTCGTCCACGAACACCACGGCCGAGGACAGCTCCACGATCAGCTCGAAGGCATCGGCCAGCAGCTTCGCCTGGCGCTCGGGACCCTCACCGGCCAGCTCGGCCGGCTCCAGCTCGACAAACGGCCACGCCAGACGTGAGGCGATGCCCTTGGCGAAGGTGGTCTTGCCCGTGCCCGGGGGGCCAAACAACACGATGGCTTTCGGCGGCGAGACGGCATGGCGGGCGGCGAGCTGCGGTTCCGCCAGCGGAAGGATCACCCGGCGCTCGATGATGTGCTTCGCCTCCTCCATCCCCCGCAGCTGCCCCCACAGCGCGGCATCGACCATGCGCCCTCCCAGCCTGCCCAGCGTTGTGGGAGCGGCAACGGTGGCGCGGACCGACCGTTCCAGATACCGCATGCTCGATACCTGCTCGAACCCCAACCCGCTGAAGAGGACCCCGATCCCCTCCCCCTCCCGCAACACCGTGGCGAGTTTGCGCACACCTTGCTCGGCGAACCTGGCCTCCAACTGATCAAGCAGCTCGTGAGCCACGTCTGCCTGCAAAGGCCCAGGGGCGACGGCCAGCCTCGCGACCCAGCCGACGGCGCCGGTGGCGGCCCCGACCACCATCCCGACGATGTCCCCATCCGCCTCGGCGACCAAGCTGAGCCCCGTGTCCGGGTCCATGAGATCGACGGCCTGGTCGACCGTCAGACCGTCAGGGCCAACCGGAATACACCCCACACGCTCCCAAAGCTGAAGGATCCGGCCGAGATCCTCAGCGCGATAGTGCCGGATGCTCGTGGCCATGGCGCGCACTATGCAACTGGGCATCCAGGACTGCAAGCAGCCCACCCACATCGAGCCCTACCCGGGCCGTCGCCACCGCCCGGCGCACGGGACAGCCCCCCGATCCCGATCGGCCAGCGGCGCAAATCGTGTCGTGCCCACGGACCAGCCGCGGGCCTGCCCGCTTGGACCCGATCGCCGATGCTCTCACCTGACGGCTCTCCCGTCGTTGACACTCCCCACCTTGCGGCACGCGAGCGGACCTGCTCGGGCATTGTTGGCTATGTCAAAGATGCATCCAGACGCGAGGCGTGCCGAGGTGTTACCAGACCAACGCCTCTCAAAAAATCTTTAACGGCAGGGAACCGCTGTGCGGAAGGCCGTCTTCGCAGGTCGCGCGCGACCGTAGATGCCGCAGCTAATGTTCTATCGGCGTGCAGTTATGCGTGCTCCCGATGCGTGACAAACCCACTGACGGAGCATCGATCATTGGCTCCTGGCTCAACTCACGCGCGTACTCTGCAGCTCATATATCTGCATATGCACACAACCATGCTACTGCATCGCGCCCTCCGCGGTACTCACCAGCCCAACCCGAACGCATCTACACTTTCTCCTGGCTATTGAGATCCACTTTATCGTTTCGAACTCGGGGTCCACCGGCGTCCGTGTGCGTTCAGATGTCGAACTCTGGGTAGCCGGTCGGCGGCTCTCGCGTGCCAGACTCGGCGTCCGCTGCTCCCTGCCCGGCTCGGATTGCGTTCCGATTCGGTTACGGCCCGACCCGGTAGGGGCGCATCATCTCGTTGTCCTCGTGCTCGACGATGTGGCAGTGCCACACGTACAGGCCGGCGAGATCGAACTTGGCCTTGACCCTGGTGATCTCCTCCGGGTAGGCGATGACGGTGTCCTTGTAGCCGGTCTCCCAGCGCTCCGGCGGTCGGGCAGGTCCCTGGGACGGCTCGAACGGCTGGCGGTTGACGACCTGGAACTGCACCTCGTGGATGTGGATGGGGTGGGCGTCCTCGGTGAAGTTGTGGAGCTCCCAGATCTCGGTGGCCCCCAGCGCCGGATGCTCGGTGATCGGATCGTCCCAGCCCAGATGGACCGGGTGCCCGCTTGCGTCCAGGGTGCCAAGCAGCGCCGCCCTCGGCCCCACCCCCTCCAGGACCGCGGAGTCCTCCTCGTTCAGGGACACCCGCCTGGTGGTGGTGGCGGGCCCGAGCGGCGTGAGGGTGGGGAGCGTGAGCTGGTCGGGGGGCACGCTGGTGTCCCGGGAGGCCAGCGGCACCACGGTGAACCTCATGACCTGGCCCGTGGTGGCGGGGTCGGCGGCCTCGAACTCCTCGCCTGGCTCCCCGCCGCCGAACGGCTCGTCGGGCCCCTCGTTGATCAGGTACAGCTGGGTACCCACCGGCATCCCGGTGAAGTCCACGATCACGTCGGCCCGTTCGGCCAGCCCCATCAGCAGCTGATCGAGTTGCACCGGAGCGGGCAGGAATCCCCCTTCGGTGCCGACCTGCCAGAACGAAACCGCAGCCTTGGCCGGTCGTGGGGCCAGCGGATCGCTGACGATCTTCAGGACCACGAAGCGCGAGTTGCACCCGTTCAGGAACCGCAGGCGGTAGCGGCGCGGCTCGACCGCGAGGACCGGCCAGGTGCGGCCGTTGACCACCATGGTGTTGCCGAAGAACTCCGGGTTGAAGATCGGCGAGATGTCGCTGCCGGGAATGTAGGGGCCGCCGAAGTCGTCGAAGAACTTCCGGCTGGCCGGGTAGAACAGCGAGCCGTCGGCGTTGAAGCTGCGATCCTGGACGGCGATGGGGATCTCATAGTAGCTGGTGCCCGGCGGGTCACCCAGGCGTGGGGCGGGCCCCGGCAGCACCCCGGCCGGCAGGTCGGCGGAACCCCCGCGTAGGAGGTAGAAGCCGGCCGGTCCGGCGTACACGTTGAGCCGGGTCATCCCCAGGGTGTGGTCGTGGAACCACAACGTGGAGGCCCGCTGGTCGTTCTGGTACTGGAACACCGCCGTCCCCGCCGGCCACGCCTGGTGCCACTTGCCCTGGAACTTGGCCCGGAACTCGTCGTAGAAGCTGCCCACCCGGGCGTAGCCGGCCGGGATGTTGCTGGCGTGAGGCAAATACCAGGCCTCGGCGAACCCGTCGCTCTCCTCGGCGCTGTGCGACCCGTGCAGGTGGGTCACGATCGGCACCGGCCCGGTGTAGGGACCCGGCGTGGAGGTGAAGGCGGGGCGCAGGTCCCGCCCGGCCGTCCCGCCGGGCGGGTTGGCCCAGTGCAGGGTGGGGTCGACCGGCAGCAGGTGCGGCAGGTAGCGGCCGTTGCGGTCGACCAGGTCGTTGATCCACTTCACGCGGACCGGCCGGTCGGCCCTGGCCTCGATGGTGAACGCCGGATAGTTGAACGTCCCGCGGTGGGGGGCCGAGCCGTAGCCCCACACCGTGGTGGCGGGCATGCCGGGCGGCAGGATCTGCTGGCGGAACTGGCGCACAGCGATCGCGTACCGGTCGACGGACTGGCTCGGCAGCCCGGTGAGCGGCGGCATCACCGGGGGGATCACCAGCGGAGCGGCATACTTGTGGATCGTGGTGGGGTCCAAGCTGCCACCGGGGATGGCCGCCCAGGCCCCCCCGACCGCCTCCCAGGGCACCAGCAAGCCCGCCCCGCCCACCGCCCCGGCCTTCAGCAACTGCCGCCTGGTGATCATCGCGCACCCCCGTTGCAGGGGGCCACGTCCGCCGGCGGGCATCTCACTGGCCGACCTTCCCCCCGTGTTCGCAGGTCAACCTCTCTCGAAAGCAGGATCCAAGGATCCCAACCCCGCGTTCGCCTCACGACCCGCTGACTCGAGCCGTACCAGGATCTCAACCGTGCCGGACTCGGGTGCAGCCGAGCCGAGGCCGGCACGGAGGTCGCCAGGCAGTCCGATCCTCTCTTTCTCCCAACGGGACCCTTACCACCCTTGAGACGCACGGCACAACCCACAAGCGCCGTAGCAACGGTGGTTCTCTCAGCCGGTGGCGAACAGCCGCGCGATCACCCCCGCAGCGACCAACCCGCCAAGGAGTCTGGCCAGCGCCCGCCGCCGCGGGCTCGCCTGGGCCGCCGGCGGCGGTCATGCCCAGCAGGATGACGGCCGCGCCCAAGCCCACCAACGCAGCCTTGGCGGGGGCCGCGCGCTGACCAGCCGCACAGCCCCCTCCCCGGCCACCACAAGGATCGCCGCCAGGCTCGCGAGCGCGAGTGTCACGTGCAGGTCGTGGGTGAACACGCCCGCATCATGGCGCCGATCCCGCCGCCAAGGCCAATCGTCCCTCGCCTTTAGCCCTTCTTGACCCCGTCCTTGCTGCTCAGCGCATCCGGCCGGGTTTCTGAACCCTACGGGCGAGGGCTGATGGCCACAGTCTGCACACTCGGGCCTCTCACACAGCAGGTGCAACAGTGCCTGCAGTCGCCTACCTGCTAGTGCCCTACCCACCCACCGTACCGTCTCTGATCCGGGCCGAATGGCCGATGTTCCCCGGGTCAAAAGCCCCTGCCGCTCACTACCCAGGCATCGGACCATCCACGAGACGAGTTGGACAAACGAGGGGATCGTCATGCGCACCGCCGGCAAGCTGACATGGTCGCCATGGATCTTTGTCGCGGTCGTCACCGTCGCAGTGCTCCTGGTAGCGGCACGCACCGGGCCGACGTCCACGCCGGTCCCATCCGGCTACTCGCACGCGCAACTTCAGGCGGATTCGCAGATGACCCAGCAGATGTCGGTGCCTGGCGCGAGCGGGCCGATGTCCAGCGGCGCTGTGGTGGACGACCAGCTGCGCCGCTCCCAGGACCCTGCCTACGTCGCCGCGCTTGAGGCACACCAGCGCGAGATCGAGCGGATGCTCGGCGGTGGGACACCATGAGCCCGCGCCAGCCGTGCCGCGCAGCAGACCCCGGGCGACGAGTTGTTCGACCGCCCCCTCCGACCGTACGTGCCGAACGGAACAGCCTGGCACCCGGTCCGCAGGTGCCTTGTTCGGCGGCCTCGCCTGAGCTGCGATGGACGCGCGAGACGGAGCGTCGCGGCCCGGGAGGGGCCGACCGGGCGCTGCGCATCGTCCTGCTCGGCCCGCCCGGGGCCGGCAAGGGAACCCAGGCGGTCCGGCTCGCGGCCCGCTTCGGCGTACCGCACATCGCCACCGGCGACATATTTCGGAGCAACGTGGATCAGGGCACCCCGCTCGGCCGGGTGGCCAAACGGTACCTGGACAGCGGGGAACTCGTGCCAGACGACATCGTCATCGACATCGTCTCCGAGCGGCTTGCAGACCCCGACTGCCGCCACGGCTTCGTGCTCGATGGCTTCCCCCGCAGTGCACCGCAGGCTAGCGCGCTCAGCCGCCGCCTCGACGAGCTCGGGACGCCGCTGGACGCCGCCATCAGCCTCGAGGTCCAAGAGGAGGAACTGTTCCAGCGGCTGGCCGCCCGCGCACGCGCCGACGACACCGAGCAGACCATCCGCAACCGCCTGCGCGTGTTTGCCGCCAGCAACCACCCGCTGCTCCGCTACTACGAACAGCGCGGCCTGCTGGCCCGCATCGACGGCGTCGGCGACCCCGACGACCTCACCGAACTCGTCGTCGCAAGGCTGAAGGACCTCATGGCACACCCGATCACCGAGCGCCGCCGCTCGGCGGAGGTCGCCTTGGCGTCCATGGTCGGCCGGTAAGGGCATGCAGGCTGCCCCATGTCGCGGCCCTCTTCGGCGTCGTCCGCATCGCCATCAGTGACGTCTTCCGGGCCGACGTGGCCGAGGGCACGCCGCGGGGCCGCATGACCGGGCCTATGTGGACTCGGGTGAGCAGGTGCCCGAGACGGGATTGTGACCGGCATCGTGCTGCAGCGGCGACGATCTAGCGGGCGCTGGTGCGAAACAATCTGCTGCAGCCGCGCAAGCGGCGCCGGTGCCACCAAGGACTAATTGTGTCCGCTGCGGAGCGGTCGGCGCCGATGCAGTTGTGGCAGCTCGATATCACCGGCGAGATCCTGCTCGCCGATGGCCGGCCGGCAGCTCTGCGCTGGTGCCGCCGGCACCCACGACCACCACGGGACCGAAGGTGGGGTCGTGGACCACTCCGACCAGCAGTTCGGCAACGCCAGTGGCCATCCGCTGCAGCAGGAAGCCCTCCGGTGGGTTACCGCTGGCGGTCAGGACCTCGGCGAGCTCGCCCGCGGCGCGGGTGACCTCCTGGCGTCCCTTGAGGTTCAGACGGACCGCGCCGGCCTCGGTCTTGTGCAACAGCCCAGGCGCGGTGGCCTTCAGCGCCACCGGCCCGCCCAGCTCCTCGGCCATCTCCCCGGCCTTCTCGGTCGTGTGGGCCAAGCGCCACTCGGCCAGCGGCAGGCCGTAGCAGCCAAGCAGCCGCGCGGCCTCCTCCACGGTCAGCCAGCGCGGCCCGTCGGCCAGCGCATGGGCCACCAGGGCCGCCGCCTCGTCGTGGCGAATGCCGGGCAGTTCCGGCAGGGGGGTGTCGGGATGCCGCAGCCACTGGCCCCGCTCGGCGGCGCGGGCCAGTGCTCGGGCCGCCTCCTCGGGGAAGGCGTAGCAGGGGATCCGCCTGGAGCCACCGCGCAGCTCAGCTGGGGCGTCGGCCGTGGTCATCAGGACAGCCAGCATGGTCGTCTCGGCGGGGACCCGCTCGTCCGCCTGGTGGATTGCGCCGGCGATCTGATCGGTGCCATGCACGCCGGCAAAGGGTGGGATGTGGATCACGATCATGGCGTCGGCCTCGCCGGAGGCGGCCACCAGCTCGAGCACCCGGCCGTACCGCTCCGGTGGGGCGGCGGCCAGCAGGTCCACCGGGTTGCCAGCGGCGCCCTCGGCGGGCAGCACCGCGCCCAGGCGGGACCGCAGCTCCGTGGAGAATGTCGGCACCTGGAGCCCGGCGGCCTCGCAGGCGTCGGCGATCACCATCGCGATCTCGGCCCGCTCGGGTCGCCCTGCCTCACGCTCCCAGCCGCCGTGGGCGACGATGCGGTCCGCGGGCCCGGTGGTTGCGACCAGGCCGTCGCGGCGCTGATGGTCGATCTGTGTCGCCCAGGCAACCATCCTGGGCAGGTCGACCATGCCCGAGAAGAACCGCAGGTAGCGTGACTCCTCCTAGAGCCCTTGCAGCAGCCGCTCCAGGCCTGGTGCGTCGCTCGGCCTGGCGGGGCGCACCCGCACCGTGGTGCCGTCCCGCAGCACCACATCGGCCTCGCGACCGGCCGGGTTAACTGCAGGTGTGGTCGTGCTCATGTTGACGCTCCTCCACCGATCACGGCTCCAGGCCGCCCTCCGCCAGTGCGCCGCCGGCTGGCGAGCACCCTTCGGCCTTACCGGACAGCATCAGGGCGGTACAGCCGGCTCGGCACGGGCCGAATGGACCTGTCCCCTCGGGACGGTCGGGCCAGGCATTCCAGGACAGGCCGAGGCCCTGCTTCGAGGTCGCCCGGGCGAGCCCCAAGGCGAGGGCGATCGGCCTGCGCCGGGACTTGCCTGGGCTCACGGCGATCAGCTCGCACCGTGCTGGGTGGTGGCCCCCGCTTGCGGCCTGGGGTGAACCACCAGAGCGTGCTTGATCTCATCGAGGATCGCCGGGTCGTCGATGGTTGAGGGGACGCTGACGGCTTGGCCGTCGGCGATACTGCGCATGGTCCCACGCAAGATCTTGCCCGACCTCGTCTTCGGCAGGCGGTCCACCACGACCACCTCCTTGAAGGAGGCCACCGCACCGACCTCATTTCGGATCAGTGCGATCAGCTCGGCGCGCAATGCCTCCGGATCCTGCTCGATGCCGGCCTTCAAGACGACCAGCCCCACGGGGACCTGTCCCTTCAGCTCGTCGTGGACACCGATCACCGCGCACTCCGCCACCGAGGGGTGGGTGGCCAGGATCGCCTCCATGGTCCCGGTGGACAGGCGGTGCCCAGCCACATTGATCACATCGTCGACCCGGCCCATGATGAACAGGTAGCCGTCCTGGTCCACGTGACCGCCATCCCCGGTGACGTAATAGCCCGGGAATCGCTGCAGATACGACCGCACGAACCGGTCGTCGTCGTGCCACAGGGTCGGCAGCGTCCCCGGCGGCAGCGGCAGCCGGATGACGACGGCGCCCTCGGTGTCCACGCCGACGGGGATGCCGTCGCCGTCAAGGATCTGCACGTCGTAGCCGGGCACCGCCTTGGTCGGCGAGCCGGGCTTGACCGGCAGGTGTTCGATCCCCAGGCAGTTGGCGGCGATCGGCCATCCGGTTTCCGTCTGCCACCAGTGGTCAATCACCGGGACGCCCAGCAGCTTGCAGGCCCAGCGGTAGGTGTCAGGATCCAGCCGCTCACCCGCAAGGAACAGGTAGCGGAACCGTGACAGGTCGTGGCCGTGCAGATACTTGCCGGTCGGGTCGTCCCGCTTGATGGCCCGAAAGGCCGTCGGGGCGGTGAACAGAACCTTCACGCCATGCTCAGCGATGACCCGCCAGAACGCGCCCGGGTCGGGCGTGCCGACCGGCTTGCCCTCGTACAGCACGGTCGTACAGCCGGTGAGCAGGGGCGCGTAGACGATGTAGGAGTGGCCGACCACCCAACCGACGTCGGATGCCGCCCAGTACACCTCCCCGGGCTGGGTGTCGTAGAGGTGGGTCATGCTCCACCGCAGCGCCACCGCGTGGCCGCCGTTGTCGCGCACCACCCCCTTCGGCACGGCGGTCGTGCCCGAGGTGTACAGGATGTACAGCGGATCGGTGGCCGCCACCGGCACGCAGTCGGCCGGCTGGGCGGTTGCCATCAGCGTGTCCCAGTCCAGGTCGCGGCCAGCCACCAGGCTCGCGTCGGCCTGCGGCCGTTGCAGGATGACGCAATGCTCGGGCTTGTGCCGCGCGAGCTCGATCGCCCGGTCCAGCAGCGGCTTGTACGCCACGACCTTGCTCACCTCGATGCCACACGAGGCCGAGACCACGACCTTCGGCCGGGCGTCGTCGACGCGGATCGCAAGCTCGTGGGCGGCGAAGCCGCCGAACACCACCGAGTGGACCGCGCCCAGCCGCGCGCAGGCCAGCATGGCCACCACGGCCTCGGGCACCATCGGCATGTAGATGACGACGGTGTCGCCCTTGCGGACGCCCAGGTCCCGCAAGACGCCCGCGAAGCGGGCCACCTCGTCCACCAGCTCCCGGTAGGTCAAGCGCCGGATCTGCCCGGTGACCGGGCTGTCGTAGATCAGGGCGAGCTGGTCGGCACGGCCTCGCGCGACGTGGCGGTCCAGGGCGTTGTAACAGGTGTTGAGCTCGCCGCCCACAAACCACCGGTAGAAGGGGCCGTTGGAGTCGTCCAGGATGGTATCCGGCTCCCGGTACCAGTCGATGGCTTTCGCCGCCGCCCTCCAGAACCCGCCCGGGTCCTCCAGGCTCTGCCGGTAGCTGTCCTCGTATCCGCCCATCACCCTCACGTCCTTTGAAGGATCTCGCGTCGACCGTCGCGCTCTTAGCCGATGGGGAAGACGGGAATGACGGTCCGCTTGAACGTGTGGTTCACCACGCCAGCCGCCGCCGTGTACCAAGCCAACGCGGCCGTGACAATCCCTGTCCAGCCAGCGAGCTTGATGATCGTCTCCCTGCTGCCCCACTCCCCGATCACCAGCAGGATGAACGTGACCAGCAGTGCGGTGAACACACCCAGCAGCGCCCAGTTCAGCCGGAAGGTGCCAAGCCACATGTAGAACGTGAAGATCGTCCACACCAGCAAGAACACTCCCAGCGCCTGCGGCCGCTGCGCGGCTGGGATCGTGATCTGGGTGGACAGCGCCCACAGGCTGAGCCAGAACGCACCGTAGCTGGTGAACGCGACCGCCCCGAAGGTGTTGCGGTTGTTGCGGAACTCCCACATCCCGGCCAGCACCTGGGCGATGCCGCCATACATCAGCATCAGCGGCAGCACCACCGGCCGGATGTTCGCGCTCACCACACTGGTGTTGACCAGACTCAACGCGAAGGTGGTAGCAGCGAACGCCCCCAGCCCAAGCGGGGCTGGGTCGGCAACCACGTTGATCCCGGCGGCGCCGTCAAGCGTCGGCGCTTGCTTCGGAGTCTCGACCGGAACCCTGGTGTCGGACATCCTGTGCCTCCTTCGAGGAGCGCGAAAGCTGCATGACCGTACTGTGAGGCTTGGGGGCTGCTCCTCCAGAGGCGAAGGTCCCCTAAGCGCCAGGCCCCGTGGCCCGATCAAGCGCCTCGGCGGGAGCCCGAGGTGCTGACCGAGGTTTGACGGGCCAGTGCCTGCAAACTATCCTGAGCGCCGTGCTCGGCCTCCGGGAGAGATCTTCGCCACCCATCGCACCAGGGAAGCGAGCGCGTGCCCGCCATGACCGACCCGTGGAAGATGCAGACGGAGGCGCTCGGGGCCTTTATCCGCACCCAGCGGAAGCTCGCGGATCTGTCGCTGCGCGAGCTCGCCGAACTCACCGACGTCTCCAACCCCTACCTGAGCCAGCTCGAGCGTGGGCTCCACCAGCCCTCCGTAAGGGTCCTCAAGGCCATCGCCAATGCCCTGAACCTGTCCGCCGAGACGCTCCTGGCGCAGTCGGGCCTGCTGGACGCAGGCCGCTCCCAACCCGACGCCGAGACCGGCGAATCCTCGGTGGAGGCTGCGATCCGCACCGACGCCACGCTCTCCGACGACCAGAAGGGGGCGCTGATCAACCTGTACCGCACGATGGCGCCCAAACGGCGGTGACGGGCACGCGGCGGCCAGCCCGGCGCCCGCACGGCGAGCAGGACGCCGTCCGTCGGCCAGGTCCTTTTGCGTGCCGACGATCGACCCGATGATCGTGATGCCGTTCAGCACCGTCTCGAAGATCGGCAGGCGCACGTAGTTGTCGGCCGGCAGGGCGACAAGGACCAGCCTGCCGCCGTGGGCGGCGTGGATGTCGGTGTGACACAGGCCGGAGGTCTCGATCTTGACAAGGATCTCGCCAGGGCCTGGCTCGGGCGAGGCACGTTCTCGAGCGTGAGCGGCTTTGTGAAGTCGTGGACGACGGCGGCTCTCATCGCAGCCCCTCCTCAGGTTCCGTCAACGGCTACAAGCACCGGTACGACGCTGGCACTGCAAGAGGGATCCTGAGCTCGTGCTCAAGCGTAGTGGTTTCCGCGCCGTTGTCGAGGGCGGCGCGTTGGGGTCTACACGACCGTTTGGTGTTGGCTACTGTTAACTCAAGCTGGCAGAGTGCTTGACGGATAACTCGAATGCAAACTATAGTTAGCCCCCTTGACGAGATGGCGCGACGGAAGGAGGACCCCATGCCCACCAGCAAGGATCCGACCGAGGAAGTCCAGGCCCAGATTCTGTCGACCCTGCGCAAGAGCCAGGAGGCCGTGGTCAACGCGGTCCGGAACTGGACCGAGGCCGTCCAGAAGCTCGCACCCCAGACGCCCGCAGCCCCGCTGGCCGAAGCGCTGCCCAAGCCAGCCGAGCTAGTTGACAGTGCCTTCGACTTCGCCGAGCAGCTGCTCGCGGCACAGCGGGAGTTCGCCCACAGCATTCTGGGGGTCACCGCGGCCACGGCGGACCAGCCCAAGGAGCAGCCCAAGGAGCAGCCCAAGGAGCAGCCCAAGCCAGCGACTGCCAAGAGCCCGCGCGGCGCCGCATGAGCCCCTCGCCCCGACCCGCGCAGCCACTGCGTTTGCTCGGCTGCGCGGGTCGCTTGCCGCCCGGCTGGGATCGCGGGCACCGGTCGTAGACTCGAAGAAGGCTACCGATGCGCCAGCAGTAGCGGTACACGCCGGCGATGAGGTACGGCCCGCCTGAAGTGCGGCACGCCCTGACGTTCCACCGCGAGGTGAGATTGACCCAGACGAGCTTCGCGATGAACGGCACGGTCCGGGTCGCCTACGAGCTACACAACCGACGCTTCCGCCGGCGGCCCTGGCTGGTGCTGATCCAGGGGCTCGGCTTCGATCGCCACCGCCCACCGTCCGGCTCCTCTCGCAGATCGGGCGGGTGCCCCGCGAGGTCGCCCTCCGCCGCCACGTCGAGAACGCGCTGGCGACGTTCACGGTCCGGCAGCGGCCGAGGGACTCCCTCCACAGGACCTCCGGCCTGACAGCCAGGCGCTCGGGTCGGCTTTGATCCCGGGTCCAACGACCGGGAACCTTCAGGCCCCATGGCCCCTTGCCACACGGCGCGGGGGGCCTATCCTCCTCGCGTCTGCCAGCCGACGCCCGACACGAGCAAGCTTGCTACGGCTGCGGCGAGCAGCGGCTGAGATGGGTTTGTTCGCCGCAACCGGCGCCCGGCAAGGAGGCGATGCCATGGACACGCCACCCGGCCCGTGAGGGGGCCACAGGTCACTGGTCACTGGTGCGCCCCAGCCACGCTCCGCCGGTCGACGGCCACCAGAGCAGCGTCGCGGGCCACATCCGCAAGTCACCGACCAGTCGCACGCTACACACTGATCTGTCCGATATGAACTATCCGAGCATAATTGATCCGCATGACGAACCTTGAAGGTGGCGGCCATGTGCGAGCGACCGTACGAGCTCGCGACGACGCCAGAGGGACCCGTGCTCCGCGTGCGGGCCCGTGGCAAGGCGGTGCTCTCGAACTCGATGCTCAACAGGGGCACCGCCTACACCGTCGACGAGCGGCAGACCCTGGGTCTCGTGGGGCTACTGCCCCACGCGGTGACCACGATCGACCGGCAGGCCCGCCGGGTCTACGCACAGTACCTGCGGCAGTCAGACGACCTTGCAAAGCATGTCTACCTCGCCCACTTGCGCGAGCGGAACGAGATCCTGTTCTACCGGCTGCTCTCCGAGCACCTCAACGAGATGCTCCCGATCGTCTACACCCCGACGATCGGGACGGCCATCGAGCGGTACAGCCATGAGTACCGCCGCCCGCACGGCGTGTTCCTCTCCGTCGACCATACCCATCTCGTCGAGGAGTCCCTCCGCAACTACGGGCTGGGGCCCGACGAGGTGGATCTCATCGTGGCCACCGACTCCGAGGGCATCCTCGGTATCGGCGACTGGGGTGTCGGCGGCATCGACATCGCCATCGGCAAGCTGACGCTCTACACGGCCGCAGCCGGCATCGATCCCTGCCGGGTGATCCCGGTGGGGCTGGACGTTGGCACCGACAACCTCGGCCTGCTCAACGACGAGGCATATCTCGGCAACCGCCACTCCCGGGTGCGCGGGCAGCGGTACGACGACTTCGTCGACGCCTTCGTCAGCGCGGCGACCAAGCTGTTCCCCAACGCGCTACTGCACTGGGAGGACTTGGGAGCGGGCAACGCGCGCCGGATCCTCAGCAAGTACGCCGACCAGCTCTGCACCTTCAACGACGACATGCAGGGCACCGCCGTCGTCGTCCTGGCCGCGGCCTTCGCCGCGGCGAAGGCCGCGGGCGCGCGGATGCGGGACCAACGGGTCGTCATCTACGGCGCCGGCACAGCCGGCATGGGCATCGCGGACATGATGCGCGATGTCATGGCCCGCGATGGGCTGAGCCGGGACGAGGCCACCCGCCGGTTCTGGTGCCTGAACAGCAGGGGGTTGATCACCGACGACGGTTCGGCCACGCTGCGGGACTTCCAGGTGCCCTATGCCCGTCCCATCGGGGAGGTTGCGGGGTGGGCGCGTACCGGTCCTGGCGACCGCATCTCGCTGGCGGACGTGGTGGATGCCGTGCACCCGACGATGCTCATCGGCACGTCAACCCAAGGCGGCGCATTCACCCAGGCGATCGTCCGGGAGATGGCCGCGCATGTTGACCGACCGGTCATCATGCCGCTGTCCAACCCGACGTCGAAGTCCGAGGCGGTGCCGGAGGACCTGATCCGCTGGACCGACGGACGGGCGCTGGTCGCGACCGGTAGCCCGTTCGGCCCCGTGCCCCACGACGGGATGACCTACCAGATCGCGCAGGCCAACAACGCGCTCGTCTTCCCCGGCCTCGGCCTGGGGGTCATCGTCGCGCGGGCGCGGCGCATCAGCGACCGCATGCTCGCCGCGGCTGCCGACGCGGTGGCTGGCCTGTCCGAGGCGTCCGAGCCGGGCGCACCGTTGCTGCCCCCCGTCGACAACCTGCGGATGGTGTCCGCGAGCGTCGCCGTCGCTGTGGCCAAGGCAGCGGTGGCCGAGGAGCTGGCTCAAGTCGAACTCCACGATCCGATCCAGCAGGTCCACGAGGCCATGTGGCAACCGCACTACCCACGCGTCGAGCCGGTTTAGGCCAGCGTCCAGCCGCAGGGTGCCAGTTTCGGTCCCGCCGGAAGCTGCAAGAGCCGGGACCGAAACTGGCAGACCCTTCGAGCGCGTTACGGCCGCTCGAAGATGGCGGCAATGCCCTGGCCACCGCCGATGCACATGCTGACCAGCGCGTAGCGCCCGCCGGTACGCTCGAGCTCGTACAGGGCCTTGATGGTGAGGATGGCGCCGGTGGCGCCGATGGGGTGGCCCAGCGAGATGCCGCTGCCGTTGGGGTTGGTCTTCTCCGGTGGCAGACCCAGGTCACGCGCGACCGCGAGAGCCTGGGCGGCGAACGCCTCGTTGAGCTCGATCACGTCCAGGTCGTCGACTTTCAGGCCGGCCCGCTCCAGCGCCGTGCGGACCGCCGGCACCGGGCCGACACCCATGTACTTCGGGTCGACCCCGGCGAGGCCGTAGGCGACCAGCCGGCCGAGTGGCCGCAGGCCGCGGGCCTCGGCCACGCTGGCGTCGGCCAGCACCACCGCGGCGGCGGCATCATTGATGCCGGCGGCGGTGCCCGCGGTCACCGAGCCGTCCTTGGCGAACACCGGCTTGAGCTTGGCCAGCTGCTCGATGCTGGTGTCGGGGCGCACGTGCTCGTCGGTGTCGAAGGCGACCGTGGCCTTCTTCGCCTTGACCTCGATGGGCAGGATCTGCTCCTTGAAATGGCCCTCGGCGATGGCGTGGGCGGCGCGCCGGTGGCTCTCCACCGCCAGCGCGTCCTGGTCCTCCCGGGTCACGGCCCACTTGGCGGCCACGTTCTCGGCGGTGACGCCCATGTGGCAGTCGTCGAACGGGTCGGTCAGCGCCCCCACCGTGGCGTCGACGTAGGCGCCGTCGCCCATGCGCTGCCCCCAGCGCAAGCCGGGCACCCAGTACTGGCCGCGGCTCATCGACTCGGCTCCGCCTGCCACGGCGACATCGGCGTCGCCGAGCTTGATCAGCTGCGCGGCGGACACGATCGCCTGCAGGCCCGAGCCGCAGAGCCGGTTGAGGGTCAGGGCGGGGGTCTCCACCGGCAGGCCACCCTGCACGGCGGCGACCCGGGCGAGGTACATGTCGTGTGCGTCGGTGTGGATCACGTTACCGAACACCGCGTGGCCGACTTCGCCGGGTTCCACCCTGGCGCGGCGAACCGCCTCACGGGTGACCGCCGCGGCCAGGGTGGTCGGCGGGATGTCCTTGAGGCTGCCGCCGTACTTGCCAATGGCGGTGCGTACTCCCGACAGGACGAGAACATCGCGTTGCTTGCTCATTTGGAGCTCCTTGCGCTGCCTGCGGGTCCGGATGCCGTTGCGCACCAGGGCCTATGGCGTGGTCTTGTGCTGTCCGAATCCTCACATGTAGTAGCCGCCGTTGATGCCGTAGATCTCGCCGGTGATGTAGCCGGAGGCGGGGTCAGCCAGGAACTCCACCACGCGGGCGATCTCGTCGGGTTCGGCCAGCCGCCCGACAGGGATCTGGGCCAGCACCCGTTCCAGCGCCTGGGGAGGCATGGTCGCCACCATCTCGGTGCTGACGAACCCGGGGGTCACGCAGTTGACGGTGATGCCCTTCCTGGCGGTCTCCAGCGCCAGGCTCTTGGTAAGCCCGAACAACCCGGACTTGGCGGCGGCGTAGTTGGCCTGGCCGATGTTGCCTCTCTCGCCGATGACCGAGCTGATGTTGATGATGCGGCCGTAGCCGCGGTCGATCATGTGCTGCAGCACCGCGCGGCTCAGATAGAAGGCGCCGGACACGTTGACCTGGATGACCCGGTCCCACTCCTCGGGGCTCACGATGACTTCCGCAACGACGCGCTCGCAGTCCGCGGGGTCGCCGATATTGCCCTGATGGACGGTGCACGACTGACCCTCGTAGAGGGCCAGAAAGCGTTTGGCGGCTTCCGTGTCGCGCGAGTAGCCAGCGGCCACACGGACGCCGCGGGCGGCCAGCCGGTTAGCGATCGAAAGCCCGATCCCGCGGACGCCACCGGTGACCAGTGCACTATATTCCCCCATAATGATCCCTTCCCAATGAGGACGCAGGAAAGCCTGCGCTGCGGTAGCTGCCGCATCGCAGGTCCACGAGCAGCCTGTCGTTCATGGCTGGCTGGCCCTAGAGCCGAACGGCCCGTATGCGAGGGGTCTATCGGCAAGTTGGTGCGCCGACCCCCAGATCTCGAGCTGGGCGGGGTTGAAGCCGCGGCCCGCGGACGTCTCGCGTGCCACTGCCGCGGTGGTCGCCCCCCGCCGGTGTCGCGCCGCGTTCTTGACAAAGTATGCAGATGCTCAGCATAGTTGATGAGCTGAGCGGCCAAGAACCCAGTTGGCGGCGCGGCAGCAGCGAGGTGCGGACAGGAGGTTGCCGACGATGATGGACCCTACCGCAGAAGGCCTCGAGCAACCCGGCGACCGGGAAACAGCCACAGTCAGCCCGCTCGACCAGCTCCCGGAGCACACCGGCCGCCGCCTCGGCTACAGCGCTTGGCAGCGCATTACCCAGGAGCGCATCAACCGCTTCGCCGCCCTAACCGGCGACTGGCAGTGGATCCACGTCGCCCCCCAACGGGCGGCGAGGGGGCCGTTCGGCGCCACCGTCGCCCACGGCTTCCCGACCCTGGCCGCCCCCCTGCCGGCCGGCGCGTCGACGCGGCAGGGCGTGAAGCTGGTGGACGCCGAGCAGCGCAGCGGCGGTGTGCAGATCACCGTCGGCGCTACCCTCGAGGTGCACGGCCAAGCCAAACCAGTCTGTGTCGCCGAGGTGGTGTTCCGCTACTACCCCTGAGCAGCTGGACCGCCGTCCGCGCCTGGCCGGCGCACGGCACCCCGGGGAGGTGGGCAATGAACCAACAGGACGCCGAACCTGCGGCCGTCCAGGCAGCCGAGGCGCTCGGCCCTGAGGCCGGCCTGGTCGCCAGCCTGGACCCGCTCTCGCTCGGGCGAGCCCTTGGCCGGACGGTGCTGGGTGCCGCCCGGCACCCGCTCCTCGCGGCGCTGGCGAGCTTGCGCTTGGGTGCTGGCCTGCGATCGGCCGGCGCCGTGGCGGCCCTGCGGGCGCTCGGCGCCCGCACCGCCGCGCCCCTGCCCCCGCCGTCCAGGGACCGGCGCTTCACTGACCCCGCCTGGGAGCAGAACGCGCTCTTCTTCGCCCTGCAGCAGAGCTACCTGCTGTCGCAGCGCTACGCGCACGACCTGGTCGAGGCTGCCCGACTGGAGCCGCTGGAGGCGCAGAAGGCCGCCTTCACCGTGCAGCTCCTCGCCGACGCGCTGGCGCCGACCAACTTCCTGTGGGGCAACCCGGCCGCGCTCAAGAAGGCGGTCGACACTGGGGGGCTCAGCGTGCTGCGCGGGGCGCGCAACTTCCTGAACGATCTGGTCGCCAACAACGGCAAGCCGAGGAAGGTCGACACCACCCCGTTCGAGCTGGGCAAGAACCTGGCCGCCACCCCGGGCAAGGTGGTGTTCCGCAACCGGCTGATAGAGCTGTTGCAGTACGCCCCGCAGACCGAGACGGTCTTCGAGATCCCGCTGCTGGCCAGCCCTCCCTGGATCAACAAGTACTACGTGATGGACCTCGCGCCCGGCCGCAGCTTCATCGAGTGGGCGGTCAAGCACGGCCACACCGTGTTCGCGATCAGCTATCGCAACCCCGACCGCTCCATGCGGGACGTGTCGCTCGACGACTACCTGCTGCAGGGGCCGCTCACCGCGCTGGACGTGATCCGCGACATCACCGGCGCACCCCAGGCCAATATCGTGGGCCTGTGCCTTGGCGGCACCCTGACGATGATGCTCCTGGCCTACCTGGACGCCATCGGCCACCAGCGCATCCACTCGGTGACGCTGCTGAACACCCTGGTGGACTTCTCCGAGCCGGGCGTGCTCGGCTGCTTCACCGACCCGAAGTCCGTCCAGGGCCTGCAGCGCAAGATGGCCCGGAAGGGCTACCTGGAAGGGCGTGAGATGGCCCTTGCCTTCGACCTGTTGCGGGCCAACGATCTCATCTGGAATTACGTGGCCAGCAACTGGCTCATGGGAGAGGAACCGCCACCGTTCGACGTCCTGGCCTGGAACGAGGACTCGACCCGCATGCCGGCGGCGATGCACTCCTTCTACTTGCGCACCTGCTACCTGGAGAACCAGCTCGCCCGCGGGGTGATGGAGCTGGCCGGGGTAGAGCTGCACCTGGACGCGGTCGCGCACGACCTCTACCTGGTCGGCGCGCAAAACGACCACATCACCCCCTGGAAGTCCTCGTACAAGACCGCCCAGCTGGTCAAGGGCGAGGTGCGCTTCGTGCTCAGCTCCTCCGGCCACATCGCCGGCATCGTCAACCCGCCCAGCCCCAAGGCGCGCTACTGGACCGGCGAGCGTCTGCCCACCGACCCGGAGCCGTGGTTCGTCGAGGCGCGCGAGCACAAGGGCTCCTGGTGGGAGGACTGGGCCACCTGGAGTGAGCGCCTTGCCGGCGAGCGCCGCGAGCCTCCGCCGATGGGCAGCGAGCGCTTCCCGCCGCTCGCCGACGCGCCAGGCAACTACGTGCGGGAGAAGTGAGGACCGGGCGGCAGGCGGCGTGGCACGACCCAGAATATTTCCAGCCATGTTGCTTGACAGATCATGAGAGTGCTAGATATACTTAGCACATCCCACCCGGGGACTCGACGAACGCAAGGGAGAAGCCCATGTCCAGCACCAATGGCCTGACCAAGGAGGTCCAGGAGCAGATCCTGGAGACCATCCGCAAGAGCCAGGAGGCCGTGGTCAACGGGGTCCGCGCCTGGAGCGAGGCGATCGAGAAGGTCGCGCTGCCGCTGCCCAGCTACCCGCTGGCCGACCAGCTGCCCAAGCCGGTCGACGCCGTCGACGGCGCCTTCGACCTGGCGGAGCAGCTGCTCGCCGCCCAGCGCGAGTTCGCCCACAACCTGCTCGGCGCCGCCGAGCCGGTGCAGCGCACCAAGCAGCAGACCGCCAAGCCCACCCGCAAGAGCCAGGAGGCGTGAGCTGCCCGCTCCCCAACGGAGGCCCGGCCGGGCCTCCGTTTCGTCTGCGCAGTCTCGATCGGCCGTCGTATCCGCGCCGTCGCACGTCTGCAGCCGGCCGCCCAGCCGCGCCACCCACCTCGGGCGCAAGCTATCCTGAGCAGTACCTGTAACGGCCCAGCACGGACGCACCACATCCGCCATGCCGACCACTGATCCCTGGAAATCGCAAATGGAGGCGCTCGGCGCCTTCATCCGTGCGCAGCGCAAGCTCGCCGACCTATCCCTGCGCGAGCTCGCCGAGCTGACCGACGTCTCCAACCCCTACCTGAGCCAGTTGGAGCGCGGCCTGCACCAGCCCTCGGTCAGGGTGCTGAAGTCGATCGCCAAGGCGCTCAACCTGTCCGCCGAGACCCTGCTCGCCCAAGCCGGCCTGCTCGACGACAGCGGCAATGGCAGCGGCTCCCCGCCGCAGGTGGAGGTCGCCATCCGCGCCGACCCCGACCTGTCCCAGTCGCAGAAGGCGGCCCTGATCGCCGTCTACCGCAGCATGCGGCAGAGCGGGTAGCCACGGCACCGCCCGCCTTCCTGCTGGAATCTCCGCCTGAACCGGCTCTCGGGCGGCTCTGCGACGCGGCCACGCGATCGGGTGGAACGCTACGCTGCCGCGCGATCGGACCGGGCGGCAAGTGGATACGGTGACTTCCGGCCTCCGAGCTGGTCGACCCGCGGGGGAGGCGAATCACCGCCTGCTCAGGGCTTGCCTTGCCGCCAGTTTGGGACGCTGGGCGCGTTGGGCTCGAGGGAGCGCAGGTAGACGATGAGCTGTCGGATCTGCTCGTCGGTGAGCGGGCCGCCGAAGTCCAGGCTCCAGGCGGGCATGCTGGTGCCTGAGACGCCGCCGGAGATGAGGAGGCGCATCTGCTCGTCGGACGTAGAGGTGAGGAACTGCTTGGAGTTCAGTGTGGGGGCGCTGCCGCCGGTCGCGGCGCGCCCGTGACAGGCGGCGCAGTTGTTGGCAAAGAGCCCTTCCCCGAGGCGAGCGTAAGTGCGCTGCTGGTCGCGTGTGGCGCGGGCCCGCAGGGTCGGTTCCTGGATCCCGTAGAGCACAAACCCGAGGATCAGGACCACCATGAACACAAGGCCCCACGTATAGTAACGGTCCAGGCTGCGTTGCAGCCATTCGGGTTCGAAGGCGGCCGGCTTGGGGGCGTCGCGGGGCATGGTCACCTCCTGGTGATGCAGGCGGGGCCGAGCGGCGGGGTGAGGAAGTCCCGCTTCCCGCGGTCCGGGCCGGTGATGAGCGTGCCCGTGTCGACCACTAACATCCCGTTGTCGAGCCGGAGTTCGAAGCGGTCCATCCCGCGGGGCGCCGGTCCTTGGATGTACTCGCCGGCGATGTCGTACACCGAGCCGTGGCAGGGGCACTCGAACCGCCCCGAGGTCTTGCAGAAGGGCACACGGCAGCCAAGGTGCGGGCACTTTTGGGACAGGGCGAAGAAATGCCCGCCTGCGTTGACGAGCCAGAGCCGGCCCTCGTTGAAGTAGGTCGCGGTCCCCGGCTGGAAGTCAGCCGGGCTACCCAGTGTGATCCGCGCGCCGCCGCCCGCTGCGGCGAGCGGGCGCAACGCCTCGTAGGCGGTCCACCCGAGGGAGACACCAAGGAGGGTACCTCCGATCTCCCAGCCTCTGCGCAGCAGGTCCCTGCGATTCAGCCTCACGGCAACTCCTAGAGTTCGACGTACAGGTGCCGCCACGGCGGGATGAACCGCCACCCGGGTCCACGGAAGAACACACCGATGATGGTGAGTGCGGTGGCGATGACGAGCAGCGTGGCGAACAGCAGGATGGCCACCTTGCGGTTGCGGGCCTCGGTGGCCGGGTTTCTGTCCAGGTAGGGCAGCAGGGCCAGCCCTAGGATCGTGCCGAGGGGAACGAGGACGCCGGCGACGAGCGGGTCGACGTGCGACAGCAGTTCCTGGAGCCCGACGAAGTACCAGGGAGCCTTGGACGGCTCCGGAGTGAGGTCGGGGTTGGCGAGCCCGCGCAGCGGCGCGGCAAAGGCCACACCGAGCGTGAGCACCACCGCTGCCGTCGCCAAGCCCACGACCACGTGGCGGACCAGCAGATGCGGCCAGGTGAACACGGTGTCCTCCACGCGCCGCTCCTCGGCCGTGACCGACTCGCGGTCAACCACCCCAAGCAGGCGGACCCGCTGCTCGCCGACGTCCGCGCCGCCGGCGATCGGGGCGGCTGGGCCGCTCGCCCGCTCGGTGGCCTCCTCGGCGAACGCTCCGCTCGTCGGTTGCTGGACCGCGAAGCCGTCCTTGCGGACCCGCCAGATGTGCAGCGCCAGCAGCACTGTCAGGGCCACAGGGAGCACGACCACGTGCAGGGCATAGAAGCGCAGCAGGGTCGCCTGGCCGATCTGCGCGCCGCCCAGGAGCAAGTCACGGAGGATTCGGCCGACCGCGGGCACATAGTTGACCAGGTTGGTGCCGACCGTGACCGCCCAGTAGCTGAGCTGGTCCCACGGGAGCAGGTAGCCGCTGAACGACAACGCGAGCGTCGCGACGAGCAGGCCGAGCCCGAGGACCCAGTTGAACTGCCGCGGCCGCTTGTAGGCGCCGGCGAAGAACACCCGGGCGAGGTGCAGGACCACCACCAGCACCATCAGGTGCGCCGACCAGCGGTGGACGTTGCGGACGAGCTGGCCGAAGCCGATCCCGGTGCGGAGCTGCTGCATGTCGCCGTAGGCCGACGCGACCGACGGGGTGTAGAAGAACATCAGGTAGATGCCGGTCAGGTACGTGATCGCGAACAGCACGGTGAGGATGTAGCCGAGCCGATAGGAGTATCGGAAGCGCAGCACCCGGCCGGGCACCTTCACCGGGTAGACGTGCAGGAAGAGGTTGCTGAACGACTGCAGGGCACGCCCGCGTGGGGTGTCGAGCCGGGGGTGGCGGAACGCCGAGCGCCACACCTCGCTGCGCTGCACCCGCTGCCATAGCCCCTTCGGCGCCGGGTAGACGTCGGGCTCAAGGGCATCCTGACCCGGACCTCGTTCATCCATCGGGAAGCTCCTTGGCGTGGACCATCAGCAGAGCTCCGGGCGGGCACCGGTTCACACACAGGCCGCAGCGGATGCAGACCGACTCGTCAAGGAGCAGCGCCGACTGCCCCGCCGTCCCCGCTCCCAGGCGGTCGGCCGGGACGATCGAGATGCAATTGTGCGGGCAGACATCCACGCACAGGCCGCACAGAATGCACAGCTCAGGCTGGAGCATGACGTTGTCGAAGCAGCGCAGGCACCGCTGCCCCTCAAGGCGAGCCTCCGCCTCCCCGTAGCCGACCTCCACCTCGGCGAAGCCGATCCGCCGGTCGTGGGGCACCATGGGGATCGCGACCCTGGGGACGGCGTCGTAGCCGGTGGCCAGGCGCCGGAAACCTGGCCGGTCGGCCAGCTCGATCCGCAGCGGGCGCTCCGCCCCGCCGCCGTGGGTGGCGTGGATCGACGCCGCCGCGCGTTGGCCGTCGGCGACAGCGTCGATCAGATTCCTCGGCCCGAACGCGACGTCGCCGCCGGCCCAAATGCGAGGGTGCGAGGTCCGCAGCGTCGCTGGGTCGACGGCCACGCCGCGCTGGCGTGTCCGCTCGACGCCCTCGCCCTCGCCGAGAAACCCGAGATCGGCGACCTGGCCGACGGCGAGGATCACGGTGTCGGCCGGCAGGACCTCCTCGGTGTCCGGGACGAACGTCGGGGCGAAGCGATGCTGCGCGTCGAATACCGACGCCACGGCGATCGTCTCCAGCCCCTCGACGCGTGTGTGACCCACGATCCGGTGGGGTCCCCGGCGGTAGAGGATCCGGATCCCCTCGCCCTCCGCCTCGGCGATCTCCTCGGGGGTGGCGGGCATCTCCTCGGGCGACTCCAGCGCCACGACGGTCACATCGGCCACGCCTGCCCGAATCGCCAAACGCGCCACGTCCAGCGTGGTGGTGAGGCTCCTGCGGGCATCCTCCCGGGTCTGCGGGGCCAGCGGCTGCGGCATGGGACCGGCCTCGCGGCGCGCCGCCGCCCGCAAGGCGGTGCGGGCCACGTCGAAGGCGACGTTGCCGCCGCCGACGACGACCACCCGCTCGCCCAGGTCGACCCGGAAGCCCTGGTTCACGTTGAGCAGAAACTCCACCGCCCGGAGCACGCCGTCCAACTCGTGACCAGGGATGTCGAGGTCCCGCCCTCGCCCGGTGCCAACGGCCACAAACAATGCTGCGTGCTCGACGAGCAACTCGTCGAGGGTCACGTCGGCGCCGACGCGGCAATTGACGCGGGCGTCGACGCCGAGCTCGAGGATGGCCTCGACCTCCCGGCTGATCAGGCCGCGGGCGAGGCGGTACTCGGGGATGCCGAGCACCATCATCCCGCCGAGCCGGTCCTGCGCCTCGTAGATCGTGACCGGGTGGCCGGCCAGGCGCAGGTCATGGGCGGCCGAGAGGCCGGCCGGCCCTCCGCCGACCACACCGACGGACGGCTGGTCGGCCGGCGGGACCGGGCCGTGACCCTCGTGCCAGACGGCGTTGCCGCTGAAGCTCTCCACCCCGAAGCGCTCGCTGACGAAACGTTTCAGCGCGCGGATCGCGATCGGCGCGTCGACCTTGCCGCGCCGACAGGCCGTCTCGCACGGGGCGGCGCACACCCGGCCGCAGATCGAGGGGAAGGGGTTGGGCTGGCGGGCGATACGGTACGCGTCCCGGTAGCGGCCATCGGCGATCGCTGTCACATAGGCGCCAGCGTCAGTGTGCACCGGGCATGCGGCTCGACACGGCTCGTTCTCCCACAGCCACCGGGCATCCGGCACCGGAGGCGTCGGCCACTCGCTCATGTCGCCCTCATCCTCTTCATATGAGATGCCTGGCCTGGAGTCGCCGGAGCAGCCACGCGAAGCCTGCCAGCATGCCGAAGAACCACACCGTCGCCAGCGCCACCCGCCCGCTCCGGTCGAGCCCGCCAAGCCGGGCGACGATCAGGTTGGGGACGACCACCAGCAGCACGATCCCGATCGCCACAACGACGACAGTCGCCACAATGGCCCTCGGCCAACTCAGCGTCGCCCCCAGCTCACGTGCCACCCGCACCTCCTGTCTTCGAGATGGTTTCAGGTGACCGTAAAGGCCGTAAACATGCCCTTCTCATAGTGCCGCTCGATGTTGCACGCGAGGACGTACTTGCCAGGCTTCAGATCGATCGTGGTGCTCTTGGTCTTGCCTGGTTTGGTCTCGCTGTCCTCGCCCACGCTGGCGGCCTCGCTGACCTCGTGGTTGGCACCCACCTTCAGCTTGTCAGCAGGCGTATCGGTCTTCAGCACGATCACCTCGTGGACCATCGTGCCCGCATTCTTGAACGTGAAGGTCGTCGGCCCCGCCGGCACCGACGCGGGCGTCGCGGTCAGATAGTACTTCGTGCTGGACTTCTCGCCACCCACCACGTTGACGACCGTTGGCCCGCCACTCGCGGCCGTCGTCACCGTCACCCCGCCACTCGCGGCGGTCGTCGCCGTCGCCCCGCCGCTCGTGCTCGTGGAACTCTGCTCCTTTTCATCGGATTGGCCTCCCTTCGGGACTTGTATGGACACGACCACGCGGCGCCCGGCCCAAGACCTGCACGACTTCCGCCGAGTCGGAAAATGCCCCGGCCGTATGACTGGCGGGACGCCGGCCATGTACTGAGGTCGGCCGCGCCTCGTCTGACTCTCTTGACACTCTGAGCCTCCTACGCGGGCCTGGGCACCGCTGAGCCGTTCCATTCCGTGACTACTTATAGCACCGAAGCTCCGCCCCGGGACGGCTCGGTGGCACCGGCCGAATGACCCGGTGCCGACGGGACCTTCACACTCTGTCGAGACGGGGCGCCGGTCGCCACTGAAGGGAATTGCACCATCCCGCGCAGGCCCAACTGCTCCTTGACGCGGTCACGGAAGGCGTGCCGCCAGGCCTCACCGGTCGGCGGCGCCACCGTCGTCGTGCTCCCACCGTCCACCCGTGGCTCCCGGGTGGGAAGCGGCCCCTGTTTCCCAGCGACCGGCTCGTCGTCTTCCACGTGCGCCTCCTCTGTTCGGCGGACGGCATGTGCCAGGGGATCCGTCACCGCCTTGCCGGGGCCGACGCTCCGAGCCGTTGCCGCGCCCCTGCCGCCAGCGCACCGACGCAGAGCATCATCCGCTTCGCAGGGAGTGGTGAAAAGGGACAAGCCAAGTCAAATTACAAGACTGTTAAGCGGGGCCGCCGCCGAGCTTCAGGCTGGCCTAACTTGGCGTGCACGGTGAACGGGCTCACCAGGCTCGTCGACGCCCAGTGACCCAGTACAGCTGCCCAGCCACCGCGGGCACCTTGAGACGCCAAACGCCCGGTCGGCTCTATACCAGAGGTCGCCACGATTCCGGAGTGTCAGCGGAACAGCTCCTCGACGTCGAGCACGACCCGGGTCGCCCGCTCGGCGAAGCGGCCGGGGCGGAATTGCGTGAGCAGCCATTCCTGCTCCCCGGTGGCGATCTCTTCGGCGACCAGCCGGCCCAGCGCCGGGGCGAGCGTCACCCCCTTGTGGGTCACGGCCAGCTAGAGGCTGTCCAGGTCGGGCACGGGGCCCACGATCGGGAGCCGGTCGGCGGGCATCGACCGCCAGGCCAGCAGCGTGCCGGCGATCCGAGCGCCGCGCAGGACGGGCAGGAAGCGGGCGGCCTGGTTGAGCAGGGTTGCCGAAGGCTGACAGCGACGCGAACGACCGCGCCGACGCGGCCTGCCCCGCCCGATCCTCGTCCACCAACACCGGGCGCAGGCCACGCTCGGCCAGGTGCATGGCGACCGCCTAGCCGATGATCCCGCCCCCGACCACCACCACCCTGGGATGGTCGCTTCGCTCCATACCGCTCCTCCACAGTCATCGTCACGGAACCGGCGACGGCCGGCCCGCAGCGCCAGTGTCGCGACCCGAGGCGGCACCGCCAGGGCCATGGGGCCCGCTCCACGACGCGCTAAAGGTTCGTCAGCTCGACGCGCGGCCAGCGGGTCGGCCCGAGGCGCCTCCGGGGGTAGCTCATCGCTGCTTGCTGACGCTGGGATCAGCGGGCGGCCCGGGTTGCCTGGGCAGCGTCTGCCTTGCGGCCGTCAGCCTTGCCGGAGGGGCCAGGTGTGGACCGGCTGGCCGCTGGCGGCGCACTCCAGGTAGCGCTCCAGCATCGCGGCCAGCGCGCACTCGCGGCCAAGCCCTGGCTCGAGCGCGGCCAGCATCCTGCGCTGCCACACCGCGCCGGTCTGCCCGGCGGCCACCCGTGCCGCGATCACCCCGAGCAGGCGGTCGGCCTCCACCGCCGCAACCCCGGCGTGCACCAGCCCGTCGCGGGCGACCGGCAGCAGCTGTGGCACCAGCTCGGCGGCGGGGAGTGTCGTCAGCCGGCCGTCGTCCCCAAAGGGCCAGCTGAGCTCGGCGGCCAAGCCGTGCTGGGCGGCTCGGTAGAAACTGTGCTCGGCGCGCTCAAACGACAGCGTGTAGGTCCATGGCCGGTCCTGTCCGGCCAGCCACAGCGAGAGCCCGACCAGCAAGGCGGCGTTGGCGAGCATGTCGACCACGGTGGGACCGGCGGGCAGGGCCCGCATCTCGATGCGCAGGTGGCCACCCGAGGCTGGGTCGTAGATGGCCCGGTTCCAGCGCCACACGGTGCCCTGGTGCAGTCGAAGCTCCTCCAGCGGCGGCGCGCGCCACTGGTCGCCGCCATCGGACGGGTCGTGGTCGCCGAGGACCGGCAGCAGCGGCTGGTGCAGGCGCACGCCCTCGGCGAACAGCTCCAGGGCTCCGCCCCGCAGCCACCCGGTCCCAAACGCGACCCGGGCGAGCCGGCGGCGCAGACCACGCCTGTCACGTTCGTCGAGCGACTGCTTGCACAGCGCGATGCGGGTCTCCTCCCAGAGCCGGTGGCCAAGGAAAGTGGGCGAGTTGCCGGACACCGCCAGCACCGGCGCGGTGGCCGCCTGGACCGCGTTGTAGGTGCGCGCGAAATCGGCCGGATCGACCCGCAGGTGCACCTGGAAGGAGGTGGCGGCGCCCTCCAGGCTCACGTCGTCGCTGGCGAGCTCGAGTGGCTCGGCGCCGGCGATCCGCAGGTGGAAGGGGTCGTTGCGCAGCCGTTGCAGGCCGCTGTTGAGCGCCCGGTAGCGCGGCACGTCGCTGATGACGCCAGGGTGGAGGTCGGCGTGGCCCAGCGTGGGCAGGATGCCGATCAGCGCCAGTCTGGCCCCGTGCGTCCTGGCCGCGCCGGCGACGTGCTCCAGCAGCAGGCGCAGCTCCTCTCCGAGCACGGCAAACGGTCGGCCGGCCAGCGGCGTCGGGGTCGCGTTCAGCTCCAGGTTGAACCGGTCGAGCTCCAGGTTGACGCGGCGATCGGCCGCCGCGGCGCGGACCGCCTGGTTCCGCAGGCGGGGCCTGGCCGCATCGTCGACCAGGAACAACTCCAGTTCGGCACCCAGCGTGGCGGGGCCCACGCCAAAGCCAGGCCGCTGGAGCAGCCGGCCCAGCGTCGACAGGCATTGCTCCAGCCGCTGCTGGAAGCGGGTGTAGTCGAGCTGGTCGAACGTCTCCCGGTCGATGCCCTTCCCCACGACGGGAACCCCCTAGCCCCACCAGTTCCACGGCGCGTCGTCTGGCAGCGCGATCCTCCGCCCGGTGAGCAGCGTGGGCAGGATCCGGACGTAGCGACCCTTGGCGCCCGGCGCCCAGGGGTACAGCGGCAGCGCACGCACCCGCGTCAGCTCCACCGGATCGGTGACCTCTGCGGCCTCCCCCCGAACCAGGACGCTCCAGCCGGTGCGGGTCGCCTCGTCGACCCCGTCGACCTCGAACGCGACCCGCGCACCGCGGCTGGCCACGTCCAGCTTGGTCCCCTCGTCGGTACGGAACAGCACGGTGTGCTCGTCGAAGACGAAGTTGACAGGCAGCGCGATCGGCCCGCGGTCGTCGACCAGCACGAGGCGACCCAGGTGCTGCCCGGCCAGCAGCCGAAAGCACTCGTCCTTGGTCAGCTCCTGCCAGCGGACCTCGTGCACAAGTCCTCACCTCTTCGAGCGCGATGTGCGCCGCCAGGGGCGGCCTCGCCATCCGGCCCAGGCTCGCTTCGCCGAGCCCGCCGGCGTAGGGGCGAACGTCCGGTCCGCTGTGGGCCATCCGGCCAGCGCGGCCGCCGCGCCTGTTGAGCGCCCGGCAGGGCAGCCCGCCAGCCGATCACCCGACCCGGGCGCCCACAAGAACCCCTACCACAAAGCAGGCGCGCGGCGACAGCGACAGCAGCGCCGGTCCGACCGCG